>Ga0207426_1000178_pt1 | contig 159291 bp, 152 predicted proteins | sample AraplaMF_Cvi_mMS_FD_184265 | JGI IMG/M metagenome (GOLD analysis project Ga0207426, IMG submission 184265) | Arabidopsis root microbial communities from the University of North Carolina, USA - plate scrape MF_Cvi_mMS (SPAdes) (version 2) | ecosystem: Host-associated > Plants > Roots >...
GTCGCCGCCTGGCGCAAGGACAAGCCCACCGACCTCGCCATCATCGGCGCCGCGACGCTGATGCTCTCGGTGCCCAGCTTCTGGCTGGGCCTGCTGCTGCTGATGTTCTTCGGCCAGTACCTGGGCTGGCTGCCGGTGGTGGGCTACGTGCCGATGTCGGAGAACTTCTCGCAGGGCGTGCTCTACGTGATTCTTCCGATCGCCACGCTGCTGCTGGTGGAGACCGGCGTGCTCACGCGCATGTCGCGCGCCAGCACCATCGAGATCCTGCGGCTCGAATACGTGACGCATGCGCGAGCCAAGGGCGTGCCCGAGTCGCAGGTGCTGCGCCGCCACGTGCTGCCCAACGCCTTCAACCCGACCCTCACCATGATCGGGCTGATCCTCGGGCACCTGCTCAGCGGCATCGCGGTGCTGGAGACGGTGTTCACCCTGCCCGGGCTCGGGCGCCTGATGATCGACTCGATCTTCGCGCGCGACTACCCGGTGCTGCAGGGCTGCCTGCTGTTCACCGCCTGCATCTACGTCGTGATCAACCTGATCGTCGACATGTGCTACCCCCTCTTCGACCCACGGGTCACTGTGCAGTGAAGACGAAGTTCAAGACCCATACCCTCATCGGCGGCGCGCTGGTCGCGGTGCTGCTGGCCGTCGCCGTGGTCGCCGCGCTGTGGACGCCCTACAACCCGCTGGGCATCGACCTGCGCTCCAAGCTGCAGCCGCCCTCGATGGCGCACTGGCTGGGCACCGACGAATTCGGCCGCGACGTGGCCAGCCGCGCGATGCAGGGCGCGGCCACCAGCTGCCTGGTGGCGCTGCTCACCGTGACGCTGGCCACCGCCATGGGGCTGGTGGTCGGCGTGGTCGCGGGTTTCGTGCGCGGCTGGACAGACCGCGTGCTGATGGCCTTCAACGACACGCTGCTGGCCTTTCCGGGCCTGCTGCTGGCGCTGGGCGTGATGGTGATCGTCGGCGCCAACAAGTGGGGCATCGTGCTGGCGCTGAGCATGGCCTATGCGCCTTCGGTGGTGCGCGTGGTGCGCGGCACGGTGCTGTCGCTGCGCGAGCGCGAGTACGTGGAGGCCTCGCGCATGATCGGCAACGGCGAGCTCTACACCATGTGGCGCCACGTGCTGCCCAACTGCATGGCGCCGGTGGCGGTGCTGGCCACCAGCATGTTCGGCTGGGTGCTGCTGTCGGAAAGCGCGCTGAGCTTCCTCGGCCTGGGCGTGCCGCCGCCCGCGCCGACCTGGGGCAACATGCTCGCGAGCGCGCGGCCCTACATGGCCTCGGCCGTGTGGCTGTGCGTGGTGCCGGGCCTGTGCATCGCGCTCACGCTGCTGGGCATCAACCTGCTGGGCGAATCGCTGCGCGACCGGCTCGATCCGCGAACGGAGAAGTCATGAGCGTTCAATCGAGTCAGACCGTGCTTTCCGTCGAGCACCTGAGGATCGAGCTGCGCAACGGCGCCCAGCCGCTGGTGCACGACCTGTCGTTCGAGGTGAAGGCCGGCGAATTCCTCGCTGTGGTGGGTGAATCGGGCAGCGGCAAGACCATGGCCGCGCGCGCCATCCTGCAGCTGCTGCCGCCGGGCATCTCGCAGACCGGCGGGCGCATCGTGTTCGACGGCGAAGACCTCGCCGCGCGCGACGCGAAGGCCATGCGCCCCATCCGCGGGCCGGGCATCGGCATGGTGTTCCAGGAGCCGATGGTCTCGCTCAACCCGGTGCACCGCATCGGCGAACAGATGGCCGAGGGCCTGCGCATGCACACGCAACTGCCGGCGGCGGAGATCCGCGCGCGCATCGTCGACATGCTGCGCCGCGTGCAGATCGCCAACCCCGAGCGCTGCATGCACGCCTATCCGCACGAGTTCTCCGGCGGCATGCGCCAGCGCATCATGCTGGCCAGCGTGATGCTGCTGAAGCCGCGCCTGCTTATCGCCGACGAGCCGACCACCGCGCTGGACACGCTGAGCCAGCGCGAGGTGCTCGACCTGATGGTGGGCCTGGCGCGCGACAACGGCACTGCCGTGCTGCTCATCACGCACAACCTCGGGCTGGTGGGGCGCTATGCGCAGCGCGCCATCGTGCTGGAGAAGGGCCGGCTGGTCGAGACCGGCGAGGTGCCGGGCATCCTGCTGGCACCGAGGCAGCCCTACACCCGCAAGCTGGTCGACGCGCTGCCGCGCCGGCAGGCGGCCAAGGCCGAACCCGCCGAGCAGCGGCAGCCGCTGGTGCAGGTGCGCGGCCTGTGCGTGAGCTACGCCGGCGCACGCGCCGGCTTCTTCAAACGCCACGCGCCGGTTCGCGTGATCGACTCGCTCGACCTCGACATCCATCCGGGCGAGATGGTCGCGCTCGTGGGCGGCAGCGGCTCGGGCAAGACCACGCTGGGCCGCGCCATCCTGCGGCTCGCGCCCTCGCAGGCCGGGCAGATCCTGTTTCGCGGCGAGGACGTTCGCAGCGCCGGCCGTGCCGCGCTGCATCGCTTCAGGCTGGCCTGCCAGCTGGTGTTCCAGGACCCGTTCTCCTCGCTGGACCCGCGCATGCGCGTGCAGGAGATCGTGGCCGAGCCGCTGCGCCACCTGCCCGAGCTCGATGCGACGGCGCGCACGCGGCGCGTGAAGGAAACGCTGGACGAGGTCGGCCTGGACGGCCTCGGCGCGCGCTACCCGCACGAGCTTTCGGGCGGCCAGCGCCAGCGCGTGGCGATCGCCCGCGCGCTGGTACGGCGCCCCGCTTTCGTGGTTGCCGACGAGCCGGTGTCGGCGCTCGACATGACGATACAGGCGCAGGTGCTCAAGCTGTTCCAGAGCCTGCAGCAGCACCACGGCTTCGCATGCCTGTTCATCAGCCACGACCTCGCGGCCGTGGAGCAGATCGCCGACCGCGTGATCGTGATGGAGCGCGGGCGCATCGTGGAGCAAGGCCCACGCGACGCGGTGTTCGACGATCCGCGCCATGCATACACGCAGGCGCTGCTCGCAGCCACGCCGCGGCCGCTGGCGGCGCTGGATGCGCTGGACACGGCACAGGCAATGCCCGAAGCGGGTCGGGCCTTCGCGTGATGACGGGCGGCACAGCGGCACAATCGGCCGCGTGCCGCTCATCCGACATCACCTGCCCGCCGCCCTCCTCGCACTGACGCTTGCTTCCGCTGTGCCCATGGCGCAAGCGGCGGAGCCGGTGCTGCTCGTCACTTCGCCCGCCGCGCTGCAGGCGGCCGAGAAATCCGGCGCCGGCTTCGCGCGCTGGATGAACGGCGAATCGGCACAGTCGGCCGATGGCGTCACCGCCAACGAGGCGCTGATGCGCACTCCGGCCTGGCGCTCCATCACCGAACCGCTGGGCGCCAGCCTTTCCGGCATCCAGCGGCGCGACAGGCAGGCGGGCGTGGGCATCTCGCGCTATCCGCACCGGCTGTTCGACGCGCGCTGGCTCGCGAGCCCCGATGCCTTCTTCGAGCTGGTCGGCGTCGCCAACCGCATGGACCGCCGGCCCTTCCAGAGCGGCGCCTGCGGCGAGACGCGGCTGGTGTACCGGCTGGCCTATCGCACAGCCGCGATGCAGTCTCGCCTGCCGATGACTGTCAACGTCGAACTGCGCGGCGACGCGCCCGATGCAGACGGAAGCTGCGCCGCCGCCGCGAAGCGATGGCAGCCGCCGCAGGCCACGATGGCCGACGAGGCGCTGGGCCGCTGGCTGACCTCGGCCGATGGCCCGCTCGCGCCGAAGCGGCTGGAGCACGCGCGCATCGCGCAGCTCACCACCAACCTGCAGAGCGTGCGCTGGCCCTCGGCGGTGCGGCCCGACCTGGGCGGCCATGCCGAATACATGCTGCGCGCCTTCCGCTGGAACTCGGGCGCCAGGCGCTTCGAGGTCGCGCCGCTGGAGAACACGCCCGACGTCGCCAGGCTCAAGGCCAATGCCCCGCTGCGCAAGGAACTGCAGCAGTGGCTTCGGCAACCCGCCAACCTGCGCGCGCTGGACGAGGCCACGCTGCAGATTCCCGACAGGTTCCTCGCGACCGAAGCCATTTCGGTCGCGCCGCGCGGACTCGAACGGCAGGCCAACCGGCCCTTCGCGCAGATCTTCGCGCCCGGCGAATGGCAGGCCGTGCCCGGCAGCCGCGCGCTGCAGTCGCCGCAGGCGGTGCTGCGCCGCCTCGACGACCTGAGCTGCATGGGCTGCCACCAGAGCCGCGCGGTCGCGGGCTTCCACCTGCTGGGTGTCGACCGGCGCGGCGCCTCGCGGACCTTCACCACCGGCAACGCGCTGGCGGTGCCGCACTCGCCGCACGTGCAGGACGAGCTCGCGCGGCGCAAAAGCTATGTGCAGGCCGCGCTCTCCACGCCGCGGCCCGATCCGTTCCGGCCCCTGGCCGAGCCGATGGAAGCGGATGCCGCCGCCGGACGCGCGACGGTCGGCGCGCGCTGCGAGCCCACGCGCATCACGCAGTCGGCCAACGCGTGGACCGATCGCGCCGAGAAGCTGCCGCCCGTTGCCTGCGAAGGCGCGGCCTCGGTGTGCGAGAAAACCTCGGTCGGCTTTCCGGGCGGCATGTGCTCCGGCCCCTGCGACCCCAGGGACCCGAACGGCACCTGCGGCGCCATCGCGATCCTCAGCGACTTCAACAGCTGCCTGGCCGCGAAGAAGCCCTTCGGCGAATGCCTGGCCAAGCACACGCGCCCCGGCAACCTGCGCAGCTGTTCGGCGCAGCAGGCCTGCCGAGACGACTACATCTGCGCGCAGGCCGATGGCAAGCCCGAGGGGCAAGGCGCCTGCATTCCGCCCTACTTCCTCTTCCAGATGCGGGTGGACGGGCACTCCTGAGGGCGGCCGGTCATTCGTTCGCGACAGGGCGCATCAGCCAGGCCGACCCCGCGGCCACCACGCCAAGCACCGCGACGTAGACGCCCACCGGCACGATGCTCGAATAGTTCGCCACCAGCGTCGCCGCGATGATCGGCGCCAGCCCGCCGCCGATGGCCGCCGCGAACTGGATGCCGATGGAGATGCCCGAGTAGCGCAGCTCGGGCGGAAACTGCGCCGCATAGAGGCTGGACTGCGGCGCGAACATCAGCGGGTAGTTGAGCGACAGCGCCAGCACCATCGCCACCGTGTAGGCCGTGAGCGAGCCGCTGCCGATGGCCTGGAAGAGCGGCACCGCCATGAGCGCCAGCAGCAGTCCGCCGAAGACGTAGAGCCGCCGCGCGCCCACCTTGTCCGCAAGCCAGCCACTGGCAGGAATGGTGAAGACCATCGCCGCCGAACCGGCGATGAGGGCGTGCAGCGCATCGGAGCGCGAGAAGCCGAGCCGGCTGGTCGCGTAGGAGATCGAGAACACCAGCACGGTGTAGATCAGCGTCACCTCGGCCAGCTTGCCGCCGATGGTCAGCAGCAGGGGCCTGAGGTGTGCCACCACCACCTCGCGCGCCGGCAGCACCGCCGTCCTGCGGTGGACCTTGACCTGCATGAACTCGGGCGACTCGTCCACCTTCATGCGGATGAAGACGCCCAGCACGATCAGCACCGCGCTCGCAAGGAAGGGCAGCCGCCAGCCCCAGCTCATGAAGCTGGACTCGGGCAGCTGCGTGACCAGCGCGAAGGCGCCCGAGGACAGCAGCACGCCGATGGGAGCGCCCATCTGCGGCATGCTGCCGACCAGCGAGCGCCAGCGCGGCGGCGCGTGTTCTACCGCCATGAGCATCGCCCCGCCGAGCTCGCCGCCGAACGACAGGCCCTGCCCGATGCGCAGCAGCACCAGCAGCACGGCCGCCCACAGCCCGAGGGACTCGTAGGTCGGCAGCAGGCCGATCAGCACCGTGCAGATGCCCATCATCAGCAGGCTCAGCGTGAGCATCGACTTGCGGCCCAGCCGGTCGCCATAGTGCCCAAAGATGATGCCGCCCAGCGGCCGGGCTAGCATGCCGCTGGCGAAGGTGCCGAAGGCCGCCAGCGTGCCGACGGTGGGGTCGAAGTTGGGAAAGAAGAGCTTGTTGAACACCAGCGCCGCGGCGGTGCCGTATGCGAGGAAGTCGAAGGCCTCGATGGCCGTGCCGACCATGGTGGCGGCGCCGATCTTCCAGACGCTCTGGTGCTTTTTCTTCTCCACGGTGCCCTGCAGCGGGGTGGCGATGCTGTTCATGGGCGCTCCCCGGTGATCTGCCGCGCGAACATCGCGAAGCTGGCGTTGACGATGCTCCGCTGCAGCAGGAAGTCGTGCGACTCCCTGGCCAGTGCCGGGTCCACCAGCTTGAGGCGACCGTAGGCCGACTGCGCGATCAGCTGGTTGCGCGCCGCGCGCTCGATGAGCACCGACATGTACAGCGACTCCTCGATGGTCGGCGTGGCGGCCAGGAAACCGTGGTTGGCAAGCAGCACGCAGCGCTTGGTGCCGAGCGCGGCCGAGATGATCTCGCCCTCGACGTCGGCGATCGGCAGGCCGGGCCACTCGGGCAGGAAGGCGCAATCGTCGAAGAACGGGGTGGCGTCCATGTGCGCAATCTGCAGCGGCTCGCCGGTCATCGACAGCGCGGAGACGTATGGCGGATGCGTGTGGATCACGCAGTTCACGTCCGGCCTGCGCCTGTAGACCCACAGGTGGAAGCGCACGGCCGGGTTGGGCACGCCGCGGCCTTCGAGCACGCGCAGCGAATCGTCGATGCGCATGACCGAGTCGGGGCGGATCTCGCTGAAGGCATGCGCGAGCGGCGTGGTCAGGAAGCTGCCGTCGGGCTGCCGCACGGTGATCTGGCCGGCCAGAGTTTCGCAATGCCCTTCCTTCGCGAGGATGCGGCAGCTCAGCGCGAGCTTCTCGGCCTCGGTCCAATTGCCGTAGCTGAGGCCGTCGAGGGACGGCGCGGGGCTTTCGTGGGTTGTGGTGCGGGTGTCGTCGCTCACGCGTTGGCTCCTGTGTGCATTCGTGGGGGGGTGCGGCCAATGTAAGAAGCGGCCCCCGCTTTGCTCTTGCGCGTGGGTGCACGCGCATTGATCCGGCGTGCCAACTAGTGGAAAGCCTCAGCCCCGGATCGGATGTCGGCCGCCTAGACTGCCCCTGCCGACGCTGCCTGGCACGAAGCATGCGCATCGGCGGCAGGAAACACAGCCATGCACCACGACACAGCAGCAGCCTCCGACCTGAGCTTCGCGCCATGCTTCCGTCCGTTCTACATGGGCGACGTGCAGGGCTACTCGAATGCGCTCGACTCGCTGGTGTACCCCGGCGAGCTCAGCGTGCGGGACAGCAACCCGCGCATGAGCCTGGAGGCCTGCCGGCTCGTGGGCGGCGGGCTGGCGATCAGCTTCGCCTCCACGCCGCTGGCGGTTCGCCATGACACGGCGCTGGCTTCCATCGGCGGCGCGGGCGATGTGCTCGCGATGATCGCGGTCGAGGGCGAAGGCACCATCGAGCAGGGCGGGCGCTGCATGCCTTTCCGCAAGGGCGACATCACCTTCCGCACCACGCGGCTTCCTTCGGCCTGCACACTGACCACGCCCGGCAGGCTGGTGGTGCTGCGGGTGCCGTCGGACCGGTTCTTCGGCATCTACGCCGATCTGCACGACCGCTTCGTGCCTTCGATCTCGCGGGCGGATTCGCGCCTGGCCGAGGCGGCCCGTGTGCACATGGGGCATGTGTTTCCGGGCAATGCGCAGGCGTTGCCGGCATTGGCGTACTTCTCCGAGCAGTCCTTCGTCTCGCTGCTGGCTGCGGCCTATTGCGAATCGGTGGACGAAGACGCGGTCGACGGCAAGCACCGCGAGCGCGACCGCTGGCAGCGGCTGGTGGCCTTCATCGAGGCGAACCTGGGCGATCCGGAACTCTCGGTCGATGCGGTATCGAGGGAGCTCGGCATCTCGAGGCGGCTCACGCATCGGCTCTTCGAGACGCAGCGCACGCAATATGGCGCGTACCTGCGCATGCGCCGCCTGGAACGCGCGAAAGACGATCTGCGGAACAGGCGGCTCGACCATTTGAGCGTGGCCCAGATCGCCTATCGCAACGGCTTCGGCGACGCGAGCCATTTCAGCCGAAGCTTCAGGGACCGGTTCGGCGTGCCTCCTGGAGGCCTGCGCAAGTCGCCAGCCTGAGAAATCGTCCGGCCGATAAATATTGCTTGCCATTAGATCGCATGCGATCTAATATTCGCGCCATGCCTGCCAAGCGCATCACCGCCCCATCCACCGAAGCCCCGGCGAGCAATGCGCTGGCGCTGGACGAGCAGCTCTGCTTCGCCGTCTACTCGACGATGCTGAGCCTCAACAAGGTGTACCGCGGCCTGCTGCGCGATCTCGATCTCACTTACCTGCAGTACCTCGTCATGCTGGTGCTGTGGGAGAAGGACGAAATCAACGTCTCCGAGATCTGCACGCGCCTGGCGCTCGAAACCACCACCCTCACTCCCCTGCTCAAGCGGCTCGAAGCGCGCGGACTCATCCAGCGCGTGCGTTCGCCCAAGGACGAGCGACAGGTCATCGTGTCGCTCACGGCCGATGGGCGCGCATTGCGCGCCAGGGCACAGGGGCTGCCGGGCTGCGTGGCGCAGGCCATGGAGCTCTCCCCCGAACAGATCGGCGAACTGCGCACCCAGTTGCTGAGCCTGCGCACAAGCCTCGACAGGAACGCGTGATGCACAGCAGCTTCGCCGTTCCTGCTTTTTCAAGACAAATACATCGCATGCGATATTAATTCATACGATATTTACCGCATCGCACCACTTCACCACTCGACCTGCCAGCAAAAGGAAAGCACCATGACCGAACAACGCACCCAGACCATCGACTCCACCGCTCCCACCCGCCGCAGCCTGCTGCTGGGCGGAGCCTCCGTCGCAGCCGGCGCCCTCGTGGGCACCGGCTTCTCCAGCGCGGCATCCGCCGCATCCGCCGCCGCGCCCGCATCGGGCGCGGCCAACGCCTCTTCGAAAGGAAAGCAAACCATGAGCAAGAACATCATCGTCACCAAGGACGGCACCGAGCTCTATTACAAGGACTGGGGCCCCAGCACCGGCCAGCCCGTCGTGTTCAGCCACGGCTGGCCGCTGAACTCCGACAGCTGGGAATCGCAGATGCTCTTCCTCGCATCGCAAGGCTTCCGCACCGTGGCGCACGACCGCCGCGGCCACGGCCGCTCCAGCCAGCCGTGGAACGGCAACGACATGGACACCTACGCCGACGACCTCGCCACCGTCATCGAGACGCTGGACCTGAAGAACGCGATCCTGGTCGGCTTCTCGACCGGCGGCGGCGAGGTGGCGCGCTACATCGGCCGCCACGGCACGAAGCGCGTGGCCAAGGCGGCCCTGATCTCCGCCGTGCCGCCGCAGATGCTGAAGACCGCCGCCAACCCCGGCGGCCTGCCGATCGAAGTGTTCGACGGCCTGCGCGCCGCGCAGCTGGCGAACCGCTCGCAGTTCTACAAGGACGTGCCCTCGGGCCCCTTCTTCGGCTTCAACCGCCCCGGCGCGAAGGTGTCGCAGGGCCTCATCGACTCGTGGTGGGCACAGGGCATGATGGGCGGCCACAAGAACACCTACGACTCGATCAAGGCCTTCTCGGAAACCGACTTCACCGAAGACCTGAAGAAGTTCGACGTGCCCACGCTCATCGTGCACGGCGACGACGACCAGATCGTGCCGATCGGCGCCGCCGGCCTGGCCTCGGCCAAGCTGGTGAAGAACAACAAGCTGATCGTCTACCCCGGCGCGCCGCACGGCCTGACCGACACGCACAAGGACAAGTTCAACGCCGACCTGCTGGCGTTCGTCAAGTCCTGATGCGCTGATGCGTTGACGAAGAAGGGGCCCGCACGGGCCCCTTCTTCTTTTGCCGGGCGCGACAACGCGACCTCTTAGTATTCGGGGCAAACAACACCAAGACCGAGGCCCCGATGGACGTCTTCGAGAACGTGCTCGTCATGCTGATCGCCGCCTGCCTGCTGCTGCAGCTCTCGCGACGTCTTGCACTGCCCTACCCGTCGATGCTGGCGCTGGCCGGCGTATGCCTGGGCGCGATGCCCTGGGTGCCGCACGTGAGCCTCGATCCGCACCTGGCGCTGGCGCTCTTCATCGCGCCCGCCCTGCTCGACTCGGCCTTCGACACCTCGCCGCGCGAGCTGCGGCGCAACTGGATGTCGCTGGTCTCGCTGGTGCTGGTGGCGGTGCTGCTGACCACCGCCGTGGTCGCGTGGGCCGGCTGGGCTTTCGCGGGGCTGCCGCTGGCCGCGGCGATCACGCTCGGCGCCATCGTCGCGCCGCCCGACGCGGTGGCCGCGGCAGCGGTGATGCAGCAGTTCCGCATTCCGCGGCGCACGCTGTCGCTCATCAACGGCGAGAGCCTGCTCAACGACGCGGTGGCGCTGCTGGTGTTCGGCGTGGCGGTGTCGGCGGCCGGCGCCGCGCATGTGCCGATGACGAGCTCGCTGCCGATGCTGCTGGTGGCGGTGCCGGGCGGCGCGCTGGTGGGCTTCGCCTTCGCCAAGCTCAATCTGCACTTCGGCGCGCCACTCTTCGCGGGCACGCGCTCGGCCATCATCTTCCAGTTCGTGATGACTTTCGGCGCGTGGATCGTGGCCGAGCGGCTACACCTGTCGCCCATCATCTCGGTGGTGGCCTTCGGCATGACGCTGGGCCAGTTCGCGCCGAAGCGCCATGCACCGCGCGACCGCGTGCATTCCTACGCGGTGTGGGGCGCGGTGGTGTTCACGCTCAACGTGCTGGCCTTCTTTCTCATGGGGCTGCAGGCGCGCGGCATCATCACGCGCCTGTCGGGGCCGCAGCTGGCGCATGCGCTGGAGTTCGCGGTCCTCGTGCTGGTGCTGGTCATCGCGGTGCGGGTGGCGTGGGTGCTGATCTATGGCGCGGCGATGCACCGGTACAAGCTGCGGCTGATCGCGCGCGGACGCAAGGTTGCGCTGCCCTCCAAGCGCATCAGCCTGCTGGTCGGCTGGTCGGGCATGCGCGGGCTGGTCACGCTGGCCACCGCCTTCGCGCTGCCGGCGGACTTTCCGGGGCGCGATCTCATCGTGCTCAGCGCGTTCTCGGTGGTGCTGGGCACGCTGGTGATCCAGGGCTTCACCATCGGGCCGCTGATCCGCGCGCTGAAGATCGAGCCCGACGACTCGCTGGACAGGGAACTCTCGCTCGCCCGCACCGCGATGATGGATGCGGCGCTCGCCGCCATCGAAGCCGAGGACGGGCGCGAGGCCGACGCCGTGCGCGACGAATACCGCGCCGCGCGCGCCCTCGCGCAGGACCAGCGCCAGCCGCAGGCCAAGACCGCGCACGACCGGCTGCGCGCCGTGGCCATCCGCGCGCAGCGGGAGGCGCTCGACTCGCTGCGCCGCGCCGGCGAGATCGAGGACGACGCCTACCACCAGCTCGAGGAGGAGATGGACTGGGCCGAACTCAGCGCCATTCCGGCGAACGACGTGCGGCTGCAGAGCGTCTGACGCGCACTGCTCCCTCTCCCCTCGGGGAGAGGGTTGGGGTGAGGGCATCGGCCTCAACGCCAAGGCCGCGCCTCATCGATGGCACAGCGCCCTCACCCTGGCCCTCTCCCTGAGGGAGAGGGGACAAGACTTTCAGACCTCCTCGTACCACCGGTCCTTCGCCAGCATCACCCGGTGGTGCCCATGCCCCGAGGGCATCATCGGAAAGCAGTTTTCCTGCGCTTCGACCTGCACGTCGAGGAAGAACGGGCCCTCGCTGGCAAGGCACTCGGCCAAAGCATCCTCCAGCTCCGCCGGGTCGCTCACCCGCCGCGCACCCCAGCCGAAGGCCTTGGCCAGCGCCACGAAGTCGGGCAGCGCCTCGTTCCAGCTGTGGCTCAGGCGGTTGCCGTGGTTCAGCTCCTGCCACTGGCGCACCATGCCCATGTAGCCGTTGTTGCTCAGCACCAGCTTCACCGGCACGCGGTGCTGCACCGCTGTCGAAAGCTCCTGGATATTCATCAGCACCGAGGCGTCGCCGCTCACGCACACGGTCAGCGCGCCGGGGTGGCCGATCTGCGCGCCGATGGCGGCGGGCAGCCCGTAGCCCATGGTGCCGGCACCGCCCGAGGTGAGCCAGCGGCGCGGGCTGTCGAAGCGCAGGTATTGCGCGGCCCACATCTGGTGCTGGCCCACGTCGGTCGACACGATGGCGTCGCGCCCGGCGAGCCCGGCGATGGCGCGCTGCAGCGAAGACATCAGCTGCTGCGGCAGGATCGAGCCGGCCTTCGGCTCGAAGGCCAGGCAGTCGACGGCGCGCCAGCGTTCGATGCGCTCCCACCACGGCGCCAGGCGCTCGGGCGCAAAGCCCTCGGCGGGCAGCAGCGCGAGCAGGCTTTCCAGGATCGCGGCGCAATCGCCCACCATCGGCACGTCCACGCGCACCACCTTGTTGATGCTGCCGGGGTCGATGTCGATGTGGATCTTGCGGGCGTGCGGGCAGAACTCGTCGAGCTTGCCGGTCACGCGGTCGTCGAAGCGCGCGCCGACGCACACCACCAGGTCGGCCTCGTGCATCGCGAGGTTGGCTTCGAGCATGCCGTGCATGCCCAGCATGCCGATGAACTTCGGGTCCGACGCCGGAAAGGCGCCCAGCCCCATCAGCGTGAGCGTGCACGGCGCATGCATCAGGTTCACCAGCTTGGTGAAGGCCTCGCAGGCCGCCGGCCCCGAGTTGACCAGCCCGCCCCCGCCATAGATGACGGGCCGGCGCGCGGTGGAAAGCAGGTCGGCCGCGCGCTGCACCATGGCCTTCGGCGGCAAGGCGGTACGGCTGGTGCGCAGGGCGCGCAGCGGGGCGGGCTCGGGGGCACGGCCCAGGCGTTGCAGCTGGATGTCCTTCGGCACGTCCAGCAGCACGGGTCCGGGGCGGCCGGTGGAAGCGATCTCCAGCGCGCGGCGCACCAGCGCGGGCACGTCGTCGGCGGCACGGACCTGGCGGTTCCACTTCGTCACCGGGCGCGACATGCCCAGCGCATCGCTTTCCTGGAACGCCTGCGTACCGATGACGGCGGTGGCGACCTGCCCGCTGATGCACAGCACCGGCACCGAATCGCTCATCGCGTCCAGCAGCCCGGTGATGGTGTTGCCCACGCCCGGCCCCGAGGTGACCAGCACCACGCCCACGCGGCCGGTGCTGCGCGCATAGCCCTCGGCCGCGTGCACGGCCGCCTGCTCGTGGCGCACCAGCACGTGGCGCAGCCGGGGCTCGCCGTGCAGCGCGTCGTACAGCGGCAGCGCCGCCCCGCCGGGGTAGCCGAAGATGGTGTCCACGCCGCACTCGACCAGGGTGTCGAGCAGTGCTTCGGCGCCGTTGCGGATGCGAACCGGCGTCGTGTCGGGGTGAAGGGACGGGGAGGACGTGGGGGGTAGGTCGAGCAGTCGCATGCCGTCAATTTTTCCGTTTCGGGCGCAGAATATGCATCTTTCTTTTGGCCCTTTAAGCTCGATTCATGAAAACCAATCGGCAAACACCGAGCGACAGCGAAGGATCTTTCGACAAGACCGACCTGGCGATCCTGCGGGTGCTCCTGCTCGACTCGCGCAAGACCCTGCAGGAGATCGGCAACGAGGTCGGCCTCTCGCCCACCAGTTGCTGGACGCGCATCAAGAAACTGGAGGCCACGGGCGTCATCAAGCGCTACACGGTGGACGTCGACCCGGCCAAGCTGGGCTATCACGACTCGGTGATCGTGCAGGTCACGCTGGAGAGCCACACCGACGAGACCCTCTACGACTTCGGCCGCACGCTCGCCACCATTCCGGAGATCCAAGAGGCCTATCTGGTCTCGGGCGACTACGACTACTACATCCGCATCGCGGTGCGCGACACGCGCGACTACGAGCGGCTGCTGCGAGAGAAGCTCTACAAGATCCCGGGCATCCGCCACAGCAAGTCGCACTTCGTGCTGCGGGTGCTGAAGGAAGCGAGCGTGCCCATCATCTGAGGCACGCCGCCGTGGCCGGGCTCAGAGCCGGATCAGCTCCACCCGGCGGTTCTTCGCCCGCCCCGCCTCGCTGTCGTTGGGCGCCACCGGCTCCGAGGCGCCCGCGCCGCGGGTGGTGAAGCGGCGCGGATCGACGCCGGCCTTCACGAGTACCGAGATCACCGCCAGCGCGCGGCGCTTCGAAAGATCGTCGTTGTGCTTCGCCTCGCCCTGCGCGTCGGTGTGGCCGACCACCGAGAGCTTCAGCGGCGGGTTGTTGCGCATCAGCTTGGTCATCTCGTCGAGGGTGGGCTGCGACTCGGGGCGGATCACGTCCTTGTCGAGGTCGAACAGGATGCCGTAGAGATTGACACGCCCCGTCTCCGCCAGGCTCTTCTGCATGGCCGTGGCGTCGAGGAACACGATCTTGTTCTCCTCCATCGCTTTGCTTTCCACCACGCGCACGAAGGCATGGTTGCCGACCTCGGCGTTGTGCTCGGCCAGCGCGATGCTGGCGTAGACGGTGCCCGAGGGGCCGGTCTTCCGCGCGAGCAGATAGCGCCCGCTCACTGCGAAATAGTTGCGCGCATAGTCGCCCCGGCTGCCCAGGCGCGGCCATTCGGGCTGGTCGAAGGCCAGCGCGAAGTCGTAGGGCGTGGTGGTGTCCACGCTGCCGTCGCGCGGCTTGTAGCACGAGCCATTGGCGGTGCCGCAGCTGAACACGATCTCGAAGCCCTTGGCCTTGAGGCTGGACTCGTAGTTGCGCTGCACTTCCAGCAGCGAGCGCTCCTTGGGCAGCCTGTATAGATAGAGCGTGACCTTGCCCTCCACCTTGAGCAGGTCGGGCTTGCCGCCGCCCCAGTTCTGCAACGGCTCCTTGATCAGGCCGACCTCGTCGTAGGCGGCGGCCTTGTAGCCGTCGAGCACCGAGCCTTCGTAGCGGCCGACGAGGGGGTTGTCCTTGGCCGGCTCGGCGGCGAAGCTGCCTGCGGAAGCCGAGATCAGCAGCGCGCCTGCGGCCAGGCGGGCAACGAGAACCATGAAGGCGGACTGTTTCATCGGCGGGCCTGGAAGATGAATGGAGGCGGAAAGCGGCGTCCTTTCCATGCTAGGCAATGCCGCCGTCGCTGTGCATTCGACGGACGGCCTATGCCGCGCACCACCCGTCGGACACCCCGCCGGGCACCCGTTGTGCACGGCCCCGGCTCGCGGCCCGCCCCGGGTCGCGGCCGTGTTAGAGGTCGTAATCGCGCGCGTATTCGACGGGGAACATAATCGCGCCCGTCTCGCGAGGGCGGGATCCGGGCTCCACGGCCCGAAGCCGCAACGCAGCGGTTTCGGGCCGGTGCAAATCACAAAGAAGCGACTTCCAAGGCAGAGCGATCTATGAGGCTTGGCAGCAAGAGCTGTTGGCGAATCGGCAGGTGGATCGCAAAGCTTTTGCTGGCCGCCGCGCCGGTACTCCTGCCTTGCGCGAATGCCGCCGAGCCGGTCGCGCAGCAATCACCCGAAGCCGACGAAGCCGTCCACATCACCCGGGCCGAGCTGCTTTCCGTGCCGGGCCGCGGCTACACCGCGCCTCCACGCAACGTGCAGGAAGCGGCGCTGCCCGAAAAGGGCTGGAGGAAGGTCAACCTCCCGTACACGGTGGGACGCGAGCTGGTGCCCGACGAAGGCAGCGGCGCACGCACCGTGACCGACTGGTACCGCATCGACCTGTCCGGAAGGGCTTCGGTGCGCGAGCCTCAGCTGCTCTATCTCCCGCGCTGGAAGACACTGGGCCACATCGCGGTGTACGGCGACGGCACCCTGCTCTACCAGTCGCATGGCAGCCCCATCCACAACGGCTACAACCATCCGCTGCTGCTGCCGCTGAACCCGACCGCCGACACGCCGCCGCCGAAGACCGTGCTGATCCGCATCGACCGCTTGCGCAACAGCGGCAGCGGCTTCTCCACCGTCTGGGTGGGCAGCGAAGAGTCGTTGAGCTGGCGCTACCAGATCCGCCAGCTGCTGCAGGTGCAGTTGCCTTTCATGGGCAGCGCCGCCTTCCTCGCGGTCGGTGCCTTCGCTTTCGCGGTCTGGGTGGGCCGTCGGCGCGAGCTGCTCTACCTGCTGTTCTTCGCCATCTCGGCGCTCGCCTTCTTCAGGACGCTGCATTACTACGCGGGCGGCAGCTACATACCGATCTCGGACGAATGGTTCGAATGGATGACCGTCTCCAGCCTGCTCTGGCTGGTGATCCTCATCCACCTCTTCCTGCAGCGCCTGCACCAGCAGCCCTCGGTGTGGCTCACCCGCATCGCGGTCACGCTGGCCGTGGCCTGCAGCGTCTCGACGCTGCCGCACCTGTCGTCGAAGATCGTCAGCCTGTACCTGTTCACGCCGCTGCTCAACCTGGCGGTACTGCCCGTGGCGGTGCTGATCTTCACCGTCAACCTGCGCAGGTCGCTGGGCACCCAGCAGACCGAGGGGCGGCTGGTGGCGGTCTGGACGGTGTTCGCGCTCGCGCTCACTTCCTACGACGGGCTGCTGCAGAACAACCTGGTGAGCCCGGAGAGCGTGTACATGTCGCCCTACGCCATCATCAGCCTGTTCTTCGTCTTCTCGTACATCATGTTCCAGCGCTACACCGGCGCCTTCGCCGAGGTGGGCCGGCTCAACCGGGGCCTGGCGCTGCGGCTGAAGGAGCGCGAGGCCGAACTGGAGCAGAGCTACCAGCGCCTTCGCGCGAGCGAGAACCAGCACATGCTCAGCGCCGAGCGCCGCCGCCTGATGCAGGACATGCACGACGGGCTGGGCTCATCGCTGATCAGCGCGATCCGCTCGGTGGAGCGCGGCGCCATGACGGAGGCCGAGATCTCCCACGTGCTCAAGGGCTGCATGGAAGACCTGCGGCTGGTGATCGACTCCATGGAAAGCGTCGACGCCGACCTGCTGCTGCTGCTGGCGACCATGCGTTTCCGCCTCGCGCCGCGCATCGAGAGCGCCGGCATCACGCTCCAGTGGGAAGTGCAGCCCGTGCCCGCCCTCGACTGGCTGGACCCGGATGGCGCGCTGCACATCCTGCGCATCGTGCAGGAGTGCGTGGCCAACGTGCTGCGCCACACGCGCGCGACCACCATCTGCGTGAGCACCACCGTTGTGGACGAAGGCGTGTGCGTGATCGTCGAAGACAACGGCGGCGGCTTCGACGTGAGCGAAGCCCTGCGGCGCGGCGGCCGCGGCCTGCGCAACCAGCAGCGTCGCGCGCAGGAAATCGGGGGCACCGTGAGCTGGGAGGCCGGCGCCGCAGGAACTCGCTTCGTGCTCTGGCTCCCGCTGGAGCGCACGGCCGGAGCCGGCAGGGTCCTGGGCGTGGCCTGACGGCTCAGAGACTCGACGCGATATGCTCGCGCAGCCACCGGTGCGCAGGATCGCGATGCCGGCGCTCGTGCCAGAGCATCGCCATTTCGTAGCCCGGCACCTCCAGCGGCGCCTCGACCACGCTCAGCCCGGGTGCGCTGCGCGCCAGCCGCTCGGGCAGCATCGCGACCATGTCGGTGCCGGCCACCGCCGACATCATGAAGAGAAAGTGCGGCACCGACAGCACCACGCGGCGTGCCAGGCCCCTCTCGGCCAGCGCCTCGTCGGTGGGCCCCGCGAAGCCTCCGCCGGCCAGCGACACCACCACGTGCTCCAGCGCGCAGAACTGCGCCAGCGTCGGCCGGCGCTTCAGGCGCGGATGGCCGGCTCGGCCGACGAGCACATAGCGCTCGTTGAAGAGCACCCGCGCGTGCAGGCCCGGCGGCGCGCCCACGCTGGTGTGGAAGAACAGGTCGATCTCGCCGCTCTCCAGCTGCCGCGCCATGCGCGAAGGCACCGCCTCCACCACCGCCAGCCGCGTGTTCGGCGCGGCGGCGCGCAGCCCGGCCAGCGACGGCAGCAGGATGGCCGACTCGGCGTAGTCGGCCGCGGCGACGCGCCAGGTGGTGCTGGCCCCGGCCGGCTCGAAGGGCCGCGTCGGCGCCACCGCGCGGCCCAGCGCCTCCAGCGCTTCGCGCAGCGGCTCGCGCAGTTCGTCGGCCCGCGCGGTGGGCCGCATGCCGCGCTGCGCGGGCAGCAGCAGCGGATCGCCGAATACCTCCCGCAGCTTGGCGAGCTGCACGCTCACCGAGGGCTGCGACAGGTTCAGCCGCTCGGCCGCGCGGGTGACGTTGCGTTCGGCCAGCAGGGTGTCGAGCGTGACCAGCAGGTTCAGGTCGAGGCGGCTGAAATTGTTCATGGCAATTCCTGGAATTCAGACTATTCATTTCCAATATATCGCCGCGGCACCTAACCTGAGGGCATCTCCACTCGAACCTTCCAGAAATCATGAACGTCCTGCTCGTCCTCGCCCATCCCGAAACAGCTTCGCTCAACGGCGCATTGCACCGCTTCATGGTCGACCGCCTCACGGCCGCCGGCCACACGGTGCGCGTGTCCGACCTCTATGCCATGCGCTGGAAACCCGCGCTCGACGCCGACGACTTTCCCGCGCGCGACACCGCCACGCGCTTCGACCCCGCCCTCGATTCGCAGCAGGCCTTCCAGGCCGGCACGCAAACCGCCGACATCGCCGCCGAGCAGGAAAAGCTGCTCTGGGCCGACGCGGTGGTGCTGCAGTTCCCGCTCTGGTGGTACTCGATGCCCGCCATCCTCAAGGGCTGGATCGAGCGCATCTACGCCTACGGCTTCGCATACGGCGTCGGCGAGCACTCCGACACCCACTGGGGCGACCGCTTCGGCGAAGGCGTCATGGCCGGCAAGCGCGCCATGCTGGTCGTGACCACCGGCGGCTGGGCCTCGCACTACGCGCCGCGCGGCATCAACGGGCCGATGGACGACCTGCTCTTCCCGATCCACCACGGCATCCTCTACTACCCCGGCTTCGACGTGCTGCCACCCTACGTGGTGCACCGTACCCACAAGGTCGACGAGGCCGCGTATGCGCGCATCACGCAGGAACTGGGCGAGCGGCTCGACACGCTCTTCACCGCCGAGCCGATTCCGTTCCGTCGCCAGAATGCCGGCGACTACGAGATCCCCGCGCTCACCCTGCGCGAGCACATCGCGCCGGGCAAGACGGGCTTCGCGGCGCACACCGCCGGCTGAGCCAGCCTCAGGGCAGCACCGGATTCGCCACCGCGTTCGCGATGGCCGCATCGGCATCCACGCGCAGCATGAAGCGCTTCGCCACCAGGTCGTTGGCGGCGGCGGTCACCGCGGCCACGTAGCCGGCCTGGTCGGTGTAGCGCTCCTGCAGCGAGGGGCGCGGATCGGCACCGCGCAGGGCGGCCGTCTTCGCGAACGGGAAGTACGAGCCGAACAGGCCCGCCTGGTCGATGCGGCCCGGCACGCCCGTGTAGTTCCAGCCGGTGTTCGTGCCCAGCGGCACGGCCACGTCGAGGCTGCGGATACCGGCGAGGTCGTTGCCGTCGGTGTCCACCTGCGGCACCAGGATCGCGTAGTCGCGGCCCAGGTAGGCCGGCGGCACCTGGGTTGCGATGCCGCTCTCGTCCTGCGGACGGTAGCTGGGGCCCCAGTCGAGCAGCGAGTAGTTGTTGACCAGGCCCGTGTAGCTCACGCCGGGAATGGCCGGGAACTTGACCTGCTGCGGCCGCACGAGTGTGGTGTCGGCGATCTTCGGCACCTGGCTGTCGGGCGGCGTCGTGCCCTTGACGACCCAGTCTTCCAGGTTCTGGTACAGCGCGCGCACCACCGGGATCACGCCGGCATTGCCGTTGGTCGCGTAGAGCGCGCCGGCGCTCGAGCCCGGCAGCGAGGCCAGGCCCAGCAGATGGTGCGTGCTCGCGTAGTAGTAGACGCGGGCGTTCGAGGGCTGCACGAGGTCGGTGGTGCCCCAGGCGTCGGTCAGCAGCGGCGAGCCCTGCAGCACGTAGAACTCGGTGCCGCTGAAGCCGATGAAGAGCTTCGGGCAGGTGCCGCTGGCCTCGCAGCGCGACAGGATGCCGCCACGGCGCTGCGCCACGTCGTCCACGTAGTCCTTCGAGAGGCCGCGCGTGCCGGCCTGCCCGAAGGCCGTGTGGTCGGCACGCACGCCGCCGCCGCCGCCCGGAATGGAGAAGCGCATGTTGATGTTGGTCTGCCGCGCCGCGATCTGCGCGAACACGCCGTCGAACACCTTCTGGCCCGCGCGGTCCTCGTTGAAGCCCAGGTGCACGAAGGTCTTCATGAAGTTGCCGCACTGCGAGACGCCGGAGGCGATCGTGTTCTTGATCGCCGCGGCCACCGGGTTCGCCGTGCCGGACGAGTCGCTCGCGTCGCGGTGGAAGAAGCTGATCATGTCGCGCAGCGCCGCGAGGCCCAGGCCCAGGCCCATGACCTTCGGGTCCTTCGCGACGTAGACCAGCTCGTACAGGTAGGCCGGGTCCCACTTGTCCTTCAGGCACACGTTCGTCTCGTCGGGCGTGCCCGGGAATGGCGTGGCGGCGCTGCACTTGGCGAACTTCCAGTCGCTCGCGGGAATGAGCTGGCGCGCATCGCCTTCGTTGATGCGACGCGTGAGCACGTAGCCGGGCTTCGTGTTGTCGAGGCTCGCGGTCGGGTAGGCCTGCATCGCCGCGTTGAACGGGCCGCCGGGCAGCGGCAGCGAATCGTTGGTGGCCGCGGTGGGCAGCAGTTCGGCGCGGTAGGTGCCGGTGATGCTGCTGCCGTCGGCATTCTTCGCGACCGGCACCTTCAGCGTGAGCTTGCCGGCTGCCGCCGGCACGTCGCCCTGCCATGCGGCCGTGAGGAACACGTAGCCGCGCGAGGCGAAGTACGGATCGAGGTTCACGATGTTGCCGCGATTCGGCGCGTCGTAGCGCAGCACGCCGCTGGCCTTGCCCATGTCCTTGGGCTTGAAGAGCACGAAGTCGGAGGTGTACTCGACCTTGCCGTTGGCGTTGAGCGGCGCGAGCTGCAGGTCCTGGATGATCGCGTTGCGCGCGTCCTTCGGGTCGACCTCGCCGGTGAAGGTACCGGTGATCTTCTCGTAGGCACCGACGCTGCCGAAGGTGCCCGCCACGTCTTCCGTCGCGGTAACGACGAGCTTGTATTTCGGCGCCGTGGCGGCTGCGGGCGGCGTGGTGGCAGGCGGCGTGCCGGTGGACGGCGGCAGCAGCAGGCCGCCCCCTCCTCCGCCGCTTCCGCCGCAGGCGCTCAGAAGAAAAAGGGCGGCCGAAGCCACCGTGGCAGCCCTGAGGCTCCAGCGTTTCATGGTTTGTCTCCTTCGTTGTGGGTCTTTGTCTGCGTGCGGCGCCGATCCCCGCTACGGCGCGTGGGCCGTCAGATCACTCGGCCTCGATGCCGGCCGCCTTCACGATGCGGCCCCATTTCTGCGACTCGCCGGCCTGGAACTTCGCCAGTTCCTCGGGCGAGCTGGTGAACACCTCCGTGCCGGTCGGCTCGTAGAACGCGGTCTTCGCGGCTTCGCTCTTCGCGGCCTTCACCAGCAGCTCGTTGAGCCGCTTGACCACGGCCGGCGGCGTCTTCGCGGGCGCGTAGGCGGCGAACCAGTAGCCCATCTCGTAGCCCTTCACACCCGCCTCGGCGATGGTGGGCACGTCGGGCGCGAGCGCCGAGCGCGTGGAGCTGGAGAAGCCCAGCGCGCGCAGCTTGCCGGCCTTGACCTGCGGCAGGCCGGTGGCGGTGTCGGTGATCATCATGTTGATCTGCCCGCCCAGCAGGTCGGTCACGGCGAGCGTGTTGCTCTTGTAAGGCACATGCAGCAGCTTGATGTCGGCCATCTGCTGCAGCAGCTCGCCCGCCATGCGGCTCGATGAACTGCCGCTGCCGAAGCTGTACTTGCCCGGCTCCTTCTTGGCGAGCGCGATGAACTCGGCCACGCTCTTCGCGGGGAAGCTGGGGTTCACCACCATGATCTGGCCGCCCTTGCCGAGCGCGGCGACGGGCGCGAAATCCTTCACCGGGTCATAGGGCAGCTTCTTGAACAGGTGCTCGTTGGCGGCGTGCGTGGTGTTGGTGGTGATGAGCACCGTGTAGCCGTCGGCCGGCGCCTTCGCCACGCTCTGCGAGGCGATGAAGCCGCTGGCGCCCGCCTTGTTGTCGATGACCACGGCCTGCTTGGTCTCCGCGGTGATCTGGGTGCCAAGCGCGCGCGCGATCTGGTCAGTGGCGGTGCCGGCCGCGAAGGGCACGACGAAGGTGATCGGCTTCTCGGGAAAGGCTTGCGCCTGTGCCAGCAATGGCACCACGGCCAGCGCGGCGGTCAGCACGGTGAGGGGGAATCGCTTCATTGTCTTGTCTCCGTATGGAATGGCTTGGGGAAGGAAAAAAGGGTTGCCGCTACGGCCCCGCCAGCAGCGGCACCAGCTCGCGCGGCACGCGCACCGGCATGTCGAGCAGCAGGAAGGAAAGCGCCTTGCCGTGCGCATCGAGGTTCAACGCGTCGTTGACGCCGCCGTCGAGCACCGCGTCGAGCACGAAATTCATCGCACTGAGCTTCGGCAGCAGGAAGCGCTGCACCTGTGAGGGCGAGCGGTGGTGGAACTGCGCCGCCACGCGCTCGGGCGTGAGTTGCTCGACCAGCATGGGATACAGCTGCGCATGCCAGGCGATGACGCTGATGTTGGAGCGGTCGCCCTTGTCGCCAGTGCGGCCGTGGGCGGCGCGGTACAGCGGCACTTCGATGGTGTCTGCCGTGTTCGTCATGCCAGTTCCTCCTGCGAGAGCAGCGCGAAGCGCACCGGTATCGCCTCGCGCGGCAGCAGGCACGACAGCGTGTTGAGCCGCGGCGTGAGCGCGGTGCGCACGCCGCCGCCGCCCGCCGGGCCGCAGGTGTAGAGCGCCATCACCTCGCGCGCCAGCCGCTCGGCTTGCGCGCGCTCGGTGTGCGAGGCCGCGACGCGCAGGCGCACGTCGCGCAGGCCGGCATCGGGCGTGTCCGCCAGCGCGCGGCCGGCGTCGTCGCCGAAGATGCTCAGCGCGCCGATGAGGTCCACGCGCAGCGAGAGGCCGTCGAGGCGCTTCCTCAGCACCTCCGCCGCGAGCCGCGCACGGGCCTCGGCACGCGGGCCGGCGTAGGAGATCTCGCCCTCGGCCAGCCAGCCGCCTTCATGGCACACGTTGACCTTGTAGCGCTCAGGCCGCGCATGGCCGCGCACGCCCGAGAGCGCCACTCGCTCGATGCCGTCGAACGCGTGCACCTCGGCCTCCGAGATGTCGGCGACCACGTCGGGGGTCAAGTAGGCGGCCGGGTCGTGCACCTCGTAGAGCAGTTGCTCCTTCACCGTCGGCTCGCTCACGAGGCCGCCGGTGCCGTCGGCCTTGCCGATGGTGCAGCGGCCTTCGGCGTCGATCTCGGCGATGGGGAAGCCGACGGACTCCAGGCCGGGCACGTCCTTGTAGCCCGGATCGGCGAAGTAGCCGCCGCACACCTGCGCGCCGCATTCGAGCAGATGGCCCGCCATGGTCGCGCGGGCGAGCCTGTTCCAGTCGTCGGCGCGCCAGCCGAAGTGCGACATGGCCGGGCCGACCGTGAGCGACGGATCGGCCACGCGGCCGCACACCACGATCTGCGCGCCCGCGTCGAGCGCGGCGGCGATGGGCTCGGCACCAATGTAGGCGTTGGCGCTGACCACGCGCAGGCCTTCCATCCGTGCGCCCAGAGCTTCCTGGAACATCGCGCGATGCTCGGGCCCCGACAGGTCGTCGCCCTCCACCACCGCGATGCGCGGCGCGCTCGCGCCCAACTCGCGCGCCATGCGTGCGATGTGCCGGGCAGCGGCACGTGGATTCGCTGCGCCGAAGTTGCTGACGATGCGGATGCCGTGCGCCAGGCAGCGCGCCAGCACGGGCCGCAGCATGGGGTCTAGCAGCGGCTCGTAGCCCGCCTCGGGGTTGTCGCGCCGGCGCAGCTGGGCCAGCGCGAGCGTGCGTTCGGCCAGCGTCTCGAAGATCAGGAAGGCGCGCCGGCCTTCGGGCCCTGCGGCCAGCCGCGCGATCAGCGTGTCGACCACCGGTCCGGCGGCGTCGGTGCGGTCGCCCGAGAAGCCTGCGGCGCAGCCGATCAGCAGCGTTGGCGTGTCTATGGGATTCATCGCCGTGCACTGTAGGCAGCGTGTTCTCATCCGTAAAATCGAAAATACGGATCGATTGATCTGCTTTTCAAATAAGAAGCCAGCTACCAGCACCAGAGACAGGACAGACATGCGAAAGACGCCCGACCTCTCCACGCGCCAGTTGCGCGCCTTTCTCGCGCTGGCCGAGCACCGCAACTTCACGCGCGCGGCGCAGGGCAGCCATCTCTCGCAGCCCGCCTTCAGCGCGCTGATCCGCACTCTCGAAGACGCCGTCGGCACGCGCCTGTTCGATCGCGACACGCGCAGCGTGCAGCTCACGCCCGAAGGCCGGCTGTTCGAAAGCTCGGCGCGCCGGCTGCTCGACGACATGGGCAGCGCCATGGACGACCTTGCCGATCACGTGGAGCGCCGCAAGGGCCGTGTGCGCGTGGCCGCCCTGCCCTCGCTCGCGGCCGGCTGGCTGCCCGCCGTCTTCGCCGAGTTCATGCAGGCGTGGCCCGGCATCCGCGTCGACCTGGACGATGCGCTGTCGGACGCCTGCATCGCGCTCGTGCGCAGCGGCCAGGCCGACTTCGCGCTCGCCGCCTCGGGCGCGGGCGGCACGGCCGACAGCGACCTGCGCGCGAGCAGGCTGTGCACCGACCGCTTCCATCTCGTGTGCCGCGCCGACCACCCGCTCGCGCACGAACCGCGCCTGACGCTGAAGAAGATCGCGCCGCACCCGTTCATCCAGATGACGCGCAACAGCAGCGTGCGCCAGGCGCTCGACGCGGCGCTGCATCCGCAGCGGCTGAACTCGGTGTTCGAGGTGGAACACCTCGCCACGGTGATGGGGCTCATCGAAGCCGGCCTGGGCATCAGCGTGGTGCCCGCGCTCACGCTCTTCCACTTCCAGCGCGAAACGCTGGTGACGCGGCCGCTGCCGCTGCCTTCGCTCACACGCACGCTCTACCTGGTGCAGCGGCGCGAGGGCAGCCTGTCGGTGGCGGCGCAGACGCTGCACGACCTCATCGTGGAGCGGCTCGGGTCGCTGCGGCTGGACTGAAGGCGGGCGAGCGCTGCTCGCCGCCTCAGGAGAAATCGAAAACGGTTCAGGCTGGTTCGGTGCCAGCCTCGGTGCCCGTTCCTGTCGCCTTGTCCGTTGCCTTCCCGGTCGCCGCCACCGCCTCCACTGCGGCTTCCACCACCGACTCCACCGCGGCCTCCGCCTGCGCCTTCATCGCGGCGAGCGCGGTCGGGTTCGGCGTGGGCTCGCCGATCTTGCGCATCGTGTTGCGGTCGGTGTGGCTGAAGGGCTCGGGCTTGCCGAGCACCTCGAGCACCGTTTCGAGCTCGTACGACCAGCTGCCGTCGTCGTGCACCGTCACCTCGATGCCGTAGCGCAGCGTCTTGAACGCATGCTGCAGAAAGGGGTTGTCCACGATGCCGTTGTTCTCGCTGCCGCGCACGGCTTCGAGCCTGAAGCTGCGGTCGTCGGCCTTCGCACGGCCGGTGGCCATGGCGGTGAGGCCACGCGGAATGGTGAGCGTCTGGATCAGCGCGCCGGTGGAGGGCTCCCAGAGCCAGTAGCCGACCTGGTCATGGAAGGTCTCCACGTCGTCGGGCTTGACGATGCGCAGGTGGTAGCGCAGGCCGTAGAAGATCTGCGGGCCGTTGGTCTGCGCATCGATGGGTTGGAACTCCGCGTGCTCGATGTAGGCCTCGGCCTCGGGGCCGTCCTCCTTCGGGCTCACGTCGTGGCCGGCCGAGCCGGTCCAGATGCCGGCCAGCGCGGTGAGCGGGCCCAGGTTGGCGAGCGTGTTCGGATCGGGTTCCGGCTCTGTGTAAATGTCGCGCGGGAATTGCGTCGCGGCTTGCTGCTGTTCCATGTTCTTCTCTCCTCGAAGGGGCTTGCTGTATGGGGCAGGAGTGTCGCTCATCAACCTTCGGCTTCCCTGACTCGCCTGCCGCTCACTGGTCGAGCCGGATGCCGACCTTCGCGATGATCGCGCCCCACTTGCGCCCCTCGGCATCGATGAAGGCCCTGAACTCCTCGGGCGAACCGCCGCCCGCCACCAGCCCCTGGTTGGCCAGAAGTTCGCGCACCGCGGGCTCCTGCAGCACGGCATTGACGTCGGCGTTGATGCGCTGCACCACTTCGGGCGGCGTGCCGGCAGCGGTGAAAAGGCCGTTCCAGGCCAGCGATTCGAATCCGGGGTAGCCCGACTCGGCCACGGTCGGCAGGTCTTTCATGAGCTCGGAGCGCTTCGCGCTCGTGATGGCGATGAGCTTCACGCGCTGCCCCTGGATCAGCGGCAGCAGCGCGGGCGCCACCGTGAACAGCGCCTGCGTGTCGCCGGCCGCGAGCGAGAGACCGGCCGGCGGCGAGCCAGAGTACGGCACGTGCACCGCCTCGATGTGCGTCGCGCTGCGAAACAGCTCCATGGTGAGGTGCGACGAACTGCCCGCGCCCACCGACGCGTAGCTGAATCTGTTGCCGCGCTTCTTCGCCCATTCGACGAACTCGGGCAGCGTGTTCGCGGGGTTGTCGGCCTGCACCGCGAGCACATTGGGCTGCGAGGTGGTGAGCACGATCGGGATGAGATCGCGCGCCGGCGCATAGGGCATGCGGGCGTACATGTAGGGTCCGAAGGCGATCGGCCCGTTGAAGCCGATGCCCAGCGTGTAGCCGTCGTGCGGCGCCTTGGCCACGGTGTCCATGCCGATCAGGCCGCCGGCGCCGGCCTTGGTCTCGATCACCACGGGCTGCTTCCACGTCACGCGCAGGCGGTCGGCGAGCGTGCGGGCGATCAGGTCGAGCGAGCTGCCGGCCGGCGCGGGCACGATCACGCGCACCGGCTTCGAGGGCCATGCCTGTTGCTGCTGCGCCCATGCGCCCGCCGAGAGAGCGGCGGCGAACAGAAAGACGGCAAGAAACGGGAGCGGGTTCTTCATCTTCACTTTCTCGCCTCCTCCCGCGCGGCATCGATCTGCGCATGATTGGCCTCGGCCCATCGGTCGACCGCGATCAGCGTCCTGCTCAGCGACAGGCCCAGAGGGCTCAGCCTGTAATCGACGTGCGGCGGCACGGTCTGGTGGTCCTCGCGCAGCACCAGCCCGTTGAGCTCCAGGTCGCGCAGGGTCTGCGTGAGCATCTTCTGAGAGATGCCGCCCACCTTGCGCAGCAGTTCGTTGTTGCGCTGCGGCTTGCCGCGCAGCAGCGGAATCAGCAGCAGTGCCCACTTGTTGGCGATGAGTTCCAGGACGCGGCGCGAGGGGCAGTCCGCGCTCCACACGTCGGCGGAGGCTGCTTCGGCTTCTGCCTCCGCCTCTGCCACATCCAGGTTCTTCTTCGACGGCATCTTTGAATTTCCCATGGTTACCAGAAGGTGCGTACTTGTAGCTCGGTGCCCGGGCCGGAATTATCCAGTTCCTCTTTTCAGCAACCAACGACAACGAAGGAGTTTTTTCATGGGTTGGATATTTCTGCTGGCAGCGGGCCTGGTCGAGATCGCGATGGCCGCCGCGCTCAAGCAATCGGAAGACTGGTCGCGGCTCGTGCCCTCGGTGGTCGGCGTGCTGACCGCGTTGCTCAGCATCTACCTGCTGGCACGGGCGCTGCGCTACCTGCCGCTGGGGCCGGCCTACGCGATCTGGACCGGCATCGGCTCGGTGGGCGTCGTGCTCATGGGCGTGCTCTTCTTCGGCGAAGCGCTCTCCGCCGCGCGGCTTGCATGCATCTCAATGGTGATCGGCGGCACCGTGGGCCTGCGCCTGGTCAATGGGTGATGCGGAAAGGAAACACAATCGTGACCACACGCATCCTGCACATCGAGGCATCACCTTCCGGCGAGAGATCGCGCTCCGCGGATACGGCGCGTTACTTCCTTCAGCAACATCGGGCGCTGCATCCCGAGGTGGAAGTCGAGACGTTGCGCCTCTGGGACCTGGACCTGCCCGCCTTCGACGCCACGATGATCGAAGCCAAGTTCGCGGTGCTGCGCTCCACCGGTGCCACCCAGGACCAGAGGCGCCGCTGGCAGAGCGCCGTGCAGTTCGCGCGCGCCTTCAATGCCGCGGACAAATACGTCTTCAGCCTTCCGATGTGGAACTTCGGCATTCCTTACATACTGAAGCACTACATCGATATCGTTACCTTGCCCGGCGAGAACTGGCTTTGGACGCCCCAGGAAGGCTATAGCGGACTGCTGCGCGGCAAGCGTGCAGCCCTCGTCTATTCGAGTGCGGGCGACTATCCGGTAGGCATGCCGTCGCACGATAAGGATTTCCAGAAACCGTATATGCGCGCCTGGCTCGGCTTCCTCGGAATCCACGACGTTGCCGAGATAGCGGCGGCACCGACGCTCGCATCGCCGCAGGCTGTCGCGGCCTCGCTGGCCCGGGCACGAAATGAAGCCGAAAGGCTTGCAGAGCGCTTCTGACAGGCATTCGGTCTTTAACCACGTCGGGAATGGGCTGATTTTCGGGGGACTTCAAATCGACATCCGGTCGCGGCAATATGCGCATCCCCCGATTCTTGTGTCACCCGATCTGACCTGAGGACTAAGGAGCTTTCCATGTTCGCTACAGCAGAGCGCACCATCAAGACCCCCGGCCCCGACCATCCCATCACCATCACACCGAACCCGCTGCGCGTGGTGGTGTCGGTCGATGGCTGCATCGTCGCCGATACCCGCGAGGCGCTGACAGTGCGTGAAGCCCATTTCGGCACCGTGCATTACTTCCCTCGCAAGGACGTGAAGATGTCGCTGCTGGAACGCACCTCTCACGCAACCTACTGCCCGTACAAGGGCGAGTGCAACTACTACAGCATCCCGGCCGGCGGCGAGCGCTCGGTGAATGCGGTGTGGACCTACGAGTCGCCGTACGACTCGGTCTCGCAGCTCAAGGACTACGTGGCGTTCTATCCCGATCGCGTCGGGCCGATCGAAGAGCGCGTCTACTGACCATTGCACGCGAGCACGCATCTTTCAGCAAAGCAAACAAAAAGCCGGGCCCCGCTTTCGCAGGGCCCGGCTTTTTCTTTTGCGCTTCTTCCAGCGCCGGCGCCTATTACAGCGGCAGTGCGTCACCGCGGGCCGCCGCACGGGCAGCGGCACGCACGGTGGAGCGATCGAGGCCGCTGGCCAATACCGGCGCGACGCGCGAGGTCACGCCTTCGGCATACGGGTTCTCGCTGTGGGCAGCGGCCACTGCTTCGGCACGGACGGCGGCGCGGCTGGTGGTCGATGCGATCAGTTGCACGGGGCCTTGGTTGGCGCCGTCTGCATACGGGTTGCCGCTGCGCGCGGCGACCACAGCCTGGCTGGCAACGTCGGCACGGCTGGCGGCCGAGGTCAGCTGATGCACGCCGTCATAGCTTTCGGCATGGGCGGCACCGGCGGCGGCCAGCAGGGCGAGGGAGATGGCGGAGAGGAGCTTCGAGGCGGTCATTTGGATTTCCTTCAATTCAGTTCTTTGCATACGGGATGGTTTCGAACCGGTCTTGGGTGGGGCGCCGTCCCTCTCGGGGGCAGCCACCTCGCTCGGGGCCTGTTCATCCAGACTGGCTTGCTTGTTTGTCGTGGGCTGGTCTGTGAGATGAATTGTGAGCCTGCAGATAGGTAAAAACCCGAAGCAAAAAGAACCGCGGTGTTCATGCGGTGGAAACAATCGCCGCACCCGAAGGCGCGTTTCATCAGCCCCAGGTCAATGGGTCCAGGCGCAGATAGAAGTCGAGGCGCGCGTCGTCGGGCTCGCCGATCTCCAGGGTGTCGAACAGGCTCCTGCGCGCGGCAAGTTCGTCGTCGGGTCCGCGCCAGCTGTCGCGAGCGTTCGCAAGAAAGAGCGAGAGATCCACATACCGGTCGGCGGTGCCGAGCCGGCCGAGGTCGATGAGCCCCGTGCAGCGCAGCGTCCGCGGATCGACCATGAAGTTCGGCATGCATGCATCGCCGTGGCACACGACACGATCGCGCGCCTCCTGCGCAAGGCGCTGCGGCATCTGCATGCGCACGACTTCCAGAAGTTGCGGCGGCGGAATGTCCTGCTGGTCCGGATCCAGGAACTCCTTGTTGACCGCATTGCGCCCGACCACGTCGACAGCGCGATCGAACATCGCCGAGAGGGGGCGCGCGAAGGGGCAATCCGCTACGGGAACTTCGTGCAGCAGCCTGAGCCGCCGCGCCATGGAGGGCCACGCCCGCAGCAGCTTGTCGGCCGGCAGCTCGCTGGCCGGTATGCCCGGCACCGCGCTCATGACGAGGCAAGCGCCCTCGTGCGACGCATGCCAGTCGAGCACTTTCGCGGACCCGAGATCGAAAGGCGCGAGCCACTCGGTGCGAAGCCGCTCCCCGGCCAGCGACTCCACACCGCCGACGGAGACCTTGGCGAACACCGAGGCATCGCTGCGGCGATAGACGCTGTCGCCCGACTCTCCATGATTCACGCAGAGCCACTCCATGCCGACTGGCAATGCGGGAAGAAGGAGACGGGGATCAGGAAGGGCCGATGTGGGCAGACTCATGCGAAGGAGCCTATCCAGTTCCGCCGGCCACGCGCCCAATTCCCCTATCCCGCCAACTACTGGCCGGCTTGCGCCACGTTCACCACACCCTTCATGCCCGCGTCGTAGTGCCCCGGCTGCAGGCAGCCGAAATCGACCTTCCCTGCCTTCGTGAACTGCCAGACGACTTCGCCCGTCTTGCCCGGCGCCAGCGTCACCATGTTCGGCTCGGCGTGCTCCATCTCGGGGTTCTTCATCATCGCGGCGTAGTGCGACTTCAGTTCCTGCGCGGTGCCGAGCACCAGCTCGTGCTTCAGCTTGCCCGAGTTCTTCACGACGAAGCGCACGGTCTCGCCTTTCTTGACCGTGATGTCGGCGGGCGTGAAGCGCATGCTGTCCGTCATGTCGACCTCTACCGTGCGGGTCGCCTTGGCGGCCACGCCGGGTTTGCCGATGGCGTCGCTGTGCGAGCCCGAGGCCGACGCGCCGGTGGCAGACAAAGCCAGCAGCGTTGCGAAGACGGAGGTGGCGAGGAATGCGTGTTTCATGATTCGATGCTCCTTGAAGTGGCGATGGACGCAATGGACGATTGGCGAATGAATAAGAAAGAAGTCAGACCAACGCATCGGATTCTGGAAAGCCCATCCGGCCAGCGCCTTTCGCGCGGATTACAAGGGCGTAATCCGCGCACCCGCCCGTAAGATGGCGCCCGCCCCCCTCCCGGGGCCATCCTGGAGCGAAGAAGAAAAAGATGTCCCACCCCGTCTACCTTTCCAGCTCGAAGCAGCCACGCATGCCCGAAGGCAGCCGCAACGAGTGGCGCAGCTTCTTCGGCCACGGCGGGGAACTGGAGGCCAACGCCTTCTTCCCGCTGTTCTGGCGGGCGCTCTTCAGCGAAGGCGACATCCGCCACGCACGCTTCGTCGAGACCTACGACATCGATGACGAAGACAGCGCCATCGAACGCGAGGAGTGCCAGCAGGACTACGGCCCCGAAGCCGCCTATCCCTACCTCGTCACCGACAAGGCCACGGCGCTGTCGCGGCTCGCTGCGCGGCGCGAAGCCATCGTCGCGGCCATCGGCGAGCGCTACAGGCCTCTCTACGAAGGCTTCGAGACCTGGACCGCGCAAGGCTTCGCGGACCACATCCTGCTGCGGACCGAAGGCCTGCCCGATGCCGCCGATGCCGAGCCGTGGCTTCGCTCCGAATTGGCCCTCGTCGACAAGCTGAACGACACCGGCGCACTCGCCGGGCTCGTGTCCGATCTCTCGCGCCATGACACCGACCCGGTCTGGCAGCTCGCGGGCATCGGCGCCTCGCCGGGCGGCCCCTGGCCCACGCCGGCGGTGAGAGCCATCTTTCCCGACCCGAGGCAGCGAGCGCCTCGCAAACAAGGAAGCGCCCGGCACGCGGAGGAACGCAAGAGCAAACCCAGGAGCTGGATCGACCCGGTGCTCGAATGGCTGGCTGTCGCGCTGTCATCGGGCGCGGCGCTGGGAACCTATGCGTTCACGCGCTCTATCTGGCTGACGCTGCTTGTCTTTCTTTGCGCGGCCATCGCACTGGGCTTCGGAGTCACCAGACTGCGCGGGCCGAGGTCCTGATGAAGCCCGGGGAAACTATCGGAGCCGGCCACGGTCCCAGCCCGCACAAGGAGTCCATTCGCACCATGCGCACATTCGCCGCAAGCGCCCTCTTCTGTCTTGTCGCCCTCATGCAGGCCAACGGCGCATCGGCCCAGTCGCTGAGCTGCGGCGGCACGCTTTCCGGCGTGGGCGACTCCAAGTTCTCGGTGGTGCAGAAATGCGGCGAGCCGATGTCGAAGGAATTCGTCTGCGTGCCGCGCCCGCAGGTGGCGTGGGTGCTCTCGCCCTACCCGGGCGGCCCGGCGCAGCAGGTGGTGACGCAGCAGTGCGTGCCGATGGAAGACTGGGTGTACCACCGGGGCCAGGGCAACTTCCTCGGCATCGTCCGGTTCTACAACGGCGCTGTCGAATCGGTGCGCGACGGCGAGAAGATGCGATAGCCGGCAGCCGCAAGACCACGATGAACATCACGATCAGGAACGAAGCGGCGTCCGACGCGCCAGCCATCGAGGCAGTGACGGCCGCGGCATTTCTCGATGCCGGGCATTCGAGCCGCACCGAACAATTCATCGTCAATGCGTTGCGCAGTGCCGGCCAGCTTTCCGTCTCGCTCGTTGCCGAGAATGCCGGCGGGCAAGTCGTCGGCCATGTCGCCATCTCGCCGGTACGAATCTCGGACGACTCGGCCGGCTGGTACGGGCTCGGGCCGGTTTCGGTTGCGCCCGAACATCAAGGGCAAGGCATCGGCGCGCAGCTCGTGAACAAGGCGCTGGCTGCATTGCGCGATTTGGGCGCGGCCGGCTGCGTGGTACTGGGCGAGCCGGCCTATTACGGCCGCTTCGGCTTCGCGGCAACGCCCGCGCTGGTCTACCCCGGCGTACCGCCGCAGTATTTCCAGGCGCTGCTCCTGAACGGCACGATGCCATCGGGCACAGTCGCGTATCACGCGGCCTTCGAAGCGACCGCCTGATCAGGGCGGCAGCACCAGCGGGCCGCAGTTCTCCTCGGTCACGAACACCGACACCAGCCTGGCGTGCTTCACCGGATCGGGGTTCTCCGCGAACAGGTGCAGCGTGCCGGGCGGCTCGAAGAAGGTCTCGCCGGGCTTGTAGTCGCCCGCCGGTCCACCGGCCAGCTGCGAGCGCACCATGCCTTCGAGAATGATCGCCGTCACCGAGCCGGGATGCCGATGCGCCGGCGAGTAAGCCATGGGCGGAAAGTCGACGATCGCAGTGGTCACCGACTTGCCGGGCACATGGGGCAGCGCCTCGCAGGAGATCACCTTCACCGAGGTGCGCGGCCGCGCGGCGGCGGCGGAGCCTTCGGGCGCGGGCGCCGACGAGAACATCGGGCGGCTCACGGTGCTGCAGATGTCGTCGATGAGCCGCGCCGTCGACTGCCTGTTCGCATGCGGCAGCAAGGCCCAGCCCGCCGCCACGAACGCCAGCGCGGCAAAGCCGATGCCCGCGCGGCGCTGCATCAACAGCGGCAGCGCATTCACGGCGTGGCTCCCGACCGCGCCTCGGCCCGCCAGCCCAGCGCCTGCTTCGCCTTCTCGCTGCTGACTTCGTTGCCGTCTTCCGCGATGTTGAAGATGCCGCCCATGGAGCGCTGCAGCGCCAGCAAGGCGGCTCGCGCGGCGGCTTCCACATGCAGCGGGCTCGGGCCCTTGGATGTCTCGGTCGAAGTGTTCGGCCCGTACAGCAGGCCGTAGCGCAGCACCGTGGCGGTCATGCCATGTGCGCCCATCACGCTCTGCTCCAGGGCGGCCACGCCGCCCACGCTGACGCGGCGCGCGCCTTCGGCCCCGATGTCCAGCGGCTGCGCTTCGGTGAAGGGCTTCGGCCCCGGCGCGTAGGCCCAGGCGATGCTCTGCGCCACCAGCCGCTTCGCGCCCGCCGCCTGCGCCGCGGCCACGAGGTTGCGCGTGCCCTCGGTGCGCACTCGCGCATTGAGCACGGCGGCATCGGCCATGCGGGCCGGGTCCAGGTCCTTGGGCAGGTCGGTGAGCTGGTGGATCACGCCCCAGGGCGCGATGCGCACCAGCGCCTCGCGCAGGGCCGCCGCGTCGAACACGTCGACGACGACCGGGTGCACGCCCATCGCCTCCAATGCACCCACCCGGTTCGCGCGCCGGGTGCTGCCGTGAACGGTGTAGCCCGCCTCGATCAGCATCGGCACCAGCGCGACGCCCACCGCGCCGGTCGCTCCCGCCAGAAATACCTTCTCGCTCATTGCATTCTTCCTTCCAGGCTGTCCATGAGGACGAGCTTAGGTCTACGATGCCCCATCCAAAAGAGCCAAGATTCGCCAAAATGACCAGGCCATGATGACCCAGCCCCAAGCACCGAAGGACGTACCGGGAATCGACCGGGCCAGGAAGACGCCGCTGTTCCGGCAGATCTACGAGCGCTACCGCAGCGCCATCGAGCAAGGCACGCTGCGCCCCGGCGACCGCGTCGCCTCGGCGCGCAGCCTCGCGGCCGAGCTCGGCGTGGCGCGCGGCACTATCGAGGCCGCCTACAACCAGCTGACCGGCGAAGGCTATTTCTCTTCTCGCGGACAGGCGGGCACGGTGGTGTCGCCATCGCTGCCGCAGCATCGGCCGGCAAGGCGGGAGCCGCCCCGCCGCATCGACAAGCCGGCGCCCGATGCGCTCAAGCACCCGGGCGAGCCGCCGCTCATGCAGCTGGGCATCCCGGCGCTCGATGCGTTTCCGCGCAAGCTGTGGTCGCGCCTCGCCGCCCGCCGCGCGCGGGCCATGAACGCGGCCGACATGTTCTACGGCGACCCCGGCGGCTACCCGCCGCTGCGCGAAGCCATCGCGGCCTACCTGCAGGTGTCGCGCGGCGTCTCGTGCTATGCCTCGCAGGTGCTGGTGACGGGCGGCTACCGCGCCTCGCTCGCGCTCGTCGCGCGCACGCTGCTGAAGAAGGACGAGCGCGTGTGGATCGAGGACCCCGGTTTTCCGCCGACGCAGGAGGTGTTGCGCGCTGCCGGCCACCGCACGGTGCCGGTGCCCGTGGACGAAGACGGCCTCGTCGTCGCGCGCGGCCTGCGCAAGGCGCCCGAAGCCCGGATGGCTGTCGTGACGCCTTCACACCAGGCACCGCTGGGCGTGTCGATGACGCTCGCGCGGCGGCTCCAGCTGCTCGACTGGGCCTCGAAGGCGAACGCCTGGATCGTCGAGGACGACTACGACGGCGAGTACCGCTACGCCGGCGCACCGCTGCCCGCGCTCAAGAGCCTGGATGGCCACGACCGCGTGCTGTACGCCGGCAGCTTCTCGAAGGTGCTCTTCCCCGGGCTGGCGCTGGGCTACCTCGTCGTTCCCGAATCGCTGTGCCCGCGCTTCGAGGAAGCGGCGCGCACATGGTCGAACGGCAGCCCGCAGAGCACGCAGGCAGTGGTGGCCGACTTCATGCGCGAGGGCCACTTCCCGCGCCACCTGAAGAAGATGCGCCTGCTCTATGCGCGCCGCCGCGCGATGCTCGTTGCCGCGCTGCAGAAGGCTTTCGGCGATGCAGTGCACCTCGACCTGCGCAGCGGCGGCATGCACCTCATCGCGCGCTTCGACGGGCGCGAGGAAGACGACGTCGCGCTGGCCCGCCGCGCGCAGCAGGCGGGGCTCAACTGCCAGCCGCTGTCGGCACGCGGCGTCTCGGGGCCCGGCGCGCAGGGGCTGCTGATGGGCTTCACCAACATCGCGACCGCCGCCGAGGCCAACCGGCTCGCTGCCAGGCTGCGCGCGGCGCTGGGCTGAATGGCCGGCGTCAGGCGTCGTCGTCGCCAGCCGCGGCGCTTCGGTCCTTGATGCGCGTGACCTGCGACAGCACAGCGTCTTCCGCCGTCATGTCCGGCCGCTGCCCCTTGTAGACCGGCTGCTCGAACTTGCCGCCGGCATAGCGGTAGAGATAGCGCACCTCCACCAGCGTGCCCACGGCCGGCAGCGCCTCGTTGGGCGGCACCGTCACGTTGCCCAGGTCGATCATTTCGCCGCCATCGTCGCGCAGTCCCACGGCCACCGAGCGCTGGGCGTTCACACGGATCACTTCGCAGGTCGCGCTCTGGTTGAACTTGAACTTCAGGCTGCTCGTGCTGCGGCCTGCGGCGAAGGGTGCGTCGAGCGACTTGAGCACATAGCCTTCGCCGTGCGCGGCCAGCAGCTCGGCAGCACGGCGGCGCTTGCCCTCGGCCGTGAGCTCGAGTTCGAGCAGGCTGATCCACGGCATCGACGGCGCGACCGTGCGCAGATGGCCGAATCGCTCGATGAAGGGCACGCCGCGCAGGTCCTCGCCGTGCAACTCCAGGAGGTCGAAGGCCATGAAGGCATCGCCCACGTGCTCGCCCGCGATCACGGTGCGCCCAGGCTGTGCTGCGGCCGCTGCGAGCCAGGCCTGCGGAATGTCGACGAACAGTCCGCGCCGGTTGGTGCCGCGCACAGTCTCGCCCTCGATCAGCAGGATGCGGTTTTCTCCATCGGCCTTTTCCTGCAGGCCCCAGCCCGGGTCGTCGAAATAGCGCGCGGCCTGCTCCTCGAGGATCAGCGTGGGCAGCTGCGGCAGCTCCCCGCTCACGCGGCCAGCAAGGTCGGTGGAGGTGTAGAGCGCGCCGGACTGGTCGGTCGTGTAGCCCTTGGAAGTCTTCTCCTTGACGACCTTGTCGTAGATCTTCAGCGCGGCCTCGTAGGCGACCGGGCTGCTGGTCTTGGTGCCGGTGGATAGCGTGCCGCCGCGCCGGCCGTTGCCGTAGTCGACCACCCATCCGTCGTCCTTGGGACGCAGGTGCACCTGGTAGACCTTGTCCGAGCCTGCGCCCGTGAAGTAGAGAAAGCTCGACTGCGGAGTCTGCGCGGTGTTCGACATCTGGAGAATCGCTGCGTGGTTGCCGGAGCGCGCATGCTACACAGGCAAGAGCGAAGTGATCGCCGTGAACTCCGCAAACGCCCGCTAAGATGCGCGGCGACACAAGAAAGCAGCACAAGCACCAACCGAAGGCAGGGGAGGCCTCCGCGTGAAGCGCATTCGCTCAGAGAAATTGATCCGCACGAAGCCCGGCGTGGCAGGCGCCGCCGGCTTCAGCACAGTGGAACTGTTCGCCCTGCCGGAAGCTCCCGGCCATGTGGTGCACGTGAGCACCAGCCGCGACGGGCTGCAATGGAAGGAAACGGTCTTCACCCCGTCGCCGCTGCCCTTCGAGGCAGCCAGCACCGCATTCGAGCATGCCGTTGCCGCGCAGATCGCGCAGGGCTATGTGCCCGAAGGCTCCGCCTCACCGGCTCCGGCGGCAACCCCGCCCACCGCTGCCGCCGTCGCGCACCCCGGCGACGCCGTGCTGCTGGCAGCCATCCGCCCCGACGCATGGCGGCTGCTGCCCCCAGTGCGCCGCACCCGAGTCGTGTGGCGCATCGGGGAACGCCGGCTCGCTGCCGCCGTGCCGCAGCTCATCGACCACATCGAGACCGGCGAGCCGATGCTCGACTACTGCATCGCCTGGGCCGTCGGCCGATGCGGCGACGCTGGCGCCTTCGAGGCGATGCGCGAGCTGTCGAAGCGCGGCCGCACGCCGGTGGTCACGCGCGCCGCGCGATGGGCAGCGCTCGCACTCTGGCCCGAGGAGCAGCGCGCAGCCGAGGCGGCGCGCATCATCGACGACTGGCCCGCCCCGCTGCGACGCGCCTGGGCCGCGATGGGCAAAGTGCCTGCCGCACAGGCCATGCCGCTGCTCCAGCAACACCTGGCCGACCCGGCGCTCTGGAACGGACTGAAGTACGCCGTCTGGGTCGAACAGCTCTTCGACCTGTCGCTGCTCGAAGGCCGCCGCGCCGACGGGCTCGCGCATGCCGCGCTGCTCCAGATCGCGCCGACGCTGCAGCTCGCGGCCGGCAGCTTCCGCGCATGGCGGCGCCTCTACAAGGGCGCGGAGTTCGCGGGCGACTATGAGTTGCTCGGCGTGCTGCACCAGCGCCTCGAAACGCAGCGCGCGGCATTCCGCACCGGCGGTCGCTGGGCGCAGGTCAACGGACGCTACGTCGAAATCGCCAAGGAAATCGTGCGGCCCGACAGCCGCCTCGCCTACAGCCAGCGCACACGCGACTACCTGCGCCGCCGCACCTGGCGCAACCTGCGCAGGCTTGCCCTGGCCGGCGCGGCCGATGAAGCCGACTGGCTCCGGCTCGCCATGGGCGTGCTGCTCGCGGCCGACGACGCCGAAGCCGGCACCGCCGGCCAACAGCGCGAGTCGCGCTGGACGCCCGAGCCGCGCAGCTGGCACACCGGCCCCTACAGCCGCTGGCTGGTGCTGATGCAGCTGCTGCATCGCCACGACCCCGAATGGGAAGCCCAGCGCGGTGGCCTGCAGTGGCGCCGCGGCACGCCGCTGCCCGCGCAGCGCCTGAACCGCACCGAAGCCTGGCCCGAACGCTGGGATCGCCATCCGCAGGCACTGCTGCAGCTGATGCAGCAGGGCCGCTGCGCCGCCGTGCACGCCTTCGCCGCGCGCGCGCTGCAGGACAACAAGCCCTTCTGCGAAGCGCTCGAAGCGCCCACCGTCTGGCGCCTGCTGGCCAGCACCTGGGAAGACACGGCGCGCTTCGCGCTGGGCATCGCACGGCGGCGCATCGCGGCGGGCGAAGCCCCCCTACCCTGGCTGCCAGCGCTGCTGGGCTCCCCGCTGGCCGAGGCGCGCACGCTCGCGCTCGAATACATCGGGCAGGACCCGGGCCTCTACAGCCAGCACGTCGGCCTGCTGCTGATGCTGCTGACCTCGGCCGACGCCGAAGTGCGCCGCGCCTCGCGCCTGCTGCTGCAGGCCGCCGCGCCGAACCCTTCGACGCTCGATGTGCTCGCCTCCGAACTGCTCTCGTGGCTGTCGGCCTGCGATGCCGCGCAGCCGCAGCTCGACGCCATCTGCGAGAACGTGCAATGGGCGCTGCAGGGCCTGCTGCGCACGGCTGCCGCCAAGGCGCCGCTCGACAGGCTGCTGGCGCTCTTCGATCATGCGAGCCCCGAAGTCGTGCGCACCGCCGCAGAGTGGCTGCTGCTGCATCCGGCCTCGGTGCAGGGCCTGCCGGTGAGCGTGCTCACGCGGCTGCTGCATTCCGACGACGAGCGGCTGCGCGGCGCCGGCGTGAGGCTCTTCACATCGCTGCCCGACGAGTCGCTGGTCACCCAGCCCGAACTCTTTGCCGCCTTCTGCAGCAGCCCGATGCCGGTCGTGCGTGCCGCCGTCGCACCGCGCCTTGCGCAGTTGCTGCCCGCGCACCCGGCTTTCGCCGCCGCGCTGATGCCGCTGCTGCGCGACGAGCTGTTCCGCGCCGAAGCCGCCGAGGGCGTGTTCGATTCGCTGCTGCAATGGCTGTGCGGCCCGCTGGCCGAGCACACGCGCCGCGGCGAGCCCGCCGTGACGCTGCGCCTGCTCGAAGCGCGCAGCAAGGGTGCTCAGCGCCTGGGTGCATGGCTGCTGCCGCAACAGGATGCATTGAGCTTCAGCGTGCTGCAGACCGCGAGCTTCGGCCTTGTCGACACCGCCGCCGCGCGGCAGTGGGCCACCGAGCAGCTGGCAGCGAGCCCGGAACGCACGCTCGCCGAACTCGGCGACGCGCTGCGCATCTTCGACAGCCGCTGGGACGACGCGCGCGACTGGGCGCGCCAGTGGTTCGGCGCCCAGGGCGAATCCAGCCTGTGGACGCCTGCGCTGCTCGTGCGCCTGTGCGACCACAAGGACGCCGGCGCCCAGCGCCTGGGCCGCGAGTTGCTCACCACGCATTTCGACGTGACCGACGTCACCACCTACATGCTGCAGCTGAGCCAGCATCCTTCGCCGGGCATGCAGCTCTTCGTGACCAACTGGCTGGCCTCGGCCGCGAGCCGCAATGCCGACGTGCTCGCGCGGCTGGAGCCCTACTTCCTCAGCGTGCTCTCGCAGGCCAACCGGGGCCGGCTGGCCAAGGCGCGCGTCATGGAGTTCCTGGCCGCGCAGGCGATGCACTCGGAAGACATCGCGCGCATCGTCGCCCGCGTGTTCGCACGGCAGGCCGTGACCGGCGCGATCACGGAGCGCGCGCAATACGTGGCGGGGCTGCGCAGCATCCAGGAAGCCTTCCCCGGGCTGGACAACCCCTTGCAGACCGCGCCGGTGCGCAGCATCGCGCCGCGCCGCGCGCCTCCGCCCTCTTCCTCCGCCCTGACCGGAGGGCCCGCCGCATGAGATTCCAGTACCGCTACTTCGGCCATTCAGGCGCACAGCACACGGCCAACAGCACCGCGCTGCAGTTCGCGCCCGATACGCTGCGCGCGCCGGTGCACTTCGTCGCCGACATCAACCGCCACCTGCCGTTCCGCGAAGGCATGTCGGCGCTGCACGACGTGGTGGTAGGCGACCTGCGCTTCAAGCCGCGCGACAAGAGCGCGTACCTCGAATGGCTGGCCGGGCAGGAGGGCCAGCTGCTCGCGCAGTTCATGGCGCGCAGCGATGAGCTCAAGGCGCAGATGGAGCCCATCAGCAAGGAGCTGGCCGAGCTGCGCAAGCGCAAGCAGTCGGTGCTGCAGCCCTTCATGAGCGCGCAGAAGCGCTACTTCGACCACCTCTACAGGGTCAACCGCGAGGCGTGGTTCGTGCTCGATCCGGTCATCACGGTGCACCCCGACCGCGTGTTCTTCGAGTGCTTCAGCCAGGACGAGTCGAGCTACGGCATGTTCTCGTGCAGCCACGACATCTTCGACCGGGTGAGCGACCATGCGTACGGCACCACCAACGTCGACTACTCCGAGTCGCTGTACGACGAGTTCCAGAAGATCCGCGACTACAAGACGACTCGGCTGGCCATCGACCCCGGCGGCTTCCAGGTTCAGAGCGACAACGATCCGGCCTTCCACGAGCCAAAGATCGACGTGCCCGACAGCTGGGTGCGCGGCTTCCTGCAGGTGAGCAGCGCGATGCTGCTGCCCGCGCACCGGCTGCAGCTGCACCCGATGGACATCCACAACATCTGCCTGGTGCTGCGCCGCCGCAAGGAGCGCGTGGGCCCGCGTTCGCTACGCTTCGTGCTTCGGCCGGGGCAGCCGGTGCGCATCGTGTTCGAGCCCTGGGGCCACGAGCTGGTGTGCCCGCGCTCCACGCACAGTGCCGCCGCCGACATCGACATCCGCGTGTGGGGCCGGCGCCGCCTGCTGCAGCTCGAACGCCTGGTGCCGGTGGCACAGGGCTTCACCGTGCACCTGCTGGGCACCGGCATGCCCAGCTTCTGGGTCGCGCAGATGCCCGACATGGAATTCACCCTCGGCCTCTCGGGCTGGACCGCCAACGACTGGTCGCGCAACGGCCACTTCGAACTGCTGCAGCCGCGGCAGGCGGTCGACCAGGACAGCCTGCTGCGCGTGTTCGCGGCGCTGGGCGAACGCTGGCGCGCCACCACCGCCGAGCTGGCGGCGGCCACGGGTCTTTCGACGCTCACGGTCGATGCCGCGCTCGGCGGCTACGTGCAGGCAGGGCGCGTGGTGTACGACATCGCGCACGGCGTGTGGCGGCTGCGCGAGCTCAGCCGCGAGCCGCTGCCCATGGACAAGCTGCGCTACGCCAGCCCCGAGGAGGAAGCCGCGGCCGAACTGGTGCGCGCGCGCCGCATCGCGGGCGTGAAGACGCAGGCGCGCGCCGACGGCGGCGTTTCCATCAGCGGCAAGTGCAAGGGCGCGTCCGGGCAGCGCGAGTACTTCATGAGCCTGCAGCTCGACGCCGACCAGCGCGTCGCCTCGGGCGAATGCCAGTGCAGCCACTTCGTGCGCCACCGCATGACCAAGGGGCCGTGCGAGCACATGCTCGCGCTGCGCCTGTCGGCCGCGCCTTCGATCACCGCGAACACGACGACAACAACAACGACAGACCAGGAAAGGACCACCGCCCACATCGGCTGATACACTGCTTTTTGCGAACGGAGCGGGAAGGCTCTTGCAATCCGGTCGGCGTATCGCCGCCCTCGCATACAGCACTTCCCAAGCGTCACTGGACGTCTCTTCACTGTGCCGGATGGCCATGGTGACGCGACAACAGTGCGGCTTCCTCGAAGCTCATCGGCGTCACCATGGCCATCCGGCGTCGAGTGGAGCCCTCCAGTCCCGAGGCTCTTCGACGAGATTCCCGCTTCGTTCGCAACCTTTCTCTTCCAGCAGTGCATCGGCCGGTGGCGCAGCGCCATGACCATGCAGTCTCCCGCCTCTTCTTCATCTTCCGTTCCCGACTCCGCGCTCACCCGCGAGGAGCTGTACGAGCGCATCCGCAAGAGCTCCAAGCAGGAAGTCGTCCTCGAGGAAATGCAGCGCCTGGGCTTCTGGCCGCGCGACGCAGCGCAGCCGACGGTCGAGGAGCAGTTGATCCGCCGAGAGGGCGAGCTGCAGACGGCGCTCTCGAAGCTCGGCAGCGAACTGCGCGGCATCGAGGACCGCGACCGGGCCCTGAAGATCATGCGCAAGGAGCGCATGGCCCGCGCCCGCGAGCGCCGCGAGGAAACCCGCCAGCGCGCAGCACAGCGCCGCCACGCGCGCGCCGTTGCATGGCACGAGCGGCGCCAGCGCGAGCTGCTCTACGTGGGCGACGGCGTCTCCGGCGGCCTCAACGACGCGCACAGCGACAGCCAGGCGCTGGCCCGCAACGCCCTGCCCGCGCTGGACCACGCGAGCGATCTCGCGCAGGCCATGGGCATCGGCCTGGGCGAGCTGCGTTTTCTCGCATGGCATCGGGAGGTGTCGAGCGTGAGCCACTACCAGCGCTTCACCATGCCCAAGAAGAGCGGCGGCGAGCGCCACATCTCCGCGCCCATGCCGCGGCTGAAGCGCGCGCAGTACTGGGTACTCGACAACATCCTCGCGAAGATGCGGGTGCACGAGGCCGCGCACGGCTTCGTGCCGGGCCGCTCGATCATCACCAACGCCGCGCCGCACGTGGGTCGCGACGTGGTCATCAACCTCGACCTGAAGGACTTCTTCCCCTCCATCGGCATGCGCCGCGTGCGCGGCGTGTTCCGCCAGCTCGGCTACTCGTCGCAGGTGGCGAGCCTGCTGGCACTGGTGTGCACCGAGGCGCCGACCGACGAAGTGCAGCTCGACGGCAACCGCTATTTCGTCGCGCGCGGTGACCGCGTGCTGCCGCAGGGCGCGCCCACCAGCCCGATGATCACCAACCTGCTGTGCCGCCGGCTCGACGCCCGTCTGTCGGCAAGTGCGGCGAAGCTGGGCTTTCGCTACACGCGCTACGCCGACGACCTGACGTTCTCGGCAGGCCCCGAGCACAGCCGCGACACCGCCAAGCTGCTGTGGCGCGCAAAGCAGATCGTGGCCAGCGAGGGCCTCACGCTGCACCCCGACAAGCAGCAGGTGATGCGAAAGCACCGCCAGCAGCATGTGACGGGCATCGTCGTCAACGACAAGCTCTCGGTCGATCGCGACACCCTGCGGCGCTTCCGCGCGGTCCTGCACCAGGCCGAGCGCCACGGTCCGCAGGGCCTGCAGTGGAACGGCAACAGCGACGTGATCGGCGCGCTGCGCGGCTATGCCAACTTCATCGCGATGACCGATGCGACCCGCGCCGAGCCTTATCTGCAGCGCGTGCGCGCGCTGGCGGCGAAGCATGAAGGCGGCGCGGCACCGAAGACGCAGGCATCGCAGCGCAGGCTCGGCGCAGGCGAGTTCCGCAAGCAGTCCGCCGCGGGCAAGGCGCCATGGCCGGCGTGGTGGCAGCCGGCGGAAGCGGCCGTCCCGGTGCTGGAGAAGACGGCCGAGCAGATCGCTGAAGAAAAGAAGGCGCAGCGGGAAGCAGCACGCCCGCAACCGGTCGCGGCCAGCCCGGCGCCGGCGCGCGCGCCCGCCACGGCACAGCCCGCTGCCGCGCCGGCTGCAAAGCAAGCACCGGGCGCCCTCTCCCAGATCGGCTGGGTCGCCAGCATGATGCTGCAGGCCCTGTACGTCGTCAGCGTCTTCCTCTCGGGAACCAGCCCGCTGATCTGGCTGATGACGGGCGGCGTCGCCATCGGCAACTTCGTGCAGCGCAAGTCGGGCTGGCTGCGCTTCATCGTGGCGATCTTCATATCGTCGGCGCTGGCGTCCCTGGTCCACAGCATGAAGAACTGAAGGCATGTTCAGGGCCGACGCACCGATCACGCTGCGCCGGCTCTCGCGTGCCGACTTCGCGATGCTTTCGCGCTGGCTCAGTGAGCCGCATGTGGTGCGCTGGTGGAACCACGAGACATCGCAGGAAGCCATCGAGCGCGACTTCGGCCCTTCGGTGGATGGAACCGACCCGGCCGAGATCTACATCGCCTCCGCCGAAGGCCGAGACTTCGGCCTCGTGCAACGCTACACCTTCGAGGACAACCCCGGCTATCTCGAAGAACTCGCGCCTCTCGTCGAGGTGCCGCCCGCGGCGCTGAGCATCGACTACTTCGTCGGCGAACCCGATGCGCTGCGGCGTGGCCTTGGCGCGGCGATGATCCGCACGCTGGTCGATGCCACATGGCGCGACTACCCAGCTGCACCATGCATCGTGGTGCCGGTGTCGGCCGCCAACGCGGCCTCTTCTCGCGTGCTGGAGCGCGCCGGTTTCCGTCGCGTGGCCGAGGGGCCGCTCACGCCCGACAACCCGATCGACGGCACCGCGCATTTCGTCCATCGCATCGAGCGCCCTCGCAGCTTGCGCTGAGGACCAGCACAGCTTCCCGCGACGACAATAGCCTGGTGGCCGGCGCGCCGACGATGCCCGTTCCGATGTACTCCTACCCCTTGCCTTTTCCGTTCTCAACCTCCATTGCCGCCCGGCAGGTCGCGAAGGCCGCCGCCTTCGTGGCCCTGGGCCTCGGCGCCGCGGCATCCCACGGCGCCGGCATCCGCCTGGAGGACGACCGGGGCACCACGGTCGAACTGCAGGCGCCGGCGAAGCGCATCGTGTCGCTGATGCCCTCGCTGACCGAGACCGTCTGCGCCCTCGACGCCTGCGACCGGCTGGTGGGCATCGACCGCCATGCCAACTGGCCGGTCTCGGTGAAGGGACTGCCGCAGGTGGGCGGCATCGACGACGCGAACGTCGAACGCATCCTCGCGCTCAAGCCCGACCTGGTGCTGCTGCGCCCTCGCAGCCGCGCCGCCGAGCCGCTGGAGCGGCTGGGCCTGAAGGTGCTGGCGCTGGACGCCAAGACCCACGCCGACATGCGCCGGGTGATGGAAACCGTGGCCCGTGCCACCGGCCGCCCCGGCGCGGGCGAGGCCTACTGGCGCAAGCTCGACGCCGGGCTGGACGCAGCCAGGGCCCGCGTGCCGGCCGGCTGGCAGGGCCGGCGCGTGTATTTCGAGGTGCATGGCGGCATGGCCGCGGCCAGCGAGAGCTCCTTCATCGGCGAGACGCTGGCCCGCCTCGGCCTCGGCAATGCCGTGCCGGGCACGCTCGGCCCCTTCCCGAAGATGAGCCCCGAGTTCGTGGTGCGCGCCAACCCCGACGTGCTGATGGTCTCGGCCCTCGGCGAGATCTCCGCCATGGCCTCGCGGCCCGGCTGGTCGGCCATGTCGGCCATCCAGCGCGGGCGGGTGTGCAGCTTCGCCTCGGCGCACTTCGACCTCATGATGCGCCCCGGCCCCCGTCTCGACGAGGCGGCCGACGCGATCGTGGGCTGCCTGGCATCTCTGGGCGAGCCCAGGCCCTGAGCAGATGACTGTCATCCGCCCGATCGAAACAGCGTCGACACTCCAGCGGCAAGACAACGCCAACAACAACGCGCCAGACGGCTCCTTCTCCCCCATGAAGCACCACAAGCGAACCTCGTCCACTCCCTTCGTCCGGGTCGGCCCCAGCGGCGTGCACGGCCTCGGCGCCTTCGCCACCCGCGACCTGCCGGCCGAAGCTTTTCTCGGCCTCTACGAAGGCCGCCGCTACACCAAGGCAGAGATCGCCACCAAGGTCTGGGACGACCAGCTCACCTACCTGTTCACCCTGTCGAACAACGAAACCATCGACGGAGCCAAGGGCGGCAACGCCACCCGCCACCTGAACCACTCCTGCGAGCCAAACTGCGAGGCAGTGGAGGAATACGACGAGGGCGGCGAGCTGGTGCTCAAGTTCCAGACGCTGGTGGCGGTGGACGCGGGCGACGAGCTCTTCATCGACTACTCGCTCACCGCGGACGACGGCTCGCCGCCATCGAAGTACCCCTGCCATTGCGGCTCGCCGAACTGCAGGGGGACGATGCTGGCGCCGCCAGACGAAACGCCGTCCGAAGCGGCATCGGCTGACGTGCAGCCCGCCTAGGCGCCATCCGCCGCCAGATAGCGCGCGTCCCAGTTTTCGGCCAGTTGCCTCGCGCGGTGCAGCGGCAAGCGCGCCGCCTCGAAGTCGACCACGCACACCACATCGGCCGACTCGGGCCGCTCGGGGCTTTCGCTGCTGCGGCCATCGGTCAGCAACCACAGCCAGTTCTGCCGGGTTCCGCTTTTGGCGAGCAGCTGATCGGCGCGCCGCACGCCCAATGCCAGCGGCGTGCCGCCGCCGGCCGCGATCGGCGCGATCCAGTCGTCGTTCCAGACGCTGGCACGGCGTGGCGGCAGGCGCAGCTCGACGATCTCGCCGGCGAAGCACAGCAGCGCGACATGGTCGCGGCGCTGGTAGGCCTCCTGCATCAGCGCCAGCAGCAGGCCCTTGGCGCGGGCCAGGTTGCCGTCGTTGCGCATCGAGGCCGAGCAGTCGAGCAGGAAGCAATGGAGCACGCCACTGCGCGCTTCTTGTGGGCGATGGCGCAGATGCCCGGCGCGCAGCCGGTCGGCGCCGCGTGCCGCGAAAGTGCGCGGCCAGTCGAAGGCCGGGCCCTGCTTCGCGGGCCCGTGCCATGCGTCCCTTTGCGGGCCCTGCCTCCGGTCGCCCTGGCGTGCGCCAGCGGGCGGTGCGGCGTGCCGGAGGCTCAGGCTTTTTTTGGGGTTGGCTGCCGCTGGCGCGAGTCGATCAGCGGGCGCAGCGGCTTCACGCGCTCGATGCCGACGGGCTCGGGGGGCATGGCGCCCCAGTCACCGTCGTCCGCGCTGCCTGTGCTGTTCTTTCCGTCAGCATCGCTGCTGGCCTTGCCGCCCGCTTCGGGCGGCGCAGTCCGAGGAGCGGGAGCTTCGGCCTCCGGCTTGCGCCGGTGCAGCAGCACGGCCTCGGCCACTCGTTGCACATGGTCCGACGTGACGGCCGCTGCACCTTCCCACGCCGCAAGAGCACGGGCCGAGCGCAGCATCACGAGGTCGGCACGCAGCCCATCGACGGCCGCGGCGATGCACATCTCGCTCACCGCCTCGTGCACCGCGTCGGTGTACGGCAGCGCCGCCGCGTCGGCCACGAGCGCGCGTGCACGCACCAGCGCCGCCGACAGCTCGCCCTGCGCCTGCGCATGCCTGTCGCGAAAGCCCTGCGGATCGGCATCGAAGGCCAGCCGCGCACGCACGATGGCCTGCCGCTCGGACGGGTCGTCGATGTTGCGCAGCTGGACGCACAGGCCGAAGCGGTCGAGCAGCTGCGGGCGCAGCGTGCCCTCCTCCGGGTTCATGGTGCCCACGAGCACGAAGCGCGCTGCGTGGCGATGCGAGATGCCGTCGCGCTCCACCACGTTGACGCCGCTGGCAGCGGCGTCGAGCAGCGAATCGATGAGCGCGTCGGGCAGCAGGTTGATCTCGTCCACGTAGAGCACGCCGCCGTGCGCGCGCGCGAGCAGGCCGGGCGCGAACTGGAGTTCGTGGCCCGCCATCGCGCGGCCGAGGTCCAGCGTGCCGACCAGGCTCTCGAGGCTCGCGCCCAGCGGCAGCGTGACGAAGGGCGCGTCGGGCAGCAATTCGGCAAGCGCGCGCGCCGCGGTGGTCTTGGCGGTGCCGCGCGGTCCTTCGATCAGCACGCCGCCCAGGCCGGGATCGACGGCGGCCAGCAGCAGCGCCTGCCGCAGGTGTGGCTGCCCCGCTATCGCGGAAAAAGGAAAAGGCGCCGGCATGGCGGCGGCGGTGATCGTCATCGGAGGCTTCCTTCCATCCGCTGCTCGTGGTCGAGCAGCAGGTTTTCGAGCCGGGCGCGGTAGTCGCCGGGCGATTGCCAGAGGCCGCGCTGCATGGCTTCGAGCAGGCGGCTGAGCATGTCGTGCAGCGCGCGCGGGTTGTGTTCATTCACGAAGTCGCGGGTGGCGTCGTCGAGCACGTAGGCGTCGGCCACCATGGCGTACTGGTGGTCGCCGACCACGCGCGCGGTGGCATCGAAGCCGAACAGATAGTCGACCGTCGCGGCCATCTCGAAGGCGCCCTTGTAGCCATGGCGCTTCACGCCGTCTATCCACTTGGGGTTGACGACGCGCGAGCGCACGACGCGGCCGATTTCTTCTTTCAGCGTGCGCACGCGCGGCGCCTGCGGATTGCCGTGGTCGCCGTGGTACGTCGCGGGCTGGCGGCCGCTCAGGTGGCGCACGGCGGCGGCCATGCCGCCCTGGAACTGGTAGTAGTCGTTGGAGTCGAGCAGATCGTGCTCGCGGCTGTCCTGGTTCTGCATGACAACGGTCATCGCGCGCAGCCGGCGCCTGAGCGCGTCGGCCGCCGGCACGCCGTCGCTGCCCTGTCCGTAGGCATGGGCGCTGCCGCCGACGTAGGCCTTCGACAGGTCGTCGTCGGTCTGCCAGCTGCCATGGTCGAAGAGCGGCTGCAGGCCGCTGCCATAGCTGCCCGGCGCCGAGCCGAACACGCGCCAGCCGGCCTGCGTGCGGGCCGCTTCGGGCGCCATGCCCTGCGCCTGCAGCGCGGCGGTCTCGCGCAGGATGCGCGCGCGGATCGGGTTGCGCTCCTCGTCCTCGTCTTCCTGCGCGGCCACGGCCTGCACCGCTGCATCGAACATCTGCACGGCATTGGGAAAGGCGTCGCGGAAGAAGCCCGAGATGCGCAGCGTGACGTCGATGCGCGGACGCCCGAGCCCGACCGTCGGCAGCACCTCGAAATCGACCACGCGCTGGCTGCCCGGCGCCCACTTCGGCCGCACGCCGATCAGCGCGAAGGCCTGCGCCAGGTCGTCGCCGCCGGTACGCATGGTGGCCGTTCCCCAGACCGACAGGCCCATCGCCACCGGGTAGTCGCCGTGCTCCTGCATGTGTCGCTCGACAAGTTGCGCGGCCGACTTGAGGCCCAGCATCCAGGCCGTGGGCGTTGGAATGGCGCGGGTGTCGACAGCGTAGAAGTTGCGGCCGGTGGGCAGCACGTCGGGGCGGCCCCGCGAAGGAGAACCGCTCGGCCCCGGCGGCACGAAGCGGCCCTGCAGGGCGCGGGACAACTGGCGCAACTCCTGCGCGCCGCAGGCGTCGAGCGCGGGGGCCAGGCTTTGTGCGATGCGGCTCATCACGGCTGTTGTCTTCGGCAACCCGGGCGGGTACTCGCCGGCTTCGAGCAGCCGCTGCGCCAGCAGCTCCAGCCGCTCGCGCGTGTCGCCCTGGTGCCGCCATGCCCCGGTGCTCACCGATTGCAGCAGCGCGGGGCGCGCGCCCTGCCAAGGCCGGGCCGCGTCGATGTCGAGCGGGTCGAAGGCGTCGTCCGGCAGAAGGTCTTGCGAGAGCGCGCCGAGCAGCCCGGCATTCGCGCCGGCGCCGTCGGCGGCCGGATAGCGCGCCAGCGCCAGCAGCGTGTCGCGCCGCAGCCGACCGCTCGGCGAAGCGCCGAACACGTGCAGTCCGTCGCGGATCTGCGTTTCCTTCAGCTCGCAGAGATAGGCGTCCACGCGCGCGAGCACGGCGTCGTCTTCCTCCGCGCCCGGCATGCCCAGTTCCTCGACCAGATGCTGGGCGCGCACGGCCGCGAGGATCTGCGCGCGCAGCACCTTCGCGCGGCGCGCGTCGACCAGCAGCGCGTCGTAGTACTCGTCGACCTGCCGCTCCAGGTCCTGCATCGGGCCGTGGTTCTCGGCGCGCGTGAGCGGCGGCATCAGGTGGTCGACGATGACCGCCTGCGTGCGCCGCTTGGCCTGCGCGCCCTCGCCCGGGTCGTTGACGATGAACGGGTACACGTTAGGCAGCGGCCCGAGGATCGCGTCGGGCCAGCAGGCCTGCGACAGCGCGATGCTCTTGCCCGGCAGCCATTCGAGGTTGCCGTGCTTGCCCACGTGCACCACCGCGTCGATGGCGAAGGCCTCGCGCAGCCAGAAATAGAAGGCCAGGTAGCTGTGCGGCGGCACCAGCTCGGCGTCGTGGTAGCTCGCGTAGTCGGCGGCGCCCAGGCTGCCGAGCGCCCGCGCGGGCTGGATGCCGACGAACACGCGGCCCAGCCGCAGGCCCGCGATCATGAAGCGGCCGTTGCGCAGCATCGGGTCCTGCTCGGGCGTGCCCCAGCGTTCGTCGATGGCGGCCGCCATGCCATCGGGCAGCCGGGCCAGGCACGCCCGGTAGTCGGCCAGCGCGAAGCTCTGCCACGCCGGCCGCGAAGCCCACTGCGACGGGTCGTTGGCGATGCCTTCCTGCAGCCTGCGCATCAACGCGTCGCCATCGGCGGGCATCGCGGCGGGGTCGCCCAGCGCATAGCCTTCGGCCGCAATCGTGTGCAGGATCGCCATCACGGAGGCCGGCGTGTCCAGTCCCACGCCGCTGCCGATGCGGCCTTCGCTGCCCGGATAGTTGGCGAGGATCAGCGCTATGCGCTTCTCCTCGGCACGCAGGCTGCGCAGCCGGCACCAGCGCCGCGCCAGCTCTGCCACGAAGGCGATGCGGTCGGGCTCGGGCTGGTAGTTCACCACCTCGGTCTGCGTGAGCTCGCAGCGGTGCGACAGGCCCTTGAAGCTCACGGCCCGCGTGACGATGCGGCCGTCCATCTCGGGCAGCGCGATCTGCATCGCGATGTCGCGCGGGCGCAGGCCCTGGCTGTCGGCCAGCCAGTCCTCTCGGTTGCCGCCGCTCACGATGACCTGGAGCACGGGCGCGTCGCCGGCGAGCTCCACGCCCTCGCCCTCGCCCTGGCCGCCCTGCCCCAGCGCCGCGAATGCGGTCGTGTTGAGCACGAGTTGCACGTCGTGCTCCGCGCACAGCTCGCGCAGCGTGGACAGGCACAGCGGGTCTTTGAGCGAATCGAGCGCGACGGGCAGCGGGTTCAACCCCTGCGCGGTCAACGCCGCCGCCAGCGCATCGAAGGCGGCCGTATTGCCCGACAGCAGATGCGACCGGTAGAACACCAGCGCCACCACCGGCGCGCCGGCGTGCCAGCGGTTGCGCAGGTCGTCGATGCCGGCCACCGTGTGCGAAGCGCCCGCCCCGCCCGGCACATGCAGCGCCACCTGCGGCAGGCTGCGCGGCGGCAGCGGCGCCTCGCCATGGCCCAGGCCGTGGAAGGCCACCGCGCGCAGGAACTGCATCGCGTTGCCCGCCCCGCCGCTGCGCATGTACTGCCAGAGCTGGCGGCTCACGTCGCGCGACAGGGTGCCGCGCGCGAGCAGGTCTTCGTCTTCCTGCAGGTCGCCGGAGAACATCGCGAGCTGCTGGCCCTTGCGCCTGGCCAGCTTCTCGAGCTGCTGCAGCCCGTAGGCCCAGGCCGATTCGGCGCCCAGGTGGTCGACCACCACCACGCGCGCATGCTGCAGCACTTCGTCGACATACAGGTCGAGCGATGCCGGCTGGCGCAGGTACATGAGGTTGGCCAGCCGCAGCGACGGATAGCCTGGGTCGGTGGCCGCCAGCGCAGTGCGCGCGGCGGCGAGCAGCGCGAGCGTGGTGTCGGCCGAGCTGAGCACCACGATGTCGCCCGGTGTCTGGTCGAGACGGGTGACGACGCTGTCGTCCTCGACGAAGCGTCCGGGCTGGGTGCTCAGCAGGTGCATGCGCTCGGGGCGTCAGGCGGCGGCGACGGCGCCCGCCTCTTCGAGCGCCTTGCGCAGTGCGCCTTCGTCCAGGTCTTCGCCGATGAACACCAGCCGCGTGCGCTGCCCCTCGCCGTCGCGCCAGCGGCGGTCGAAGTGGTGGTCGAAGCGGCGGCCCACGCCCTGCACCAGCAGGCGCATCGGCTTGCCCGGAACGGCGACGAAGCCCTTCACGCGGTAGATGGTGTGCTGCTCGACCAGCCTGCCGAGCACGGCCAGCAGGCTGTCGCGCTCGACGGGCGGCAGCTCGATCACGAGCGAGTCGAACTCGTCGTGGTCGTGGTCTTCCTCGTGGTCGTGGTGGCTTTCGCGCAGGTGGATGGTGGCCTCGGCCGCGCGGCCCTGGCCCAGCAGCAGCGCGAGCGGCAGCCGGCCTTCGCTGGCGGCGACGATCTTCACCTCGGGCGGAAGCTCTTCGCGCACCATCGCTTCGACCTTGGCGCGCGCCGCGTCGTCCATCAGGTCGGTCTTGTTGAGCACCACGAGGTCGGCGGCCGAGAGCTGGTCTTCGAACAGTTCGTGCAGCGGCGATTCGTGGTCGAGGTTGGGATCGGCGCGGCGGGCTTCGTCGACGGCCTGCGGGTTCTCGGCGAACTGGCCCGAGGCGGCGGCGGGGCCGTCGACCACGGTGACGACCGAATCCACGGTGAAGATGTTGGCGATGTCCGGCCACTGGAAGGCCTGCACCAGCGGCTTGGGCAACGCGAGGCCCGAGGTTTCGATGAGCACCGCGTCGAGCTCGCCGCGCCGCTCGGCCAGCTGCAGCATCACCGGCAGGAACTCTTCCTGCACGGTGCAGCAGACACAGCCGTTGGCCAGTTCGTAGAGCGCGCCTTCGCGCTCGTTGCCTTCATCGTCGCAGCCGATGCCGCAGCCGCGCAGGATCTCGCCGTCGATGCCCAACTCGCCGAACTCGTTGACGATCACCGCGATGCGGCGGCCCTCGGCGTTGCCGAGGATGTGGCGCAGCAGCGTGGTCTTGCCGCTGCCGAGGAAGCCCGTGATGATGGTGACGGGAATCTTGGCGTTGCTTGCTTGTGTCATGGGAGAAGGTCTTTCAGGCGCCGCCGGCGATGGCGGCGGCGCGATGGGTGGGCGGCACACAGGCGCCCGGGCAGGCACCGCGGCGCCCGCGGGGAAAGGAAGCGCGCGAGAAGCGCGGATCAGGCGCCGCCGTACAGGCGACGCTCGACGAGGGCGGTGCCCTGCAGCCGGCGCCATGCCTTGGCAGCAGCCAGCACGCCCAGGTCGACCAGCGGCTCGACCAGCACGACGGTCATGTAGGCAGCGCCGAAGCTGGCGATCTGGCTCATGTTCTCGATGCCGGTGCCGCGTCCGTACAGCGCCCAGAAGCCAACCCACACCACGATGCCGCCCTGGTACGCCACCGAGAGCTTGAAAGCCTCGCGGTAGCCGATGTCCACATAGGCCAGGTTCTCGGGAATGATGCGGCGCGCCAGCGCGGAAGTGGCGAACAGCGGCACCAGCAGTGTGGTGACGTTCATGCCGTACTGCGGAATGTCCTGCGGCTCGAAGAAGAGCCCCTGGATCAGCAGGCCGCCAGCCAGCCCGATGGCGGCGGGCGCGAGCCCGAACACCAGCAGCAGCGTGGTGCCCAGGATCAGGTGCACCTCCGACACGCCCACCGGGTGGTGCGGGAACACCTCGAAGAAGCAGAACACCAGCGCCACGGCGATGGCAGAGCGCAGCACCAGTGCGGCGGGCCCGTCCTTCATGAGCGTCTGGAACGCGACCTTGCCGGTGTAGGCAAGCGCGGCGGCTGCCGTCGCATAGCTGAGGAATATCTTGGATCCGTCGACTAGACCTGGTTCGATGTGCATCGAGCACCTCCTGAAATGCACCGCGGTGCGAAAGTTGATTGTTGGTGGATGGGCAAGCTCACGCAAGCCCCGCTCATGAACGCCGCAGCGCATGCCGCGCGCCCGGTACGGCCGCCGGCTTCGGCTTTCGCCGCAGCCGGCGCCAGCCGATCACGGCGCCGCTGGCCGAAGCCACCGCGCCGACGATGGAAAGCAGCCACACCACGAGATCCCAGGCCGGCCGGTACTGGATGAGCCAGGGAAAGTCGAGGCTGTGCGCCGCGTTGAAGAGCCAGCGGCGCAGGCGCGAGTTGCCGTCGTTGCTGCCGGCCACCTGGCCGCTGGCCGGGTCGATGTAGATCCAGCTGCGCGCCGGGTCGTCGAACTGCAGGCGCCACACGGGCACGATGCGCTCGCGGTGGTGGCCGTACCAGTGGAAGTCTTCTCGGGTCTGGAGCACGGCTTCGGTGATGTTCGAGCCGGGGCGCAGGCGGGCGGCGGCGCGCAGGATGTCTTCCCTGGCGATGGCGGCCGGCTCGCCCGAAACCGCATCGACCACGCGCGAGCGCGCCTTCGCGTCGCGCAGCTGCAGCAGCGGCCTGCCGTCGAACCACAGCAGCACGGCCTCGCGCGGCGCGTCGGCGCCCTCGCCCGCCGGCAGCGTTGCTGGCGGCCACGGGAACGGCGAGGTACCGGCGCCCGTGTAGCGGGCCATCGCCGCAGCATCTGCGCCTCCGCGCTGGAACCAGCCGTTGGGGTTCATCGACAGCCAGCCGCTGATGATCCAGGTCAGCACGAAGAAGCCGCCGACCAGCCCCGCGACGTGGTGCCAGGCCATCCAACCCTTGTAGGGCGTGACCGAGCCGTTGCGGAAGCGCCGCCGCAGGCGCACCCGCAGGATGCCGATGACGATGCCCGTCACGGCCGAGACGATGCAGGCCGCCGACAGCCACACCACCACGTCGTGCCACAGCGGCGGATCGGCGCGCAGCGGCGTGAAGTAGATCCAGTGCGGCACCGAGCCCAGCCAGTTCCAGAAGCGCTCGGAGCGCGTGGTGTCGCGCACCACCTCGCCGTTGCGCTGGGACACGTAGAGCTCGGTGCCCGCCGCGTCGCCCACTTCGATGCGGTGCAGCGGACGCAGCGGGTTCAGGCCCTGCGGCACGGTCCACTGGTCACGCTCCAGCGTCTCGGCCCAGCGGGCGCCGGCATCGCCGGAGAAGTCGCGCGCGATGGCCTCGGCCTGCGCGGCATCGACCGGGCCGGGCACGCGGCCGTCGCGCGCCGAGACTGTATGCCGGCCGCCGCGCGCATCGACGATGCGCCAGACGGGACCGGCGCCGGTTCCGCCCTGCATCTCCAGCAGCATGCGGCGCGGCGGCTGGGCGCGTGCCTCCTTCGGCAGCGCTTCGAGCGCGGCCGAGGGCGACACCGCCGCCTGTCCGAAGCGCAGCGGCGAGAGGCCCGCGAGGCGCTCCTCGTCCGTGAGGTTCGGATACCCCACGTACATCATCACCACGCCCGAGACGAACCACATGACGAACAGCAGGCAGCCGCCGATGCCCAGCCACCGGTGCGTCCAGTAGAGCCCGTGCCGGATGCGCGGCCAGGCGCGGCGCCATGCGGAGGTCATGCGTTCGTCCTGCCCGCGTTCGTCAGAAGTTGACCAGCGCCGACAGCTCGAAGGAGCGCGGGCGCCCCAGCAGCCACTGGTTGCCGCCGTTCGAGAACGACACCGGATAGCGCCGGTCGGCCAGGTTGTAGGCACGCAGCGCGAGCTTGAGCGATGGGTTCGCCTGCCAGCTCACGCCCGCGTCGGCCACGGTGTAGGAGCCGATCTTTCGCGAATTGGCCGAGTCGACCTGGCGCGGGCCCACGTAGCGCACACCGACATCGGCTTCCCACTGCGGCAGGAAGCGCCAGGTGAGCCAGAGGTTGGCGGCCTCCTCGGGCACGCCGGTGGGCGTGTTGCCCGCGCGCGAGACCAGCTTGCCGCCGACCACTTCGTTGAAGTCGTCGTAGCGCGCGCGCAGCTTGGCGACATTGGCCTCCAGCCGCAGCGTGGAGGTCAGAGCCAGGTCCAGCGTGGCCTCGATGCCTTCGGAAGACTGCTTGCCGACCTGTTGGGTGACGGTGGGGTCGATGGCGTCGCGCGAGAGCAGCTTGTTCTTCTCGATGCGGTAGGCCGCCACCGTCCAGGCACCGCGGTTGTCCGCGAGCTGGCGCTTGTAGCCGACCTCGACCTGCCTGCCGGTGCTGAGGTCGAAGGCCGCCTGCGAGGCCGAGGTGGTCACCAGCGAGCCCAGCGGATCGGCCGCGCGCGCCACCTGGGCGTAGAACGACTGCGAGGCGTCGGGCGCGTAGACCACGCCGAGGCGGCCGGTGGCGTACTCGAAGGTCTTGCCGAAGTTGTTGGCGGCGTTCTGCAGGTCGGTGCGCGCGATCTTCGCGTGGTCCCAACGCAGGCTGCCCACCAGCGACCACTGCTGGTTGAAGGCCAGCTTGTCCTCGGCGAAGAAGGCGTAGGTGCTGGTCCTGGTCTTGTAGCGCGGCGTGTAGGCCACCGGCGAGGCGTAGTAGCCGGGGCTGAAGACGAAAGGATCGACCACCGAACGGCCGCCGTAGGGCGAGTCGTTGATGTGCGTGAAGTCGATGCGGTTCACGTCGAAGCCCACCAGCACCTGGTTGGCGAGGCCGAACAGGCCATGCCTGAAGGTGGCGTCGGTGCGGTTGCCGATCTGCTCCTGGTCGTGGCCGATCTCCAGGTAGTCGCCGCGCGTCAGGCGCCGGGTGGTGGCGCTGTAGGTGTAGGTTTCGCTGTTGCGCCAGTGGCGCTTGCTCTCCAGGCGGTAGAGCTGGTTGCGCACCGTCACGGCGTCGCTGGGCGTCCACTGGGCGTCGAGGCGGGTCCACTTGTCGCGGTACTTGATCTCGGCGTCGTCCACGTTGTAGTTCTGGCGCAGGGTCTGGCTGCCGAGGCGGCCATCGATCAGCGGCACGCCGTAGTAGCGCTGCGGCGACTGGCGGCCCTCGTCGTGCGAGAGCGTGAACTGCAGCTGCGGCGACACGTCCAGCCGCACTGCGGCGCTCACGGCCAGGCTCTCGGCCTCGCCGCGCAGCATGAAGCCGTCGGTGTTGCGCTGGCTGATGTCGAAGCGGTACGAAAGCCGGTCGTTGATCGCCCCGCCGCTGCCGAAGGCCACCTGCCGCGTGGCGTCGGAGCCGAGCGTGACCAGCGCTTCATTGCGGATCGGCCCGCGCGCGGGCTTCTTCGGCACCACGTTGATCGCCCCGCCGATGGCGCCCTCGCCGTACATCACCGAGGCCGCGCCGCGCAGCACCTCGATGCGGTCGGCCGACCAGGTGTCGAAGGGAAAAGTGACGGTGCCGGCGCCCGCGTAGAGGCGCGTCCCGTCGAAGAGCTGCATCACCGAGCCGTGGCCGAGGAAGCCACGAGCTACCAGCGCGGTACCGCCATTGCCCGGACCGGGCGAGCCGGTGATGCCGGTGGCGCGGGTGACGGCGTCGATCACCGAGACGTCGCCACGCGCGCGGATGGTGTCGCCGGTCAGCACCTCGACGCTGGCCGGCGTCTCCAGCGGCGTGAGGCCGAGGCGGCTGCCGGTCTGCGTGGGCTCGTCGATGGCCAGCGGCGTGTGCCGCTCGGCGTCCACCTGGATGGGCTTGAGCGTCTGGCCGTCGGGCGTCTGCGCGAAGACCGCCGCACAGGGGCCCACGGCGAGCCCCCAACCCAGTGAAAGACTCGAAAGACCTGAAAACCGCGCCCAGCGTCGCAGCCGTTGTGGCGACGCTCTTCTGCGATCGCTCCCTCGCGACGCATGACCCATGAAACCTCTCCTCCAGCCTGCGTCCCCGCAGGCTCCTGACCGTTGAAGGACGTGGCGGAAGAGGCGAAAGGGCTGCGGCGGCCCGCGGCGGGCGCGGTAGGCGGCTGGCCCGGACACGCACTCCCGCAGCGTCCGAAGGCGGTTGCGAAGGCCGGTATCCGGGCTTGCGGAGTGCCACTGCGTGCTGTTGGATGCACGCAGTGGCGGAAGCCCTCGCCTTCCCACGCCCAAGCGCAGTGGCTGCCCGTGCCAATCGAGGAGGCACGAGCCCGAGGGGTTCCAGATCCGCTGACCGTTGCGGGGGCAGCGCAGGAATCGGCGCGTCCATCGATCTCCAGAGAGAACGACGGCGCGGCTCACCTGCTTCCCGTTTAACCCCGTCGCCGTCGATCAGATGGATGGCGTGCGGGGCACCTTCGAACCGTGTGGTCCGGAACGGCGAGTAACCAATGAAAACTGCCGCACCGGAACGGCGGGATTATAGGTAGCGCCCCTCGGGGGCCGGCCCCGAAGCCGGCCGCCAGGCTCAGGAGGCCGGCTTGCCGTCGGGCCCGAACAGCCGCCGCATCATGGCCACGCCCGCCACCAGCGCGTTCGAATAGGTGGCGTAGGGCTCGTGGGCAGCCTCCAGGGGCACGTAGACATGGGTGGTGTCGCCCGGAGAGCCCTCCACGGCCTCCATCAGCACCCAGTAGAACTCCCCCTCCTCCAGCTCGTGGACGGTGAGTGCGATGTTTCTGGGAGAAGGCATGGAGCGAGGATGGCGTTGCTTGCTGACTGCTGAATGAATTGAACAGGCCAGGAAGGCGGGCGGTTGACAGAGCTTTCGGGGTTCTCCTACAGAGGCCCCTGCGGGTGCGACCTAATGTTGTATCCAGGGACTTCCACAAGAACCAGGAGGCAGCATGAAGCACTTCACCCTTGAACCCCGCATGCGCTCGAGCATCGGCGGCGCCTTCTACCCCACCGGCTACTCGATGGTGATGTTCCCGAGCGCGGAAGATGCCGACCGCATCGGCCACCGGCTGATCGAAAAGGGCGTCAGCGGCGACGAGGTCTACCTGCTCCCCGCCGAGACCGTGCTCAGCGAGATCGTGCCCACGGTGAGGATCGCCGACGATCCGCTGCCGTCCGCCGGCACCGACGCGGCAACCGTGCGAGCCTACGCCAAGCTGGCGCGCGAGGGCCACACCGGGCTGCTGGTCAGGACCAAGGACGGCGCGGCGGCCGAGCAGATGATGGAGCTGGTGCGCACCGTGCCCTACTCCATCGCCCAGCGCTACCGCACGCTGGTGATAGAAGACCTCTGAACCGGGCCGCCCTGACCGGACTTCAGGCCGGCACCGCCATCGACACCGCGCGCTGGACCACGTCGCGGGCCATGGCCTGGGCCAGTTCGTGCTCGCCGAGGAACACGGTGGCGGAGGTTTCCTGCGTGAGCAGCCGGGCCTCCTGCTCGTTGTGGCTGCGAATCACCGTCTGGATCGCCGGATTGAGCGTGTGCGCGGTTTCCATCATCTGCCGCACGTTCATGGCGTCGGGCGTGGCCACCACCAGCACGCGGGCGCGTGCGATGTGCGCCTGGATCAGCACCGCCGGGTCGGCCGCATCGCCCCACACGGCCGGCGTGCCGGCCTCGCGCAGCTTCTCGACCAGTTCGCGGTTCTGCTCGGCCACCACGTAGGGAATGTCGTTGGCGTCGAGTTCGGCCGCGATGCGGCGCCCGACGCGCCCGTAACCCACCAGCACCACCTGCCGCGAGAGGTACCTGGCCTCGGTGGTCATGGGCAGCTCGGCCAGCGGGTCTTCACGCATCTCCAGCCCGCGCGCGAAGGAGGAATGGGCATGCAGCCATTTCTGCATCGGCGCGATCAGGCTGAACCACAGCGGATTGGTGGCGATGGAAATCAGCGCACCGGCAAGCACCAGGCTCTGCCCCTCCACCGGCAGCAGCCCCAGCGACACGCCCAGCCCGGCCAGGATGAACGAGAACTCGCCGATCTGCGCCAGGCTCGCGCTCACCGTGAGCGCCGTGCCCAGCGGGTAGCGGAACACCAGCACCAGCGCGCAGGCCGCCAGCGACTTGCCCAGCACGATCACCAGCACTACCGCCAGCACCTGCAGCGGTCGGTCGAGCAGCACCGAGGGGTCGAACAGCATGCCGACCGACACGAAGAACAGCACCGCGAAGGCGTCGCGCAGCGGCAGCGACTCCTGCGCCGCCCGGTGCGCGAACTGCGATTCGCGCATCACCATGCCGGCGAAGAAGGCGCCCAGCGCGAAGGACACGCCGAAGAGCGCCGCGGACGCGTAGGCGATGCTCACGGCCGCCGCCACCACGCACAGCGTGAACAGCTCGCGCGAGCCGGTGCGCGTGACCTGCCAGAGGATCCACGGGAACACCCGCCGCCCCACCACCAGCATCAGCGCGACGAAGCCGCCGACCTGCAGCAGCGTGAGGCCCAGGGTCTGCCACAGCGGGTCGGCAGTGCCTGCGCCACCCGCCGCGCCCCGGTCGCCGAGCGTGCCCGCCAGCGGCGGAAGCAGCACCAGTACCAGAACCATGGCGAGGTCTTCCACCACCAGCCAGCCGACCGCGATGCGGCCGGTGAATGAATCGAGGATGCCCAGGCTCTCGAGCGCGCGAAGCAGCACGACCGTGCTCGCCACCGACAGCGCCAGCCCGAACACCAGCGCCGCGCCAGGGCTCCAGCCCCACCACATGGCCAGCCCGCCGCCAAGGAGCGTGGCCACCACGATCTGCGCGAGCGCGCCTGGCAGTGCGATCTTGCGCACCGCCAGCAGGTCGTCGAGAGAGAAATGAAGGCCCACGCCGAACATCAGCAGCATCACGCCGATCTCGGCGAGCTGGGCCGCGATGCCCGCATCGGCCACGAAGCCCGGTGTGAAGGGCCCGATGATCACGCCCGCCAGCAGGTAGCCCACCAGCGCCGGCAAACGCAGCCTGGCCGCCAGGAAGCCGAGGATGAGCGCCAGCCCCAGGCCGGCGGCGATCGTGTTGATGAGGGAGACGCTGTGGGGCATCGCTGCATTTTGCAGGAACGATGCCCGGCCTTTTGTTTCAGGAGGCCATCCCGGCCGGCAATCTCAGCCAGCCATCTTGCTCGCCCGGGCCGCGTCCAGCGCCTCGGGCTCCTGCGCTTCCACCCAGCTCTCGTTGTTGAGTCCGGCCTGCAGCCGGTTCTCGTCGAGCTCGTTGGTCCACTTGGCGACCACGATGGTCGCGACGCCGTTGCCGATCAGGTTGGTCAGCGCGCGGGCTTCCGACATGAAGCGGTCGATGCCCAGAATGAGCGCCAGCCCCGCCACCGGCACGTGCCCCACCGCCGACAGCGTGGCCGCCAGCACGATGAAGCCGCTGCCCGTGACGCCCGCCGCCCCCTTCGAGGTCAACAGCAGCACGGCGAGCAGCGTGATCTCCTGCGTGAGCGTCATCGGCGTGTTGGTCGCCTGCGCGATGAACACCGCCGCCATCGTCAGGTAGATGGAAGTGCCGTCGAGGTTGAACGAATAGCCGGTCGGGATCACGAGGCCCACGCAGGTCTTGTTGGCGCCCAGGTTCTCCATCTTCTCCATCATGCGCGGCAGCACCGATTCGCTCGACGACGTGCCCAGCACGATCAGCAGCTCTTCCTTGATGTACTTGATGAACTTCCAGATGCTGAAGCCGTGGAATCGCGCAATGAGCCCCAATACCACGAAGATGAACAGCAGGCAGGTCAGGTAGAAGGTGCCCATCAACTTGCCCAGCGAGAACAGGCTGCCCAGCCCGTACTTGCCGATGGTGAAGGCCATGGCGCCGAAGGCGCCGATGGGCGCCAGCTTCATGATGTAGTTGACGATGCCGAAGAGCACGTGCGAGCCCTTCTCGATCACGTCGAACACCAGCGTGCCGCGCCCCCCGAAACGGTGCAGCGCGAAGCCGAACAGCACAGCGATGAGCAGCACCTGCAGGATCTCGCCCTTCGCGAAGGCATCCACGATGGTGTTCGGGATGATGTTCATGATGAAGTCGACCGTGCCGGTCATCTTGCCCGGGCCGGTGTAGGCCGCGATGCCCTTGGTGTCGAGCGTGCTCGGGTCGATGTTCATGCCCCCGCCGGGCTTGAGCACGTTCACCAGCACCAGGCCCACGATGAGCGCAATGGTGCTCACCACCTCGAAGTACAGCAGCGCCAGGCCGCCGGTCTTGCCGACCTTCTTCATGTCCTCCATGCCGGCGATGCCCACCACCACCGTGCAGAAGATGATCGGCGCGATGATCATCTTGATCAGCTTGATGAAGCCGTCGCCCAGCGGCTTCATCGCCTCGCCGGCCGCGGGATAGAAGTGGCCGAGCAGCACGCCGATGATCACGGCGGTGATCACCTGAACGTACAGGGAGCGGTAGAGCGGGAGCTTTCTGGCGGGAGTGCTTGTTGTGCTTTCCATGTTTGCCTCCGGAGGGTTGAAGAATGTAGGACGCGTATTCGTGGTTTTCTATCCGTGGAATCCGTATCGGTGAAAAAGAAAAGACCCGCCGAAGCGGGTCTGTCGATCAGGTGTAAGTCAGCATGCTTAATGCATGTGAAGACCGCCGTTGACCGAGAAGTCGGCGCCAGTGCTGTAGCCGCCTTCGTCCGTGGCCAGCCACGAGATGATGGAGGCGATTTCGCTGGGCTCGCCCAGGCGCTTGACCGGGATGGTGGCCACGATCTTGTCGAGCACTTCCTGGCGGATGGCCTTGACCATGTCGGTGCCGATGTAGCCCGGGCTCACGGTGTTGACCGTCACGCCCTTGTTGGCCAACTCCTGCGCCAGCGCCATGGTGAAGCCGTGCATGCCGGCCTTGGCCGCCGAGTAGTTGGTCTGGCCCGCCTGGCCCTTGGCGCCGTTGACCGAACTGATGTTGATGATGCGGCCCCAGCCCTTTTCCACCATGTCGCCCACCACCTGCTTGGTGACGTTGAACATGCTGTTGAGGTTGGTCTCGATCACCGCGCTCCAGTCCTCGGGCGTCATCTTGAGGAACATGCGGTCCCGCGTGATGCCGGCGTTGTTGACCAGCACGTCGATCGGGCCGTGCGCGGCCTTGGCGGCGGAGAAGGCTTCGACGGTGGATTGCCAGTCGCCGACATTGCCGACCGACGCATGGAACTCGAAGCCTGCGGCTTTCTGTTCGGCCAGCCACTTGGCGTAGTCGCGCGTGGGGCCGCAACCTGCGACCACGGTGAACCCGTCCTTGTAGAGACGCTGGCAGATGGCTGTTCCGATGCCACCCATGCCCCCGGTGACATATGCAACTTTCTTGCTCATGAGATTTCCTTTGTGTAATGGCAAAAGCCTGAACGGCCGCCTTCACTCTAGCGAGTTTCAAGCCATGGGCCCTCTCAGGAAAACACTGAGCCAGGCTTGCAACCAGCTGTCACGAAGCGGCCTCCGTGCTCAGCCTCTATCCTCTCATCCGTGCGTGTCAGCACGAGCCAATCACCCAAGGAGTTCCAAAGTATGAATTTCGGGATCATCGTCTTCCCCGACGTCGAGGAACTCGACTTCGTCGGCCCCTGGGAAATGCTCACCATGTGGAGCAAGCTCGCCGGCGGTCCGGAGCACTGCCTGATCGTGGCCGAGAAGCGCGAGCCGGTGGCCTGCGCCAAGGGCCTTTCGATCAACCCCCACGTTTCCTTCTCCGACTGCCCCCAGCTCGACTGCCTGCTCGTGCCCGGCGGCATGGGCACGCGCCGCGAGGTCGACAACGTCGTCATGACCCGCTTCCTCGCCGACCAGGCACCCGGATGCACCACGCTGATGTCCGTATGCACCGGCGCCTTCGTGCTCCACGCGGCCGGGCTGCTCTCGGGCAAGACCGCCACCACGCACTGGGGGTCGCTCGACCGCCTGCGCGCGCTGGGCGACGTGAACGTGGTGGAGCAGCGCTTCGTGCAGGACGGCAACGTCTGGACCTCGGCCGGGGTATCGGCCGGTACCGACCTGATGCTGGCCTACATCGCCCACACCGCGGGCGAGGAGGCCGCCGCCAAGGTGCAACTGCAGGCCGAGTACTACCCCGCGGACACCGTCTACGGAAGCACCGCGAGCCACGAGCGTGCGCCGGCCTACGTGAAGCGGCCCGGTCCGCGCTTCCAGGCCAAATGACCGCGCCCTCCCTGCCCGAATCCCTGCCCGATTCCTTGCCCGTGCTTGCGGCACGCGTCGGCGAAGCGCTGCGCGCGCGGGGCCAGACCGTGGCGGTGGTCGAGTCCTCGGCCGGCGGACTGGTCTCGGCCGCCCTGCTCGCCATCGCGGGCGCCTCGGCCTACTTCAAGGGCGGCGCGGTCGTCTATTCGAGGCGCGCCGGCCGCGCGCTGCTGAACCTGACCGCCGAAGACATGGCCGGCATGCGCGGCGAAACCGAGCCCTACGCCCGACTCGTCGCGGGCCGGGTGCGCGACACCCACCACTCGACCTGGGGCATCGCCGAGAGCGGCGCGGCCGGTCCCTCGCCCAGCCCCTACGGCGACGTGCCGGGGCGCGTGTGCCTCGCACTCGCCGGCCCGGTCACCGTGAGCCGCACCATCGAAACCGGCAATGCCGACCGGCCAGCGAACATGGATCTGTTCGCCCGGCACCTGCTCGCCCTGTTCGACGAGACGCTGCGGGCACAGGCCACCGACTGAAAAAGATCAGTCCGCCTGCACGCCCGCGGCGCGGATCACCTTGCCCCACTTGCCCACCTCCGCCGCGAGGTGCGTGCGCAGGCTCTCTGGCGTCTGCTTCTCCACCGGCACGATCTCGGAGCTGAGTTCGGCCAGGCGGTGCTTCACCATGTCGTCCTGCAGCGCCGCGCGCAGCGCGACGTTGAGCTTCTCGATCACCGCGGCCGGCGTGCCCTTGGGCGCATAGATGCCGTGCCACACCCGCACGTCGAAGCCCTTGAGCCCCTGCTCGTCCAGCGTCGGGATGTTCGGCATGCTCGACAGCCGCTGCGGCGTGGTCACGCCGAACACCTTCACGCGGTTGCCGTCCTTGATGACCGGCGCGGTCTGCGTGGTCTGGTCGCACAGCAGGTCGACCTGCCCGCCCATCAGGTCGTTGAGCGCCGGGCCCGCACCCTTGTAGGGCACGGTCGTGAGCTGCACACCGATCTGGTTCATGAACAGCAGCCCGCACAGTTGCGACACCGCGCCCACGCCCGCGTTGGCCAGGGTCACCTTGTCCTTGTTGGCCTTCACGTAGGCCAGCAGCTCCTGGTAGTTGTTGGCGGGAAAGTCCTTGCGCGACAGCAGCGTCATCGGCACGTCCAGCACCTGGCCGACGTACTCGAAGTCCTTCAGCGGGTCGTAGTTGAGCTTCTTGTAGAGCGCGGGCGCGGTGGCCATGCCCATGTGGTGGATCAGGATGGTGTAGCCGTTGGGCGCCGCCTTGGCCACCCGCGTGGGCGCGATGGTGCCGCCCGCGCCCACGGTGTTCTCGACGATCACCGGCTGGCCCAGCGACTTGCCCATGGGAATGGCCAGCATGCGCGCCACCACGTCTGTGGGGCCGCCGGCCGAGTACGGCACGACCATCGTCACCGGCTTGTCGGGCCATGCGGCCTGCGCCGATGCCGGCGCCTGGAAGGCCAGCAGGCATGCGCCCGCCGAGGCGGCGATCAGGGTCCTGAATTTCCAGTCTTTCTTCGTTGCTCTCGTCACTTGCTTGTCTCCTTTATGGGTTGTTTGCTCAGGGGTGTCTCAGGGTTGCTGTTCTTCGAGCGCGAGCAGGCGTTCGGCCAGCCGCACCACCGGCGCGTCGACCATGCGCCCGTCGAGGCTGACCACGCCGCCGCCGGCCGCGCGTATGGCCTCGACCACGCGGCGGGCCCATGCCAGCTCCTGCGCCGTGGGGCCGAGCGCGGCGTGCACAGGCGCGACCTGGTCGGGGTAGATGCACAGCTTGGCGCCGAAGCCGCCGCGCCGGGCGCGCGCGGTGTCGGCTGCCAGCCGCGCGGCGTCGCGCCAGTCGGGCGTCACGCCGTCGATGGGTGCTGGCAGTCCGGCGCGGCGCGAGGCCAGCAGCAGCGCGAGGCGCACCGGCACCAGCTCGGCTTCGTCGGCGTCGCAGGCCAGGCCCAGGTCGGCCTGGAAATCCAGGTTGCCGAAGGCCAGGCGCAGCACCTGCGGGCCGGCGGCGAGTTCGTCGACGGCGGCGAGGCCGGCGGCCGATTCGATCAGCGGCACCAGCGCGGCCGACGGGCCAGCCGCCTCGGCCAGCCGCGAGAGATCGGCTGCGCGCTCCGCCTTGGGCAGCACGATGCCGGCGATCAGTCCCTGCGCGGCGAGCGCTCCGATCTGCGCGCAATCGTCGTCATGCCACGGCGTACCGGCCGCGTTGATGCGCACCAGCAGCCGTCGCCGGTCTTCGGTGGGCAGCGCGGCGAACGAGGCCGCGAGCTGCTCGCGGGCCTGCACCTTGCGCTCGGGCGCCACGGCGTCCTCCAGGTCGACGATCACGCCGCCCGCCCCCGTGGCCAGCGCGCGCGCATGGCGCTCGGGCCGGTCAGCGGGTACGAAGAGAAAGGCGCGCGCCAGCGAAAGCGGCGGCGCGCTCACACCGCCCCCGCCTCGCGCAGCGCCACGATCTCCGCCTCGCCGCGCCCGAGGCTGCGCAGGATGGCGTCGGTGTGCTCGCCGACCGCAGGGATCGGGTCCATGCGGTAGTCGAACGCGCTCTGGCGCCCCGCCGGCAGCAGGGCCGGAATGTCTCCGGCCGGCGAGCCCACCTGCCGCCAACGCTCGCGCGCCTGCAGTTGCGGATGAGCCCAGAGGCCGGCCATGTCGTTCATGCGGGCGTTGGCGATCTGCGCGGTGTCGAGCCGCTCCAGCACCTGCGCCGTGCTCAGCGCGCCGAAGGTCTCCACGATGATCGAGCGCAGCGCCTCGCGGTTCTCGTTGCGGCGCGCGTTGCTGTCGAAACGGGGGTCGGCGGCCAGCCCGGCCTGCAGCAGCACCTTCTCGCAGAAGACTCGCCACTCGCGCTCGTTCTGCAGGCCCAGCATCACGGTGCCGCCGTCGCCGGCGGGGAACGGGCCGTAGGGGTAGATGGTCGCGTGCGAGGCGGCGCTGCGCGGCGGCGGCGGTGCGCCGTCGTAGGCGTAGTACATCGGGTAGCCCATCCACTCGGCCAGCGACTCGAGCATCGACACGTCGATGTGCGAGCCCTTGCCCGTCTTGCCGCGCTGGAGCAGCGCCGCGAGGATGCCGGTGTAGGCATACATGCCGGCCGCGATGTCGGCGATGGAATTGCCCGACTTGCAGGGCTCCTCGGGCGTGCCCGTCACCGAAAGAAAGCCCGCCTCGCTCTGGATCAGCAGGTCGTAGGCCTTCTTGTCGCGGTACGGGCCGTCCTCGCCGTAGCCAGAGATGTCGCAGACGATGAGCCTCGGGTGCTTTTCCTGCAGCGCCTGCGCGCCCAGCCCCATGCGCGCGGCCGCGCCGGGCGCGAGGTTCTGCACCAGCACATCGGCGTCGGCCAGCAGCTCCTGCAGCACCGCGAGCGCGGCGGGCTGCTTGAGGTCGAGCGTGAGGCTCTCCTTCGAGCGGTTGACCCACACGAAATGCGAGGCCTCGCCGCCCACGCGGGCGTCGTAGGCGCGGGCGAAGTCGCCCGCCCCGGGGCGCTCCACCTTGATGACGCGTGCGCCGAGGTCGGCGAGCTGGCGGGTGCAGAACGGCGCGGCGATCGCGTGCTCGAGCGAGATGACGGTGATGCCGTCCAGGGGTCTTGTCATGTGTTCGTTCCTCCGCTCAGGCCAGCACGGCCGTGGCCTGCATCGTGAGCCAGCCGTCGGCGTCCTCGCCCCACAGGCTGAATGTCTTTGCGTCGGCCTCGGGTTTGCCGTGCACGCGGAACGGCGCGATGTCGAAGGTCGGGCGCACCGCGCGGAACTCGAAGCGCGCCAGCTGCGCGCCCGGCACGTTGCGGCGCAGCAGGTCGACCAGCAGCGTCGCGATCAGCGGGCCATGCACGATCAGGCCCGGGTAGCCCTCGACCTGCGTGACGTAGCGGCGGTCGTAGTGGATGCGGTGGCCGTTGAAGGTGAGCGCCGAATAGCGGAAGAGCAGCACGTCGTCGGGCACGATGTCGCGGCTGAAGGCGGCGTCCTTCGGTGCGGGCGTGGGCGGCGGGCCGGCCTCGCCAGGTTGCGCAGCGGCGCGGTAGACGATGTCGTGCTCCTCGGTAAGCGCGAGGCCGCGTTCGTTGCGCACCTCGTGGCGCACCAGCACGAACACCAGCTCGCCGGTTCGACCCGCCTTGTGCGTGACCGAGACGATGCGCGAGGTGCGCTCCGCCCTGTCGCCCACCTGCAGCGGATTGCCCGGCTCCCACGCAAGCCGCCCGCCCGCCCACATGCGGCGCGGCAGCGGCACGGGCGGCAGGAAGCCGCCGCGCTTCGCGTGGCCGTCCTCGCCGATCTCCGACTGGCGGTGGTGCGGCAGGAAGTAGAGCCAGTGCCACAGCTCGGGCAGGCGCGTGCCGGCCTGCGGCAGCGGATCGTCACGGTCGAGCGTGGCGGAGAGCGCGCGCACGGGCGCGGCGGTGATGTCGTCGGCCAGCGTTTCGCTGCGGCCTTGCCAGGCCTGCAGCTTCGCCAGCGCTTCGCTGTCGATGGTGGGAGATGGAGTCTGCGCGTCGTTGCTCATGGATTCCTTCGTCGATTCCTGCGTCGTTCAGTCGACCGCGGCACCGGAGGCCTTGACGATCCGCGCCCACTTGGCAAGGTCGTCGTGCAGCAGCGCCGAGAACTGTTCGGGGGTGGTCGGCGCGGCGATCTCCACGCCCTGCTGGTCGAGCTTGTCGCGCAGGTCCTTCGAGGCCAGCGCCTTGCGCGTGGCGTCCTGCAGCGTGGCGAGCACATCGGGCGGCACGCCCGCGGGGGCGAACAGGCCGATCCACAGCGTGCCGTTGTAGCCGGGCACGGCCTCGGCGATGGTGGGCACGTCGGGCAGCACGGGCGAGCGTTTTTCGCCGCTCACGGCCAGCGCGCGCAGCTTGCCGGCCTTGATGTGCGGCAGCGCCGAAGGCAGGCTCGCGAACACGATGGGCAACTGGCCGCCCAGCACGTCGTTGAGCGCCGGCGCCACGCCCTTGTAGGGCACGTGCTGCATCGAGATGCCGGCCATGCTGTTGAGCATTTCGCCCAGCAGGTGGTTGAGCGTGCCGTTGCCGGCCGAGGCGTACTGGTAGTTCGCGCCCTTCGCCCGCGCGAGCTTCAGGAGCTCGGCGAGGTTTTTCGCCGGAAACGAGGGGTTGACCAGCAGCACGTTGGGCACCGCGCCGACGAGGCCCACGGGCTTGAAATCCTTCTCGGGATCGAAGCCCGGGTTCTTGTAGAGCGCCGGGTTGATGGCCTGGCTGCTGCTGATGGTCATGAGCAGCGTGTAGCCGTCCTTCGGACCCTTGGCCACCAACTGCGTGCCGATGTTGCCGCCCGCACCGGGACGGTTGTCGACCACCACGCTGGCGTTGTTCATCACCTCGCCGAGCTTCTGGCCCACGAGGCGGCCGACGATGTCGTTGGTGCCGCCGGCGGCCTGCGGCACGACCAGCGTGACGGGGCGCGAGGGATAGCTTTGCGCGAGCGCGGGGCCCGCCGGAAGCACGAACGCGGCTGCCAGCGACAGCAGCGCCCATGTGCGGAATTTCGTGTGTCTTGTCGTCTCCATGGCCCGCATCGTCGGCCGCCCCACCCTCGTGCGCAATCTGCGATTTCGGAACCCAGCCTTCTGCAATGCCGAAGGCTGGTGGCATGCCGGCGCCTACCATCACTGCATGCTTTTCGACCTCACCGACCTCCGGCTCTTCGTCGCCACGGCCGAGCTCGGCAACCTGACGCGAGCGGCCGAGCGCCAGCACCTGTCGCTGGCGGCGGCCAGCGCTCGCATCAAGGCGCTGGAAACCCAGGCCGGCCTGCAACTGCTGCAGCGCGAGGCCCGGGGCGTGCGGCTGCTGCCGCCAGGGGAAGCCTTTCTGCATCACGCCCGACTCGTGCTGCACCAGACGGAGCAGCTGCGCGCCGACCTGCTCGAATACGGCGGCGGCCTGCGCGGCCACCTGCGCGTGTTCGCCAACACCACGGCGGTGACGGACTTCCTGCCCGAGATCCTGCCGGGCTTTCTGGCGCGCAACCCGCGCATCAACGTCGACCTTCAGGAAAAACCGAATGCTCAGATCCCTCGCGGCGTGCTCGACGGCCGCGCCGACATCGGCATCGTCGCGGGCCGCGTCGACACGCTGGGGCTGGAAGCCATCCACTTCAGCACCGACCGGCTGGTGCTCGCCACCTCGCGCAAGCACCGCTTCGCCAGGCGCAAGAAGATCTCCTTCGCCGAGACGCTCGACGAAGACGCCATCGGCATGCAGCAAGGCAGCACGCTGCAGACTTTCCTCTCGCAGATCACCGACAACCTGGGCAAGCGGCAGAAGCTGCGCATCCAGCTCGGCAGCTTCGACGCCATGTGCCGGATGATCGGCAACGGCGTGGGCATCGGCGTCGTGCCCGAGTCGGCCGCCCGGCGCAACCAGGAAAGCATGCAGCTCGCGCTGATCGACCTCGACGACGCCTGGTGCGTGCGGGAGCGCTACCTGCTCGTGCGCGACCGCGCGGCGCTGCCGATCTACGCGCAGGCGCTGGTCGACACGCTATGCCGGCATTACGCAGAACAGCAGGCAGCGCCTGAAAGCTGACGACGGCATCGAAAAAACAGCAACTTGCGCGCGATTGCTGAGCAACTCGCTCCCGTCCCCATTTTCTGTGGGCAACTTTGGGGGTAACTCATGAGGAGCCTTGTAAAACGAATGCAAGTCATTGTTTTACAAGGGTATTCCTTAGTTTGCTCAAATTTTGGGCGGTGAACAACCTTGGTCGCCAAAACCGCGTCGCCAAGCCCTCGAAGCGCCTCCGACTCCTGTTTTTCACGGTTTTCCGTGAGCGAAAAACGCTATCGGATCAGCCACTTGCAGCCGGAATGTGGAAAAGCCAGCTTCTTCCCCACTTTCAGTGCACAACTTTGGGGATAACTGATGAGGAGCGTTGTAAAAGCAACGTAAGTTGTTGTTTTGCAAAGGGATTAGTTAATCTGCCCAAAATTTGGGCGGTGAACAAGATGTCCTTCGGGACTCGCCGCGAGCCCTGCCGGCGATCAGTAAGGCGGCGCCTTGCGCGCCCGCTGCGCGCGTGCCGCCTCGGTCCACCACGCGAGGTCGTCCGCAAACCGGCCGAATGAGCGCTGCAGCGACTCGCCCGCGGGCCCCGTCGGCTTGCCGGCGGCATCCAGCGTCTGCGAGATCGGCCCGACGGCGAGGGTGCTCGACACCACGACCATGCCCATCTCCGAGAGGATCGAATGCCACACCGTGCCCGAGCGCACGCCGGAGAAGCGCCCCGCCGAATAGCTCGCGATGGCCGCGGGGCGCCAGAACCACTCTTCCAGGAAATGGTCCGTGAGGTTCTTCAGGCCCGGTTGCGGGCCCCAGTTGTATTCGCCGGTGACGAAGATGAAGGCGTCAGCCGTGCGGATCTTCTCGGCCAGCGCCTCCATCGCGGCGGGCGCGCTGCCCTTCGGATATTCCTTGTACATGCGGTCGAGCATGGGCAGGTCGACCGCCTTCGCGTCGATCAGCTCCGCGTCGGCGCCGCGCTCGCGCAGGCCGGCGACGATGAAGTCGGCCAGGCGCACGCCCATGCGGTCGGAGCGGTAGGAGCCGTAGAACACCAGGATCTTGTCGCTCATCGTCTGTGCTCCTTTGCGTCGGTGTGCAGTGGCTCGCTCAGGTCGGAGCCTGCAGCTTGTCCTGCGTGCGGGTGTCGAAGTCTGCCGCGTCGTGCCGCTCGTGCAGCTGGCTCGTCGGCTGGCCCCAGGTGCGGTTGACTATGCGGCCGCGCTGCACCGCCGGGCGCTGGGCGATCTCGTCGGTCCAGCGCAGCACATTTTTGTATCCGCTCACCTGCAGGAACTCGCCCGCCTCGTAGAGCTGCCCCTTGGCCAGCGTGCCGTACCAGGGCCAGACGGCCATGTCTGCAATGGTGTATTCGTCGCCCGCGAGATAGCGGCTTTCAGCCAGGCGGCGGTCGAGCACGTCGAGCTGGCGCTTGGTCTCCATCGCGAAGCGGTCGATGGCGTATTCGATCTTCGTGGGCGCGTAGGCAAAGAAATGCCCGAAGCCACCGCCCAGGTACGGCGCGCTGCCCATCTGCCAGAAGAGCCACGACAGGCACTCGGCCCGCGCCGCCCGCTCGGTCGGCAGGAAGGCGTTGCCGAACTTCTCGGCCAGGTACTGCAGGATCGCGCCCGACTCGAACACGCGGATCGGCTTGTCGCCGCTGCGGTCCATGAGCGCGGGAATCTTCGAATTCGGGTTCACCGCCACGAAGCCGCTGCCGAACTGGTCGCCGTCGTTGATGCGGATCAGCCAGGCGTCGTACTCGGCGCCCGCATGGCCCAGCGCCAGCAGTTCCTCGAGCATCACCGTCACTTTCACGCCGTTGGGCGTGGCGAGCGAATAGAGTTGCAGCGGATGCTTGCCTACGGGCAGCTCCTTCTCGTGCGTCGCGCCCGCGATGGGACGATTGATGTTCGCGAAGCGGCCGCCGCTTTCCTTGTTCCATGACCAGACGGTGGGCGGCGTGTAGGCTGTCGTGCCATTCATGCGATGAGTTCCTGGAGTTGAACCGACGATGATCATTCTCTACGACTGCGCCACCGCCCCCAGCCCGCGGCGCGCGCGCATCCTGCTTGCCGAGAAGGGCATTGCGCACGAGACCGTGCAGGTCGACCTGGTCCGTGGTGAGCAGATGGGCGAGGCCTACCGCGCGATCAATCCGCAGTGCACCGTGCCTGCCCTGCGCACCGACGACGAAGACGGCCTGCTGCTGACCGACAACGCCGCCATCGCGGCCTGGGTGGAAGCCCGATACCCGCAGCCGCCGCTGATGGGCATCACCCCACGGGAAAAAGCCGAGATCGCCAGCTGGAATTGGCGCATCGAATTCGAAGGCCTGCTCGCCATCGCCGAGACGCTGCGCAACAGCTCACCCGCGATGGCCGACCGCGCACTGCCCGGCCCGGTCAACTACGCGCAGATTCCCGAACTCGCCCAACGCGGGCTCGCACGCGTCCAGCATTTCTTCGACACGCTGAACGAACGGCTGGCCGGCCGCGATTTCATCGCCACCGACCGCTTCAGCATTGCCGACATCACCGCCGTGGTGGCGGTGGACTTCGCCCGCGTGGTGCGGGTCAAACCCGGGGAGCAGCACCCCGAGCTGCTGCGCTGGCGTGCGGCTATGGCACAGCGGCCGTCGATGGCGATGGCGCGCTGAAGTCGAAGGGCCAAGGGTCTATCTGGATGGGGTGCAATATCTTGACCGGACCAGGCTGCCGCCGCTCCTCGAGCGATAGATCCTCCGAGTAGTCGGCAAAGAGCGTGCCGCAATCATCGGCCAGGAACGGGACGCCGCGCTGCCAGATGATGCTCCAGTACGGGCTCTTGGTCGGGCCGTGATGACTTCCATCGCAGATGGTTGAACAGTCGAGCTTCACGCAAAGCTCCCCTGCCAACCGAAGCCCCAACTCGTACTGCTGCGACTCCTGACCGCCAACAACCCATCCGTTGATGACAAAAGGGAACTCGCTGGGATTCGGGTCGATGCTGAGTGCAATCTCGGCATCGAACGTGGGATCGGCAAGATCGCCCCACCACACTCGTGCACCAGGTGCATGACGTGCAAGCGCCTGCCCAATGACCTCGCGCGTTGGCTCCCTGGAAAGGCCGACCCACATGAGTGGTTACGATGAAAGATCGAATGGGACGCGCCCACCTTTCGGCAAGCACGTCCCCTGCACGCCGATCAGCGTTCGATGGTCAGCGCCACGCCCATGCCCCCTCCGATGCACAGCGAGGCGATGCCCTTCTTGGCGTTGCGGCGCTGCATTTCGTGCAGCAGCGTCACCAGGATGCGGCAGCCCGATGCGCCGATGGGGTGGCCGATGGCGATGGCGCCGCCGTTGACGTTCACCTTGTTGATGTCCCAGCCCATTTCCTTGTTCACGGCACAGGCCTGGGCAGCGAAGGCTTCGTTGATCTCGAGCAGGTCGAGGTCGGCGGCCTTCCAGCCGGCGCGCTGCAGCGCCTTGGTCGACGCGGGCACGGGGCCCATGCCCATGATGGCCGGGTCGAGGCCGGCGGTGGCGTAGCTGGCGATGCGGCCCAGCGGCTTCAGGCCGAGGGCAGCGGCCTTCTTCGCCGTCATGACCATCACGGCTGCCGCGCCGTCGTTCAGGCCCGAGGCGTTGCCCGCCGTCACGCCGCCGGCCTTGTCGAAGGCGGGACGCAGGCCGGCCAAGCCTTCGGCGCTGGTCTTGCGGTTGATGAACTCGTCGGTGTCGAAGACGACCGGGTCGCCCTTCTTCTGCGGAATGCTCACGCCGACGATCTCGTCCTTGAACTTGCCGGCGTCCTGCGCGGCGGCGGCCTTGGTCTGGCTGCCCAGCGCCAGCTCATCTTGAGCGGAGCGGTCGATGCCGTACTTCTTGGCCACGTTCTCGGCGGTGATGCCCATGTGGTACTGGTTGTAGACGTCCCACAGGCCGTCGACGATCATGGTGTCGACCATCTTCCAGTCGCCCATGCGCTGGCCGTTGCGCGAGTTGGGCAGCACGTGCGGCGCGGCGCTCATGTTCTCCTGGCCGCCGGCAATGACGATCTCGCTGTCGCCCGTGGCCACGGCCTGGGCCGCCAGCATCACGGCCTTCAGGCCCGAGCCGCACACGGCGTTGATGGTGAGCGCCGGCGTTTCCTTGGCGCCGCCGCTCTTCAGCCACGCCTGGCGCGCGGGGTTCTGGCCCGCGCCGGCCGCCAGCACCTGGCCCATGATGGCCTCGCCGATCTGGTCGGCCGTGAGGTTGGCGCGCGCAATCACTTCCTTGATGACGGCTGCGCCGAGCTCGGTGGCCGGAATGCCGGCGAGCGAGCCGCCGAACTTGCCGACTGCCGTGCGGGCTGCCGAAACGATGACGATGTCTTCCATGAGGTTCTCCGTTGAAGTGATTTGAAACTCTGCTGCTACGGCCTTGCCGTGCCGAACTCCGTCAGGCCTTGGCCTTGACGTAGCGTCCGGGTGCCGGCTCGATGGCCTTGTAGGCCTTGCCGTTGCCGTACGCCTTGGGCGCGGGAACCTGTTTGCCCGCATGCCCCTTGAGCCATTGTGCCCAGTCGGTCCACCAGCTGCCCGGGTGCTCCTGCGCGCCGGCCAGCCATTCGGCCTGGGTCTTGGGAAACTTGCCGTCCTCGCGGATCCAGTGGCTGCGCTTCTTCTTGGCGGGCGGGTTGATCACCCCGGCGATGTGGCCCGAGGCGCCCATCACGAAGCGCTTCTTGCCGGGCAGCAGCTGCGTGGATGCATACGCACCGCCGATCGGCACGATGTGGTCCTCGCGCGAGCCGTAGATGTAGGCCGGGATGTCGATGCGGCCCAGGTCGATCTTCTCGCCGCACACCGTGAGCGCGTTGGGCTTGGCCAGCTTGTTCTCGTGGTACGTGTTGCGCAGGTACCAGGCGTAGAACGGGCCCGGCAGATTGGTGGCGTCGCTGTTCCAGTACAGCAGGTCGAAAGGCGGCGGGGTCTCGCCCTTGAGGTAGTTGCCGACCACGTAGTTCCACACAAGGTCGTTGGGCCGCAGGAAGCTGAAGGTCGAGGCCAGGTCGCCACCGGGCAGCAGGCCGCCGTTGCCCAGCTGCATCTCGCGGTACTGCACCATCTGCTCGTCCACGAAGATGTCGAGGATGCCTGTGTCGCTGAAGTCGAGGAAGGTAGTGAGAAGCGTGACCGAGGCGGCCGGCTTCTCGCCGCGCGCCGCGAGCACGGCCAGCGCGGTGCTCAGGATGGTGCCGCCCACGCAGAACCCCAGCGCATTGATCTGCTTGCTCCCGCTGATCTCCTGCACCGTGTGGATCGCCTTGATGGCGGCGTTCTCGATGTAGTCGTCCCAGGTGGCCTTGCCCATCGACTCGTCGGGGTTGCGCCAGCTCACCACGAACACGCGGTGGCCCTGCTCGTTCGCATAGCGGATCAGCGAGTTCTCGGGCTGCAGGTCGAGGATGTAGAACTTGTTGATGCAAGGCGGCACCAGCAGGAAGGGCCGCTCGTACACCTTGGGCGTGAGGGGCTTGTATTCGAGCAGCTGGAAGAACTCGTTCTCGAACACCACGGCACCCTCGGTGGTGGCCACGTTGCGCCCCACTTCGAAGGCGCTCTCGTCGGTCATGCTGAGGTGGCCCTGCCTGACGTCATGCAGCAGGTTCTGGATGCCCTTGGCGATGCTCTCGCCCTGGGTATCGATGGCCTTCTTCTGCGCCTCGGCATTGAAGGCCAGCGAGTTGCTGGGGGCCGAGGCGGCCATCCATTGCTCGACCGCGAAGCGCAGCCGCGCCTTGGTCTTCTGGTCGGCATCGATGGCCTCGGCCATGCTCAGCATGGTGCGGCCGTTGAGCAGGTACACGGCCGCCGAAAAAGCCGACAGCGGATTGCGGCCCCAGGCGTCGCCCGCGAAGCGCTTGTCGCCCTCGGGCTTGGCACCGAAGCCCTGGCGCCAGAGTTCGGTGGCCTCGGCGAGGTATTGCTGCTGGATGGACTGGAGTTTTTCGGGATCGATGGAGAAACGCGGCAGCTCGGGCATCTTCATGCCCTGCGGCAACTCCCATAGCGGCGTGCCGCCGACGTTGAAGGCCGAAGCCCCTTGCGCGGCGGACTGCTGGAACGATTCCAGCGCCTTGCTCCATCCCTCTGAAAGAGCCTGCTGGAAGGGCGCGAACGCATCGGCACCCGTTGCTTGTTGCTTCATCATCTCTCCTGGTCCTCGCCTGAAACGGTACGGATGGCTTGCGTCTTTTGAGTATGCTGCATTCAAAGAGCGCTCACAACGCTACCTCCACCACTTACCAACTGAAACTTTCCGTGTTTGTCCATCTGATCGTCATCGGTTGGTTGTATGTCGCCTTGATGATGGCCGTGGCCGAAGCCACCAACACCACCGGAACGGTGCTGGGCGCCATCTTCACATTTCTTTTGTACGGTTTGGCGCCGGTCGCACTGGTGGTTTACCTGATGGGCACTCCCGCGAGGCGACGCGCGATCAGGCAGCGCGAACTCGAGGCGCAGGAAGCCGCCCGGCGGGCGGCTGCCGAGGCTGCTGCAGGCTCAGGCCTTCCAGACCAGGGCGGCGAAACGGCCGCTGATGCCGTCGCGCCGGTGCGAAAAGAACCTTGAAGCGTTGCCGACGGTGCACCACGGGTCGCTGCCGTCGTTGCCATGGATCGACTCGATGCCCGCCGCGCGCAACCGCTGGCGCGCCAGCCCGGGCAGGTCGGCAAGCCATTTGCCTGCAGCAGGCGCAGGCCGGAAGCAGGACGCCGCCGCTGGCGCATGCGCCTCGAACGCGGCCTTGACCTCCGGTCCCACCTCGAAGGCCTTGGGGCCGATGCACGGCCCCAGCCAGGCGATGACCTTCGAAGCGCCATCGAAAGACTTCGCCGTCTGCTCCAGCACGCCGCCCGCCAGACCGCGCCAGCCGGCATGTGCGGCGGCCACGCGGTGACCGGTTTCGTCGGTGAAGAGCACCGGCAGGCAATCGGCCACCATGATCGTGCAGGCCAGGCCGGCCTCGGTGGCGGTACAGCCGTCAGCGGCCGTGCCGTCGTTCACCGCACCAGCGGCGGCATCGAGCTCGACGACGCCCGTGCCGTGCACCTGCTGGAGAAAGACCGGACGAGCCCCGACGGCAGCGCGCAAACGGTTGCGGTTCTGTGCCACGTGCGCCGGCTCGTCGCCCACGTGGTCGCCGAGGTTCAGGCTCTCGTAGCGCCCCAGCGAGACGCCACCCTCGCGCGTGGTGCACACGGCCCGCACGTTCGGCGGCGCGGGCCAGTCGGGCACGAGCCAGCTCGCATCCATCGGCTTCAGGCTTCCGCGTCGGGGGCCTGCGAAGGCTGGGCACGCTGGAAGGCGTCGAGCTCCATGCAGGCCTCGAAGGCGGCCATGGTGCGCGGCAGGCCGCTGAAGTCGCAGTCGAAGCGGCGGCCGTTGAAGATCTGCGGCACCAGGCAGCAGTCGGCCAGGGTGGGCGTGTCGCCCCAGCAGTAGGTGCCGGCGGGGTACTGCGCGAGCTGGCGCTCGAAGGCCAGCAGGCCGTCGCGCACCCAGTGGCGGTACCAGGCGTTCTTGGCTTCCTCGTCGAGCTTCAGGTCCTTCACGAGGTACTTCAGCACACGCAGGTTGTTCAGCGGATGGATCTCGCAGGCGATGGACTGGGCCAGCGCGCGCACATGGGCACGGCCCGCCGGGTCGCGCGGCAGCAGCGCGGGCTCGGGGTGGGTTTCGTCGAGGTACTCGATGATGGCCATCGATTGCGAGAAGCGCTCGCCCTCGTCTTCGAGCAGCGGCACCAGTCGGTCGGCGGAGATGGATGCGAAGGGGCCGGTGCGGTGGTCGCCGCGCGCGATATGCACGGGAACGTAGTCGAAGTCGAGGCCCTTCAGGTTGAGGGCGATGCGCACGCGAAACGAGGCGGAGGAGCGGAAGTAGTTATGCAGCTTCATGGTTTCGCAAGGATAGCGCTCCCCAGGGAGCAAGTTCAGGAACGGGGCATGGCGGCCAGCACGCAGCGGAAGTCCTGCAGAGCCGCCTTCGGCGAGGTGGCTGCGATCCCTTCGCGCCATTCGCCGAGGATGCGGCGCGCGGCCTCCTCCTCCCGCGCGGCGATTCCGATGCGCCAGGGCCCCAGCGCACCAGGCTCCTCGCCCTCGCCGTGGTTGTGCTGGCCCTCGCCGTAGGGGCGGCCCTCGGAACAGGCGCGGCAGAGCATCTGCATGCTGGCGGTCCAGTTCTCGGCGCTGGCGTCGGCGGCCTCGAAGCGCTTGATCAGCGCGTCGATGTCTTGCCTGGTCGCCTCCTCGATGGTGACTTCGTACGTCGAATAGTCCGAAGGTGCGATCAGCTCCAGGGCATCGAACACCGGCACCTCGCGCTCGCCATGCAGGCGGTAGCCATTGGCCGCGCCGTCGTGCAGCACGAGGTCGCCGTAGCGGTGGCCGCAGTCGGGCGTGGGCACGTTGCGCAGGATGGCGCGCGCCGGGTCGATGCGGTCGGCCCACACCACCTCGCTGGCCTCGAAGCCATGCACGCGGATGGGCGTGAGCCCGATGAAGAGATCGACCGGCCCGTCGCCCTCGGGCACCTCGATGCCGTACTGCCGCCATGCACTGCGGGCCGTGGTCCAGTCGCCCAGGGCGGTGGCCGCGATGCCGAGATTCCAGATCGCGCCCTCGTTGCGCGGGTCGCACTGCACCGCGCGGGCGTTGGCCTGCAGCGAAGCGGCCCAATCGCCGCGGTACTTGTGGATGAGGCCGATGTTGTACCAGGGGGCCGACCAGTTCGGCAGCACGGCGCCGGCCTGCGCATAGGCTTGCAGCGCGCCGTCCTGGTCGCCCTTCTCGTCGAGCCGGCGGCCTAGTTCGTTGAGCGCGTTGGCCTTGCCGGCCTTGCCGATTCGGATGGGCATGGTGGGATTCGAGGGGAATGGAGAGGGAATACGCCGGGCGGGCCGCCTATTGTGAGCCTGCCGCCTCTGGCACACTGCCGGTTTCCCGCTTGGCTTCCCTGAAAAAAGGACACGTCGCAATGGCTTCCGAGTTCGTCTTCGCCCCGCCCGCCGCCGTTTCGGTGCCGGTGGCCGGCCAGTCAGCCCGCTTTCCGGTGCACCGCATCTACTGCGTGGGCCGCAACTACGAAGATCACGCCAAGGAAATGGGCTTCACCGGCCGCGAGCCGCCCTTCTTCTTCATGAAGCCCGCCGATGCGCTGGTGGTGGTCGATGCGGGCCAGACCGGCACCATGGCCTACCCCTCCCTCACCAAGAACCTGCACCACGAGATCGAGCTCGTGGTCGCCATCGGCACCGGCGGCAGGAACATCGCCGCGGCCGACGCCCACAAGCACATCTACGGCTACGCGGTCGGCCTCGACATGACGCGCCGCGACCTGCAGAACGACATGAAGAAGCAGGGCCGCCCCTGGGACATCGGCAAGGGCTTCGAGCAGAGCGCGCCCATCGGCCCCATCGTTCCCGTGGCGCAGGCCGGCGACGCCGAGAAGGCCGAGATCTCGCTGCAGGTCAATGGCACCGACCGCCAGCGCAGCAACGTGAGCAAGCTGATCTGGAACGTGGCCGAGACCATCGAGCACCTGTCGGCGGCCTGGGAGTTGCAGCCCGGCGACCTGATCTACACCGGCACGCCCGAAGGCGTGGCCGCCGTGGTGGCCGGCGACACGCTCGTGGGCGAGGTCGCGGGCCTGCCGAAGCTGACCGTCAAGGTCGTCTGAAGACGGCGGCCGGTTTCATGCTTCTGCGCGTACCCATCAAGCATTGCAAGAACTGTGGCACCGCGGTGGTCTACCGCGTGCCGGACGACGGCGACACCAAGCAGCGCGCCGTCTGCCCGGCCTGCCACACCATCCACTACGAGAACCCGCTGAACGTGGTCGGCACCATCCCCGTGCTGGGCGACAAGGTGCTGCTGTGCAAGCGCAACATCGAACCGCGCTGGGGCAAGTGGACGCTGCCGGCCGGCTTCATGGAACTCGAAGAGACCACCGCCCAGGGCGCCGCGCGCGAGACCGACGAGGAGGCCGGCGCGAACTTCGAACTCGAGGGCCTGTTCTCGGTGATCAGCGTGGTGCGCGTGGGCCAGGTGCACCTGTTCTACCGCGCCCGCCTGCTCGACGACAAGTTCGACCCGGGCCACGAGACCATCGAGGCGCGCCTGTTCACCGAGGAAGAGATTCCCTGGGACGAGATCGCCTTCCGTACGGTGCGCGAGACGCTCGAGCACTACTTCGCGGACCGCAAGCGCGGCAGCTTCGACCGCGTGCACGAACTCAGCATCGTCTGACCAGATCCATGAACAAGACACTGCGCACTACCCTCTTCTGCGGCGCCAGCCTCGGCTTCGCGCTGGCGGCAGCGGCGGCCAGGGCGGAAACCGTGGGCGACGTCGACACCGCCTTCAAGCTCATCGGCCCCGACCACAAGATCGTGATCGAGGCCTACGACGACCCCAAGGTCAACGGCGTGACCTGCTACGTCTCGCGCGCCAAGACCGGCGGGCTGGCCGGCGCCTTCGGCGTGGCCGAGGACAAGGCCGAAGCCTCCATCGCCTGCCGCCAGGTCGGCCCGGTGAGCATCACGCAGCCGCTGCCCAAGCGCGAGGAGGTCTATAGCGAGCGGCTGTCGGTGCTCTTCAAGCGCCTGCGCGTGGTTCGGATGGTCGACGCCAGGCGCAACACGCTGGTCTACCTGACCTACTCCGACCTGCTGATCGACGGCTCGCCCAAGAACAGCGTGACGGCGGTGCCCATCGACCGGGGCACGCCGATCCCGCTCAAATAGCCGGCGGACTATGTCCTCTTCACAGCCGGTTGCTCTTTCGCGCGGCGCCGGCGCGGCGGTTTGCTAGCATCGCCCGCGTGGCGCGCCCCCACGGCGCGCCGGTTTGCAGGAACCCTCCGCAACGAACCCGTTCGAACAGAGCCCATGCACCTTCAGACTTTCGTTTTACGCGCCGGCGCCATGGCGCTGCTCGCCGCAGGCCTCGCAGCCTGCTCCACGGTCGACCTCAACACGCCCTGGCCGGCGCCCCCGGCGGCCAAGCCACCGGTGCAGCAGCGCCCGGCGGCCCTGTTCATCAGGCCGGCGAACGGCCCGACCATCGCCCGCTTCGACGGCGACCGCGTCAAGGGCATCGACATCGCCGGCAACCTCGGCGACCCGGTCGTCGCCTCGGCCGACGGCCGCGTGGTGTACGTGGGCGGCGAACTGCCGGCCTACGGCAACATGGTCATCGTGAAGCACAACGAAACCTTCCTCACCGCCTATGCGCACGTGCAGACCATCCTGGTGAAGGAAAACGCCGTCGTCCGCCAGGGCGACAAGATCGCCGAGATGGGCCGCAGCAACGCCGACCGCGTGAAGCTGCGCTTCGAGATCCGCAAGAACGGCAACCCGGTCGATCCCGAGCCGTATCTCAGCGGCCGGCTGATGCAGTAAGCGCCGCGGCGCTCACCAGGAAAAAGCCCCCTTTCGGGGGCTTTTTCGTTTTTACGGGCACCCGAAAGAACGGGCGCCCTCTCCCTGTCCAGTCGCGTCACTCGGACGTGGTGGTATCGCGCAGCACGATCTCGCGCCAGCTGCTGTCGTAGGTGCTGACGAACATGTTGCGGAAGGACACCGAGCCCTGCGCCGGCAGGTTGAAGGTCTTCGATGCCGTGCCGGTGGCCGAGGGCGCGACGTCGGCCCGGTCTTCCGCGCCGGCCGAGGGGCCCGCGATCAGGTTCAGGAAGAACTGCGCGGCGAAGGCCGGGTTCAGGCCGGTGGCGCTGACGGCGAAGTCGCTGCCGCCCAGGTAGGACGACAGGGCCGGCGTGGTCGAGAAGGCCGGGTAGCTCACGGCGGCGGTTTCGGCCAGCGTCAGCGGACGGCCGTGGAAGCGGTGCCTGTAGATGATGTCGAAGCCGTTGAACTTGGCCACCGTCGTGCCGTCGCTCTCGTAGGCGGTGAAGGTGTACTCGGGCGTGGCGGGAAGCGCCGCGATCGCGCTGTCGCTCAGGCCGGCGGTCGGCCGGCCGCTGCAGTTCGAGGTCAGGTAGTAGTAGTTGAAGCTCGAGCCGCCGTCGATCGGCCATGCGCCGCCGCCCGAAGGACGCACGTGGCGCAGGCCGCCGGGAGGCAGGCCCGGCCCGGTGACGACCACCGAGGCGACGGTGCCGCTGTTGCTGGTGTTCGTGTCCTGGATCTCGAACTGCAGCGAGCTGCTCACGCAACCGGTCGACTTCTCCTTGGTGGCATGCATGTGCGGATTGATGTCCAGCACGCGCCCGTCGCCGCGCAGGCGCCAGGCGCCGTCCGTGCCCTTCACGATCTGCATGCCCTGCGTGTTGCTGAAGGCGATGCCGTCCTTGTCCTTGTGGGTGAATTCGACGAAGGCACGCGGGCTCGTGTTGTTCGCGTCGATGGTGTAGTTGATGCGCTGGATCACCACGTCGGTGAAGCTGGCGCCGATGAGGCTGGTGTCGGTCGCCGTCTCGTTGGCGAACTGCATGGCCGAGAGGTCGGAGAACCTGAAGCCGTAGGTGCCGGTGACGGGATTGGTGCCATCGGTCATCAGCGACAGCAGCTGCGAGGGCGCGGGCAGCCCGGTGGCGAACTTGCCCACGAAGTCCGAGAGCACCTTGCGGATCGCCACGATGTCGTCGGCCGCGGTGTCCATGCCGGAGCCGCTCATCGGCGTGGTGGCGGGCTCGGCCGCCGCCTTCACCGCCAGGTCGTCGGCGATCTGCTGCTGGGTGACGATGTTGGTGATGGTCGCCACGTTGGTGGCCGGATCGACGCTCACGCGCAGCACGTCCAGCGCCTTGTCGAGCGCGCTCGAAAGCGGCGTGAAGGCCGTGCGCAGCAGGTCGATGCTGGCGTCCACGCCCATGGCCTGCAGCACCGGCAGCAGCTTGGCCTTCAGCGCATCGCTCTCGGCCTTGAGCTCGTCGGCGGAGAGCGAGGCGAACTCGCCGCCGTCGAAGTACTGCGAAGCCAGGCGGCCGGCGATGTTGGACACCACCAGGTCGGTCAGCGGCGTGATGTTGATGTTGCCGTTGACGTCGGCCGCGGTGGCGGCCGAGTGGATCACCGTGCGCTCGCCAGCCACCGTGCCCTCCGCACGGAAGACGAAGGGCGCGGTCATGCCGCTCACGTCGATGGTGTACTTGCCATCGACCAGCGGCACGGTCTTGCTCGCGCCCTTGGCATCCTTGACGGTGACGGTACCCACCAGCGGCAGGCCGGAGGCCGCCGTGCCCGAGAACGTAACAGGCGCAGAGCTTGCCGGCGGCTCGCTGGCCGGCGGATTGCTGCTGCCACCCGCAGCCGGGAAGCCGGCGAAGCCGCCGCCTCCGCCACCCCCGCCTCCGCCGCAGGCACCGAGCGAGATCAGCAGCGCCACTGCGCATGCGCAGCGCGTCGTCTTGAAGAAGGACTGGCCGGAGGCCGCGGGGGTCGCGAAGTTTGTTTTCATGGATGGTCTTGTCAGGTGAAGGGCAAACAAAAGAATCAACTCGTAACACGAGCGATGCGATTCTTCTGGAGGCCCCTTCCGTAGACCATCCTCTGTTTTGAGGATGCGGGCCGGGCGTGCCTAAAGCAGGCTCTCGGGTACCAGCGGCGCCAGCAGTTCCAGCTTCCAGCGCGACCAGAAGTCCGTCTCCGGCTCCTGGTGCAGGATGGTGTCGGCCGCGTCGCCAGAGGCCGGGCTCACCCACTCGATGGCACCCTTCGGCCCCAGTTGCAGCTGGTATGCGCCGTCCAGCCGTATGAAGCCGATCAGGCTGGTGAGCTGCTGGGCGATCTGCGGGCTGAAGATGAAGATGCCGACCTCGGTGTTGTGCAGCATCGAGCGCGGGTCGAAGTTCATCGAGCCGATGAAGACGATCTTGCGGTCGACCACCGCCGACTTGCCGTGCAGCCGGCCGCTGGCCGAGCCGTACATGCCGAAGCGCCTGGTCTGCTCCACCCGCTTGGGGCTCAGCTCGTAGAGCTCCACGCCCAGGCGCAGCATCTCGGCGCGGTAGCGGCGGTAGCCGATGTGCACCAGCGACTCGTCGGTGGCCGCCAGCGAATTGGTGACGATGGTGTAGCTCACGCCGTTGCCGCGCACGAGGCGGATCGTCTCCATGCCGCCGCGCCCCGGGATCAGGTAGGGCGTGGTCTGCATGATCTCGTTCTCGGCGCCGCGCAGGTAGCGCCGCACGTTGTAGAGCACGCTGTCCTTCGACTCGTCGGCCGGCAGGCCGCGCGCCTCGTCGGTCTGGCCCAGCGCCTTGGCGGGCGGATCGGCATAAGCCTCGGCGCGGGCCCAGACCAGCTTCAGCTCGCCCGCGTCCAGGTCCTTGGCCAGCGGGTTGTTGCCCAGCAGGTCGGTGGAGCCGGGCACCTCGGGGTGCAGCTCCTCGGGCCCGGTCGTGAGGCGGTCGAAGCGCTCGCGCAGCTGCTGCCGCGTCTCGCCGGTGGGCGGCACCAGCGACTCGATGGGGTAGACGTAGGGGCTGTTCCAGTACATGTCGAACAGCGACGACAGCCTGGGCACCACCTCGCCGGCCACCAGCGTGTCGATGTCGATGAAGTTCGAGCCCCCGTCGCGCAGGAAGTACTCGTTGGCCATGTTGCGACCGCCCATCACGCCGATGGTGTTGTCCACCACGTAGAGCTTGTTGTGCATGCGGCGGTGCACGCGGTCGAAGTCGAGGATCGACCATGCCCAGCGCGTGCCGAAGCGCTCCCGCCCGGCGGGAAAGGGGTTGAAGAAGCGCACCTCCACGTTCGGATGCGAGGCGAAGCTCGAGAAGAGCGGATCGGCGCCGGCCGTGTAGAGGTCGTCCACCAGCAGCCGCACCCGCACGCCCCGGTCGGCCGCATCGCGCAGGGCGCGCAGCAGGTAGCGGCCGGTCTCGTCGTTCTGCACGAGGTAGTACTGCACGTCGATGGAGCGCTGCGCGCGGCGCGCGAGCTCGATGCGCGCATGCAGCGAGAACTGCGGCATCGGCAGCAGGCGGAAGCCGCTGAGCGGTTCGCCCGGCGGCGCCGAGGCCTTCACGAGGCGGCCGAGCCTGGTGTCCGCCCCATCGGAGATGGCCGTGGAGGGCTTGCGCTGCACCTCCGACGGCAGGCCGGCGCAGCCCGCCATGAAAAGCGCCGCGATGCCCAGCAGCAGCCAGGCCAGCCATCGGACGTGCGGTTGATCGGCAGTCCGGCGGTGGAGTTTCGGCATGGATGGCGGCGCGTGGGTTGGAGCGTGAATCGTGGATCGGGGCAAGGCCCGAAAAAGCTCGCGGTTTCTACCACGAGCCCGACTCATGTGCCGCGCCGCCGCAGCAGTTTCAAGGGGTCCCGCTCAGGAGCTGCGCGCAGGCCCCCACTGCCTGACGAAATGCTCGGCCCGCAGCGTGGCCCTTTCGACCGCCGCGTCCCACGAGAGCTGCTGTGTGATGACGAGCGCGCAGCGGGGAACTCCGCTGAAGCTCAGTTCGGCGATACCCGCGTAGGTACCGCTGGGCGTACGCATGAGTTCGAGCCAGCCCGTCCAGCCGTCCGGTACGCTGAGAGCAAGCCGAGCGCCGTCCATGATGGATTCACCATAACCCATTTATTAACGTACTTCCATGAATTTAAACCCTAAGCACTACCTCCGAGTGCGGGGGAGCCGAGGCTACCGGCTGCGGCTGTAAACGGCATCGCCTGAACATGGGAGGCGCCGGCGGCTTTTGGGCAAAGATCGGGGAGCATGAATCCGATGACGACGACGATGAAATCCAGGGCCGCCAGCGCGGCCACCCTCGCCCTCTTCGACGATCCGCCCCGGCCGGCGCGCGAGGCGCTGGGCACCGGCGCCTTCGTGCTGCCCGGCTTCGCCCTGCCCTTCGTCGACGAACTGCTGCCCGCGATCCGCGCCGTGGAGGCGGACGCGCCCTTCCGCCACCTCGTCACGCCCGGCGGCTTCACCATGTCGGTGGCGCTGACCAACTGCGGCGTGCTGGGCTGGACCAGCGACCGGCGCGGCTACCGCTACAGCGCGACCGATCCCGACAGCGGCAGGCCCTGGCCCGCCATGCCCGGGCCCCTCGCCCGGCTGGCGCGCGAGGCCGCATCGGCGGCCGGTTTCGACGGCTTCGCGCCCGACGCCTGCCTCGTCAACCGCTACGCGCCCGGCGCGCGCCTGTCGCTGCACCAGGACAAGGACGAGCGCGACTACGGCGCGCCCATCGTCTCGGTGTCGCTGGGCATGCCGGCCGTGTTCCTCTTCGGCGGCCATGCGCGCGGCGACAAGGCGGCGCGGGTGCCGCTCGCGCACGGCGACGTGGTGGTCTGGGGCGGCGAGGACCGGCTGCGCTACCACGGCGTGCTGCCGCTGAAGGACGAGCCGCATCCGCTGCTCGGCGCCATCCGCATCAACCTCACCTTCCGCAAGGCGGGCTGAGCGCATGCAGGCGAGCGAAGAAACAAGGAAGGCACGCAAGACCAGCCCCGTGGGCGCGATGCGCGAGCTGTACGCCGCGCTGTGGCACTTCGCGGCCGGCGCGCGGACGCAGCTGCTGGCGGCCACCGCCCTGCTCGCGGGCTCGCAGCTGATACGGCTCACGGCGCCCTACCTCGCGGGCCAGGCCATCAACGCGCTGCAGCGCGGCGAGCTTGGCACCGCCGGGCGCTGGATCGGCGGACTGGCCGGCGTGTACCTGGGCGCGTGGATGCTGCACGGGCCGGGCCGCATCCTGGAACGCAACGTGGGCCTGAAGGTGCGCGAGACGCTGGCCGACCAGCTCTATGCGCGCATCGCCGCCGCGCCGCTGGCGTGGCACGACGGGCACCACTCCGGCGAACTGCAGCACCGCGTGCACCAGGCGAGCCGGGCGCTGTCGGATTTCGCGCAGAACCAGTTCATCTGGCTGACCAACGCCGTCAACTTCGTCGGGCCGCTCGTGGCGCTGGCGCTGCTGTCGCGCACCAGCGGCATGACGGCGCTCGCGGGCTACGTGCTGATCGGTCTCGTCATCGTGCGCATCGACCGCGCGCTCATGAAACTGGCGCGCGCCGAGAACGACGCCGACCGGCGCTACGTGGCCGCGCTGCTCGACTTCCTGGGCAACGCCTCGACCGTGATCGGCCTGCGCCTGCAGGGCGCCTCGCGGCTGCTGCTGCGCCGGCGCATGGCCGCCATTTCGCTGCCGCTGAAGCGCACCGTGGTGCTGAACGAAGGCAAGTGGTTCGCGGTCGACCTGATGGGGCTGGCGCTGACATGGGGGCTGGTGGTGCTTTACGTGTGGCAATCGCGCACGCCCGGGCAGGCCGTGATGCTGGGCGCGGTGTTCATGATCCACCAATACGCGCAGCAGGCGGCCGGCGTCGTCAGCTCGGTCGCGGCCAACTTCAGTTTCTTCGCGCGCATGCACACCGACTACGGCAGCGCGGAGCCGATCTGGCGGGCGCCTTCGAGCAAGGAGGCGCTGGACACGCCGCCCGAGCAGGTGCCCGGCACGGAGCGCATCGAGGCCGATGCGCCATGGCGGCAGCTGGAAATACAGGCGCTGCAATGGCGCTATGCGCCGCGCAATGCTCCGGCGGAAGTCGAAGCCACCGGCCCGCCACGCAGCGGCCTGCACGACGTGGCGCTCACGCTGCGCCGCGGCGAGCGCATCGCCCTCGTCGGCCCGAGCGGCGGCGGCAAGAGCACGCTGCTGCGCGTGCTGGCCGGGCTCTATCCGCCGGACAGCGGCACGCTGCTGCTCGACGGCCAGCCCGCCGATTGGCCCCGGCTGCGCCGCTTCGCCACGCTGATCCCGCAGGAAACCGAGCTCTTCGAGGCCAGCGTGCGCGAGAACCTCGCCTTCGGCCAGCCGAGCGACGACGCGCTGCTCGAAGCCGCCCTGCACGTCAGCACTTTCGACGAAGTGCTGCGGGCCACCCACGGCGACCTCGGCACGGCCGTGTCGGAACGCGGCTTCAATCTCTCGGGCGGCCAGCGCCAGCGGCTGTGCCTCGCGCGCGGCGTGCTCGCTGCGCAGGGCAGCTCGCTGCTGCTGCTCGACGAGCCGACCAGCGCGCTCGACGCGAGCACCGAAGCCCGGGTGCTGGAACGCATCGCCGGTGCGTTCCCCGACGCCTGCCTGATCGCCTCGGTCCACCGGCTGAGCCTGCTCGATCGCTTCGACACGGTGGTACTGATGGAAGCCGGGCATGTGCTCGACCACGGGCCATGCGAGGAGGTGCTGGCGAGGCAGCCGCTGCTGCAGCGCATGGCCGTGCCGGCCGGCGCGCAGGCCTGAAGAGGACTACGGCAGGTTCTCCCTGAAGATCACCTGGCTGCGCGTCGTCTCGACGCCGCTGAGCGCCTCGCGCCGGTCGCGCAGGTTGGTGAAGATGCGCACGCAGTTCATCAGCGTGGTGTGCGGGCTCTGCGTGATCACCGCGTCCATGCTGCCGTCGATCAGCAGCGCGCGCGTATCGGGCGTGAGCCCGTGGCCGATGAAGACCACCTTCTGTTCGCGCCCCGCCTCCTTAAGCGCCCGCGCCACGCCGTCGGAGGCACCGCCGATGTTGTAGATGCCGCCCATGTCCGGATGCTGCTCCAGCAGCGCGCGCGTCTGGCGGTGGTTCTTGTCCGCGTCGTCCTGCCCTTCGCGCAGGCCCACCACCTCCAGCCGCGGGAACATCTCGTCGATGACGTGCAGGAAGCCGGCCTCGCGCTCCTCGTGCGCCTTGTAGCTCAGGCTGCCCGCGATGAGCGCGACCTTGGCGGCCCGCGCGCCGATGAAGCGGCCGATGAGATAGCCCGCGGTGCGCCCGGCCGCGCGGTTGTCCAGCCCGACGAAGGCCGCGCGCTCCGAGTTCGACAGGTCGGAGATCAGCGTGACCACCGGCAGCCCGCGCGCCGCCAGCGCGGCCACCGCCTCGCGCACGGCCGGATGCTCCAGCGCCATCATCGCGATGCCGTCGCAGCGCTGGCCGTGGCTGCGCAGCGCGTCGGCCAGTTCGTGGGGGTTGAAGCTCTCGATGAACACCGTGCGGCACTGCACGTTGAACGGCGCCCAGTGCTCCTGCGAGTAGCCCACCATGTCGCCCAGCATCCGGATGAAGCGGTTGGTGCCGGCCGGCAGCAGGAACACCAGCCGCAACGGCGGCGGCGTGAGCGCCGCATAGAGCGCCGGCCCCGGCAGGTAGTCGAGCTCGCCCGCCGCCTTGAGCACCCGCTGCACCGTGGCGTCGCGCACGCCGGGGCGGCGGTTCAGCACGCGGTCGACGGTGGCGGTCGATACCTGCGCCGAGCGCGCGATGTCGACCACGCGGGCGCGGCGCGCCTCACGCTGCGAATCGGGTCGAGAGTCGGGTCGAGAGTCGGGCCGCGATGTTTGTGAAGGGTTTTCCCGCATACATCAAAAACCATCAGATTGAAGTTTGACCCGAATGATGCAGGCTTTTATCTTCGCTGTGGTTCGAATCCGGCGATGCATCAGATTGCATCAACGGCGAGCCCCGCTCAATCGGCTGCCCGGCCCACCTGCCGTTCAGCGCCCCTTCAGAAGATCACGGAGACAACGAGACATGACCTCAGCCACCCGCCTGACCCGCAGGGATGCCCTGCGCACTTTCTCCGCCCTGCCCGCCGCCGGCATCGTGGCGGCGGTGCCGCGCATCGCGCGCGCCGCGGAGTTCTCGTACAAGTACGGCAACAACCTGCCGCTGACGCACCCGCTGAACATCCGCGCGCAGGAGGCCGCCGACCGCATCGCCAAGGAAACGAAGGGCCGCGTCGAGATCAAGATATTTCCCAACAACCAGCTCGGCGGCGACACCGACATGCTGGCGCAGGTGCGCTCCGGCGGCATCGAGTTCTTCACGCCCTCGGCGCTCGTCATCGCCACGCTGGTGCCCGTGGCCGCCATCAACGCGGTGGGCTTCGCCTTCAACGACTACGCCCAGGTGTGGGCCGCCATGGACGGCAAGCTCGGCGCGCACGTGCGCGGCGCCATCGCCAAGTCGCGCCTGTATGCCTTCGAGAAGATGTGGGACAACGGCTTTCGCCAGACCACCAGCAGCAAGGCGGCGGTGGCCACCGCGAAGGACATGGACGGCCTGAAGATCCGCGTGCCGGTGAGCCCGCTGTCGATCTCCATGTTCAAGGGCCTGGGCGCCGCGCCGGCCAGCCTGCAGTTCAGCGAGGTGTATTCGGCGCTGCAGACCAGGATCGTCGACGCGCAGGAGAACCCGCTGCCCATCATCCAGGTGGCGAAGCTCTTCGAGGTGCAGAAGTTCTGCTCGCTCACCAACCACATCTGGGACGGCTACTGGTTCATCGCCAACGGCCGCGCCTGGGACGCCCTGCCCGATGACCTGAAGACCATCGTGGCGCGCGCCATCAACGACGCCGGCATGCAGCAGCGCGAAGACATCAGAAAGCTCAACGAATCGGTCGTCGGCGACCTGCAGGCCAAGGGCCTCGCCATCAACCGGCCCGCGGCCGACAGCTTCCGCGCCAAGCTGCGCGACTCCGGCTTCTACGGCGAATGGAAGGGCCGCTTCGGCCCCGAGGCCTGGGCGCTGCTCGAAGGCGCGGTCGGCAAGCTGGCCTGAGGACCGATGGTGCACGAATCGACCTTCGAGGCGGCAGCCCTTTCAGGCTCGGCCGCCGGCTCCCCGGCCAACCCGCTCGTCCGCTTCGCCGCGCGCGCCGACCGCGTGCTCGGCGGCGCTGTCGAGGCGGTGGCCGCGCTGCTGGTGCTGGCCGAGATCTGCGTGCTGTTCGCGGGCGTGGTGTCGCGCTACGTGTTCCACGCGCCGCTGGTGTGGTCTGACGAGCTCGCGTCCATCCTCTTCCTGTGGCTGTCGATGCTTGGCGCCGTGGTGGCGCTGCGGCGCGGCGAGCACATGCGCATGACGGCGCTGGTGCAGAAGGTGCACCCGCAGGCGCGCGCCATGCTCGACGCCTTCGCCATCGCGGCCTCGGTCGCCTTCCTCGCGCTCATCATCTGGCCGTCGATCGACTACGCGCACGAGGAGTCGTTCATCGTCACGCCTGCGCTGGAGGTCAGCAACGCGTGGCGCGCCGCGGCCATTCCGGCGGGCATCGGCATCATGCTGGCGATGGCGCTGCTGCGGCTGCTGCGCGTGTGCTCGGGCCGGCAGATCGCCGTGGCCCTGCTCGGCATGGCGGCGCTGGTCGGCGCCTTCTGGCTGGCCGCGCCGCTCTTCGCCACGCTGGGCAAGTTCAACCTGGTGATCTTCTTCGTGGTGCTCGTGGCGGCCACGGTGCTCTCGGGCGTGCCCATCGCGTTCTCCTTCGCGCTGGCCACCTTCGGCTACCTGGCGCTGACCACGCGCACGCCGCTGCTGGTGATGGTCGGGCGGCTCGACGAGGGCATGTCGCACCTGATCCTGCTGGCGGTGCCGCTGTTCATCTTCCTCGGCGCGCTGATCGAGATGACGGGCATGGCGCGCGCCATGATCCAGTTCCTGGCCAGCCTGCTCGGCCACGTGCGCGGCGGCCTCTCGTACGTGCTGATCGGCGCCATGTACCTGGTGTCGGGCATCTCGGGCTCGAAGATCGCCGACATGGCGGCCATCGCGCCGGTGCTCTTCCCCGAGATGACCAAGCGCGGCGCCAAGCCCGGCGACCTGGTGGCGCTGCTGTCGGCCACCGGCGCGCAGACCGAGACCATTCCGCCGTCGATCGTGCTCATCACCATCGGCTCGGTCACCGGCATCTCGATTGCCGCGCTGTTCACGGGCGGGCTGCTTCCGGCCGTGGTGCTGGGCGCGGCGCTGTGCGTGGTGGTGTGGTGGCGCTATCGGCGCGAAGACCTGAGCGCGGTGCAGCGCCACAGCAGGCGCGAGATCGGCCGGCTGCTGCTGGTGGCGCTGCCGGCCGTGCTGCTGCCCTTCGTGATCCGCGCGGCGGTGGTCGAGGGCGTGGCCACGGCCACCGAGGTGTCGACCATCGGCATCGTCTACTCGGCCATCGTGGGCCTGGTGGTGTACCGGCAGTTCGACTGGAAGCGCATCAAGCCGATGCTGGTGGACACCGCCTCGCTCTCGGGCGCCATCATCTTCATCGTCGGCTGCGCCACCGCCATGGCCTGGGGGCTCACGCAGTCGGGCTTCTCGCAGGACCTGGCGCGGCTCATGGGCGCGCTGCCCGGCGGTGCCTACGGCTTCCTGGCGGTGTCGATCGTCGCCTTCATCGTGCTGGGCAGCGTGCTGGAGGGCATCCCGGCCATCGTGCTGTTCGGGCCGCTGCTCTTTCCGATCGCCAAGGCCGCCGGCGTGCACGAGGTGCACTACGCCATGGTGGTGATCTTCGCGATGGGCATCGGCCTGTTCGCGCCGCCCTTCGGCGTGGGCTACTACGGTGCCTGCGCGGTGAGCAAGGTCAATCCCGACGAGGGCATCAGGCACATCTGGGGCTACATCGCCGCGATGCTGATCGGCCTGCTGATCGTGGCCGCCTTCCCGTGGTTCTCGACGGGCTTCCTGAAGTCCTGAGGCGGCCCTGCCGCTCCACGGGCAGTCCCCAATAAACACAACACACAACAAACTCACATTCACGGAGCCACCCGCAATGAGTCGATTCCTCGGCGAGATCCGCCAGCTTGGCTATGTCGTGCACGACATCGAAGCCGCCATGGACTACTGGAGCACCACGCTCGGCGTGGGCCCCTGGTTCTACAACCCCAGGGTGCCCATCAGGAACTACCGCTACAACGGCGAGGCGCACGAGCCCCACAACTCGGTCGCGCTGGCCAATTCGGGCTACGTGCAGGTCGAGCTCATCCAGACGCGCAACGACGTGCCCTCGATGTACCGCGACTTCCTCCGCGCCGGGCGCACCGGGCTGCAGCACGTGGCCTACTGGACCGCCGACTACGACGCCGACCTCGCGCGCCTCACCGCGCAGGGTTTCAAGCCGGTGATGAGCGGCGAAGTGGGCGAGCGCGGGCGCTTCATCTACTTCGACACCGAATACCACCCCGGCACCGTCATCGAGCTGTCGGAAGTGGCCGGCCCCAAGGGCCGCATGTTCGACCTGATCCGCAGCGCATCGCAAGGCTGGGACGGCAGCGACCCGGTGCGCCCCTTCCCCGAGCTGGACAAGCTGTGAGCGCAACAGCACCTGGATTCATCCGCGCGCGCTACCTGATCGAGACGCCGCTCGAGCCGGCCGCCGTGGCCGAGGTGATGGCGGGCGAGCAGTCCTGCGGCACCTTCACGCGCGTGGAGGGCGAGACCGACGCGCTGCGCGAGCGGGCTCGCGCCACGGTCGAGGCGATCACCGAACTCGAAGCGGCCGATGCGCCCTCGCTGCCCAACGCGCTGCTCGAACGCAAGGGCGCGAAGGGGCCGTGGCGGCGCGCGCATGTCGACATCGCGTTTCCGGTGGCGAACATCGGCGCCAACCTGCCGACGCTCGCGGCCACGGTCTCGGGCAACCTCTACGACCTGGGTGAGGTGACGGGGCTGCGGCTCGAATCGCTGCAGCTGCCGGCCGACTACCGCGCGCGCTTCGAGATGCCGCGCGCGGGCATCGCCGGAACGCGGCGCGCCACCGGCGTGGAAAGCGGCGCGCTGGTCGGCACCATCATCAAGCCCAACGTCGGGCTGCGGGCCTCGGAAACCGCCGAGCTGGTGGGCCGGCTGTGCGCCGCGGGCGTCGACTTCATCAAGGACGACGAGGTCTGCGCCGATCCCGCGCATGCCCCGCTGGCCGAGCGCGTTCCTGCCGTGATGGCCGTGGTGCGCGCGCACCGGGAGCGCACCGGCAAGCACGTGATGGTGGCCTTCAACATCACCGACGAGACCGACGCGATGAAGCGCCACGCCGACCTGGTCGAGCGCGAAGGCGGCTCCTGCGTGATGGCCAGCCTGAACTGGTGCGGGCACTCGGGCATCCAGACGCTGCGCCGGCACACCGGCCTGGCGCTGCACGGGCACCGCAACGGCTACGGCGCGCTGTCGCGGCATCCGCTGCTGGGCATCTCCTTCCAGGCCTACCAGACGCTATGGCGGCTGGCCGGCGTGGACCACATGCACGTGCACGGGCTGCAGGGCAAGTTCTCGCAGCCCGACAGCGAGGTGGTCGAATCGGCCCGCGACTGCTTCACCCCGCTGACCGAAGCGGCGGACGACCGCGTGATGCCGGCCTTCTCGTCGGGCCAGTGGGCCGGCACGGTGCCCGCCACCTGGGCGGCCGTCGGCAGCGACGACCTGCTCTTCATGGCCGGCGGCGGCATCCTCGCCCACCCCGACGGCGCGGCGGCTGGCGTGGCGAGCATCCGCCAGGCCTGGTCGGCCGCGCGCGCGGGCATCGCGCTGGCCGACGCCGCCAGGGAGCAGCCCGAGCTGGCGAGCGCCCTCGCCTTCTTCGGCAAGCCATGACGCCCGGCGAGGCACCGGCGCCGGCCATCGTCTATTACGGCGACGACTTCACCGGCGCGACCGACACCCTGGGCACCGCGGCGCGCGCGGGCCTGCGCACGCTGCTCTTCCTGAAGACGCCCGACGCGGCGCAGCTCGAGCGCGCCGGGCCGCTCGACGTGCTGGGCATCGCCGGCGCGGCGCGGGCCATGACGCCCGAGGAGATGCAGGCCGAGCTCCGCCCGGTGGCGGCGCTGTTCCGCTCGGTGGGCGCGCGCGTGCTGCACTACAAGACCTGCTCGACCTTCGACAGCGCGCCGCACATCGGCTCCATCGGCGCGGCCGTGCGGCTGCTGCGCTCGGCGGTGCAGCAGCCGTGGACCGCGATCGTCGGCGGCCAGCCCGGCCTGGGCCGCTACTGTCTCTTCGGCAACCTCTTCGCCGCGGCGGGAAGTGGCGGCGAAGTGTTCCGCATCGACCGCCATCCCACCATGAGCCGGCACCCCGTGACACCCATGGACGAGGCCGACCTGCGGCTGCACCTCGCAAGGCAGGGCCTGGCCGAGGTGCACTGCGTGCCCTTCACCGCAGCCTCCCGAGGCAGCGATGCACTCGACACCGCGCTGCGGCAGGCGCTCAACGCGCCGCCCGCGGACGCAGTGCTGTTCGATGTCGCGGATGCCGGACAGCTCGCGGCCATCGGCGAGGTGCTGTGGACACGCGCGCGGGGTGCGACCATGCTCGCCGTCGGCCCGAGCAGCGTGGTCGATGCGCTCGCCACGGCCATGCCCTCTTCCGGCCGCGCGCCGGGCGGGCAGCCGAAGCTGGCGCCGGCGAGGGGCCCGGTGCTGGTCCTCGCGGGAAGCCTGTCGCCCGTGACCGCGTCGCAGGTCGCGGCCGCGAAGTCATTCGACGTCGTGTGGCTCGATGCGCAGCAGATGGCCCGGCGCAACGCGGGAACACTGGAAGACCAGGCGGACGCGATCGCCCGCGGCCTCGCGCAGGGGCGCAACGTGCTGGCCTGCACGCGCGCGCCGCACTCGAACGGCGCCTCCGGCATGCCTGCGGGCGCGGACCTGGACGCGCAAGCCCTCGCCCGCGCGGGCGGCGACCTGCTGGCTGCCGTGCTGGCGAAGCAGCCGCTCGGGCGCATCGGCGTGGCCGGCGGTGACACATCCAGCCACGGCATACAGGCGCTGGACGTCTGGGGGCTGTCCTATGCCGCCGACATGGGCGCCGGCGCATCGCTGTGCCGGGTGCACAGCGACGACGCGTCGCTCGACGGCATGGAAGTCATGCTCAAGGGCGGGCAGATGGGCACGCTGGACGTTTTCGAGCGGCTGGTGCACGGCTGATCAAGCCTGCCCCTGCGCTCCTTCCGTGCGGTCGTGCACCCATCGCATGGCCTGCTGCTCCGCATGGCGCAGCGCCTCGGCCTCGGTGCCGTAGGAAGCGTTGTCGGTATCGGCAGGCAGCTCGATGTCGTCCTCGCCCACGGAGGGCGCACGGCATATCACGACGGGCCGGTAGGTCTGGTCGTCGAGCCGCTCGGCGCGGCACAGGAAGAGCCGGCCGCGGTAGCTGAAGGTGACGAGGCGTTCCTCGAAGGCTGGCGGTGTGGCTTGTTGCATGGCTGAGTCCTTTCTTCTTTCGATGCTTGTCTTTCCAGGAGAAAAAGGGCGCGGTGCATGCGCAGCCCGAACGTCGTTCCAGGCCTACAGACAGAACACCCGCGCCGCGCCAAGGTGGCGCCATGACACATCCCATCGAACTCACCATCGAGGAGCCGCTGCCGGGTGCATTTGTCTGGCAGCTGCTCGAAACCGACGATCAGGGCAAGCGCCCGCGCGTGCTGCGCAAGGCCTTCGAGCCCGCGGAGAGCTACGAGCTGGCTCTTTCCTCGGGCCAGCGCGCCTTGCAAAGCGAAATCCGGCACCGCGCACCGCACGGGGCAAGCGCAACCTGAGTGCGCAGCCGCGTCCGGCTTACGCCGGAACGGCGCTCTTTTGTTCGGTTCTGTTCTGGCCTGGCGCCCATCTGCCGGGGCGCCGGATGCCCCGGGGTACGGCCTGAGCCGCCTCGCCCTGTCGCCGAGGTGCCCGTGCGCCGGCTGAAGGCCGGCGAGGCGATTTCAGGCGTGGAGCCCGAAATCCCTGATGGTGAGCGTGATGGCGCTGCCCGGGGTCGCCCTGTAGCGCGCGATGGCCGCGGGCTCTATGGCGTAGAAGTGCTCCTGGCACGCGTCGAGCAGGTGCTCGCCCATTACGCGAACGCCGAATTCGTCGTGCAGCGTTTCCTCGGAAATCTGCGCGAGTACACGCGGGCCGCCAGGGCCGTCGGGATAGAAGGCAAAGCGCACGCTCGCACTGTCGAAGCAGTAGATGCCTTCGAAATTCGTCATCTCTGATGTCTCCTTGCTGCCGCGATTCGCGATTCGCTCGCGGGTCGGCGGCGATTGAGCGCGCACCGCGCCGCGGCGGGAGGGAGAAAGAAGCGCATGCGCATGCAGGAAACGTCCTACACGGATCGAGGCGCCATCTTTCACCCGGAAACGGCCATGGCTTGGTTTTCCGCGCGCCGATGCGGCGAAGATCGGGACCTCCCGATTCGCACCTCGCTGCATGCTCTTTTCTCTTTCCGCCGCAAGGCCTGCCCCGATGACCGCAATCCTCACGCTACCTGCCCGGCTCCGCCCGCGCAGCGTCGCGTCCGCCCTGGCCGTTGCCGCGCTCGCCCTCCAGCTGGCCGCGTGCGGCGGCCCCAGCGAGGCGCAGCGCCAGGCGGCGGTGACCACGGCGCCGCCCACCGACTGCACGGCGTGGGTCGGCACCGACCGCAACGCGATGATGGGCGGCTACCTGCTGCCGAAGAATCCGAAGGACGCCAAGGGGCCCAAGGTCTGCGTGCCGGTGCTGATGACGGCCAACCACCCGCCGGCCGGCTACGCGGGCGGCAACTACTACATCGGCGAGTTCACCGACGACAAGCTCAAGGCCCGCTGGCGCGCCTGCAAGGAAGACCCGGCCTGCTTCAGGCGCATCGACGCGCAGATGCAGCGCTGGCTGCCGCCCAACAAGGAACGCGCCACGCGCTCGACCGGCGTGGTCGACCCGTCGGGCCGGATCGATCCGGACAGCGCCAACGTCGACCTGAAGCAGATCCGCCGGCCGGCATTCTTCGCCAGGGCGCCCTACCGCGAAGGCATCGCCGAGGCCGATGCACGCACCTACGTGGTGGAGTTCACCGCGCCGCGCGACACCTTCGAGCGCATCGACCTGAAGATGACCGGCGACATCAAGCTGCGAGGCTGGTACATCGAGGGCGCCGGCATCGACGACGGCAAGGGGAAGAAGACGCGCGCACTGGTGGTCATGGCGCCGGGCGGCGGCGGGCAGCTCACGGCCATCCAGCATCCCGACGAGGTGGCGTACCGCGTCGACCAGAAGACCGGCAAGACCGTGCCGGTGAGCTTTCCCAACGCGACCACCGAGACCATGGGCCAGCGCTGGTGGCGCGAGAACCTGTACGCGCTCAATCGGGCCGGCTTCGACGTGCTGGCCTACGATCGGCGCGGCGAGGGCCTCTCGGGGGGCTTCAGCGACACCAACACAATGGAGCAAGGCGAGGACGTGTTCCGCGCGCTCACGGCGCTGGAGACCGGGCGCGGCCTGCGCATCCTCACGCCCAGGGGCGAACTGCTGGAAGGCGAAGCGACGCGGGGCCGGCTGCTGGCGGGCATGCCGGCCAGCGAGATTCCGCTGGTGCTCGGCGGGTATTCGCGCGGCTCGATGTCCACCGCCTGGGCAATGACGAAAAACTACGTCGCCCAGTGCAGCTTCGACATGCCCCAGCCCAACTGCACGCCGCCCAAGGGCCTGCGCAACATCCGCGGCGCGCTGCTGCTGTCTTCGTTCGCGAGCGGCGCGGGCTACGTGGGCGACTCGCCCGACCTGGCCGACCGCAACCTGTTCCTGGGCGGCATGGCGGCGGAGCACCACATCGTGTTCTATCCCAACTCGTCGACGCTGGCGGGCATGGACCGCTGGCCCGCCGCCTTCTTCGGCAAGGGCCTGTGGGACCGCGCCGAGACGCTGGAAGGCACGGTGGCGGCCTACAACCGCATCCGCGGCCTGAAGGAGATCGTGCTCGCCCGCGGGCCGCATTCCATCGAGACCTGGCCCGAATCGGACCGCGCCTACCTGCGCGAGCGCATGGTGGTGTTCGCCAGGGGGCTGATCGTCGGCGGGCGCACCATCCCCGGGGCGCGGCCGTGGAAGGACTTCAAGTCGCTGGTGGCGACCACGCCGGACTCGTGGGAGCCGTCGTCGCGGCCGAAGGGGCCCTGAGGCCGCGGCGCCGGGTTGAAAACCGGGCGCGCACCGCCACTTCCTTCAGGTTCAGCCGACCGAAAGAAGAGGTGCTCCATGGGCGCGCGCGACGAATTCATTCTTGACTCCTACTCGGCCACCGTCACGCAGGTGGCTCACACCGCCAGCGCGGCGGTCGCCCACATCAAGGTCCGGAAACCGGCCCAGCGTGGCAATGCCGCGGCCCACGGCAGCGGCTCCGGCTTTCTCTTCACCCCAGACGGTTTCACGATCACCAACGCCCACGTGGTCGAGGGCGCGGGCGAGCTGCGAGCCGCGTTCGCCGACGGCACCGAGAGCACGGCGCGGCTGGTGGGCACGGATGCCTCCACCGACATCGCCGTGCTGCGCATCGAGTCGCACCCCAGTGCCTTCCTGCCGCTGGGCAGCTCGGCCGCGCTTCAGCCTGGCCAGCTGGCGGTGGCGGTCGGCAACCCGCTGGGCTTCGACTTCACCGTGACCGCCGGCATCGTGAGCGCGCTGGGCCGCAGCCTGCCCTCGCGCGGCGGGCGGATGATCGAGGACGTGATCCAGACCGACGTGGCGCTCAACCCCGGCAACTCGGGCGGCCCGCTGCTGGACAGCGCGGCGCAGGTGATCGGCGTGAACACGGCCGTGATCCCGTCGGCGCAGGGCCTGAGCTTCGCGGTGGCCATCGACACCGCCCGCTGGGTGGCCGGCGAGCTGATGCGCCACGGCGCCGTGCGGCGCGGCAAGCTGGGCGTGCAGTGCGCGGCGGTGGCCCTGCCCCGGCGCTGGGTGCGCGAGAACGAATGGCCGGTGGCCACCGGCGTGCGGGTGGTCGAGGTGGTGGCCGGATCGGCCGCCGCGCGCGACGGGCTGCGCGCCGGCGACATCCTCATCGGCTGCGACGGCGTACCGCTGGCCCAGTTGTCCGACCTGCTCAAGCGGCTGGCGGGCGAAGGCTACGGAAAGCCGCTGCTGCTCAAGCTGCTGCGGCCGGTGGCCGGCACGCTCACGCCCTTCTACCTGACGGTGACGCCGGGGGGCTGAACCCCGGCCGGGCCGGCGCAACGACAATAGGCCCCTGCACCGAACGAAGCACCGTCAGGAGAAAACCGTGTCCACCGTCACCATCACCCCCAAAGTCGCCACCAGCAACGAGGCCCCCTTCGTCCTCTTCGGCGGCGTCAACGTCCTCGAATCGAAGGACCTCGCCATGCGCAGCGCCGAGGAATACGTGCGCGTCACGCAGAAGCTGGGCATTCCCTATGTGTTCAAGGGCAGCTTCGACAAGGCCAACCGCTCCTCCATCCACTCCTACCGCGGCCCCGGCCTCGACGAGGGCCTGAAGATCCTGCAGGCCGTGAAGGACGGCTTCGGCGTCCCGGTGATCACCGACGTGCACGAAGTCGCCCAGGCCGCGCCCGTGGCCGAGGTGGTCGACGTGCTGCAGCTGCCCGCCTTCCTGGCCCGCCAGACCGACCTGGTGGTGGCGCTGGCGAAGACCGGGCGGGTCATCAACATCAAGAAGCCCCAGTTCCTGAGCCCCTCGCAGATGCTCAACATCGTCGAGAAGTTCAAGGAAGCGGGCAACGACAAGCTGATCCTCTGCGACCGCGGCACCTGCTTCGGCTACGACAACCTCGTGGTCGACATGCTGGGCTTCGGCGTGATGAAGAAGGTGTCGCAGAACCTGCCCATCATCTTCGACGTGACCCACGCGCTGCAGCAGCGCGAGGCCGGCGCCGCCGCATCGGGCGGCCGCCGCGAACAGGTGGCCGACCTGGCGCGCGCCGGCATGGCCGTGGGGCTGGCGGGCCTCTTCCTCGAAGCCCATCCCGACCCGGCCCAGGCCAAGTGCGATGGCCCGAGCGCACTGCCGCTGGACAAGCTGGAGCCCTTCCTCACGCAGATCAAGGCGCTGGACGACCTGGTGAAGTCCTTCCCGCCGCTGAAGATCTGAGTGGCGGGGCCGGCAGCCGGCCGGTGCTCCCGCAAGGCTTCATCAGAAGTTTTCTAAAGTTTTCAATTGATCGGCCGATAACCAGCGTTGGAGGGCAGCCCGAGGGCTGCCCTCCTTCCTCTCATTCCTGGTTTCCGGAGTTCGATCATGTTCCTGAGCAACGTCTCAATCGGCAAGCGCCTGGCCATCGTGCTGGGCATCATCCTGGCGCTGTTTCTCGCCACCAGCGCCGCCGCGGTATGGAAGCTGCAACAGCTCAGCCGCGAGATAGAGACCATGATCGAGGACAACGTGAAGACCGAGCGCGCCGGCTCCGACTGGCTGCGCCACACCACCGCCGGCGTGCAGCGCGCCGCGGCCATCGCCAAGAGCAGCGACGCCAGCCTGATCGACTATTTCGCGCCGGCCACGGCGGCGTCGATCAAGAACACCAACGAGCTGCAGAAGTTCATCGAGGAGAAGCTGGTCCAGCCCGACGAGCGCGCCCTGCTCGAGAAGGTCGCGGGCCTGCGCAAGGCCTACCTGGCCGCGCGCGAGGAAGTGAGCAAGCTCAAGCTCGCGGGCGACCTGCAGGGCGCCAACCGCGTGTTCGACGCGCAGTTCCAGCCCACCTCGGTCAGCTACATCGCCGGCGTGCAGCAGGTGGTGGACATGCAGCGCGAGCATCTGGACGCCGCCGCCGTCCGCGCCAACGACCTGCGCGCGCAGACCGGCACCCTGCTGATCGTGTGCTCCGCCGTGAGCCTGGTGCTGGGCACCCTGCTGGCCTGGATGCTGGCGCGCAGCATCACCCGGCCGCTGCGCAGCGCCGAGGCCATCGCGCAGGCCATCGCCGAGATGGACCTGACCGGCAATCCCCAGGCCAGCTACGCCGGCGACGAGACCGGCCACCTGCTGCGCGCCCTCGACCAGATGCGCACCGCCTTGCAGGGCTCGCTGGCGCAGGTGCACGGCGTGGTGGCGAACGTGTCGACCGCCAGCACGCAGATCGCCGTGGGCAACCAGGACCTGTCCTCGCGCACCGAGGAGCAGGCCAGCTCGCTGGAGCAGACCGCCGCATCGCTGGAGGAGCTGACCTCCACCGTGAAGCAGAACGCCGACAACGCACGACAGGCCAACCAGCTGGCCACCTCCGCTTCGGAAGTGGCGGCGCGCGGCGGCAGCGTGGTGTTCCAGGTGGTGGAGACGATGGGCTCGATCAATGCCTCCTCGCGCAAGGTGGTGGACATCATCAGCGTGATCGACGGCATCGCCTTCCAGACCAACATCCTCGCGCTGAACGCGGCCGTCGAGGCCGCGCGCGCGGGCGACCAGGGCCGCGGCTTCGCGGTGGTGGCTTCCGAAGTGCGCAGCCTCGCGCAGCGCTCGGCAGCCGCGGCCAAGGAAATCAAGTCGCTGATCGGCGATTCGGTCGAGAAGGTCGAGGAAGGCAGCCGCCAGGTGGCCGACGCCGGCCGCACCATGGAAGAGATCGTCGGCAGCGTGAAGCGGGTGACGGACATCATGGGCGAGATCAGCGCCGCGAGCCAGGAGCAGACCTCGGGCATCGAGCAGATCAACCAGGCCGTCACGCAGATGGACCAGACGACTCAGCAGAACGCGGCGCTGGTCGAGCAGGCCTCGGCGGCGGCACAGTCGCTGCAGGAACAGGCGGGCAGCCTGTCGCGCATCGTCGGCAAGTTCAGGCTGGAGCAGCAGCATCGCCAGAACCACGCTGACGAGACCCCGGGCATCGGGGCCGGCCGCCTGCAGCTGATTGCGGCACGCTGAAAAGGAAAGAAAGAGAAACAGGCGAAAAGACCGGCAAGGGCTCCGCACCGGAGAAAGAGGCGAAACTAGGCGCCAGCCTTTCTCCCCCCGGAGCCCAATTTGTCGTCATCCAAAGCCGCCCGCATCGCCCTCTCCGCCTCGGCCGCCGCGATCGGGAGCATCGCCGCCTACTGGACACTGCTCGCCACGCGCCAGGGGCACATCCTCTTCAACGCCCGCAAGCTGCCGGTCGTTCCGCTGTCCGACGATTTCTCGACCTACTCCCACACCGTGCCGGGCGGCATGGTGCGCGGCTATGTCTACCACCCGCAGGGAGAGGAGGCGCTGCAGGACCTCTTCATCTACTTCGCAGGCCGCGGCGAGGACGTGCGCGCCACCGCGCAGACGCTGCACTGGCTGCCCGAGGGCTTCGGCTTCGCAGCGGTCAACTACCGCGGCGTGGCCGACTCGCAGGGGCATCCGTCCGAGATCGCCTCGGTGCAGGACGCCTGCCAGTTCGCCAGGCACCTGCGCAAGGCCTTTCCCCACGCGCGCCTGCACGTGGTGGGCCGCAGCCTGGGCACGGGCGTGGCCATCCAGCTCGTGGCGCGGCAGGAGTTCGCGAGCCTGCAGCTGGTGACGCCCTACGACTCGATGCTGGAGGTGGCGAAGAAGCGCTTTCCGCTGGTGCCGCTGTCGCTGCTGCTGCGCCACCAGTTCAACTCGCTGGAGCACTGCAAGGAGGTCGCGGCCAAGACGCAGGTGCTGCTGGCCGAGACCGACGACGTGGTGCTGCCCGAGCGCTCGCAGAAGCTCATCGCGGCATGGCCCACGCCCGTCAGCGTGACGACCGTGCCGGCTTCGGACCATCACAACATCATGGGACTGGAAGCGACCTGGCTGCACCTCGTCGACTTCGCGCTGACCTCGGTGCTGCCGGAGCTGAAGGAAGCGTAGCCGGCCGCGGCCGCTACCGGTAGTGGCCCGCCATGAAATCGATGAAGGCGCGCACAGAGGGCTGAACATGTCGCGTGCGCGGATACAGCGCCGCATAGGTGCGCTGCCCCAGCGTGACCTCCGGCAGCACGCGGACCAGGGCGCCCGACTGCAGGTCGGCACGCACCGTGTGCCATGTCAGCGCGGCAATGCCAAGGCCGCATTTCGCGGCCGAGTACAGCGCGGTGATCGTGTCGCAGGCGAAGCGCCCTTCCGGCTTGAATGGCTGCTGCCGGCCATCGGGCATGTGCAGCGCCCAGTGCGCGAGACTTTCGGGCCCGTTGTGGAGCAGGCACTGGTGCTTCGACAGCTCGTCCGCCGCTGCGGGAACACCGTGCTCCACCAGGTAGCGCGGCGCGGCGACAAGCACCATGTCGGAGACCGCCAGCGTCCTCGCCATCATCGAAGCGTCTTTCAGCCCGTCGCTGATGCGCAGCGCGACGTCGATGCCTTCGGCGACCAGCTTCGTGAAGCGGTCGGTGCAGACCACTTCCAGCCGGATGCCCGGATGGCGCGACTGGAACGCCGGCAGCCACTCGGGCAGCTCGAGCGTCGCGATCGCCAGCGGCATGCTCACCTTCAGCGTGCCCGAGGGCGCCTTGCCATCGGCCGCGACATCCGCCTGCGCGGCATCGAGCCGCGAAAGGATGTCGGCGCAGGCGGCGTAGTAGCGGCTGCCCGCCTCGGTCAGCGTGATGCCGCGCGTGTCGCGCCGCACCAGCTGCGCGCCCAGCGATTTCTCCAGCGCCTGCAGCTGGCGCGAGAGGCTGGAGTGCGTCGTGTCCAGCGACTGGGCTGCCGCCGAGAGGCTCTTCGCCTGCGCGATGCGTTGAAAGGCACGCATCGCCTTGACCTGATCCATGCGCCGCCCTCCCGCGGGTACTTCAGAAGCCGCGCATTTTCCGTCAGGCGACCGGCAGGGCCAGGATCTGCGAAGTGCTCAGCACGTCGCCGAAGGTGTCCTCGATCTCGGCCAGTGCCGCACGGTGCAGGCTGTCGTGCGACACGGTGTCGCCGTTCTCGCGGCGGATCGCGCGGGTGGCGGTGGCATCGGAAGACACGACCACGTCGAAGCCCTGCGGCCCTGCGTCGCGGGCGGCGCCGGCCACGCAGGCATGGGTCATCAGACCGGCGATCACCAGCGTCTGCACGCCGGCCGAGCGCAGCTGCTGCGCGATGTCGGTGCTCGCGAAGACGCTGACGGTGGTCTTCTGCACGACCTTGTCGCGCGAGCGGGGCTGCATCTCGGGGTGGAAGGCGACGGTCTTGCCGTCCCTGGCGAAGGTGGCCGCGCCTTCGGGGGCGATGTGCTGGATCTGGAAGACGGGCATCGCGTGCTGGTCGGCCCAGGCCAGCAGGCGCCTGGTCTGGGCAGCGGCGCGCGCGCCGTCGGCAATGGGCATGCGGCCGGTGAAGTATTCGTTCTGGAAGTCGATCACCAGCAGCGCCGTCGCGTTGCGGCGCAGTTGCTGTATCGGCTTCGCGCCCGACATGGCGCGGATGGTGGGCGTGGGTGCGTCTGCCGTCGTTGTCGCTGCCGCCGCAGAGGTGCCGACGATGCCGGCCGCGTACGGTGCGACGAGCAGGCCCATGAGCCCGCGGCGGGAGAGTCCTGATGAGAAAGACATGTTTGCTGTTCCTGTAGGTCCATCGAAATCGATGGGGGAAAGTCTAGGAACAGCCTTCCTTCACGCCTAGGCGGGCGCGGCGACAAGTGTTGTGCGGGATGCGCACGGCACCCGAGCCATCAGCATGAGGCAGTGTTCGCCGCAATTCCGTCGAGCAGCACATCGAGCGCCTGCCCGGCGCTGAGCATCAGGGTGTCGATCTGCGCATCGGGCGTGCGCATCACGCCCACGCCCAGCAATGCCGAGAGGCCATGCACCATCGCCCAGCAGGTGTGCGAAAGCTGCCGGGCATCGCCCTCGCGGAAGGTGCCATCGGCCTGACCGTCGCCCACCAGCTGGAGCAGCTGGTCGAAAAGTCGCGCGCCGGCCTGCACCAGCCCTTCGTTCGAGCGCGATTGAGCTACCGCGCCGAACATGTGGGCCAGCAGCCGCGGCGACCTCAACCCGAAGCCGACATAGGCGCTGCCGCAGGCCTTGAGCCTCGAACGGGCGCCGGCGGGAGCCGCGTCGATCGCCGACTGGCAGGCGGCCTGCATCTCCTCGAAGCCCTGCAGCGCCACGGCCTCCATCAGCGCGCGCTTGTCCTGGAAATGGCGGTACGCGGCGGTGTGCGAGACGCCCACCGCCTTGGCCATCTCGCGCATCGAAAGGCCGTCGAGGTTGTCGCGCTCCATCTGCTCGCGGGCATAGGCAAGAAGGCCCGCCTTGAGATCGCCGTGGTGGTACGAAGAGGATGAAGAAGAAGAGGAGGAAGAGGAGGACGAGGTCGTGCTCATCGGCAATGCCCTGATGTTGACAATGGAAACTATACGCCCGCACAATGTTTCCACTGTAAACACACGTCATCCGTCATGAGCTTTCTCGTCTTCATCTCCTCCTTCGGCGTGATCGCCTGGGCGGTGTCCCATCTGCTGAAGCGCCCGCTGGGCCTGCGCGCCGCCATGCGCTGGGGCATGGGCCTCGGCTTCCTGTTCACCGGCGTCGACCACTTCGTGAGCGCCTCCACGCGCTACGCGCCGATGATTCCCGACGCCCTCGCGGGTCATGCGCTGGCATGGGTCTACCTGACCGGCGTTGCGGAGCTTGCCGGCGGGCTGGGCCTGCTGGTCCCGGTGCCGGTCTACCGGCGCCTCGGCCTGCCCAACCTGCAGCGGCAGGCGGGCATCTGGCTCTCGGTGATGCTGGTCTGCGTGGTCAGCGCGAACATCAGCGTCGCGCTCAAGGGGCAGACGGTGCAGGGGTTGGAGTTCGGCGCGTGGTACTTCTGGATCCGGCCGCTGTTCCAGCCCGTTTTTATTGCCTGGGCGCTGTATTGCTCCGGTGTCTGGCCCCGGCAGGCACCGCAGTCGCGCGTGCCGCAGCCGAAGAACGGGAAGCTCGCGGCCTGAAGCGGCAAAGCAACACAAACTGTCAATGCGGAGGCCGCCATCAAGATAATCCGCCTCCATGGACTCCCTCATCGCCGCCTCCGCCCGCGCCCTTGCCGCGGGCGATGCGCTCGGAGCGCTCAAGCGGGTCGCCCTGCGCGACGATCCGCCGGCGCTGGCGCTGCGCGGCATCGCGATGGCCCAGCTCGGCGAGCATCCGCGTGCGCGCGAGTTGCTGCGGCGCGCCGCGCGCGGCTTCGGTGCGCATGAGGAGCTTTCGCGCGCCCGCTGCATCGTCGCCGAGGCCGAAGTCGCCCTGGCCATGCGCGACCTGGGCGGATCGACACGCTCGCTGGCGCATGCCGCCACCGCGCTGGAATCGCACGAGGATCACGCCAATGCAGTGCAGGCCCGGCTGATCGCGGCGCGCCGCCTGCTGCTGCTGGGCCGGCTCGAAGACGCGGAGGCGGCCCTCGCTCATCTCAACACGCGCGGGCTGCCACCTTCGCTGACGGCGGTGGCCGAGCTTGCGGCGACAGAACTGTCGCTTCGCTCATTGCGCATCGCGCCTGCGCAGGCCTCGCTCGCCCGTGCGCACGAAGCAGCGGTTCGCGCGCGCGTGCCGGCCCTGCTCGCCGAAGTCGCCGAGGCCCAAGCCGCCTTCGAGCGCCCCGCCGCCCGGCGGGTCGGCTCCGGCGGCGAGCAGCCGCTGCGCCTGGGCGAAGTCGCCGCCCTCCTCGCCTCGGACACGCTGGTGGTCGACGCCTGCCGCCGTGGCCTGGGCGCCGGCGATGCGTGGCGGCCTCTGGCGCGGCGGCCGGTGCTGTTCTCGCTGGCACGCTCGCTCGCCGAGGCATGGCCGGGCGATGTCGATCGCGAGGCCCTGATCGAAAGCGCCTTCCGCACCCGCCACCCCGACGAAACGCATCGCGCGCGCCTGCGCGTGGAGATAGGCCGGCTGCGCGCGCTCGTCAAAGCGATGGCGAACATCGAGGCCACGCCGCGCGGTTTCGTGCTCCGGCCGCACGGCGAGTGCGGCGTCGCGGTGCTTGCGCCGCCCATCGACGGCGAGCAGGCCTCGCTGGTGGCGCTGCTTTCCGACGGCGCCGCGTGGTCCACCTCGGCCCTTGCGCTGGCGCTGGGGGCCAGCCAGCGCACGGTGCAGCGCGCGCTGGTCGAGCTGGAGGCGCAGGGCCGGGTGCGTTCCATCGGCAAGGCGCGGTCGCAGAAGTGGCTCGCGCCGCCGCTGGCCGGATTCACGACGATCTTGTTACTCCCCGCTGCGCTGCCTATTGAATAGAGTTGGCTCCAGGCGCCTGTCCGGGGCGCTTCACACAAGGAGCCAACGATGAGCAGCAAGACAGGCAAGAGCCATCCCACGGTACGCGCCGCCGAGATCGTGCGCGAATACGGCCCGTTCGGCGGCGCCGGCCAGGTCCACGGCGTGACCCACGACGGCCGCCGCGTATGGGCCGCCACCGGCGCGAAGCTGGTGGCCTTCGACCCCGCCAGCGGCGAGGCCAGCCAGACGCTGGACGTGCCCTGCGACGCCGGCACCGCCTTCGACGGCAAGTACCTCTACCAGATCGCCGAGTCGCGCATCGACAAGATCGACCCGGCCACCGGCAAGGTGCTGGCGTCGATCCCCTCGCCCGGCAACGGCTACGACTCGGGCCTGACCTGGGCCGAGGGCAGCCTGTGGGTGGGCCAGTACCGCGACCGCAAGATCCACCAGGTCAACCCCGAGACCGGCGCCGTGGTGCGCACCATCGAGTCGAACCGCTTCGTCACCGGCGTGACCTGGGTCGACGGCGAACTCTGGCACGGCACCTGGGAGGCGGAGGAAAGCGACATCCGCCGCATCGACCCGCAGACAGGCGCCGTGCTGGAGCGGCTCGAAATGCCGCGCGGCGCGGGCGTGAGCGGGCTCGAGTCCGACGGCGCCGGTCTCTTCTATGCCGGGGGCGGCGCCAGCGGCAAGGTCCGCGCGGTGCGCCGTCCCCAGTCCAGCCACTGACCCAGGAGCCATCCATCATGAACACCACGACCATCGAGAGACCCGAAACGACGAACCACCGCGTCGTCTCCAGCGAGCAGTGGCTCGCGGAACGCAAGGCATTCCTTGCACGCGAAAAGGAGCTGACACATCTGCGCGACCAGATCGCCCGCGAGCGCCGCGCGCTGCCGTGGGAGCGCGTGCAGAGGAACTACGTCTTCGACACGCCCGAGGGCAAGCGCACGCTGGCTGATCTCTTCAAGGGCCGCAGCCAGCTGCTGGTGCAGCACTTCATGCTCGGCCCGGACTGGGAGCAAGGCTGCCAGAGCTGCTCCTTCATGGCCGACCATTCCGACGGCATGAACGTGCACCTCGCGCACCGCGACATCACGCTGGTGGCCGTCTCGCGCGCGCCGCTCGCGAAGATCATGCAGTTCCGCGAACGCATGGGCTGGCGCTTCGACTGGGTGTCGTCGCACGGCAGCGACTTCAACCTCGACTTCCACGTCAGCTTCACGCCCGAGGAGCTGGCCACCGGCGAGGTCTACTACAACTACGGCAAGCTGCCCTTCCCGCACGACGAGGCACCCGGCATCAGCGCGTTCTACAGGAACGAGGCCGGCGAGGTGTTCCACACCTACTCGACCTTCGGCCGCGGCGTGGAAGTGATGATGGGTGCCTACAACATGATGGACCTCATGCCCAAGGGCCGCGACGAGCGCGACGTGCCCTACAAGATGGATTGGGTGCGCCACCACGACCGCTACGAGTCGCAGACGGAAACGCCCGCCATCGGCGCGTGCTGCTGCGACAGGCAGGCCTGAAGCGCGAGCGGTGCTCCGAGCGCGTGAAGGCGACGACATCATGGCAAGCCTCTGGCCCTGGCTGGCGGTCGCGGGAGTCGGCGCCCTTCATGGGCTGAACCCCGCCTCCGGCTGGGTCTTCGCGGCCGCCAGCGGCCTCCGGTCGGGAGACCGTTCGCGGGTGCTGCGGGCATTGGTGCCGATCGCCCTCGGGCACGCCGCGTCCGTAGCGCTCGTGGCTGGCGCAGTGGTGCTCGCTCCCTCGATGGATCGCGTCGCCCTGCAGTGGGCGGCGGGCATGCTGCTCGTCGCCGTGATCGCGCATCACATGTGGCGCGGCAGCAAGACCGGCCACGCCGGGCTCGCACTCTGGTCCTTCATGATGTCCACCGCCCACGGCGCCGGACTGATGCTGGTGCCGGCGCTGATCCCGCTTTGCATGAGCGAAGCGCCGGCGGCCCGGGAGATCACCGCGTCGGGCTCGCTGGCGCTGGCTTTCGCGGCAGTCGGCGTGCACATGGCGGCGATGCTGACGGTCACGGGTGCGGTCGCGGTCGGGGCGAGCCGCGGCTTCGACGTCGCACTCGCGCTGTTCCAGCGGCGGCCGTACGGGGAGCCAAAGCCTCGACGCTAGCGCTTGCGGGAACCGCCGCCCTCGCCCTTCGCGGCGGTGACCAGCCCCGCGCTCTCGACGAAGCCATGGATCAGCTTCAGCCGCGGTGAAGCCCTGAGCCACAGGATGCCGAAGCGCCGCGTTTCCGAGGGCAGCGGCAGCGGGATCTTCGCGATGCGCTGCCCTTCGAGCAGTGGTGAAGCGATGTCGGGCACGACCGACACGCCCAGGCCCCGGTCGACCATCATCGCGATGGCCAGCAACGAACTGAGCTCGAAGCGCTCCTGCGGCACGATGCCGGCGGCGCGCAGGTAGCGGTCGGCCTGCTTGCCGCCGCCGAGGTTGCGGTCGTAGCGGATCAGCGGCGAGGTGCGCAGCAGCTCGTGGGGGTCGCGCCGCGCGAGGCGGCTGGGCGCGAGCAGCACCAGCGGCTCCTCGCGCAGCAGCGCCCAGTCGAATGTCTTGGCGAGCGCGAACTGCGGGTACAGGCACACGGCCGCGTCGAGATCGCCCTGCTGCATCGCCTTGTAGAGCGTGGCGGTGGTGCCCGACTGCAGGAACACCTTGACGCCCGGATGCGTCTTCACGAAGCGCGCGAGGATGTCCGGCAGCAGGCTGTGGATGGCCGTGTTGATGGTGCCGATGACCAACTCGCCGCCCGCCGACTCGCTGCCCAGCAGCGCCTTGATGTCGCTCACCTCGCGCAGCAGCGTGCGCGCCCGCTGCACCAGCCGGTGGCCGGCCTCGGTCGGCTGCACGGTGCGGCCGGCGCGCGCGAGCAGCGGCGCGTTGAGCTCGCGCTCCAGCGCGCGGATCTGCTGCGCCACCGCGCCGGGCGTGAGGTCGAGCCGGCGCGCGGCCTCGGACATCGAGCCCGACTCCACCACCAGAAGAAAGCTTTGCAGATAGGCCGTTTCCATGAAGATAGATTTTCTGCGATGTGATCGCAGTGAACAGCTGTTTTTCTCTTCTCATGAACTGCCGACACTGCCCTCATGAGAAGCAAACTCTTCGTCCCCGGCACCCGCCCCGAACTGTTCGCCAAGGCGCTCGCGGGCGAGGCGGACGCCATCAGCCTCGACCTGGAAGACGCCGTGTCCGAGCCACGCAAGGACGATGCGCGCGAGACGGTGCGCCAGTTCCTCGAGAGCGGCGACGCGGCTTCGTCGCGCAAGACGCTGATCGTGCGCGTCAACGCTATGGACACGCCGCATTTCGAGCGCGACATTGCGGCAGTCGCACGCACCGGCGTGCACCTGATCAACCTGCCCAAGCCGCAGAGCCCCGCGCATGTGCGCGCAGCCGCCGAAGCCATCGAGCGCGCCGAGCGGGCCAACGGCGTGCAGGCGCCCATCGGACTGCTGCTGAACATCGAGACGCCCGCCGCCCTGCGCATGGCCGCCGAACTCGCGCTGGCGCATCCGCGCGTGGCGGGGCTGCAGCTGGGGCTGGGCGACCTGTTCGAGCCGCTGGGCATCGCCCGGCGCGAGCCCTCGGCGATCCTCCAGGCGATGTTCGCGGTGCGCATTGCCGCTGGCGAGGCGGGCCTGTACGCCTACGACAGCGCCTTCGCCGACATCCGCGACGCCGAGGGCTTCCGTTCCGAGGCGAAGCTGGCGCGCGACCTCGGCTTCCTGGGCAAGACCTGCATCCACCCGAGCCAGATCGCCATCGCCAACGAGGTGTTCCGCCCGACCGACGAGGAGATCGCGCACGCCCGCAAGGTGGTCGAGGCGGCGCGCGAAGCCGACGCCAAGGGCGTCGGAGCGTACGTGGTGGACGGAAAGATGATCGACATCCCCTTCGTGATCCGCGCGCGCGCCATCGTCGAGAGCGCGCGCAGCCTCGGTCTGATCCCGAACTGATTTCGGGCTGGACCTGCTTCCCCATCCATAAGAAAACCGGAGACAAGACAGATGCGTATTCCCTCGTTCCTTCGCCCGCGCGCGCTCGCCGCGGCCTCGGCGCTCGTGCTTGCCGCGCTGGGCGGCACCGCGCTCGCGCAGGCCGCCTACCCTTCCAAGCCCATCACCATCGTCGTGCCCTACCCGGCCGGTGGCTCCAACGACACCTTCGCGCGGCAGGTGGCCAAGGAGCTGGGCGACCAGCTCAAGCAGCCGGTCATCATCGACAACCGCCCCGGCGCGAGCGGCAACACCGGCACGGGCCAGGTGGCCAAGGCGGCGCCCGACGGCTACACCCTGGTAGCCGTGTCTTCGAGCATGACGACCAACGCGGCGGTGCAGTCGAAGCTGCCCTTCGACCCGGTCAAGGGGCTCGCGCCGGTGGCGATGTTCGCCAAGGGGCCGTTCATCGTCGCGGTCAACAACGAGTTCCCGGCGAAGACGCCGGCCGAGCTGATCGCCGCCATCAAGGAGAAGCCGGGCCAGTACAACTACGCGTCCTCCGGCTCGGGCAGCGTCAACCAGTTCGGCACCGAGCTGCTGAAGGCCAAGGTGGGCGACCTGCAGATCGCTCACATCCCGTACAAGGGCATGGGCCCGGCGGTGACCGATCTCGTGGGCAACCAGACGCAGCTGCTGATCTCCAGCGGCCCCTCGCTGCTGCCGATGGTGCGCGCCGGCAAGCTGCGCGCGGTCGGCATCACCAGCCTGAAGCCGAGCCCCATCGCACCCGACCTCACACCCATTTCGACTGCGGTGCCCGGCTACGAGTTCGAACTCTGGTGGGGCCTGCTGGCGCCGGCGGGCACGCCGCCCGACGTGGTCGCGAAGCTGAACGGCGCGGTCAACCAGATCCTGTCGAAGCCCGAGATCGCGGCCAACTTCCTGCGCGAAGGCGCCATCGCCACGCCGCTCACGCCGGCGCAGTTCGGCACCGTCATCGCCGAGGACGTGGAGCGCTGGAAGAAGCTGGCGAAGCAACAGAACATCACCGCAGACTGAACAAGGAAAGAGAAAGCCCATGAGCCACACCGCCCCTGAGAACACGCGCCTGCCAGAGCGCCAGGGCCCCGCCGGGCCGCTGAGCGGCCTGCGCGTGCTCGACCTGAGCGCCTACATCGCGGGCCCGTACGGCTGCTCGCTGCTGGCCGACCAGGGCGCGGAAGTCATCAAGATCGAGCCGCCCGCCGGCGACAACCTGCGCAAATACCCTTCGACGCTGGAGGCCGAGAGCCGAGCCTTCATCGGCGTCAACCGCAGCAAGCTGGGCGCGGTGCTCGACCTGAAGAACCCCGAGGACCTGGCCGCGCTGATGGAGCTGGTGCGCGGCGCCGACGTACTGGTGCACAACTTCAGGCCCAGCGTGCCGCCGCGGCTGGGCATCGCCTACGAGCAGCTGAAGGCGGTGAACCCGCGGCTCATCTACTGCGCCGTCACCGGCTACGGCGAAACCGGACCGCTGCGCGAGAAGGCCGGCTACGACCAGGTGCTGCAGACCATGACCGGCATGTGCGCGCTGCAGGGCAAGCGCGGCGAGCCGCCCGAGATCATCTACGGCTCTGTGGTGGACTACTACGCGGCCGCGCTGGTGGCCGCGGGCGTCGCCTCGGCGCTGTACGAGCGCGAGAAGAGCGGCGAAGGCCAGTTCGTGGGCGTGTCGCTGCTGCGCTCGGCGCTCACGATGCAGTCGGCGCGCATGGTGTGGGCCGAGGGCGAGCCGAAGGACGTGGGGCGCGACATGCGCTCCGGCGGCATCACCGGCATCCACCCGACGCGCGAGGGGCACATCTACATCTCGGCCAACACGCCGCATTTCTGGCAGGCGCTGTGCGCCAAGGCCGGACTGCCCGAGCTCGCGGCCGACGAGCGCTACGACTCGGTGCGCAAGCGCGCGCAGCACGCGGCCGAGATCGTGCCGAAGCTGCGCGCGGCGCTGGCCGGGCGCAGCGCGCTCGAATGGGAAGAGATCTTCGGCGAGGAAGTGCCCTGCTCCGCCGCCCGCACCGTGGAAGACATGTTCGACAACGAGCAGGTGCGGGCCGAGGACATGGTGGCGAACTTCCCGCACCCGACGCTGGGCTCGTACCGGGGCTTCACCCGCCCGGTGCGCTTCGGCCGCACGCCCGGCCCCGAGCCTTTTGCAGCGCCGACGCTGGGGCAGCACACGGCCGCCGTACTGGCCAGGCGACGCGCGGACGACTGAGAAATGCCCGACGAGATGATCGCCTTGCCCTACAGCGCCGGCACGCGCAAGCCGGCCATCGCGGCGCCAGAGGGCGCATGCGACGCGCACATCCACGTGTACGACCGCCGCTTTCCGATGTACGGCTCGCCCGATGCCATGCTGGACAACGCCACCGCCGACGACTACCGCCTGCTGCAGCAGCGCAACGGCACGCAGCGCACGGTGATCGTGCAGCCGCGCGTGCACGGCACCGACAACAGAGTGACGCTCGCAGCCATCCGGGCGCTGGGCGCGCACCGCACGCGCGGCGTGGCGGTGGTGCGGCCCGAGGTGAGCGATGCCGAGCTGAAGCAGCTGCACGAGGGAGGCATCCGGGGCATCCGCTTCACGCTGTACACCTCGGCGAACGCGGCAACGGATTTCTCCATGGTCGAGCCGCTCGCACGGCGTGTGCACGCGCTGGGCTGGCATGTGCAGCTGCACTGGAGCGCCGACCAGATCGCGGCGCATGCGGCGCTGCTCGATCGCCTGCCCTGCACGGTGGTCTTCGACCATCTCGCGCGGCTGCCGCAGCCCGATAGGCTCTCGCACCCGGCATGCCGGGTGGTGAGCCGGCTGCTCGACAACGGCCGCACCTGGATCAAGCTTTCGGGCGCCTACCTCGACTCCGCAGCCGGCGCCGAAGGCGGCTATGCCGACACTATCGACGTTGCCAGGGCCTGGGCGACGCAGGCGCCCGAGCGGGTCGTATGGGGCAGCGACTGGCCGCACCCCACCGAGCGCACGGCCAAGCCCGACGACGCGCAGCTCTTCGACCTGCTGGGCCGCTGGGTGCCCGACGAGACCGCGCGCCGCCGCGTGCTCGTCGACAACCCCGCGCGGCTCTACGACTTTCAATGAACCCCAAGACCCGAGACATCGAGATGAAGAAGCGACTCCTGAAATCCATTGCCGCCCTGGCCTGCGCCGTTCCCCTGCTTGGCTGGGCCGCCTGGCCCGACAAGCCGATCCGCATGGTGGTGCCGTATGCCGCAGGCGGCGGCGCCGACAACACGGCGCGCATCGTCGCGCAGCAGATGAGCGCCGCGCTGGGCCAGCAGATCGTGATCGACAACAAGCCGGGCGCGGGCGGCGTGATCGGCGCCGACAACGTGGCCAAGGCCGCGGCAGACGGCTACACCGTGCTGTACGACGCCTCGGCGTTCTCGGTGAACCCCTCGCTGCGCAAGCTGCCCTTCGACGCGGCGAAGGACTTCATTCCGGTGTCGCTGGTGGCCACGGCGCCGCAGATCCTGGTCGTGCCCGCGACCGCGCCCTACAAGACGGTGCCGGAGTTCATCGACTACGCGCGCAAGAACCCGGGCAAGCTGAGCTTCGCGTCGGCCGGCGGCGGCACCGGCTCGCACCTGGCGGGCGAGGCGCTGAACGAGCAGGCGAAGATCAACCTGATGCACGTGCCCTACAAGGGCGGCGCCCCCGCGCTGACCGACGTGATGGGCGAGCAGGTGTCGGCCTACTTCGGCAACGTGGCCTCGACGCTGAGCTACGTGAAGAGCGGCAAGCTGCGCGCGCTGGGCGTGAGTTCCAGCAAGCGCGTGCCGGGGTTGCCCGATGTGCCGACGCTGGCCGAGTCTGGCCTGCCGGGCTACAACGTGGTCGAGTGGAACGGCGTGTTCCTGCCCAAGGGCACGCCGGCCGATATCGTGCAGAAGCTGGGCAAGGCGGTGCAGGCCGCCGTCAACGCCCCCGCAGTGAACCAGAAGCTGCTGCAGCTCGGCCTGGAACCGGCCGGCACCACGCCGGAAGCCTTCGCGAAGTTCGTGAAGGACGAGACCGGCAGGGTGAGCGCGCTGGTCCGCGCGCGCAACATCAGGGTCGACTGACCCTCGCGCCCGGTGGAGTGTGAAACGTAGTGTGCGGCCAGCGCCCCGCAGATACAGAGGAATACGCAATCCGCTGCGCGCGCAGGCGGCCCGGCGAAGAATCGGCTCCGTTCACAGACGAACGTCCGTCACTCTTCCGAAGGAACCGCCATGCGCTTTCGCTCTTCCGCCCTCTATTTCGCAGTCGCCATCGCCGCCTCGGCGGCCGCCCTCACGCTGACCTTCGCCGCGCCCTCGCCCTTCGGTGGCGACGTTCCCGCCAGCGAGGCTGCGCCTGCGCCCGAATTCCAGAACATCGACAACTGGCTCAACTCGCAGCCGCTCAAGCTCAGCGAGCTGCGCGGCAAGGTGGTGCTGGTCGACTTCTGGACCTACACCTGCATCAACTGCCTGAACCACCTTCCCTACGTGAAGGACTGGAACCAGAAGTACAAGGACAAGGGCCTGGTGGTGGTCGGCGTGCACACGCCGGAGTTCGCCTTCGAGAAGTCGACGAAGAACGTGAAGGACGCCATCGAGCGCCTGCAGATCAAACACGCGGTTGCGCAGGACAACAGCTACGGCACCTGGAAGGCCTTCAGGAACCAGTACTGGCCCGCCGTGTACCTGATCGACAAGCAGGGGAAGATCGTCTACTCGCACTTCGGCGAGGGCAGCTACGGGACCACGGAGAAGAAGATCCAGGCGCTGCTGGCCGAGCCTGCGCCCGCCACCACCACTGCGGCTCCTTCGGGAACCTGAAGCCGCGCGGAGCAGCAGACATGAAGAAACTCTGGCTCGCCCTGCTCTTCTTCGCGGGCGGCGTCGCGCATGAAATCCGCAATCCGGTGAGCTGCCAATGCATCTCGTCCAGACGGGAAGACGGCTCGCGCAAGCCGTCGAAGTGAAGCTGAGACCGCTCTACTTCGCCGGATGATCCCGGCGGTAGAGCTCCCACTCCTCGATCTGCCTGCCATCCGGAAGCTCGCAGATGCCGTACTGCCCCTTGTCGTTCGACCTCAGGAGCGTCTTGCCCCCGAGGCTCTTGCAGTAGACCGAGGCCGGGTTCGCCATGCCGACCGGCGGCGGCGCGGGCCGGGGTGGCTCGGGCTGGGCACACGCGGTGACCAGCAGAAGCGAAAGAAGCGCGCCCGCCGGGAGGAACAGTGGCTTGATCATTCCGCCAGTGTAGGCCCGCGGTTTCGGCCTCAGTCCAGCGCCTCGACGGCCGACGAGAAGACGTAGCCCTCGCTGCGCACCGTCTTGATGTAGCGCGGCTCGCGCGCATCGTCGCGCAGCCGCTGGCGCAGGCGGCTCACCAGCAGGTCGATGGAGCGCTCGAAGAGCTCGGCCTCGCGGCCCTGGGTGAGGCTCAGCAGCTGGTCGCGGCTCAACACCTTCTGGGGATGGTCGAGAAACACCATCAGCAGCCGGTACTCCGCGCCGCTGAGCGCCACCATCACGCCGCTGTCGTCGATCAGGTTGCGCGCGGTGGTGTCGACCTGCCAGTCGCCGAAGGCCAGCCTCGAGGCCGACTCGGTGGAGCGCATGTTCGGCGGCAGCATGCGCGTGCGGCGCAGCACCGAGCGGATGCGCGCCAGCAGCTCGCGCGCGGAAAACGGCTTGGCCAGGTAGTCGTCGGCCCCCATCTCCAGCCCGAGGATGCGGTCGGCCTCCTCGCTTCGCGCGGTGAGCATCAGGATGGGCGTGGCCTTGTACTTGCCGGTGCGCAGGTCGCGGCACAGCGTGAGGCCGTCTTCGCCCGGCAGCATCAGGTCGAGGATGATGAGATCGAAGGGCCCCGACTCCTCCAGCGCCGCGCGCATGTGCCGCCCCGTGGGCACCGTCACCACGCGCAGGCCGTTCTTGACCAGGTAGGTGGAGAGCAGTTCGCGGATTTCCCGGTCGTCGTCGACGATGAGGATGTGGTCGGAGGTCTTGGCGATGTTCATGGCGGTGCGGCGAGGCGCCCGAGGAAAAGCGGGCAGGTGCAATGTAGCCCGGACGGGCGCCGGATCGGGTGGTTTTGTATTCCCGTGTATCCGGCGGGCGAGCCGGCCACACTATGTTGCCCGGCCGGCGCCACGGCTGCGGCCCGGGTGTGGCGGGTAATGTTGTATGTCGGGCCACGCCGCCCAACACACTGGAATACAAAGCGCCGCGCCGCGAGGCGCAAGCGGGTCTATAAACCTGCCCATGCCTACTTCCGCCGCCAGCCTTCCTGCCGACATCGCCCCGGCCTCCCCCGCCACGGGCCTGCGCCGCCTGCTGCCGCGCTCGCTGTTCTCGCGGGTGACGCTGATCATCGTCGTCGGGCTGGCCATCGCGCAGCTGCTGACCTTCATGGCCATCGGCTACGAGCGCGGCATCGCGATGCGCGAGCTGATGATGATCGGCATCGAGCGCGACATCGCCAGCTCGGTCGCCATCCTCGACCGGCTGCCGGCCGCCGAGCGCGAGGGCTGGCTGGCGCGGCTGGAGCGGCGCAACTACCACTTCGTGCTCGGCGGAAACGCACAGGGCAAGGCGCCCGACACGGCTTCGACGCAGCAGTTCGCGACCGCCATCGCCGACGCGATGCGCCCCTTCGAGATCGTGAAGATCGGCCAGGTGAGCAGCCCGCCGCAGGGTCTGCAGATCCAGGTGCGGCTGTCGGACGGCTCCTCGGTGATCGTGCATGCGCGGCGCGTGGACATGCCGGTGTCGAGCTGGGTGATGTGGCTGCTGTGGGTGCAGCTGCTGGTGCTGGCGGTGTGCGCCTGGTATGCGGTGCGGCTGGTCACGCGGCCGCTGGCGCAGCTGGCCGACGCGGCCGACGAGCTGGGCCCCGACCTGAAGGGCCAGCAGCTGGCCGAGGAAGGACCGACCGAGGTGCAGCACGCGGCGCGCGCCTTCAACGCGATGCAGAAGCGCATCGCCGGCTACATGGCCGAGCGGGTGGAGATACTCGCGGCCATCTCGCACGACCTGCAGACGCCCATCACCCGCATGCGGCTGCGCACCGACCTGATGGACGATGGCCATGACCGCGACAAGTTCCGCCAGGACCTGGACGCCATGCACGCCCTGGTGCGCGAAGGCGTGACCTACGCGCGCACCCTGCACGGAGCCACCGAGCCGCCACGTCGCATCGACGCCGACGCGCTGTTCGAGAGCATGGTGGCCGACTACGAGGATTCGGGCCAGCAGGTGCTGCTCGAGGGCCGCGTGGGCGAGCCCATGGTGACGCGGCCGAACGCGCTGCGGCGCATCCTGACGAACCTGATCGACAACGCGCTGAAGTTCGGCACCGACGTGCGGCTGCAGGTGCATGCCAGTGCCGATGCCGGCGGCAACCGGCTGACGCTGGCCGTGATCGACAACGGCCCCGGCATTCCGCCCGACCAGCTGGAGAACGTGCTCAAGCCCTTCTACCGCGTGGAGGGCTCGCGCAACCGCAACACCGGCGGCACCGGTCTCGGCCTGGCCATCGCCCAGCAGCTGGCGACGGCAATGGGCGCGGAGCTCACGCTGCGCAACCGGGACCAAGGCGGGCTGGAAGCCCGGCTGACCATGAATACCAACACGGCCGCGCCACCGGACTGAGCCGCCGCCCCCAATCACTGACCGACGAAGAAGCGGCTCGCATGGCGAGACCGCGAAGGCCGCTGCTCGCCCTCGACTTTCCTTTTCAGCCATTCATCGACAACATTCACCGACAGGAATCCGACCATGTTCCTCCTCATCGTTGCCTACCTCGGTGGCGTGCTCACCATCCTGAGCCCGTGCATCCTGCCCGTGCTCCCCTTCGTGTTCGCGCGCGCCGACCGGCCGTTCCGCTCGCACGGCCTGCCGATGCTGCTGGGCATGGCGCTGGCGTTCTCGGCCGTCGCCACGCTGGCGGCCGTGGGCGGCGGCTGGGTGGTGGCGCTCAACGAGTACGGGCGCCATACGGCGATCGCGCTGCTGGCGCTGTTCGGTGTGACGCTGCTGTTTCCTTCGGTGGCCGATCGGCTGACCCGGCCGCTGGTGGCGCTGGGGCTTCGGCTGTCCGGGCCGGCGACGGACGCGAAGGCGTCGGTGTTCTCGCCGCTGCTGCTGGGCATCGGCACCGGATTCCTGTGGGCACCCTGCGCGGGGCCGATTCTCGGGCTGATCCTGACGGGTGCAGCGCTCAACGGCGCGAGCGTCGGTACCTCGCTGCTGCTGCTGGCCTATGCGGCTGGCGCGTGCACCTCGCTGGCGGCGGCGCTGCTCTTCGGAGGACGGGTGTTCTCGGCGATGAAGGGATCGCTGCACGCGGGCGAATGGGCGCGGCGCGTGGCCGGCGTGGCGGTGCTCGCGGGCGTGGCGGCCATCGCGTCGGGGCTGGACACGGGGCTGCTCGCGCAGCTGTCGATCGGCACGACCTCGGCGCTGGAGAAGGCCCTGGTGGAGAGGATCGGCATGCCGATGCCGTCGCAGCAGCCTTCGTCCGCGCAGCAGGCATCCGTCGACCCCGGCGGCCTGATGCTGACGTCGACGCAGCCCGAGCCCAAGAAGCCTTCGCTGACGCTGCCCGACGAGGGCATGCTCCCGTCGCTCGCAGGCGCCACCGAGTGGATCAACTCGACCCCGCTCACGCCAGAGAGCCTTCGCGGCAAGGTCGTGCTGGTCGACTTCTGGACCTACTCCTGCATCAACTGCCTGCGCACCCTGCCCTACGTTCGCGCGTGGGCCGAGAAGTACAAGGACGCCGGGCTGGTGGTGGTGGGCGTGCACACGCCGGAGTTCGCCTTCGAGAAGCAGCCGGCCAACGTGCGCCGCGCGACGAAGGACCTGGGCATCGGTTTCCCGGTGGCCGTCGACAGCAACTACGCGATCTGGCGCGCCTTCGGCAACCAGTACTGGCCGGCCTTCTATCTTGTGGACGCACAGGGGCGCATCAGGCACCACCAGTTCGGCGAGGGGCAGTATGCGAAGTCGGAGCAGGCCATTCAGCAACTGCTGGCGGAAGCCGGCAGGCCGGTTGATTCGCGGGCACTTGTCTCGCCCGAGGGCAAGGGCACGCAAGCTGCGGCAGCCCCGGAGCCGGCTCTTTCGGGCGAGACCTACCTGGGGTACGGGCAGGCGCGCAACTTCGCGTCGCCCGGTGGCATCTCGAATGATCGCGCACGGGTCTATTCAGGGGTTTCGGCGCTGCGCATCAATCAGTGGACGCTGGCCGGCGAGTGGAAGGTGGAAGGAGAGCGTGCGGTGCTGGTGCAGCCAAACGGCCGCATCGCCTATCGCTTCCACGCGCGCGACCTGCACCTGGTGCTCGGGCCATCGGCGGACGGGAAGCCGGTGCGCTTCAGGGTACGGATCGACGGCGCGCTGCCGCTCACTGACCATGGCACGGACACCGACGCGCAAGGCAACGGCGTCATCGACGGGCAGCGGCTCTATCAGCTGGTGCGACAGACGTCGGACGTGAAGGACCGACTGTTCGAGATCGAGTTTCTGGACGCGGGCGCACAGGCCTACGCGTTCACATTCGGCTGATGATGGACGGCGGGGCAGCGCTCATCTCCCTGCTGCCTGAAGATGCGAACGATGCTAAAGATGCTGGGTGATGAGCACCACGGCTCCGGCGATGGAGATGGCGCCGCCGACGAGTCTTCTGAATGCTTTCATGGCGTGATCCTGGAGTGGGAATGACGCCTGATGGTGCCGCAGGAGCGACGCTTCGTGGGTTGGGAATCCTCATCCGCGGGATAGGAAACACCAACCTCCCGACGCGGCTTCTTCAGGCGGGCCTCGCCCCCCTCTTCGACGGCGCATCCTGCGGGACGAGCCGTTCTCTTGCGAACTGGCTGGCCCGCAACCGCACGCGCTGCAGCGCGGCTTCCAGCGTGGGCTGCTGCATGAAGACCAGCACGCCGCGCCTGAGCCCTCGCAGATTCAGTTCGGCAACGCCGGCGTAACGGCCGTTGGTGGTGCGCTTGATGTCGATGCGGCTGGACCAGCCATCGGGCAGGTCGACGAGGAGTTGCAGTTGCTGTGCGGGATTCATGTTGGGCGCGAAGGATAGGCGCGAAGGCACAGCAAACAAAGGAACTAATTCCGGGGCGTCCGCATTTCTTCGGAATAGACGCGCGAGAGCCCCGAAACAGGCGACTCGTCCTCGATGTCTCCCAGATTGGTCGCGATCATCGCCTTGCCCGCCTCCCTCCGGCGGGCTCCTCCCTCCGACCCCATGCGAGAACGGGGTCCTTCAGCTCACCCTTGGGTGAGCTTTTTTTTGGCCGTGGCGATCGGGGGCCCAAAGAAAAACGGCTTACGCCTTTTGAGCGTAAGCCGTTGTTCCATCTACTGACTTTGGTCGGTGTGAAAGGATTCGAACCTTCGACCCCTTGCACCCCATGCAAGTGCGCTACCAGGCTGCGCCACACACCGAAGCTCTCGATTATAGCCTTGGAAATTCAGCGCCCGACGGTCAGCAGCTCACGAATTTCAAATAGTTCGCGACGAAGGTGCAGCAGCTGCGAAAGATCGGCCGTCTGCACGGCTGCGGACGCGGGCGAATCCTCGACGATGGCGGCGTCGAACTCTTCCTGGTCGATCTCGATGGCCTCCACGCCTTCGAGCGGCACTTCGCCCGCCTTGCGGCGGTCGCGCTCGCCCTGCACCAGTTCCTGCAGCTTGTTGCGCGCGCCGCTGATCGTGAAGCCCTGGTCGTAGAGCAGATCGCGGATGCGGCGGATCATGAGCACCTCGTGGTGCTGGTAGTAGCGGCGGTTGCCGCGCCGCTTCATCGGGCGCAGCTGCGTGAACTCCTGCTCCCAATAACGCAGCACGTGCGGCTTGACGCCGCACAGCTCGCCGACCTCACCGATGGTGAAGTAGCGTTTGACGGGGATCGGAGGGAGCGTTTTCTCCATTGAAATCAAGACTGTGCGCGGGAAACCTCAGAGATTACTCTACGCGGCCGCGCAGCACCAAGCACTTATTCGGAGCCGAGGCTCCACTCGACTTCGGATGTCCCGCCCTGATCGATGCTTCCGTGAATCTGTTCCTTGAGCTTGGCGCTCGCATGGAACGTCGCCACGCGGCGCTCGCCGATCGGAATGGCTTCGCCGGTGCGCGGATTGCGCCCGGGCCGGGGCGCCTTCACGCGGATCTGGAAGTTGCCGAAGCCCGAGATCTTCACGTCCGTGCCTTCGATGAGGCTGTTGGCCACGAGCTCGAAGAACGCCTCGACCATGTCCTTGGACTCACGCTTGTTCAGGCCGATCTGCTCGAACAGCAGGTCGGCGAGATGCGCCTTGGTGAGCGCAGGCGTTTCCAGAGCCTCGAGCGTGAATTCGGCAGCGTTCATTCTCATCACCCCCTCAAGCGGCCGCCGAGCTTGGCGCCCAGTTGTTCGACGATCGCGCGGACAGCGGGCTCGACCTGCTCGTCCGTCAGCGTGGCGCTGTCGCTCTGGAAGCTCAGGCGCACCGCCATGCTCTTCTCGCCCTGCGCCAGCGCGCCGGCCGCGGCCACCGCACCGTCGCGCAGCGGCTGCGGGCGGTAGATGTCGAACAGCACGGCGTCGCGCAGCAGGCCCTTGGCCGCCGCGGTGGAGCGGATGGCCCGCATCAGCGCGTCGTGCGTGACGGCCTCGGCCACCACGACGGCGATGTCGCGCTCGACGGCCTGGTGCCTGGGCACCGGCTGCGCCACGGGCACGAGGCGCGCGGTGACGGCGTCGAGGTCGAGTTCGAACAGCACGGGCGCCTGCGAGAAATCCCACTTCTGGCGCCAGCGCGGATGCAGTTCGCCGACGAAGCCGATGGCCTTGCCGTCGACCAGCACGCGTGCCGAGCGGCCCGGGTGCAGGGCCGGATGTTCGGCCGCCTCGAAGACGGGCTGCAGCGGAGCGAGCAGCGCCTCGACGTCGCCTTTCACGTCGTAGAAGTCGATTCGCTCGGGCTTGCCGTCCCAGCGCGCCTCGTCGGCGTCGCCCCATGCGAGGCCCGCCACGCGCATCGGCTGGCTCACGCCGCGCACGGTGCTGTCGGTGGTGACGACGCTGTCGTCGCGCATGAACACGCGCCCCAGCTCGAACACGCGCACGCGCGGCGCCTTGCGGTCGAGGTTGAACTTGAGCACCTGCAGCAGCGACCCCATCAGCGACGAGCGCATCACGCTCATCTGGCTGGCGATGGGGTTCAGCAGCTTCACAGGGTTGGCGTTGCCGGCCAGGTCCTGCTCCCAGTGCGCTTCGACGAAGCTGAAGTTGATCGTTTCCTGGTAACCCAGCGCGGCGATGCTGCGGCGAACCGCGAAGCGGCTGCGCTGCGCCTCGGGACGCACGCGCGCGGTGATGGGCGCGAGCGGCGCGGTGGTCGGCAGGTTGTTGAAGCCGATCAGGCGCGCGACCTCCTCGATCAGGTCTTCCTCGATCAGCAGGTCGAAGCGGTGCGGCGGCGGGGTCACGGTCAGCGTGCCTTCGCCTTCGGTGATGGCGAAGCCGAGGCGGTTCAGCGCCTCGGCGCACTGGGCCTGCGTCAGCGGCATGCCGATCACGCGCGAGGCGCGCGCCACGCGCAGCGTGACGGGCACGGCTTGGGGCACGCTCAGCGTCTGGTCGTCCATGCGGCCAGCCTGGCCGCCGCAGATCTCGGCGATCAGCTGCGTGATGCGCTCGATGATCTGGACCGTGCGGCTCGGATCGACGCCGCGCTCGTAGCGATGTCCCGCGTCGGTCGAGAAGTTGAAGCGGCGCGAACGCCCCTGCACGGCCTCGGGCCACCAGAAGGCGGCTTCGACGTAGATGTTGCGCGTGTCGTCGGACACCGAGGTGGCATCGCCGCCCATGATGCCGGCGAGCGACTCGACTTCGCGGTCGTCGGCGATCACGCCGACCTTGTCGTCGACGGTGATCGTGTTGCCATTGAGCAGCTTCAGCTGCTCGCCCGGCTTGCCCCAGCGCACCGTGAGGCCGCCATGGATCTTGTCGAGGTCGAAGATGTGGCTGGGCTGGCCGTACTCGAACATCACGTAGTTGGAGATGTCGACCAGCGGCGTCACGCTGCGCTGGCCGCAGCGCGCGAGGCGCTCGACCATCCAGGCCGGCGTCGCGACCTTGGTGTTCACGCCGCGCATGATGCGGCCCGAGAAGCGGCCGCAGAGCTCGGGCGCCTCGACCTTCACCGGCAGCACGTCGGCGAACGAGGTGGCGACCGGTGCGATCTCGGGGGTCTTGAGCGGCGCGCCCGTGAGCGCGGCCAGTTCGCGCGCCACGCCATAGACGCTGAGGCCGTGCGCCAGGTTGGGCGTGAGCTTCAGCGTGAGCAGCATGTCGTCGAGCTTGAGCACCTCGCGCACGTCGGCGCCGATGGGCGCGTCGGCGTCGAGCTCGAGCAGGCCGCCGTGGTCTTCGCTCAGCTGCAGTTCGCGCGCCGAGCACAGCATGCCCTGGCTTTCCACGCCGCGCAGCTTGCCGAGCTTGATGAGAAAGGGCTTGCCGTCCTCACCCGGCGGCAGTTCGGCGCCGACCAGCGCGCACGGCACCTTGATGCCGACACGCGCATTCGGCGCGCCGCACACGATGTTCAGCAGGGCACCCTGCCCCGCATCGACCTGGCACACGCGCAGGCGATCGGCATTCGGGTGCTGCACGGCTTCCTTGATTTCGCCGACCACGATGCGCGTGAAAGGCGGCGCCACCGGACGGCGCTCTTCCACCTCGAAGCCGCCCATGGTGAGCGTTTCGGCCAGTGCGGCGCTGTCGATGGGCGGGTTGCAGAACTCGCGCAGCCAGGATTCCGGGAATTGCATCTCTTCGATCTCGATCTGGTTTTTTCTGTGATGGGGTGCTGCTGCTTACTGGAACTGCGAGAGAAAACGCAGGTCGCCGTCGAAGAAGAGGCGCAGGTCGTTCACGCCATAGCGCAGCATCGTGAGCCGGTCGGGGCCCATGCCAAAGGCGAAGCCGATGTAGCGCTCGGGGTCGAGGCCCATGTTGCGCACCACGTTCGGGTGCACTTGGCCCGAGCCCGACACCTCCAGCCAGCGGCCGGCCAGCGGGCCGCTCGCGAACTGGATGTCGATCTCGGCGCTCGGCTCGGTGAACGGGAAGAAGCTCGGGCGGAAGCGCAGCACGAGGTCGTCGCGCTCGAAGAAGGTGCGGCAGAAGTCGGTGAAGACGACCTTCAGGTCCTTGAAGCTCACGTTCTCGCCGAGCCACAGGCCTTCGCACTGGTGGAACATGGGCGAGTGGGTGGCGTCGCTGTCGACGCGGTAGGTGCGGCCCGGCGCGATCACGCGGATCTCGGGCGCCTTCACGGTGCCTGTGGTGTCGGCCGCGGCAGCCGCGAACTCGGCGGCGTACTTCTTGATGTGCTGATGCGCATAACGCACCTGCATCGGGCTGGTGTGCGGGCGCAGGTTGTAGGGGATGCCGTCGTCGCCGTTCAGGTCGACGTAGAAGGTGTCCTGCATCGAACGCGCGGGATGGTTCGGCGGGTTGTTGAGCGAGGTGAAGCTGTGCCAGTCGCTCTCGATCTCGGGGCCGTCGGCCACGTCGAAGCCCATGCTGGAGAAGATTTCCTCGATGCGCTCCAGGGTGCGGCTCACGGGGTGGAGGCCGCCCGAAATGCGGCGGCGGCCGGGCAGGCTCACGTCGAGCGCCTCGGCACGAAGTTGCAGAGAGAGCTCCTCGTCGGCCAGTTGCTGGCGGCGCTCGGTCAGCGCGGCTTCGATGGCTTGCTTGGCGACGTTGATGGCGGCGCCGCGGGACTTCTTCTCTTCGACACTCAGCGCGGCCATGCCCTTCATCAACTCGGTGATGCGGCCCGACTTGCCGAGGAACTGGGCCTTGGCGTTTTCAAGCTCGGCGGGTGTCTTCGCTTCGGCGAAGGCGGCGCGTGCGGTGTCGACCAGGGAGTCCAACTCGTTCATAGCAACAAAAATCTTCGAGGGGAAATAAAAAAGAGCTGGAGCCTTTTCAAGCGCCAGCCCTTGAGCCGTGGGCGCAGGAAGCTGCCCGAAGGCAGCGCCCCGCTATGCAGAATCAAGCAGCCAGCTTGGCCTTGACCTGCTCCACGATGCCGGCAAAAGCGGCCTTGTCGTGCACGGCGATGTCCGCAAGCATCTTGCGGTCGATCTCGATACCGGCCTTGCGGATGCCGTTGGCGAACTGGCTGTAGGTCAGGCCCAGTTCACGCGAGGCGGCGTTGATACGCGCAATCCACAGCTGACGGAACACGCGCTTCTTGGTACGGCGGTCACGGTAGGCGTATTGGCCTGCCTTCATCACCGCCTGTTTGGCGACGCGGAAGACATTGCCGCGGCGACCGCGGAAACCCTTGGCGAGTGCGAGAACTTTCTTGTGGCGGGCGCGAGCCGTTACACCACGTTTGACGCGAGGCATGTGTGTACTCCTTGTTCGTCTGAGTTAGATGCCACGGCCGGGCAGCATGGCGGCGACAGAAACCATGTTGGTTTCATGCACTGCGACTGCACCACGCAGGTGACGCTTGTTCTTGGTGGTCTTCTTCGTCAGGATGTGACGCTTGAAGGCTTGACCGCGCTTGACGGTGCCACCGGGACGAACGCGGAAACGTTTTTTCGCGCTGCTCTTGGTCTTCATTTTGGGCATGTGAATGCTCCTTTAGTTTGTGCTCGTGAGGCGCCATGGATGCTCCACGGACTTGTTGGCCCCGAGACACTTCTTCATCCCGCCCTCGCCTGCATTTCTTTCGAAATGCGGGCAATGGCGAAATCCCTTCAAAACCTCTCTAACGCGGCTCCAGCCTTCGGCCCGTCAGGCCGCAGCGGGCGTCGCTGCCGGAGCGGCGCCGGCATCGGCTGCCGGCTTCTGCTGCCCACCGCCGCCGGGCTTCTTGCGGCCCGGCGCGATCATCATGATCATCTGCCGGCCTTCGAGCTTCGGAAACTGCTCGACGATGATCGAGTCGCCCAGCTCGTCGCGGATGCGCTGCAGCAGGGCCAGGCCGAGTTCCTGGTGCGTGATCTCGCGGCCGCGGAAGCGAAGCGTGATCTTGCACTTGTCACCCTCATCAAGAAAGCGCCGGATGTTGCGCATCTTGATGTTGTAGTCGCCATCGTCGGTACCGGGCCGGAACTTGATTTCCTTGACCTCGATGACCTTCTGCTTCGACTTCGCCTCGGCCGCCTTCTTCTGCTCGTGGTACTTGAACTTGCCGTACTCGATCAGGCGGCACACGGGCGGGTTGGCCGCCGCGACGACCTCCACCAGGTCCACGTCCTGCTCACCGGCAAGGCGTAGAGCCTCTGCAAGACTCACGACACCCAATTGCTCGTTATCCGGGCCGATCAGGCGGACTTCCGGGGCCATGATTTCCCGGTTCAGGCGGTGTTGGCGTTCCTCGCGGTGGCGGCGGTCGCGGAATGCAGTAGCGATGGTCAGAATCCTTCAAAATTTGCTACAAAATCTGTAGCGAACGCCGCTCAGCCCTCGCGGACAAGCGGCACGATTTGGCAGGGAAACATGTGGGGTGTTTCGAGGACAAATCAACGCTTGTCGGCAACATCCTGAACGAGCCGCTGCATGAACGATTCGAGGGACATTGCACCGAGGTCTTGATTGCCCCGGGCGCGCACTGCGACGGCACCTGCTTCCTTTTCCTTGTCGCCCACGACAACGATGTAAGGGAGCTTTTGCAACGAATGCTTCCGTATTTTATACGTAATCTTTTCGTTGTGCAGGTCGAGCTGGACCCTAAGCCCTTGATTTTGCAGCGTTTTCGCAACTTCAGCAGCGTAATCCGCCTGCCCTTCGCTGATATTCAGCACCGCAACCTGCACCGGCGCGAGCCATGCGGGCATTGCGCCGGAGTGGTGTTCGATCAGCATGCCAATGAAGCGCTCCAGGCTGCCGACGATGGCGCGATGCAGCATCACGGGGTGCGCGCGACCGCTCGATTCCGTCACGTATTCGCCGCCAAGACGCTCGGCCGTGTTGAAGTCGACCTGCATCGTGCCGCACTGCCACTGGCGGCCGATGGCATCGCGCAGCGTGTATTCGATCTTCGGGCCGTAGAAGGCTCCATCGCCCGGCGCGATGACGAAGTCGACGCCCGACCGGCGCAGCGACTCCATCACCGCATGCTCGGCCTTGTCCCACAGCTCATCGGAACCGACGCGGTTCTCCGGACGCGTCGCGACCTTGTAGAGGATGTCCGTGAAGCCGAAGTCGGCATAGACCTTCTGCAGTTGGGCCGTGTAGGCGATGCATTCGTCGAGGATCTGGTCTTCCGTGCAGAAGATGTGGCCGTCGTCCTGCGTGAAGCCGCGCACGCGCATGATGCCGTGCAGCGCGCCGCTGGGCTCGTTGCGGTGGCACTGGCCGAACTCGCCGTAGCGCAGCGGCAGGTCGCGGTAGCTGCGCAGGTCGCTCTTGAAGATGAGCACGTGGCCCGGGCAGTTCATCGGCTTGAGCGCGTACTCGCGCTTTTCCGACTCCGTCGTGAACATGTTGTCGCGGTAGTTCTGCCAGTGGCCCGTTTTCTCCCACAGGCTCTTGTCGAGGATCTGCGGCCCCTTCACTTCCCAGTAGCCCGTGTCGCGGTAGATGGCACGCATGTACTGCTCCACCGCCTGCCAGATCGCCCAGCCCTTCGGATGCCAGAACACCACGCCCGGCGCCACTTCGTCGATGTGGAACAGGTCGAGCTCCTTGCCGAGCCGGCGGTGGTCGCGCTTCTCGGCTTCCTCGATGCGCTGGATGTACTGGTCGAGCTGCTTCTTGTCGGCCCAGGCCGTGCCGTAGATGCGCTGCAGCTGCTCGTTCTTGGCGTCGCCGCGCCAGTAGGCGCCGGCCAGCTTCGTGAGCTTGAAGACCTTCAGGAAGCGCGTGTTCGGCACGTGCGGGCCGCGGCACATGTCGACGTATTCCTGGTGGTAGTACAGGCCCATGGCCTGCTCGTCGGGCATGTCCTCGACCAGGCGCAGCTTGTAGTCCTCGCCGCGCGACTTGAAGACCTCAATGACCTCGGCGCGCGGCGTCATCTTCTTGATCACGTCGTAGTCCTGCGCGATCAGCTCGCGCATGCGCGCCTCGATGGCGGCCATGTCCTCGGGCGTGAACGGGCGCTCGTAGGCGATGTCGTAGTAGAAGCCCTCGTCGATCACGGGCCCGATCACCATCCTGGCCGTCGGGTAGAGCTGCTTCACCGCATGGCCGACCAGGTGAGCCGTCGAGTGGCGGATGATTTCCAGGCCCTCTTCGTCCTTCGGCGTGATGATCTGCAGCTTCGCGTCATGGTCGATGACGTCGCTGGCATCGACGAGCCGGCCGTCGACCTTGCCGGCCACCGTCATCTTGGCCAGGCCGGGGCCGATGGACTGGGCGACTTCGGCCACCGAGACCGGGCCAGGGAACTCGCGGCGCGAGTTGTCGGGGAGCGTGATCTGGATCATTTTGGGAAAACCTCGGTGAGAAAAACAAAAAAGCGCGGTGGATGACCGCGCTTTGCTTGGTTGTGTAGCTGGCGAAAACCAGCGAGCGCGGGGCTACCGGCCTTTTCCTTCGGGGAAGAAAAAGCCGCTGAAACCTTGCCGGGTAGTTCGCGGTGTCATAACCAAGGTGCCTTTCTCGCTCTTGTTGGAGTGCAGAGCCGGCAATTCTAGCCGCTGCCCGCTCAGGACGCGGCCGCAGTGTTCTTCAGTCCCAACACTTCGATCGGTTCGATCGACGGCGGCGCGGCAAACAGCTCAGGGGCCTTCGCCATCAGCGCCTGGGCGATCGGACCGGTCAGGTGGGCCTGGCGGGCGGCCTCGTTCTCGAAAGCATCGAACACCCCGAAGGTGGTCGGCGACAGGCGCAGCGCAAACCAGATCGGCGTGGTCTTCTCGTCGCGGGCCATCCCAAGGCCGGCCTCCAGGAACTTCTCGACATCGCTTTCCTTGCCTGGCTTGGCTTCGAGGCGGACGAACAGTGCGTACTTGATCATGGGTCAATCTCCTGAGTGTTGAACGGCGCGCGACATTGCGCGGCGTTGGCATGAACTCTAGGCAGCCGCCGCCTCTGTAGCCATTGGCGTTTTTGACATCTTTGATATCGTTATGGCCATGAAACTCGACATACTCGCCCTGGATGGCGTATTCGACACCGGCCTGTCCGCCGTGCTCGACGTTTTCACCACCGCCAACGAACTCACAGCCATGCTGCAGCTCGACGTGGCGCCCTTCGAAGTCGTGGTGACGGGCGTCCGCAAGCGCGTGCGGACCTCGCAGGGCTTCGCCGTGCCGATCGCCCGCGCGCTCGGCGCCGGCACGGCCGACTGGCTGATCGTTCCCGCGCTGGGCTGCAAGATGCCCGAAACGCTGGAGCCCGCCCTAGCCCGCCCCGACGTGCGCGACGCCTGCGCCGCACTGCGAGAACGCTCGGATCGAGGCGCCAACGTGGCCGCCGCCTGCATCGGCACCTTCGTGCTCGCCGAGTCGGGCGTGCTCGACCGGCACAAGGCGACCACGACCTGGTGGCTCGCCACGCTGTTCCGCCAGCGCTACCCCGGCGTGCAACTGGAAGACTCGCGCATGCTGGTCAGCTCGGGCCATCTGGTCACCGCCGGCGCCGCACTGAGCCATGTCGACCTGGCACTGTGGATCGTCCGCCAGGCCAGCCCCGAACTCGCCACGCTGGTGGCGCGCTACCTGATCGTCGACTCGCGCCCGTCGCAGTCGGCCTACGTGATCTCCGACCATCTCTCGCACTCCGATCCGCTGGTCGAGCGCTTCGAGCGCTGGGCGCGCGGCCGGCTGGCCGAGGGCTTCTCGCTCGACGAGGCGGCCCTGGCCGCGGGAACAAGCAAGCGCACGCTGGCCCGCCGCATGCAGCAGGTGCTGGGCAAGAGCCCGCTCTCGTACGTGCAGGACCTGCGTGTCGAGCGCGCCGTGCACCTGCTCAAGACCAGCGACAAGAGCCTGGAGCAGATCGCCGGCATGGTCGGCTATGCCGACGGCGTCACGCTGCGCACCCTGCTGCGCCAGCGGCTGGGACGCGGCGTACGCGAAGTGCGGCTCGAGGCCTGACCTCGCTGCAGCGGAAACAAAAAAGCCCGGCACGAGGCCGGGCTGAAAGTGACAGCGAAAACTGTCCGTCGGATCAGTGGAACTGTTCTTCCTCGGTCGAACCCGACAGCGCCTTCACGCTGGAGGAACCGCCCTGGATCACGGTGGTCACGTCGTCGAAGTAACCAGCGCCCACTTCCTGCTGGTGCGACACGAAGGTGTAGCCCTTGTCGCGTGCGGCGAACTCGGGTTCCTGGACCATGTTCACGTAGTGCTTCATGCCTTCGCCGCGAGCGTATGCATGGGCGAACTGGAAGGTGTTGAACCAGTTGACGTGGATGCCGGCCAGCGTGATGAACTGGTACTTGTAGCCCAGCGCCGACAGGTCTTCCTGGAACGAGGCGATCTGCTTGTCGTCGAGGTTCTTCTTCCAGTTGAAGGAAGGCGAGCAGTTGTACGACAGCAGCTTGCCCGGGCAGGCGGCGTGCACGGCCTGCGCGAATTCGCGGGCGAAGCCGATGTCGGGCACGCCGGTCTCGCACCACACCAGGTCGGCGTAGGGGGCGTAGGCCACGCCGCGGCTGATGGCTTGCTCCAGGCCGTTCTTGACGCGGAAGAAACCTTCCTGCGTACGTTCGCCGGTCAGGAACGGCTTGTCGTTGGCGTCGTGGTCGGACGTGATCAGGTTCGCGGCTTCGGCATCGGTGCGGGCCAGGACGATGGTCGGCACGCCCAGCACGTCTGCTGCGAAGCGCGCGGCGATCAGCTTTTCGCACGCTTCCTGCGTCGGCACCAGCACCTTGCCGCCCATGTGGCCGCACTTCTTCACGGCGGCCAGTTGGTCTTCGAAGTGCACGCCGGCGGCACCGGCGGTGATCATGTTCTTCATCAGTTCGAAAGCGTTGAGCACGCCGCCGAAGCCGGCTTCCGCGTCGGCCACGATGGGCAGGAAGTAGTCGATGAATTCCTTGTCGCCCGGGTTGATGCCGCGGCCCCACTGGATCTCGTCGGCACGGCGGAAGGTGTTGTTGATGCGACGGACCATCGTCGGCACCGAGTCGTAGGCATACAGCGACTGGTCGGGGTACATCGTCTCGGAGGTATTGCCGTCGGCGGCGACCTGCCAGCCCGACAGGTACACGGCCTCGAGGCCGGCCTTGGCCTGCTGCATCGCCTGGCCGGCGGAGATCGCGCCGAAGGCGTTCACATAGCCCTTCTTGGCGCCGCCGTTGATCTTGTCCCAGAGCTTCTCGGCACCGCGCTTGGCCAGCGTGTGCTCGATGGGGAACGAACCGCGCAGGCGCACGACGTCAGCCGCGCTGTAGCCGCGCTTGACGCCCTTCCAGCGGGGGTCGGTGGCCCATTCTTTCTCGAGTGCGGCGATCTGCTGTTCGCGGCTCAGTTGTTCTGTGAGGGTCTGGGGCATGGTCACTCCGTGAGGTTGATTGAAGGATTGGCGCTGCGGCCGTGGAGTTACTGTAACTCCGCCGCGGACTCTTATGTCTTATAGAAGACATATTTTTGCACCAATAAAATCAACAACTTACGGATATATTTCTCAATGCAGAATCATTTTTCCCATATCGAGAAAAAATATTGCGGCGCAGCAGGCGCACATTCCGTAATGCGCAATCAATCTTTCGGTTGTGAAAATGCGGCGTCGCTGCGTGCCGCATGGGCGATCCAGTCGCCGCTTTCGATCACTTCGAGCCCTGCGATGCGTGTCGGGTGGATCTCATAGACCAGGCAATCGAACCACTGCCCATTCACCTCCACGCGCACCTGCCGCTTGATGTACTCGCCGGAATCGTCGTCCGCCACTTCCTCCAGCACGTCGAGCGCCGCTTCCACCGCAGGCTCGATGGCGTAGACCTCTCCCCTCACCCGCCTTTCACCACCGAGCACGATGCCCGGATAGGCGCCCAGATCGAGCAGCGTGCCGGCGATGCACGCCTGGCCGATGAACTTCGGCGCGGGCCGGTAGCGCGCGATGTCGTTGCGTCCGCCGCCGCGCAGCGTGCCGTAGACAAAAACGTGGGGCATCATCGAAAGCGCACTCCTTCCTTCACAACAACACGTCGTCCAGTCTATTGAACTCCGCTGCCCCCGCATCAGGTCGTCTCGTGGCCTATGGCTGCCTGGCCTTGAGCATGTCGCTCGTCGGCGGCTACGTCGCCCTCTCCAAACCCCTCGTCGCGGCCTTTCCGGTGCTGCTGCTCGCCTGGCTGCGCTTCGGCATTGCGGCACTGGCCATGCCGCACTGGCTCAAGCGCTCGCCGGACGAACCGCCGATGACCACGCGCACGCGCTGGCTGGTGTTCCTCGAGTCCTTCCTCGGCAACTTCCTGTTCTCGATCTGCATGCTCTTCGGCGTGAGCCTGACGAGCGCGGTATCGGCGGGCGTGATCATGGCGTCGATCCCGGCGTGCGTCGCCGTCGCGAGCTGGCTCTTCCTGCGCGAGCGCATCACGGTGCGCATCGGCCTGGCCATCGCCTGCGCGGCAATCGGCATCGGACTGCTGGCGCTGTCGCCTTCGGCATCGCATGCGCCGGCTTCCACCGCGACCGCATCTGCGTCGACGTCGATGCCTTGGCTCGGCAATCTGCTCGTCTTCTGCGCGGTGCTCTGCGAGACGGCCTATGCGGTGATCGGCAAGTCGCTCACCGGGCGCCTCGGACCCAAGCGCATCGCTTCGCTCATCAACCTCTGGGGCTTCGTGCTGTCGATGCCCTTCGGCATCTGGTTCGCGCTGCAGTTCGACTTCACTGCCGTGCGCTTCGGCACCTGGGCACTGCTCGTGGCCTACGCACTGGCCGCGAGCATCTGGACGGTATGGCTCTGGATGACCGGACTTCGCCACGTACCAGCCGCACAAGCGGGTGTTTTCGCCGTGCTGCTGCCTGTGAGCGCGGCCCTCGTAGGCGTGCTCGTGCTCGGCGAAAGCCTCTCTTCCCCACAGCTGGTTGCGTTCGTCGTTGCGCTCATCGGCGTGGTGCTTGCAACGTGGCCTGGGCGCCGAACGTGAAAAACGGGGCTTCTCCCCTCTGAAAAAACAACAACTCCCAATGAAAAAAGCGCTTTTTCCCTTGGAAACGCGTTTTTTCTCATTTAGCATCCGCAGTGCCACTGGAGACGCAAGTTTTTCATTGGTGAGTGTTCAACCAAAAAAGGAAATCAACCATGGCAACTGCAAAGAAGGCTCCGGCCAAGAAAGCTCCGGCAAAGAAGGCCGCTCCTGCAAAGAAGGCGGCTCCGGCGAAGAAGGCCGCTCCGGCCAAGAAGGCGGCTCCGGCGAAGAAGGCCGCACCGGCGAAGAAGGCTGCTCCTGCCAAGAAGGCCCCCGCGAAGAAGGCAGCTCCCGCCAAGAAGCGCACGCCCAACGCCGCGTTCATGAAGGCACTGACCCCCAGCCCGGCACTGGCCGCCGTCGTCGGCTCCACGCCGCTGCCGCGCACCGCTGTCGTGAGCAAGCTGTGGGACTACATCAAGAAGAACAACCTTCAGGACAAGGCCAACAAGCGCAACATCAACGCCGACGCCAAGCTGAAGGAAATCTTCGGCAAGCCGCAAGTGTCGATGTTCGAACTGGCAGCGCTGATCGGCAAGCACGTCAAGTAAGTCCTCGGGGGCCTCGCGCTCCTGAATCAAGAAGCCCGCTTCATGCGGGCTTTTTTTTCGCCTCCGGCATCGCCCCGCCCTCTTCGAAAAAACGCGCCGGCGTGCAGCCGAAGTGCTTGCGGAATGCCTCTATGAAGGCGCTGACGGAGCTGTAACCCACCGTCAGCGCGACCGCGGTGACGCTCTCGCGCAGGCTCAGCAACTCGACCGCCTTGAGCAGCCGCGCCTGCTGGCGCCACAGCGCGAAACTCAGTCCCGTCTCGGCAGCGAATCGGCGCGTGAGCGTCCTTCGTGCCATGCCGATGCGATCGGCCCATCGGTCGATGCCGTCCGGCAGCGCCGGGTTGTGGGCCAGGGCTGCAGACATAGCTGCCAGCCGGCTGTCCTGCGGCATCGGCAGATGAAGGGACGGCCTGTCGCCCGCGGCAAGCTCGTCGATCAGCACGCCCACCAGACGCCCTCGACGGGACTCCAGCAGGGGCTCGGATGCATCCATGCCCGTCAGGCGGTCCACAAGCGCGCGCACCAGCGGCGTCGCCGCGAACACGTGCGGCACGCCCGGCAACGTCTGTGCCGTCGTTGCATCGATGTGCAGGCTCCAGCCCGCGGTGGCGCCGAAGGTCTGCGCCGCATGAGCACAGCGCGGCGCGATCCAGCCGATCCACCCCGGCGGCTGCACCCAGCGGCCCGACGGCGTCTCGATGACCTGCAGCCCCTCCCGCAAGGCGAACAGCTGCCCGGTCTCGTGCGAGTGATAGCCGGTGACGCGCGCCGCCTCGTGGGCATTGATCCACAGCGTCGCGGGCGTCCGTTCAGCCATGGGTGGCCCGCGGGAGGTATCGATTGGCCCCGCCCCGCAAGCCCGAATAAGCGGCGCTGCCTAGCATCGAAACCCTCTCAACTCCAAGCAAGGAACAGCCTCCATGAAAGCCCAGGACGTACTCCCCGACGGCGAAGACTTCACCACCATCAACGGCCGCACGTTGCGCAAGGGATCGGTCGCCGCCTTCCTCGCCAACGCGCGCATCCTCGAAGACGCCGGCACATCCGCCGCCGACAGGCAGGCCGCCGAACAGGATTTCGCCTCGCTGATCCCCACCCTCGACGCACTCGGCCTGTTCGACGTCTTCGAGCTGCGCTCGCCGTTCCTGCGCGAGGAGGTGGCCCGCCATCGCGCCGCGTTCAGCCCTGTGCCTGCTGCTGCTTCGCCGAACGCGTGATCGACGACAGCGTGCCGCGCGTGGTGATGACCTCGGGGTCGAGCGGAATCTCGATCAGCGTGCCGGTGTCGGCCTCCAGCGCGCGCAGCAGGGCCGACTCGAACTGCGCCGTTTCCGTCACCCGCTCGGCCGCGTAGCCATAGGCGCGCGCAAGACCGCAGAAGTCGGGGTTGCGCAGCGCCGTGCCGCTGGTGCGTTCGGGATACTCGCGCTCCTGGTGCATGCGGATCGTGCCGAACATGCCGTTGTTGAGCAGCACGATGATGCTCTTGCCCCCGTGCTGCGAAGCCGTCGCCAGCTCCTGCCCGGTCATCAGGAAATCGCCGTCGCCCGCGATGGTGAAGGCCACGCGCCCCGTCGCCAGGTTGGCGGCGATGCCCGCCGGCACGCCGTAGCCCATCGCCCCGCTGGTCGGCGCCAGCTGCGTCTTCGCGCCCTTGGCGAGACCGCTGTAGCGGAAGTAGCGATGCACCCAGCTCGCGAAGTTGCCCGCGCCGTTGGTGATGGCCGCATCCGCGGGCAGGTGCTTCTGCAGCAGCGCGACGACCTGCGCCATGTCGACCGGGCCGCGCGGCATTTCGGCCGGCATGCCGGCCAGCGCCTGCGGCACGAGGTTGGCTTCGTAGTCGGCATGGGCCTGCAGCGTCCATTCTTCCCAGGGCAGCGTCGGCGGCGCGCTCAGCACTTCCAGGCTGCGCGCGGCCGCGCTCATGCCAGCGTTGATCGCCAGGTCGGCCTGGTAGACGCGGTTGAGTTCCTCGGCGCTCGCGTGGATGTGCACCAGCGTCTGCTTCGCCTTGGGGGCCTCGAGCAGCGTGTAGCCGCTGGTGGTCATCTCGCCCAGGCGCGGGCCGATGGCGAGGATCAGGTCGGCGTCCTTCACGCGCTGCGCCAGCTTCGGGTTGATGGCGATGCCGACGTCGCCCGCGTACTGCGGATGGTGGTTGTCGAAGGTGTCCTGGAAGCGGAAGGCATTCGCCACCGGCAGGCGCCAGTTCTCGGCGAAGCGCTGCAGCGCCTGCGCGGCCTGCGCCGTCCAGCCGCCGCCGCCAGCAATCACCAGCGGACGCTGCGACTTCAGCAGCAGCTCGCGCAGGGTGCGCAGCGCGCCCGGGTCGCTCCATGGCTCCACCGCCTCCACCCGCGCCAGCGGACGCGCGGCGGTCTCGCTGCGCAGCATGTCTTCGGGAAGCACCAGCACCACCGGCCCCGGCCGCCCATTCATCGCGGTGGCGAAGGCGCGCGCGATGTACTCGGGAATGCGGTTCGCGTCGTCGATGCGCTCGACCCGCTTGGCGAAGCCCTTGGTGCTCGGGCCGAAGAAGCTCGCGTAATCGACCTCCTGGAAGGCCTCGCGGTCGCGGAAGTCGCTGCCGACGTCGCCCACGAACAGCACCATCGGCGTCGAATCCTGGAAGGCGTTGTGCACGCCGATCGACGCATTGGTCGCGCCCGGACCGCGGGTGACGAAGCACACGCCCGGCCGTCCCGTGAGCTTGCCGTGCGCCTCGGCCATGAAGGCGGCGCCGCCCTCCTGCCGGTTGACGATGAAGCGCGCGCGGTCGCGATAGGCGTGGAAGCCGTCGAGCACCGCCAGGAAGCTCTCGCCCGGCACGCCGAATGCGATCTCCATGCCTTGCTCTACCAGGCACTCCACGATCAGGTGGCCTGCGGGTTGTGATGTACTCATGGGAAGTAGGAACCTCAGCTGCAAATGTCTCCGGCAATTATGTGCGCCCGCTCCAGACGCCTTGCGTTAATTCCCCAATTGGTTAAATTCGCGCCATGAAGGCCTCCAAGGACCCCACGCCCGACATCGCCATCGAGGCCATGGAACCCCGCTCGCGCGACGCGGACAGGTCGCAGCTGGCCATCCTCGCCTCGGCCCGCGACGAGTTCTCCGCGCGCGGCCTCGCGGGCGCGCGCATGGACAGCATCGCCGAGCGCGCGGGCCTCAACAAGCGCCTCATCTACTACTACTTCGGCAGCAAGGACGACCTCTTCCTTGCCGTGCTGGAGCGCGTCTACGCGGACATCCGCGAGGCGGAACAGCGCCTGCACCTCGAAGAGATCGACCCCGTGGAGGCGATCCGCCAGCTGGTGTCGTTCACGTGGAACTACTACCTCGAGCACCCGGAGTTCATCACGCTGCTCAACAGCGAGAACCTGCATTGCGCGGCGCACCTGAAGCGCTCGGAACGCATCCAGGAGATGAACTCGCCGCTGGTGCAGCTGCTCGACACCGTGCTGGAGCGCGGCCGCCGCGACGACCTGTTCCGCGCGGGCGTGGACCCCGTGCAGCTCTACATCTCCATCGCGTCGCTCTGCTACTTCTACCTCTCGAACAACCACACGCTATCGGCCATCTTCGGTCGTGACCTGCGTGCGCCCAAGGCGATGGCGCAGCGGCTTTCGCACATGACCGACCTGGTTCTCGGCTATGTACTGAAATAGCCCCCAGGCTTCGCGCACTTCGTGCGCGAAGCCAACCCCCTTCCGGGGGCAACACCAGCGGCCCGGCAAAGCCGGTTCCGCGGTAAGGCTGGGCTCGCCCCCAGGCTCGCGCACTTCGTGTCGCTTCGCCACCCCCTACCGGGGGCAACACCGGTGGCCCGGCAAAGCCGGTTCCACGGTGTTCCCGACCTTGGCCCGTGCCGGTTCCGACGACCGTGCACTGCGCAGTCGCACCTGAAAACCACTGAACCTCCTCCTGCGGGTATTCACTAGGGAGCGCCCGTTGACGCTCCCGCGCGGCCGTTCCTACAATCAATAATTCACTCAATGGTGAATTGATCGATTTCAAGAATGCGGACCGACCGCGCGGAGACATCCATGAAGTTCATTGCCAGCAGTGCGGCACGCACCGCCGCCCTCGCCTCCCTGACCTGCATCGCGGCGCTGCTGCCGGGGCTGGCGGCGGCGCAGAACGGTTATCCGAACAAGCCGATCCGCGTGATCGTGCCGTTCGCGGCCGGCAGCACCACCGACATCATTGCCCGCGCGATCACCGACAAGATGAGCGCCAGCATGGGCCAGACGCTGGTGGTCGACAACCGCGGCGGCGCGAGCGGCACCATCGGCCAGCAGGCGGTGGCCACGGCCGCGCCCGACGGCTACACGGTGATGATCCATTCGTCGTCGCACACGGTGAGCCCCTCCACCTTCGCCAAGCTGCCCTTCGACACGGTGCACGACTTCGCGGGCGTCACGCCGATCTCGTCGCTGCCCAACGCGCTGGTGATCTCGCCGGGCAAGAACATCAAGACGCTGCCGCAGCTGCTGGCCGCCGCGCGCGCCAAGCCGGGCAGCATGAACTTCGCCTCGGCCGGCCAGGGCAGCGCCACGCACCTGAACGCAGAGAAGTTCAAGCTGGCCGCGAAGATCGACGCAACCAACATCCCCTTCAAGGGATCGGGCGAGGCCGTGACCGAGGTGCTCTCGGGTCGCGTCGACTACTACTTCTCGCCCATCGCGCCGGTCATCGGCCAGATCAAGGAAGGCCAGTTGCTGGCACTGGCCGTGGGTTCGCCCAAGCGCGCGGCCGCCCTGCCCGACGTGCCCACCACCAGCGAAGCCGGCGTGCCTGGCTCGGAGTTCAACTTCTGGATCGGAATGATGGCGCCGGCCAAGACGCCGCGCGACATCGTCGAGCGCCTGAACGCCGAGGTGGCGAAGGCACTGGCCACGCCCGAGGTGAAGGAGCGCTTCGCCAAGCTGGGCGCCGACGCCTGGACGCTCAAGCCCGAGCAGTTCGACGCCTACATCAAGGAAGAAATCGCGAGCAACGCCCAGCTCGTGAAGGCGGCCGGCCTCTCGGTCCAACAGTAAGCAACGCAAGCACGCTCCCTTCGCTCTCCCGAAAGCCCCGGCTCCCGCCATGTTCCGCAAGCTCCTGCTCTCCCCGGCCCTGCGCCCTTTCCTCCTGATCCTGTTGCTGCTGGTGCTGTGGGACCTGGCGATCCGCCTGTTCAGGATTCCGGCCTACCTGATTCCCCCGCCGTGGGAGGTGGTGAAGCAGCTCGTCGCCGAATGGCCGCGCCTGCTCGCCGAGAGCTGGAAGACCACGCTCGCCACGCTCGGCGGCTTCGGGCTGACGATCCTCATCGGCATTCCGATCGCGATGGTCATCGCCTACTCGCGCGTCATCGAGTCGTACGTGTATCCGCTGCTGGTGTTCTCGCAGAGCATTCCCAAGGTGGCGATCGCGCCCCTCTTCGTGGTGTGGTTCGGCTTCGGCATCTTCCCGAAGGTCATCAGCGCCTTCCTGCTGGGCTTCTTCCCGGTGGTGGTGTCCACGGTGATGGGCTTCAAGTCGGTCGAGCCCGACATGCTCGACCTCTCGCGCTCCATGGGCGCAAGCCGCCTGCAGACCTTCTTCAAGATCAGCCTGCCGCAGGCCTTGCCGCAGATCTTCAGCGGCCTGAAGGTGTCGGTCACGCTGGCGGTGGTAGGCGCGGTGGTCGGCGAGTTCGTCGGCTCCAACTCGGGCATCGGCTACGTGCTGCAGGTGGCCAACGGCAACTTCGACCTGCCGCTGATGTTCGCGGCGCTGGTGGTGCTTTCGAGCATCGGCGTCATTCTTTTCGTAGCCGTCGATCTGGTCGAGCGCGTGATGATTCCCTGGCACGCCTCGCAGCGCCACACGCACTGATTTCCTTCGCAAAGCCAACAACTCCCGGAGACAACACCATGAAGAAACTGCTTCCCACGCTGCTCGCCGCGGCCGCGCTCGCTACCTTCGCCATCGCACCTGCCCATGCGCAGGGCGACAAGCCCAAGGACAAGATCACGCTGATGCTCAACTGGTATCTGTACAGCGAGCACGCGCCCTTCTTCCTCGGCAAGGAAAAGGGCTTCTACGCAGAGGAGGGCATCGACCTCGACATCCAGGAAGGCCGCGGCTCCGCCGTCACCGCGCAGGCGGTGGCCGCCAAGTCGGCGACCTTCGGCTACATCGACGTCACGACCATGATCAAGGCCGCCGCCAAGGGCGCGCCGCTGAAGTCGACGGGCGTGCTGTTCCAGGTGAGCCCGATGTCGGTGATGGGCTTCACCGAGAAGAACATCAAGACGCCGAAGGACATCATCGGCAAGACCGTGGCGGTGACGCCTGGCGACTCGATGTCGCAGATGTGGCCGCTCTTCCTGAAGATGAACGACATCAAGCCCGACCAGATCAAGACCGTCTCGGGCGACGCGCAGACCAAGCTCAATGCCGTGACCAACGGCCAGGCCGACCTGCTGCTGGGCTACGTGATGGACCAGGCCATCAAGCTGCAGGACGCCACCGGCAAGCCGGTGACGCCGATCCGCTTTGCCGACTCGGGCGTGAACCAGATCAGCTCCGGGATCATCGCCAACAAGAACCTGCTGACCGAGAACCCCGACCTGGTGAAGCGCTTCATGCGCGCCTCCACCAAGGCCGCCGAAGCCGCCGAGAAGAGCCCCGAGGCCGCGGTCGACGCGATGCTCAAGGCCAACCCCAAGGCCGGCGTGCGCGACACGCTCATCGTGGGCATGAAGCAGAGCGTGGCGCTCTACCACACGAAGGAAACCGCCAACCAGCGCCCCTTCCGCGTGCAGATGAAGAACGTGAACGACTCGCTCGACCTGCTGGTGCAGTACGGCGGCATGGATGCCTCCACGCGCGGCAAGCCCGAGGACTACGTCACTCTGGATTTCCTCCCCTGACCTTCCTTCGGTCCTGAACCCCGCGCGCCTTCCGCAGTAGTCACCTCTCACGCATTCCATGTCCCAAGTCAACCTGATCGAAGCGCGCGGCGTCTCGAAGATCTACCAAAGCAAGGACGGCCCCGTCGAGTCGCTCAAGCCGCTCGACTTCGCCATCAAGGAAGGCGAGTTCGTCTCCGTCGTCGGTCCGTCGGGCTGCGGCAAGAGCACGCTGCTGAAGATGGTGGCGGGCCTGTTGCCTATCAGCGGCGGCAGCCTCACGCTGGCCGGCAAGCCGATCAAGGGTGCGCAGAAAGACGTGGGCATCGTGTTCCAGAGCGCGGTGCTGCTGCCCTGGCGCAGCGTGGAAGACAACATCCTGCTGCAGGCCGAGATGCGCCACATGCCCATGGACGCAGCCAGGGCCCGCGCCCGCGAGCTGATGGAGATGGCCGGCCTCAAGGGCTTCGAGGGCAAGTACCCGTGGCAGCTCTCGGGCGGCATGCAGCAGCGCGCGTCGATCTGCCGCGCCCTGCTGCACGACCCCTCGGTGCTGCTGATGGACGAGCCCTTCGGCGCGCTCGACGCGATGACGCGCGAGAAGATGAACCTGGAGCTGCAGCGCATCTGGATGACCTCGAAGAAGACGGTGATGCTCATCACCCACAGCATTCCCGAGGCCATCTTCCTGTCGGACCGCGTGATGGTGATGAGCGAGCGCCCCGGCTCCATCGCCGCCGTGTACGACATCGACCTGCCGCGCCCGCGCACGCTGGACGTCATGTCCTCACCCGAGTTCGGCGCCTACACCAAGCTGGTGCGCGCGCATTTCTATTCGCAGGGCATCCTGGACCACTGAAGAGCGAGAGCCGGCCATGGACGCGATCCGCTTTCACGTCGAGGAGATCCGCTTCGCCGAGCGCAACGTGGCGCTGCGGCTGCCTTTCCGCTTCGGCGCCGCCACCGTCACGGCCTGCCCTCAGGTCTACGTGAAGGCGCGCGTGCGCTTTGCCGACGGCCGCACGGCCGAGGGCTGTGCGGCGGAGATGATGATTCCGAAGTGGTTCGACAAGAACCCGGCCCTGAACAACGAGCAGAACTTCGAGCAGCTGCGCTTCGCGCTGCGCGACGCCCGCGAGGCCTACACCGCCGAGCCCGACGCGCAGACCGCCTGGACGCATTTCGCCTCCAACTACGCCGCGCTGCAGTCGCGCGCCAGGGCCAAGGGCCTGCAGCCGCTGGTGGCCAGCTACGGCCCTGCGTTGATCGACCGCGCCCTGCTCGATGCGCTGTGCCTGCACAGCGGCGCCAGCTTCGCGGCGGCGATGAGCGGCAACCTCTGCGGCATCGACATCGCCGGCAGCGGCCTGGCCGACGACCTCGCGGGCTTCGACATGCAGGCCTTCCTGGCGAAGCAGTCGCCGCGCGACCGTATCGCCGCGCGCCACACCGTGGGGCTGGCGGACGCCATCGACGAGTACGACGCCTCGCCCGATGCCCCCACCGACGGCCTGCCCACGACGCTGCAGGCCGCCGTGCAGCGCTACGGCCACACCCATTTCAAGCTGAAGCTGTGCGGCAACACCGCGCAGGACATCGACCGGCTCCAGCGCATCGCTCGCGTGATCGACGGCCAGGCCCAGCTCGTCACGCTCGACGGCAACGAGCAGTACGCGGACGCCGACGACTTCGCCACTTTTCTCGACCGTATGCTCTCCACGCCCACGCTGTGGAAGCTCGCGCAGAAGACGGTGTTCGTCGAGCAGCCGATCCGCCGCGACGCGGCGCTGCAGCGCGACGTGTCGGCGCTGGGCAAGCGCATTCCGCTGCTCATCGACGAATCGGACGCCACGCTCGACGCCTTCGTGCAGGCCCGCGCGCTGGGCTACACCGGCGTGTCGAGCAAGAGCTGCAAGGGCTTCTACAAGTCGGTGATCAACGCCGCGCGCTGCGCGCAGTGGAATGCCGCGTCTGAGAAGCCGCGCTACTTCCTCTCCGGCGAAGACCTGACCATGCAGGCCGGCATCGGCGTGCAGCAAGACCTGGCACTCGTCTCCTGGCTCGGCCTCTCGCATGTCGAGCGCAACGGCCACCACTACGTCAACGGCCTCGCAGCGGCGCCCGAGGCCGAGCAGCAGGCTTTGCTGCGCGCCCACCCGGGCCTCTACGAAACCAGCGACGGCGCAGTGCGCCTCGCCATCCGCGAAGGGCAGCTCGACCTGTCCTCGCTCAACGCCGCGCCCGGCTTCGCCACCGGCAAGCCAGGCGCCGGCATCTCGTGGGACGCGATGCGTTCCGTCTACTGAACCGAAGCGCGCGTCCAGCCCGCACAAATCTCTCGCACCCCAAGGAAGAAAACGATGGCCACCCAACGTCTAGGAATCATCATGCACGGCGTCACCGGGCGCATGGGCATGAACCAGCACCTGATCCGCTCGATCTGCGCCATCCGCGCCCAGGGCGGCGTCACGCTGTCGAACGGCGACAAGGTCATGCCCGATCCGATCCTCATCGGCCGCAACGCCGAGAAGATGGAAGCGCTGGCCAAGGCGCACAACATCCCGCGCTGGGGCACCGACCTCGACAAGGCGCTGGAGAACAAGGACGACACCATCTTCTTCGACGCCGGCACCACGCAGATGCGCCCCGCCCTGCTGGCCAAGGCCATCCGCGCCGGCAAGCACGTCTACTGCGAAAAGCCCATTGCCACCAACCTCAACGAGGCCGTCGAGATCGCCCGCCTGGCCGAGGAAGCCACGAAGACCAAGGGCCTGAAGCACGGCGCTGTGCAGGACAAGCTCTTCCTGCCAGGCCTGCGCAAGCTCGACATGCTGCGCCGCGCAGGTTTCTTCGGCCGCATGCTCAGCGTGCGCCTGGAGTTCGGCTACTGGGTGTTCGAGGGCGACCTGCAGCCCATCCAGCGCCCGAGCTGGAACTACCGCAAGGAAGACGGCGGCGGGATGATCCTGGACATGATGTGCCACTGGCGCTACGTGCTGGACAACCTGTTCGGCGAGGTGAAGTCGGTGAGCTGCCTGGGCACCACCCACATCCCCAAGCGCTGGGACGAGGCCGGCAAGCCCTACGAGGCCACCGCCGACGACGCGGCCTACGCCACCTGCGAGCTCACCGGCCACAACGGCGAGCCCGTCATCGCGCAGATCAACATGAGCTGGGTCACGCGCGTGCGCCGCGACGACCTCGTGACCTTCCACGTCGACGGCACCGACGGCTCGGCCGTGGCCGGCCTGTCGAGCTGCCGCGCCCAGTCGCGCGTGGCCACGCCGCGCCCGGTGTGGAACCCCGACGAGAAGCAGACCATGAACTTCTTCGACCAGTGGCAGGAGATTCCGGACTCGCAGTTCTACGACAACGGCTTCAAGATCCAGTGGGAACACTTCATCCGCCACGTGGTGGAAGACGCGCCCTACAAGTGGACGCTGCCCGAAGGCGCCAAGGGCGTGCAGCTGGTCGAAGCCGCGCTCGAGTCGTGGAAGGACCGCCGCTGGGTCGACGTGCCTGCACTGAAGGTCTGACATGGCACTCTCGCTGAACCTCCCCACCGCCGGCGGCACGCTCGCGCCCTACGCGCTGCGCGGCACCGCACCGGTGAAGCCCGATGCGGGCGTCAAGTTCAACCGCATTGCCTACTCGGCCGCCCACGTGGTGGCCGACCCGATGGCCGCCATCGACCCGTGGCTGCAGTGCGCGGTCGACTGGGACACCACCATCGCCTACCGCCGCCACCTGTTCTCGCTGGGCCTGGGCGTGGCCGAGGCCATGGACACCGCGCAGCGCGGCATGGGCCTGGACTGGCCCACCTCGCTGGAGTTGATCCGCCGTTCGCTCGACGCCGCGAAGGACGTGCCCGGCGCGCTGGTCGCCTCGGGCTGCGGCACCGACCACCTGGACATCGACAGCGTGAAGAGTGTCGACGACGTGATCCGCGGCTACGAAGAGCAGATGGCCGCCATCGAGGCGCTGGGCGGCAAGCTGATCGTCATGGCCAGCCGCGCGCTGGCCCGCGTGGCGAAGAGCCCGGCCGACTACGAGCGGGTGTACGACCGCATCCTGAGCCAGGCGAAGCAGCCGGTGGTGCTGCACTGGCTGGGCGACATGTTCGACCCGGCGCTGGCGGGCTACTGGGGCACGAAGGATGTCGATGCAGCCATGGACACGGCGCTCGGCATCATCGCCGCGCATCCCGACAAGGTGGACGGCATCAAGATCTCGCTGCTCGACAAGGACAAGGAAATCGCGATGCGCCGCCGCCTGCCGCCGGGGGTGCGCATGTACACCGGCGACGACTTCAACTACGCCGAGCTGATCGCAGGCGACGGCTTCGGCAGCGAGCCCACGCACGGCAAGAGCGACGCACTGCTGGGCATCTTCGACGCCATCGCACCCGCCGCGAGCGCGGCCCTCGGTGCGCTGGCGCAAGGCAACGAGAAGAAGTTCCACGACATCCTCGGCCCCACGGTGCCGCTGTCGCGCCACATCTTTGCCGCGCCTACGCGCTTCTACAAGACCGGCGTGGTGTTCATGGCGTGGCTGAATGGCCACCAGAAGCACTTCACGATGGTCGGCGGCCAGCAGAGCACGCGCTCGCTGCAGCACTTCGCGGAACTGTTCAGGCTGGCTGATGCGGCCAACCTGCTGGAGCAGCCCGAGCTGGCGGTGCGGCGCATGAAGACGCTGCTGGCTTTGCACGGCGTGGAAGGCTGAAGACGAGCATGCGCGATTTCTCGCAGAACCACGACTGGCTCTCGATCAACACCGCCACAGTGCGCAAGCAGTCGGGCGCCGAGGTGCCGCTGGACCGCATCATCGACCAGTGCGCCGAACGCGGCATCCGCGCCATCAGCCCGTGGCGCGACCAGGTGGCAGCCGTCGGGCTCGACAAGGTGGCGAAGCAGCTGAAGGCGCACGGCATCGGCCTCTCGGGCTACTGCCGCGGCGGCTTCTTTCCGGCTGCCGACGCCGCCGGCCTGAAGGCCGCGCTGGACGACAACCGCCGCGCCATCGACGAGGCCAAGACGCTCGATGCACCCTGCCTAGTGCTGGTGGTCGGCGCCCTGCCCGGGGCGCTCGAAGGCAAGGCCGCCTACAAGGACATCGGCCGCGCCCGCAGCGAGGTGCGCGACGGCATCGCCGCCTCGCTCGAATACGCCCGCGAGGTCGGCATGCCTCTCGCCATCGAGCCCCTGCACCCGATGCAGGCGGCTGATCGCGCGTGCATCAACACGCTCGAACATGCGCTTGACCTGTGCGACGAACTCGACGCGGGCAAAAGCGGCATGCTGGGCGTGGCCCTGGACATCTACCACGTGTGGTGGGATCCGAAGCTGCAGCAGCAGATTGCGCGCGCAGGCCGCGAGCGGCTTCTGGCGTACCACGTCTGCGATTGGCTCACGCCTACGCGCGATCTGCTGAGCGACCGCGGGATGATGGGGGATGGGGTGGTCGAGCTGAAGAAGATCCGTGGGTGGGTGGAAGACGCGGGCTTCGCGGGGTTCAGCGAGGTGGAGATCTTTTCGAATCTTGACTGGTGGCAGCGGACTGGGGCTGAGACGCTGGACGTCTGTATCGAGCGGCACAAGCAGGCGGTCTAGAGCTGCTTTGTATGCGCGTTGTTCGGGGGGCGTGCACAGGCCATCGGGCACTCCCCTCCGCGAATGTCCCCCGCCCTTCGGGCTCCTCCTTTATTTCGCTGCGGGGAGCACCCGATGCCCTGTGCACGATGAGCGCGGCTGTGGCGCTGGCGGTTTGACCTCTGCTTCGGATCGCAGATGAGCATGCGGGGCGCAACCCGCCGAGCTTTTGTGTGAGATGAGCAGCGGACAAGCAGAAGGTCGAAGGGCTTATGCTGGCGCGGTCGCCATTGGAGTAGCGCGTTCAATGGGGAAGCCGAGTGCTGCTGACCTGCGATGACGCTGATTGGGGGGCTAATATCTGCCGGTTTCGGACTTTTGCATACAACCGCGGACGAAGCCCTATGAAGCCCGAGTACTGTCACCTTTGCCACAAGGATTGCCGCTGCGAGTCATGGCACCTCCAAGCCGGAGGCGGATATGTAAGGTTCGCCGATTACTTGCCTCTCAGTGAAGGTGCAGCTGGGCATCCTCGATCCATGGAGTGGTTCTGCTCTGGCCACCTGCCAGCAGCAAGAGCCTTGGCATACAAGCCGCTGAGTGACGCCATGACTTGCTTGGGACAGGAATACGGCACCTTCGAACCTCGCCTCTCCTATGGCCCTTGCCCAGATCCGGAACTATGGCTGACATCGATTGGCCAGAATCGAGCAAAGGTGTTCAGCATCATCCGTCAAGTGACAGGCCGCAATCCGAGCGAAGTCAAAGCATCGCTGGAAACCGGCAATTTCCGGATCAAAGCGGGGTGGCCGATAGACGCGGAACTCAGGCCTATCGCCGAGGCCCTCGAGGCTATTGGTGCATCAGTCGTTCTGCGTTGCCCCTAGCCGGCGGCGCACGGTGATCGCGGTTTGGAGAGCGTCTGCTTTCAAGCGAATAGTAAGACCGCCCAGGGTCCGTGGCTTTCGCGGATACGATGGCCGCCATCGGCCAAAACCGGACTTTGAGGAGGAGCCTTGCGTTCACTAGACGAATTGCTGGACACCCAGGAACCAGCCCTGCCGCAGGTTGAGCATTGGGCGAGAGCAGCCGCCCTCTCGGTTGAAATATTGCCTCCGTCTTCCAGCCGGGGCGACGTCCTCATCGAACTGCAAGTGACGACTCGATCGGTCCTTGGAGCGCTGGCCTATGGAACCGGTGGCGTTCTGGTGGACGGTGGCTGGCTCAGAATGCTCGGGTCCGGGCATCCCAAGTTGACCCGCAACATCGGCGCATGGAATGCCGGGCGGTCGAACGGGTTCTGCCTTGTGGCCGACGATGCGGTTGGCGGCTTCTTCGCTATCAATGGGGGTGCGCTCGGCGACGATAGAGGCGCCGTGCACTATCTCGCTCCAGACACGCTGACATGGGAAAGTCTTGGGTTCAGTCACTCTGCTTTCACACAATGGGCATTCACGGATCGGTTGCGCACTTTCTACGATGGAATGCGCTGGACCGGCTGGGAGGAAGACGTACGGCGACTGCCAGGGGACCAATGCTTCAACTTCTACCCGTTCTTGAGCACCAAGGAAGGTTCGACACAGACCAGTTCGAGGCGGCCCGTTTCAGTTGCTGAGCAGTACGCGTTCAACACTGCGTGAACAAAGTTTCGGCACCCGAAAACGGCGGTGTTCTGCCGATAACGGCCCTTGATATCTGCATTAGAGACTATGCTGCGTAGTGAATCTCTTGAACGATGGTGGCCGACCACTCAATCATTGGACCTGGTGCGAGGGACAGTTCCTCAAGTGGCAGTAGCAGTCGAGGCCGAGGTAACTCGCTTCGTTGGTGCTGAGGCCTTGTCGAAGTCCTGGTCCCGATATGCCAATTTGGATGCGGCATTTGGAGCGGCCACAGAATTTGCAAATGTGCCGACTTACTTCCTGCTCTTGCCGACACATTCCGATTGGACCGTCCTCTGGAATAACAGCCTCCTTTGCGACGGCTACGACTCGCTTTGCTATTGCATCACTGCCAATCATGGCCTGACCACTGTCCATTGGAACGCGCACGATTCGATAACGACAACGCAGCCCGGCGCAACATTCACATATCGAAGCTTGGAAGAAGCAACCGTGGTCGAACGGTCGGTTTATGCAGTTCAGAATGACCGCAAGTGGCTCTTTGGAGAAATCGGCTCCCCGTTGCCTGCAGAAGATGCCAGCTCATATTTGGCTCGGCGCAAAAGCGACCGTCTCAACGAATCACTGATGGCGAATCTTCTCGGAAGGCTCGGGGCCGCGCCATGGACCGAAGAGTTCTATGCGCTGCAGGAGCAGCCGTGCTTCATCCTGCAACGGATGGCCGCGCCGAAAACGATCATCCAGCGACCACGGGCCTCAGACCTTAGGGGGAAACAGGACTGACCTCTTTGGGAGTCAGCGAATGTCTCGTTCGGGCCCTAAGCGGAAGATCAGCCGAGACGTTGCGAATCAGGCTTGCTTATGACGACTTCAAGCGTGATCCCGGATTCAGGCCCGTTATGTTCAGGTCGCTTGTACTCGTCGAGCGCATCGACCATCAAGACAGTGGCACCGGGGACAAATAGCTTTGCCTGCTTCTTGTTGTTCGTATAGATTCCGAAGTGCTCTCTACTCCCAGTCCCGAGCTCAAGCAGCATGCTGTTGTTTAAACCGGTCTTGCTGTCTTGCCCTGCCTCATAGGCCTCGACAATAGTCCCGGAGATGAAGCGTAGCGGCATCTTTCGCCGATTGATGCTGTCCCACCACTGGGGCGAGCCAAACAGACCGAAGGTTCCTTTGAGGCCCATCCGAGGCTTGCTCGGATTCAACGTGAGCGCCTGAGCTAGTTCCATTTGCCTCGGGTCGGCTTCGAGTGCCTCAGTCAGCGTGTAAACGCGCCAATACCTGGATTCGTCAAAGGTCAGTAGAGGCTCTTGAACTCCCCGAAAAGGCTCGTCATTTTGAGGCATGAAACGTTGTAGAAATTCCATCTAGTCAATGTCCGGTTGTGGCCGACTGTAGCTGGTCGCCCAACTATCGCGAAGGCCCAAGGGAGCCAGCCTGGCAAGTGGCCTGCTATGCCCTCGGCTCTAGCGTCCGGTTTACCGCGTACCAGAATGCGGCAGCGTCTTCATCGCCAGCGTCCTTGGCTTGCTGAGACATTCGCGGTGCATATCTGTGTGCATCCCGCCCGTGGCGAAGCGCCAACTCGTGCGACTCACGACCGACTTTGACGTAGTCCACCGTTGCAGGTACCGGGCAATTTTCTGGCTTCATGGCGAAGGTCTGGTTGTGGCCGAAGCTCGTCGCTGAAGGACCTGTCACCACAGACACTTGCCCACGTCATCGTAGACCACGGCGCTTGGGATTTCTTTGAGCCAGTCCGCAATCCAGATGATGTGGTTCGTGAAGAGCTGGCTCTCGTCGTGTGCAAAAACAACCCGTATGCGATTGACGGGCGGGCCGCCGGGGAATTCGGCACCTGCCTCTTGCGCGAGCGCTGCATCTGCGGCGACTTCCGAGCCGCTCTCACATGTCACGGAAAAACTCCATGTTGGCCAGTGATAGAGGAGCCGGGGCACGTTCCGAAACGGCAGGCTGCTAGACGATACATCCGGCCGAGCGCTGTGTTCCCCCTGAAAGAGTCCGGTTAGCTTTGGCTCCAGGGCCTCCAACGGCTGGACGTCGTCGGCTGATGTGATGAATGCGTGAAGAGTAAGCATCGGTCAGGTGCAGGGGATAAATGGTTGAGGATTCCGGGGGCGTCGCATTCACCACCCCGGCTCCCCGCGAATTCTGACGCGCGGCCGACCGTTCGATGTTGTCGATTAGATTCGCTCAATTGAGCGAGCCGATAGCTCGGCGGGATACGCCGAAAAATGGCCGCACCCTCCGAGCTTCTCATCGGGACCCAGCAAGGTGCCGAGCACGGTGACTCGTTTGCCATGCCATCGGCGAAGCTGGTCCTCGTTGAATTGCAAAGCGCCAGATCCAACGCACAGCCACACGCTGGAGGCCTCAAGCGGCCCCTCATCTTTCGCACCGCGGCGCTCGGCCTTAGGGAAGTGATCCAGCGCCGTTCCTTCAAACTCGAAGCGCAAAATGCCTTCCACTGCGATGTCCTGACCTCTCAAGGTCGCAAGTTCATCAAGCGCGGCGTTGACGGAAAGCGCAGATTTCATTGAATTTGTGAGCCGAGGTCGAATGACAGGTTGCTGCCGCATTGTGCCGGCTCGGCAAACGTCCGGTTCTTGCCGAATCGTGCCACAGGAGCTAGACAGCTAGATGCCCGATGGATCCTGTGGCGCTTCATGCCGAGCACAGGCTGTCACGAGAAACGGTAGAACACCTTGTTGCCCCAATCCGTCTCGAAGCCATCCAGCACCTTTCCATGCTCGACACCAGTGATGATGGGCGCTGTTTGGCTTCGTAGGTCCGCTTCGATTGCGTGGCGCACACTTTCCCACCGCAGGACGTGCATTAGGTACGCCAATGGCTCGCTGCTGATCTGCCGCTCGCGGAACAGCCGGATCAGGAGCTGCTCAATGGCCTCGCGGTCTTCCGGTGCAGATTCGATGTGCGCAAGGCAGCGCCGATAGAACGGCTCAGCCTGATCGAACGAGAACTTCGTATCGAGAACATGCTCCGCCTGGAGCAACTCGTCGCGCACTTGCGATGCAATCATTCCGGTTCCTCAACGTCCGCTTCTGGGCGAAATCAGACCGCATGCGCGACTGACTCCTTTTGGTCGAGTGGAGTCTACGACTCCCGATGCCAATGAATGAACACAGCGTTGCCATGTGAGCTCAGCAGTAACACATGCCCAAAACAATGCTCACACCCATTTATGACGTGAAAGCATTCGTCTACCGGCGTCAACATATTGATCGTCGCGACACTTTCCACTCGAGCAAGATCGCGTCCAATGGATTCGAGAATCCCCTGCAGCTGAGCCGGGTCTGCCGCCTCTATCTGAGCTCGCACGGGCTCAATGGACTGATCAGCGCTGAGACATGATGCCCAAAAGGTGTCGAGTTCGTGCTTGGATGCGACCGTGTTCTGCAAGACATGAACATAGCCAGACCCAGTTTCCACTTCCACCCTTGACACAACACGTTGGCTTCCCGCTGAGGGAGGTTCAGCTGCGTGGAGGAGGATCTGATCGGTGCGATGAGTTGCACTCATGAGTTGAAGTGGAATGAGATATTCAAGTTCGCTTGCTCAGGGCCATGTCCGCTTGTGGCCGCGTTGTGCCGGCTCGGCGAACGGCCGCTTCTGGCCGCTGTGAGCCATGAGGACGTCAATCGGAGAAGGTGCGCGGCCCTCCCGAAAATTGCCAATGGTCCGGTGAGATCTTCTTGCCGTCGTCGGAATGTCCATCCCAGATATAGGTGTGCTTGCCGACCAGTTCCGTCTCAAGATGCACTCTCGCGTATGTGAAATCGAGCGATGCTAGCAATCGCTCAAATTTAAGCAACCACTCAGCCCACTCCCATTCAACGGCCTTGTAGGAGGCGCCGAACGAAATCACCCTGTACAGATAGGAGCCATGTGGTCCGTAGCCAGGTGGAGTGACGCTGAACATCGAGCGCGTGAGAAACGGCCATTCGTCAATCTCCGGCAAGCGCATCAATGCTTCATCCGTACGAGCGTCAGCGCCCGGAACGTCCGAGGATTGAAAGACTTCAATAGACCCGTATACAACTGTTTGGTGCCCCAATTCTGCACTCCGTTATGCGCTGTCTGGTCGCCGATTCTCTACGTAAAGAAGACCATATCGCCGGCTTCTGCCGAGGCAACGACCGTCGGCTTCTGGCCGGATTCTGCCGGCAGTTGCCGGCACCAAGTCTGAGCCCTTTGCGGTATGGCTGCCTCAGGAAAGCCGACCTTCGCGCGGCGGTCGGGATTGCGCTCGGAGCGAATGGAACTGCGCCTCGGGAGTTGTCGCAGCGCATGAGGAGCCCGGAGGACATTCCATCAAGAACTCAATTGCGCCTCGCGAGCCTGGCACGACTATTCGAACCATCCCGCGGCGTGAGTCGGGGGCGCAATACAACACGAACCCATCAACTTGACGTTCTCGCACCCACTCTTCGGGCACCCACACACAACGGCCGGCTTGAACAAGTGAATCGCAAACCGAGTCGTCGGCTGCTACTGTTGCAAACTGAGCGGTGGCACCAGCTTGCTCGGGAACGGACCGATCTTTTCGCAAAGCCGCTATCCATTCCAGTACCTTTCTGACCATAGCGTGCTTTAAGGAGGATGGTTCGGGGGGAGCAACGTCCGCTGCTGGCCGCATTGTGCCGGCCCAGCAAACGGCCGGTTCTGGCCGGGCTCAGTCAATCTTCGCCCCGCTCCGAAGTAGCGCCAGCTTGAGGCGTTTGATGAGTCTTCCCCACATCGACGGACTCTTCAGAGTCTGCATTTTCCCCACCCCTTTGTTGAATCAAAGACTGAGCTCTGCTGAAGAGCGACTACATCTGGCCTAACTTTGCCTGTCAAAGAAGAGAGGATGCAGCCCCACGGCGAATGGGATCGCACGGGAAAGCTAGAAGATGCTGGATCGCATCCGCGATAGTCCACTGTTCGAAGCCAGGGGTGACAATCGAGCCATCAGGTGCAACCTCCGAAACGTTGAACCCATCTTCAACGTCTTCGTAGTAAATAGCCATTTCCCCAAGCTGTGCCACGATGAAGACCGATTCGCTCACACCAGCACGCATGATCGGTGCGGCACGAAACGGGACGCGAAGACGGGCAAATTGGTCGGCTTGCTCTGGTGAATACTCGATGAGCTGGGCGGACACCAGTTCCTCCAGTTCGTCACGAGAAATCGGAACCCAGCGATCCATAGTTTTTGAACGAAGATTCATGAAGGATTTGAGGGCTTGGCGGACTGCAGCTCCTAGCCGTCAGTTGAAATTCGTGCTCGGCTCTTCGATTCCAGCGGGACTCCAAAACCGCCACACGCCAACCTCCTTGCCCGCGCGATAGCGCCCCTCTGCTGCAAGTTGGCCGTTCGCATGAAAGTCGCGCCAGAGCCCGTCTTCCTTGCCATCCACGTACTGGCCTTCGGAAACCAATTTGCCATTCTCGTGGTACTCAACAAAGAGGCCGTGTCGAATCCAGCGCGTTCGGTCTGGTGCCATCACCCGCGCATAACGGAGTCTGACGGCTCCTGAGTCGTAGGGAATCTCAGCGATGTTGAGGTCAGCTTCAATGGGCATGCTGTGGCATCTGCAGGCGAATTGGCAGGAGAGGTCGGGGGCGTCCGGTCCTGGCCGGCCGGAGCCAGCGGCATGCTACCTTTCGCGCCGATACGCTCGTTCGAATCATAGATGGACGCACACCCACCTCGCCGCCCGCACCGACCGGGTTGGCTGCCAGTTGTCGACGTCGCGCGCTGCACGGGCTGCGGTTGGTGCGTCGCCGCGTGCGACCTCCACCTTCTCAGCCTCGAAGTCAAGCAATGGAGGAAGTCGTCGACCCTCCAAGACGCGAATCGGTGCACAGTGTGCAGCGATTGCGCAGTGACTTGCCCTTTTCATGCGATCACCATGCGAAAAGGCTGAACGCCCTCGGCGTAGGCCTCGCCGCTCAGGCAATCCTTAGACCTGGGCACGTGAGCCGCACGGTCGTGAGTGTCAGGTCCGGGTCGGTAGAACCATCCACCTCGCCACAACCATCGCCGGCATCGCTGCAAAGCGGGGGCGCGCATTGCCAGCCAGTGGTCAACCTGGAACACATAGTCGCCATGGAGCCCTGTGTCGCAAACCTCAATCGAACCGAATTCCCTTCACCACCGGGCCATCAGGCAGGCCGCGAAACTCGCGGCCCGCAGACCGGCAACTAACCGCCGGTCTCAAGCGCCCCACGCCGCGCCTTCTCGCTCATCTGAAACAACTCCCCAGCCTTGCGAGCCATTTCAGCCGCGAGCCAGAGCAGGTTGTTCAATTGCCGAGGTCCATCCCCGCTGCACCAGTCGATCTCTTCCCCGTGGCAGACCCACAGTAGAGCTTCAAGCTGAGTGAGGGTGTTTTCGAGAAGATCCGCCGGATCTTGTTGGGCGGTTTCTGCGGAAGCTACCGGCGTAGTTGGCCGGGCTATAGTCTTGGTAGCCATTTTTGTGCGGTCCTTCCAAGGTGTTGCACGAACTTGGTTAGACGGCTGGGGTGCTAGTAACACCCTGGCCGTCGCCTTTTGATACCTCGCATCTGCATCGCTGCTTTCGCACCGACAACCTGCCGCGAGGCAAGCAGCCTTTGAACATCTGGGTGACTTGAGTGGGTGGCTCCTTTCTGCTCCCCTTGGCGAGGTGTTGAGTGACAGGGGCATTCACTCTAGAGAAGAACACTGCAAGACGCCTCCTCGCTCAGCAGGAAGTCGCCGAGACTGCCAACAAATGCAGCTTCCGCATGCGCCGTGCGCAAGCCCCCGTGAGCCCATGTCGCAGCGGCGCTGAACGCTCACGCCGACGGGGTGCCTTGCGCAGCGAAATAAAGGAGGAGCCCGAAGGGCGGAGGACATTCGCGGAGCAAGGTACCCCGTCGGCGTGAGCGCGCCCTGAACAACAGCAGCGCTCAACAAACAAACCCAGCAAAGCGAAACCGCCCCGCCTGTGCTGCAATCCGCCGATGCCTGCCCCGACCCTCGACGACCTGCGCCGCTACGCAGTGGCGCGCACCCTCTTCAAGCCAACGACCCTGCCCGCCGCGATCCGCCGGCTCGGCTTCGTGCAGGCCGACCCGATCCGAGCCCCGGCACGCGCGCAAGACCTCACGCTGCGCCATCGCGTGAAGGACTACCGCGCGGGCGATCTCGAAAACCGCTACACGCGCCTCGCGATCGAGGAAGACTGCCTCGTCAACTACGGCTTCCTGCCGCGCGAGCATCTGGCGCTGATGCATCCGCGCGAGGCCAGGCAGGCTTGGGACGCCGATACGCGGCGCAAGGCGGCCGACGTGCTCGCCTACGTGCAGGAGCATGGCCCGGTGCATCCGCGCCAGGTCGAGCAGCACTTCGCGCACGGCCGCGTCAAGAACTACTGGGGCGGCTCCAGCAACGCGACCACGCACCTGCTCGACGGCATGCACTACCGCGGCATGCTGCGCGTGGTGCGGCGCGACAGCGGCACGCGCGTCTACGAGGCGGTGACGCACGAGCCCGCGGACGACAGCCCTGCCGGCCGCGCCTGGCGTGCGGCGGCGCTCATCGAGCTGGTGGTGCGCAAGTACGCGCCGCTGCCGGCATCGAGCCTCACGTATCTCGTGCGGCTGCTCGGCTACGGCGCGCCGCACCTCGCGGCGCAGACACAGGCCGCGCTGCGCATCGCGCGCGAAGAGCTCGCCAGCTGCAGCATCGACGGCACCACCTGGTTCTGGCCCGCCGACGAGAACCCGGCCTCGCGCCGCCACGCGCCCGACGACGCGGTGCGCCTGCTCGCGCCCTTCGACCCTGTCGTGTGGGACCGCCGCCGCTTCGAGCTGCTCTGGGGCTGGACCTACAAGTTCGAGGCCTACACGCCCGCGCCCAAGCGCCAGTTCGGCTACTACGCGCTGCCGATGCTGTGGCACGACCGCGTGATCGGCTGGGCCAACTTCGGCAGCTCGCCCGAGGGCCGGCTGAAGCCGGTGTTCGGCTATGCCGACAAGAGGCCGCGCGACGCGGAGTTCCGCGCGGCGCTCGACGACGAACTGCAGCGCATGACGCTGTTTCTCGCCGGGCGCTGACGTCTTTCTTCCTATAATCGCCGGCCTCAGCCAGCCGCCCGCAACGGGCGCCAGCCGTCTTCGAAGGAACGAAGACCGCAGCCGAAAAAGCTGCCCGCGACGACGCAACAAGAACCCACAAAACACACCGGCCGCCAGCCCGAAGCGAGCCGCCGGTTGCGCTCGTCCGGATCGACGGAGTCACCGGATCAGAGACGAGAAGCCATGGCGCGCCCACATCCGGCGCACGCCGCAGCCACTCCCCCCAAACGCAGGACACAGGAGAAGCTGCACATGACATCGAAGAAGCATCGGCGCCCGGCTTGGCGCCCCACCTGGCGCATTTCGCATACCCGCCGCGCCACGCTCGCTGCAACCGCAATGGCGCTGGGCGCCTCCATACCAGCCTACGCCGAGGAAAAAGACGAATCCGCCGAGACCCGCAAGGCCCTGCCGACCATCACCGTGACCGGTGACGCGGTCGAGAGCGCGACCGGCCCGGTGACCGGCTTCGTCGCCAGGCGCGGCGGCACCGCCACCAAGACCGACACGCCGCTGATCGAGACGCCGCAGGCCATCTCGGTGGTCACGCGCGACCAGATGGAGGCGCAGAGCGCGCTCACGCTGCGCGAGACCACCAACTACACGGCGGGCGTGGTGTCGAGCAACTTCGACAGCCGCGTCGACCGCTTCAAGGTGCGCGGCGGCGATGCCATCGAGTACCTCGACGGGCTGCAGCGCAGCTACGGCACGTACAACACCACGCGCGCCGATCCGTACACGCTGGAGCGCGTCGAGCTGCTGCGCGGGCCCTCTTCGGTGCTCTACGGCCAGGGCGGCATCGGTGGCGTGCTGAACCTGGTGTCGAAGCGCCCGCAGGCCGAGCGGCAGCGCGAGGTGCAGGTGCAGCTGGGCAGCCACAACCGCAAGCAGGTCGCGGCCGACTTCACCGGGCCGCTGGACACCGAAGGCAAGTGGCTCTACCGCCTGGTGGCCGTCAACCGCGACAGCGGCACGCAGGTCGACCACGCGCCCGACGACCGCATCTTGCTCGCGCCCTCGCTCACCTGGCGCCCGAGCGCGGACACCTCGCTCACGCTGCAGGCGCTCTACCAGAAGGACAAGAGCGGCTCGCTGATCGGCTTCTTCCCGTGGCAGGGCACGCTGCTGCCCTCGCTCTACGGCCAGATTCCCACCTCGACCTTCACCGGCGAACCGGGCTTCGACCGCTACGACACGCGCAACACCTCGCTGGGCTACCTGTTCAGCCACCGCTTCAACGACACCTGGACCTTCAGGCAGAACCTGCGCTCCACAGAGAGCAAGGTGGTCTACAACTCCTCGTACACCAGCTTCACTGCCAACCGGCTCACGGGGCGCCCGGCACGGCCGGTGTTCAATGCCGACCAGCGCACCATCGAGCGCGACCTGATCGTGCAGCTCAACGGCGGCAAGATGCTGCTGCTCGACAACCAGGC
>Ga0207426_1000179_pt1 | contig 158635 bp, 138 predicted proteins | sample AraplaMF_Cvi_mMS_FD_184265 | JGI IMG/M metagenome (GOLD analysis project Ga0207426, IMG submission 184265) | Arabidopsis root microbial communities from the University of North Carolina, USA - plate scrape MF_Cvi_mMS (SPAdes) (version 2) | ecosystem: Host-associated > Plants > Roots >...
GTTTGTCCTTGCGCATCAGGTAGTCGGCGCGGATCCGCTCGGTCATCGCGATCGACAGCCGCACCGACCGCGACAGCCGCGACTGCATCAGCGCGTAGTCCGGCATCTCCGACCCCCGCAGGATCTGTGACTGCTCCCGCACGATCGCCCGCTTGGTGCTGATGTCCAGGTCGACGAGCTCGCGCAGCTTGTCCAGCGCCCACCCCGTCCACTTCATGTCGGGATCGGTCGGCTTGACCTCGTCGGAGTCGGATTGCGCCATGTCCATAGAACATATCATGAACGAGAATCACGAGTTAACGCAATGAACATTGTGTTTATGCGCACCGGCAATAGAGCAGAGTTCATGTCGCTCCGGGTGAGCGGCCGGCGGTCGGCCCCTCCACATTCTCAGCTGTGCTAATGCGCACGCCATCGAGTTCTGAGAGCCGCAGTGCAGGGGCGCTGCCAAGCGAACGCATCTGCGCTTGAGCCCGCAAAATGTCGTGCTAATCTTCCCTCATGGGGGATTCTTCAGGCAATTTTTCATTCCTTGAGGCTCATAGTCCGCAGCTGACCAAACTGGGTCGGCTGGCTGAGAGGTATTTTTCGGAAGATCCGCCAGCCGCTCTGATGAAGCTGCGGCAGTTCGCCGAGATCGCGGTCAAGGATGTCGCGGCGCGCCAAGCGCTGCTTCCGACGCAGCAAATATCCTTCGACGATGTCCTGCGCACCTTGCGAGCAAGATCGATCCTGCAGCGCGAAGTCGCCGATCTCTTCTACCATCTCAAGCGCGTGGGCAACCTCGCTGTGCATGAAGATCGGGGAAGCGCGGCGGATGCGCTGACAGCGCTCAAGATCGCCCGAGCAATCGGAATATGGTTTCACCGAACCTATGGGAATGCTGGCGCCTTTAAGCCCGGCCCCTTTATTCCACCATCGCCGCCGACCGATGCGACGGCGGAGCTGCGCGAGGAACTCGCACGCCTGAAGCAAGAGGTGGCTGCCAGCGCTGATGCTCACGCGAAGGTGCAACTCGCTGCACAGGAAGCGGAAGCAGAGCGCCGTCGACTCGAGGATCGCGCGGAAGCAGAGGCCCAGGAGCGCGCCTTTTGGGAACAGTATGCGGCGGACACTGAAGCCGCGCTGCGTGCGACCGAGAGAGCATTGTCCGAGACGCAGGCCCAGGCAGCGGCCGCGCCGGCCCAACAGCTCTATCTGCTCGCACAGTCGGCGCTCAAAGGCGCCGAGAAGATCGAGATCGACGAGGCCACCACCCGAGTCCTCATCGATGAGCAACTTCGCAGTGCGGGCTGGGAAGCCGACAGCACGACGCTTCGCCACGCCAGCGGCGCCCGGCCGGGATACGGACGCAACATGGCGATCGCCGAATGGCCGACCGACAGCGGCCCAGTCGACTATGCACTCTTCGTCGACGGGCGCTGCGTGGGCGTAGTGGAGGCGAAGCGGGAGGTGCGCGACGTTCCCGGCCGCCTCGGCCAGTCAAAGCGCTATGCCCGCGACATCCAACTGACTCCGGACCAACTGCCGCTCGGCGGGCCATGGGTGGACTGGGATGATCGCTTCCGCGTGCCTTTCGTGTTCGTAACCAACGGACGCCCCTATGTGAAGCAACTCGCGACCAAGTCTGGCACCTGGTTCTGGGATGCGCGCCGCAAGGGCAACACGCCGCGCGCATTGGCCGAATGGTTCTCCCCGCGCGACCTGATGGAGCGGCTGGAGCAGGAGCTGAGCGAGGACCTGCGTCCGTTCGCCGAGCGCGAGATCGGCGTCACCGGACTGCGGCCCTATCAGCAGGAGGCAGTCGCCGCGGTCGAGACGGCGGTGGCGCGTGGCCAGGATCATATCTTGCTCGCTATGGCTACGGGCACCGGCAAGACACGCCTCGCCATCGCATTGATGTACGAACTGCTGCGGACCAAACGGTTCCGCCGCATCCTGTTCCTGGTCGATCGCAACGCGCTCGGTCGCCAGACGCTCGATGCGATGAGCACGACCGACACCAGCGGCTTTCTGAAGTTCGACCAGGTGTTCCCGGTCGCTGACATGGCGCGCAAATTCCCCGATGCGACGGACCGCGTGCAGGTGGCGACGGTGCAGGCGATGATCCGCCGGATCTTTGATGATCCCGATGCGGAACGGCCAACGCCGGGTACCTATGACCTGATCATCGTCGACGAGGCGCATCGCGGCTACACGCTCGACGCCGAACTGCGCGAGGAGGACCTCGCGTTTCGGAATCTCGACGAGTATCTTTCCGCCTACCGGCGGGTGCTCGACTATTTCGACGCGACCAGGGTCGCTCTGACGGCGACACCAGCGCTGCACACAAGCGAGATCTTCGGCCCCCCGGTCTTCCATTACGGCTATCGGCAGGCAGTGATTGACGGCCATCTGGTCGACCATCGTCCGCCACGTCGCATCACCACGGCGCTGAGCCAGACCGGCATCCACTTCGACGCGGGCGAGGAGGTGAACATCGTCGATCCCCGCTCGGGGCAGATTGACCTCTTCAACCTGGAGGATCAGGTCGACTTCGAAGTCGCCGAGTTCAATAGGAAGGTCTATACGCGCGCCTTCAACCGCGCCGTTGCAGAGGCCATTGCCTCCGAATGCCCGCCCAGCCAACCCGGGAAGACCTTGCTTTTCGCCGCGCGGGACGATCACGCCGACATCCTGGTCGAGGAACTACGGGCTGCACTCGATGCCGAATATGGTCCGCAGCCTCATGATCTGGTTGAAAAAATCACCGGATCCATCGATAGGCCGCTCGATCGCATCAAAGCGTTCAAGAATGATCCTCGGCCCAAATATGTGGTGACCGTCGACCTGCTCACCACCGGCATCGACGTGCCATCGATCGTCAATCTGGTGTTCGTACGGCGCGTCAACAGTCGAATCCTCTATGACCAGATGATCGGCCGGGCGACGCGGCGCTGCGACGAGATTGGCAAGGAGTACTTCCGCATCTTCGACGCGGTCGACATCTACGCGAATCTGCAGGAGTTGACGGACATGCGCCCGGTCGTCATCGATCCGGGCCTGACCTTCGCGGCGCTCCTGGGCGATCTGGAGCGTGCCCAGACCGACGAGGACCGCGCCTTCGTTCGCGACCAGATTGTCGTGAAGCTGCGCCAACGAATGAAGCATATCGACGGCGAGCGCCGTGAGGGTCTGGAGGCAGTGCTCGGCCCTCTTGGCGAGCTGGCCGACAAGCTCAAATCCGCACCGCCGGTGGAAACAATAGCGCTCTTCCGCCAGTATCCGTCGCTCGCCGCCATTCTTGACGTCGCCGGCCCAGGGCCGAACGGCGATGGCATTTACATTTCCGAGCACGAGGACGAGCTTATCTCCGTCGCGGACGATTTCGGCGGCAAGGCAAGCCCGAGCGACTACATCTCCAGCTTCGAGGCTTTCGTACGCTCAAACATGAACTCGGTGCCCGCGATGATCGCCGCCACGCAGCGACCGCGCGAGCTGACGCGCAAGGAGTTGAAGGAACTCGCCATCCTGCTTGACGGCAAGGGCTACTCTGAAGCCAGCCTGCGCCAAGCCTATGGTCGCGCGCGCAATGCCGATATCGCCGCGCACATCATCGGCTTCGTGCGCCAAGCCGCAATCGGTGATCCTCTCGTCCCCTATGAGACACGGGTCGAGAATGGTGTGCAGCGAATCCTCGCGAGCCGCGCCTGGACACAGAAGCAGAAACAATGGCTCACCCGCATCGGCCGCGCGCTGAAGGCGCAGCCGGTGGGTGATCCGGAAATCCTCTCCGATCCGCTTTTTGCCCAGGCGGGCGGGTTCGAGGTGGTCGACCGCGAATTCGATTCTGGGCTAGGTGAGATACTGAAGGACCTGAACGCCGCCATCTGGGATAGCGGCGCTGCGGCTTGACGAAAGACTCCGAATGAACCCCTCCGCCGACCTGGTGAACAAACTCTGGCGCCTGTGCGCGCTCCTCCGCAAGGACGGGGTAACCTACCAGCAGTACGTTACGGAGCTTACCTATCTGCTCTTCCTCAAGATGGCATCCGAGCAAAAGGACGAAAGCCGGATCCCCGAACCATATCGCTGGGGTGCGCTCAAGGCGGCGACCGAAACGGACGTGCTGCAGCGTTACCGTCAGGCGCTGATCGATCTCGGCGACGGTACGAAGATCGCCGACCGTTCCGTCGTTGCCATCTTCCAGAACGCCACGACGATCGTCCGTGAGCCCGCGAATTTGAGAAAGCTGATCGACGCGATCGACAGCCTCCACTGGTTCAGCGACGAGCGCGATGCCTTCGGCGACGCCTATGAGGGCCTGCTCCAGAAAATGGCGGAGGAGACCAAGCGCGGCGCCGGGCAATATTTCACGCCGCGCGTGCTGATCCAGGTGATGGTCGAGCTAATGCAGCCCCGGCCGGGCGAAGTGATCCAGGATCCGGCAGCTGGCACCGGCGGGTTCCTGATCGCGGCCGATCGCTTTATGCGCGAGCAGACCGATGACTATTTCGAGCTGTCGCCCAAGCAGCAGGCGTTCCAGCTGCGCGAGGCGCTGCGCGGGCTGGAGAATGTGCCGGACACCTTCCGCCTGCTCCTGATGAACCTGCACCTGCATAAGATCGATCCGGACCATCTCGACCTCCAGGATACGCTCAGCCCAGCCGGCGCGCGCGGCGAATTCAAGAAGGCCGACCTGATCCTCACCAATCCGCCCTTCGGCCCGGCGGGCGGGCCGCCGACGCGCGACGACCTCACGATCACAGACCGGGTCTCCTCCTATCAACTGCCGTTCGTCGAGCATGTGGTCCGTGCGCTGCGCCTGGGCGGCCGCGCGGCAGTGGTGGTGCCGGACAATGTCCTGTTCGACGACAACAAGGGAAAGCTCCTGCGCCGGCGGCTGATGAACTGGTGCGACCTGCACACGATCCTGAGGCTCCCAACCGGAATCTTCTACGCTCAGGGAGTGAAGACAAATGTCCTGTTCTTCACCCGGGCGGCGGAGGAAGCGCCCGCCCAGGACGCCACCAAGGTGGTGTGGATCTACGACATGCGCTCGGGCGTGCCTGCTTATGGCAAGACCAACCCGATAAGGCGCGCCGATTTCGACGATTTCGTGCACGCCTTCGGCGGCGATGCGCTGGGCGGAGCGACGCGACAAGACCAGGGCGAGACCGGCCGCTTCCGCCGTTTCACTCGCGAAGAGATCGCCGCGCGCGGCGACAATCTCGACATTTCGTGGCTCAGGGACACCAGCGTCGAAGCAGAGGACGGGCTCGACACGCCCGAGGACATCGTCGCCGCAATCGAGGGCCATCTCGCCGCCGCGCTGGAGGAAGTGCGTGCGCTGGTCGAGGAACTGGCTGAAGGGACGGCTGACGCCGAGCCCGAGATCGAGGAGGCGGCGGAGTGACGGAGCAGGTCGAGAACTTTGGCCGCACGATCCAGCTGTACCTCGTCGACGGCACACCCGGTGGCTTGGTTGTCGCCTCGATCAAAGGCTGGACCGGGAGCGTACTGGTGGGCACGCAGAGCACCTTCGCCCGACTCCTTGCACGGGCGGAGGTCGACCGCACCGGCATCTACATCCTGTATGGCCCAGACCCGTCTGACGCACTGGGGATGCGCGCCTATATCGGCGAGGCCGATAGCGTTCGGGAACGTATCAGTACAAGTGCCGAGCAGCGGGCCTTTTGGGAAATCGCTGTCGTCGTAACCACCAGCGACGAGGCGCTGACCAAGGGAGATGTACGCTATCTGGAAGCGCGTCTGATCGAGATCACGAAGGCGGCCGGTCGGGTGGCCCTGGACAACGGCCAGGCACCGCTTGCCGAGCGACGCCGCCTTCCCGAGGCCGACAAGGCCAATATGGAGGCCTTTCTTGCCAGCCTCCGGGTCATCCTGCCGATGATTGGCCTCGATCTCCTGAAGCCAAAGCCGCGCGCTGCGTCTGCTGCGGCCCCTCAAACGGTCCCGGGGGTCCGCTTTGAAATCCGGCACAAGAGCGGTGTCAGTGCGCTCGCGGTTGAGGAAGATGGCGAGTTCGTTGTCCTGGCGGAATCGCAGGCGCTGAAGGATCCGGGATATCAGTCGAATACGTATGCTGAGCTGAAGCGTGAGCTGATTGACAAAGGTATCCTCACCCTAAGTGGAGACGGCACCAAGTACGAATTTTCGCAGCCTTACACATTCAAAAGCCCTTCGGCAGCGGCTGCCGTTGTACTCGACCGGAACTCGAATGGCCGAGTCGAGTGGAAATTGGAAGGTTCAAAGCGAACCTACCATGATTGGCAGGAGCAGAATGCTCATCAGGTGGAGGCGGCGGAGTGATGTTGCCAAGAGGGTGGGAGGAGGTCCAGCTAGGTGAACTGTCCTTTAAGATCGGCAGTGGTGCGACTCCTCGTGGCGGCCGCGAGGCCTATGGCAAAGTTGGAACGCCGTTGATCCGTTCCATGAATGTGCATTTCGAGGGATTCACATACGACGGGCTCGCATACATCGATGACAAACAAGCTCAGGCCTTGGCAAATGTAGAGGTCCGCCCTAACGACGTACTTTTGAACATTACAGGCGCTTCGATCGGACGAGTTTGTCTAGCGCCACGAAACATGAGTGGAGCGCGGGTCAATCAGCACGTCTGCATCATCCGAAGCGTTGAAGTGCTTCCAGAATTTATCAGAGCGTTTCTCGCCGCTCCTGAGATGCAGAGATTCATACTCGAAGAAAACTATGGCCTCACACGTCAGGCGCTGACGAAAGGCATGATCGAGGCCATACGTGTTCCGTTGCCCCCCGAATCCGAACAGCGCCGTATCGTTGCGAAGCTGGACGCGCTGACCACCCGCCTCGCCCGTGCTCGGGCAGAACTGGATCGGGTACCGATGCTTGCCGCCCGCTCCAGAAGTGCGGCAGTTCGAGCGGCATTCCACGGCGATCTCACAGCGGACTGGCGGGCCAATCGTGCGACGGAGGGATTATCGCCGCTTCCGAGCCACGATCTTCCCAAGGGATGGGCGTGGACGACGCTTGGCGCACTCGCCAAAATCAAATCGGGAATTGCGCTGGGCAAGAGGCGCCCAAGCCATGCCGAGCTGATTGAGGTGCCCTATCTACGCGTAGCTAATGTGCAGCGCGGCTCGCTCAATCTGGGTATGATTAAACATATCACCGTTACAAATGACGAGGCTGCGGCCCTATACCTTAAGCCTGGCGACATTCTGCTAAATGAAGGAGGTGACCGCGACAAGTTGGGGCGCGGGTGGATATGGGAAGGTGAAATACCCAATTGCATCCATCAGAATCATGTTTTCAGAGCGCGGCTTTTTGACCAACGAAATAACCCATATTTTGTCTCTCTATACGCAAATGAATTTGGACAAGATTATTTTCTTTCCCACGGCACGCAAACGACGAACCTGGCCTCTATCAGCAAAGCAAAACTATCTGCGCTCCCAGTGCCGCTTGCCCCGCCTGAGGAACAAGCAGAGATCGTACGCAGGATCCAATCCGTCTTCGCCCGCGCTGACCGCCTTGAAGCTGAAGCCGCGCGCGCCCAGGCGCTACTCGAGCGGCTCGAATCTACTTTTCTCGCAAGAGCGTTCCGCGGCGAGCTCGTGCCGCAGGACCCGAACGACGAGCCCGTGAGTGTTTTGCTAGAGCGAATCCGCGCTCAGCGCGCCACCGCTCCCAAGCCGAAGCGCGGCCGTGCGCGTGGTTCAGCCTGAGCTCTGTCGGGGGTTGGACCACGATCGCGTGAGCGGCGCGTCCCACAATGGCTATGGTTGGAGACGGCCATAGCTGAAAGCGGTGTGTGACGTTGGCGCTTAACTACTCGAGATACTAGAGATCCGGCCACACATCGATCGGCACCGCCCAGTCAATGTGCGGCCCCTCCCTTCCCTCCCCCTCCGTCCTGCGTTAAACCGGCACCGGCCCTCGGCCGCTCCGGACTTCCTCTGATCGGACCCCGCCATGCCCGACTGGTTATCGCTCGCCGAGCTCACCGCCCTCGTCCAGGTCGTGATCATCGACGTGGCGCTGGCGGGCGACAACGCCATCGTCGTCGGCATGGCCGCCGCCGGGCTGGCCGCCGAGGAGCGGCGCCGCGCCATCCTGTGGGGCATCATCGCCGCCACCGGCCTGCGCATCGTCTTCGCCCTGTTCACCACCCAGCTGCTGCAGATCGTCGGCCTGCTGTTCGCCGGCGGCATCCTGCTGCTGTGGGTGTGCTGGAAGCTGTGGCGCGAGATCCGCGCCGACCACGCCGCCGAGGCCGCCGCCCTGGCCCGGGACGGCGGGGCCGGTTCGGGCGGAGGGAACCCCCTCCCCCTGGCCCCCTCCCGCGAGGGGAGGGGGGACTCACAAGGGGCTGCCCCGACCAAGACCTTCCGCCAGGCCGTCACCCAGATCGTGCTGGCCGACGTGTCGATGTCGCTCGACAACGTGCTGGCCGTGGCCGGCACCGCGCGCGACCACCTCGAGGTGCTGATCGTCGGCCTCGCCCTCTCCGTCGCGCTGATGGGCCTGGCCGCCAACTTCGTCGCCCGGCTGCTGCACCGCCACCGCTGGATCGCCTATGTCGGGCTGCTGATCATCCTGTATGTCGCCGTCGTCATGATGTGGGATGGCGCGCATGAAATTTGGGCCGCTGCCAAGCCCTCCGTGGCGGGCTGACGGGCCGCCGGTTTCCTCCGTCGACAGCCCCCTCCCGCCGCGGCCTCTCGGCTTCACAGATCTCCGAGTGCAAGCTCCATTTGCCTCTCCCGCTTGCGGGAGAGGTCGGGCTCGCGCAGCGAGACCGGGTGAGGGCGGCACGGCCGCGACACCAGGATCAGCGTTTCAGGACCGGGCGGATCAGGCACTCGCCCTTGGCAAAGCGGCACTTTCGGTGAGGCCGCTATCCCCTCACCCGGACATCCTCCGGATGTCCGACCTCTCCCGCAAGCGGGAGAGGCAATCTGTTCGCAGGCCCGCCGGCGGTGTCGCCGATGCTGGTCGGCGGCCCCTACTCGTCGCGGTAGGTGCGGACGATGCCGGCGGGGCGGAGATGGGCGTCGTCGGGGTCCTGGCCGAATTCGCGGCGGGCGCGGCGCTGGCGCAACAGGTCCCAGGCGCGGTCGAGCTCGACCTGGATCTCCTTCAGCCGCTTCAGCTCGGGGTCGCTCGGCCGGCCGCCGGCCCACAGCCGCTCCTCCTCCGCCACCAGCTTCTCGATCCGGTTCAGCACGGATTGGTCGGTCGTCATTCCGGGCACACTCCCCTCGGTCGCTCCCGAATCGAGAGTAGCGCAAAGCGCGGGCCGTGCCAGGGGAGCGCGACGGGTCGCCGCTATTCGCCGCCGTAGCGCCGGCGCATCTCCGCCGCCAGCTTCGCCTCGGGCAGCATGCGGCTGCCGGCGTAGCGGATCTCCGCCACCGCGCCCTTGCGGTCGCGCACCAGCACCACCTCCTCGCCATAGGAGTTGTAGCCCTGGGCCCGGGTCAGGCGGCCGCGGTCCGGCCCGGAGGCGGCGGCCTCGAGCGTGATCTCCGGCGCGTCGAGGAAGGGGGTGGCCAGCGCCGGGTCGGCCACCAGCACCTTGCCGCCGGCCGGCACCAGGTCGCCGGCGCGCCAGGGGCTCCACCAGCGGCCGGCCCAGTCCTTGGTCTTCGCCGTGGGGGCGCCATGCGTCCGGAAGGTGGACAGGATGTGGACGATGCCCTCGGCCCAGGGGTTGGCCGGGCCGTCCACCGCATTGGTCAGCACCGCGGCGGCGATGCCCTGCCCCGGCAGCACCACGGTGCGGGTGATGTATCCCAGGAAGGCGCCGCCATGGCCGAACCAGGCGAGGTCGCCGGTGCGGCCGATCGAGGTGCCGAGGCCGTAATGCCGCTCCAGCTCCGCATCCGGGTTGCGCCATTGCGGCCGGACCAGCTCGCGCCGGCTGGCGGGGGACAGGATGCCGCCCCTCGCCTCGGGGTCGAGCCCGCCGAAGAACAGGGCCAGGTCGCGGGCGGTGGAGACGAAGCCGGTGGCGGCGGCCAAGGCGAGGGTCGGGGTGGCGCCGGGGATCGGCACCCGGCGGCCGAGCGGGTGCTTGGCGCTGTGGCCGGTGGCCAGAGGGGTGGCGCCCGGCGACGGCAGGTCGGGCGCCGTCTCCGCGAGGCCGGAGGCGGCGACGACCTCGCGCCGGATCCAGTCGGCATAGGCCTCGCCGGTCGCCGCCTCGATCACCAGCCCGAGCAGGCCGAAGCCGAGATTGGAGTATTTGAATCGGGTGCTGGCCGGCACCGGCGCCGCGCCGGACAGGGCGTCGCGCAGCCCGGCCGCGTCCGGGAACGGCTTGCGGTCCATCCAGTGCTCGGTGTCGTCGCCGTCGCGGCCGAGCCCGGCGGAATGCGACAGCAGCTGGCCGATGGTGGCGGCGGCGGCGGCCGGGGGCAGCCCGTCGACATGGCGGCCGGCCGGGTCGTCGAGGCCGAGCTTGCCCTGCTCGCGCAGCTTGAGGATGCCGACGGCGGTGAAGGACTTCGAATGCGAGGCGACGCGGAAGCGGTGGCGCGGCGTCAGGGCCGTGCGGCGGCCGAGCTCGGCGGTGCCGAAGGCCTGCTCCAGCACCACTTTCCCGTTCTCGGCGACGGCGACGACGCAGCCGGGCTGCTCGGTCAGCCGCATCTGGAAATCGAGCCAGCGTGGGATGTAGTCGAGCGCGGCGGGCAGCCACTTCGCCATGGGAGCCGTTCCTGAGTCGTGGGGCGGACAGCGTGTCAGAGCCTGTCCGTCAATGCCACGATCGCGTTGCCTCTCCCGCTTGCGGGAGAGGTCGGAGACGCGAAGCGGCTCCGGGTGAGGGGATTTCGTCGAGGCCGGGACCAGCCCTCACCCGGCCGTCCTGCGGACGTCCGACCTCTCCCGCCAGGCGGGAGAGGCAAAGGAAGGGGCTCTCCCTGCATCCCCGCACCTCTCCGCTTGACTCCGGCCGGCTGCGGCGTGAACATCTGTTCATCGATCGAGCAGAATCACAAACTGTCCGATCGACCGTCAGGCGCCCGCCGCCAAATCGGCGTAGGCTTCCCGCCGGAAGAGAGCGAGACCGCGACAGACGCGGCTGTGGAGGAACAACCCGAGGAGGCCCACCATGCCCTGGAAGATGTGCAAGGCCCTGGCCGGCGCCGGCGCGCTCGCGCTGCTGCTGTCGTCCGGTTCGGCGATGGCGCAGCAGAAGCTGACCATCGCCACGGTCAACAATGCCGACATGATCATCATGCAGCGCCTGTCGAAGGACTTCGAGAAGGAGAGCGGCATCGCGCTGAACTGGGTGGTGCTGGAGGAGAACGTGCTGCGCCAGCGCGTCACCACCGACATCGCCACCAATGGCGGCCAGTTCGACGTGCTGACCATCGGCACCTATGAGGTGCCGATCTGGGGCGCGCAGGACTGGCTGCTGCCGGTCGACGACATGCCCGCCGACTACGACCTGAACGACGTGCTGAAGCCGGTGCGCGACGGGCTTTCGCATGACGGCAAGCTGTATGCGCTGCCGTTCTATGCCGAAAGCTCGATGACCTTCTACCGCAAGGACCTGTTCGACAAGGCCGGGCTGAAGATGCCCGACCAGCCGACCTATGAGCAGATCAAGGAATTCGCGGCCAAGCTGCACGACCCGTCGCACGAGATCTACGGCATCTGCCTGCGCGGCAAGCCGGGCTGGGGCGAGAACATGGCCTTCGTCGGCCCGCTGGTGAACACCTATGGCGGCCGCTGGTTCGACGAGAAGTGGGAGCCGACCATCGACTCGCCGGCCTGGAAGGAGGCGATCACCTACTATGTCGACCTGCTGAAGAACTACGGGCCCCCGGGCGCGCCGTCGAACGGCCACAACGAGAACCGGGCGCTGTTCGCCAGCGGCAAATGCGCGATGTGGATCGACGCCACCTCGGCCGCCGGCTACCTGTACAACCCGAAGGACTCGACCGTCGCCGACAAGGTCGCCTTCGCCCAGGCGCCGATCGCCAAGTCGCCGAAGGGCAACCACTGGCTGTGGTCCTGGGCCCTGGCCGTGCCGAAGTCGACCAAGGCGCCGGACGCCGCCAAGAAGTTCATCACCTGGGCCACGTCGAAGCCCTATATCGAGGCGGTCGCCAAGAGCGACGGCTGGACCGTGGTCCCGCCGGGCACCCGCGCCTCGACCTACGCCAACCCCGAGTACCAGAAGGCCGCGCCCTTCGCGTCCTTCGTGCTGAAGGCGATCGAGACCGCGGACCCGAACGACGCCACGGTCGAGAAGGTGCCCTATACCGGGGTGCAGTTCGTCGGCATCCCGGAGTTCCAGGCCATCGGCACCGAGGTCGGCCAGCAGATCGCCGCCGCCCTCGCCGGCTCGGTCACGGTCGACGCGGCGCTGAAATCCGCGCAGGACGCCGCCGACCGGGCGGTGACCCAGGGCGGGTATAAATAAGGCCTGACGTCCTCACCCGGGGATCCTTCGGGGTCTCCGGGATCTCCCGAAGTCCCCTCCTCTTCGTCATTCCCGCGAAAGCGGGAATCTCCCACCGGTTCTTCCGTGAAGAGATCCCCGCTTTCGCGGGGATGACGGGGAAGGATTGGGCGGCGGGGGAGGATTGGGCTGAGACTTCCCGCCCCGCGCCCGTCGCGCATTGCGTCAGGAAAGGATGCACGCCATGGCCGCCATCGCCTCGACCCGGCGCAAGGCGCAGCTGCTCCTCGCCCCCTCGGTCACGGTCCTGATCCTGTGGACCTTCGTGCCGCTGGCGGCGACGATCTACTTCTCGACCCTGCGCTACAACCTGATGAACCCGCTGCGGCGCGGCTTCGTGGGGCTGAACAACTACGCCTATCTGGTGACCGACCCGGCCTTCTGGGACGCGATCCAGAACACGCTGATCCTGGTCGGCGCGGTGCTGGCGATCACCGTGGTGCTGGGCACCCTGATCGCGCTCTTGCTGGACCAGCCCTTCCCCGGCCGCGGCATCGTCCGCGTGCTGGTGATCGCGCCGTTCTTCGTCATGCCGACGGTCAGCGCCCTGGTCTGGAAGAACCTGCTGCTGCATCCGGTCTCCGGCGTGCTGACCTGGGTGGCGCGCTCAGTCGGGCTGGAGCCGATCGACTGGCTGAGCCAGGCGCCGCTGACCGCCATCATCATCATCGTCGCCTGGCAGTGGCTGCCCTTCGCCATCCTGATCCTGCTGACCGCGCTGCAGTCGCTGGACCATGAGCAGCGCGAGGCGGCGCGGATCGACGGCGCCGGGCCGATCGCGATGTTCTTCTACATCGTGCTGCCGCATCTGATGCACGCCATCGGCGTCGTCATCATGGTGATGACCATCTTCCTGCTGGCGATCTTCGCCGAGATCCTGGTCACCACCAATGGCGGGCCGGGCACGGCCAGCACCACCCTCACCTACCTCGTCTACCGGAACGGGCTGCAGCAGTTCAATGTCGGCAGCGCCTCGGCCGGCGGTGTGGTCGCCGTGATCCTGGCCAACATCGTCGCATTCTTCCTGGTGCGCGCGCTGGCCCGCACCCTGCGCAAGGGGAGCTGAGCCATGGCCGTGCAACGCAGCCGCAGCCAGGCGATCGGCGTCACCATCCTGGGCTGGGCCGTCGGGCTGATCCTGTTCTTCCCGATCGGCTGGATGGTGCTGACCAGCTTCAAGACCGAGATCGACGCCTTCGCCACGCCGCCGTCGCTGTTCTTCACCCCGACCTTGGAGAACTACGCCGCGGTCAACTCGCGCATCGACTATTTCAGCTATGCCCTGAACTCGGTGTACATCTCGTTCGGCTCGACCCTGCTGTGCTTGGTGATCGGCGGCATGGCCGCCTATTCGATGGCCTTCTTCCCGACCAAACGCACCGAAGGCACCTTGTTGTGGATGCTGTCGACCAAGATGATGCCCGCGGTCGGCGTGCTGGTGCCGATGTATATGGGCTTCCGCGACCTCGGCCTGCTGAACTCGGTCTTCGGCATGATCCTGCTGATGACCCTGGTCAACCTGCCGATCGTGGTGTGGATGCTGTACACCTATTTCCGCGACTATCCGAAGGAGATCCTGGAGGCGGCGCGGGTGGACGGCGCCGGGTCGTGGCAGGAGATGCTGTACATCCTCTTGCCGACCACCCTGCCCGGCATCGTCTCGACCTCGCTGCTGACCATCATCCTGGCCTGGAACGAGGCGTTCTGGAGCATCAACCTGACCGGGCCGGATTCCGGGCCGCTGACCGCGTTCATCGCCTCCTTCTCCAGCCCGGAGGGGCTGTTCTGGGCCAAGCTCTCCGCCGCCTCGACGCTGGCCATCGCGCCGATCCTGGTGCTGGGCTGGCTGTCGCAGCGCCAGCTGGTGCGCGGCCTGACCTTCGGGGCGGTGAAGTAGCCATGGCCGATGGCTACGACTTCATCATCGTCGGCGGCGGCAGCGCGGGCTGCGTCGTCGCCAGCCGGCTGGTGACCGAGCGGCGGGCCCGGGTGCTGCTGCTGGAGGCCGGGGGGCGGCGCGGCAGCCGCCTGCTGGACATGCCCGCCGGCTACATGAAGTTCCTGAACCAGGACACCTACCTGACCCTCAACGAGACCGTGCCGCAGGAGCAGCTGGGCGGCCGCGCGCCGATCATCCCGACCGGGAAGCTGCTGGGCGGCGGCAGCGCGGTCAACGCCATGGTCTATATGCGCGGCCGGCCGCAGGACTACGACGGCTGGGACGCCGAGCTCGGCGGCAATTCCGGCTGGGGCTGGGCCGACCTGCTGCCCTATTTCGTCAAGCAGGAGGGCAACGACCATCTCGGCGCGCCCTTCCACGGCACCGACGGGCCGCTGAAGGTCTCGCATCTCGGCCAGCACTGCGCGATGAGCCGCGCCTTCGTGCAGGCGCTGCAGGGCATGGGCGTGCCGTACCGGCCGGACTTCAACGGCGGCGAGCAGGCCGGCGTCGGCTTCATGCAGCACACCATCGACGCCGCCACCCGCACCCGCTGCAGCGCCGTCGCCGCGTTCCTGGCCCCGGTGCTGCGCGACCCGAAGCTGACGGTCGAGACCGGCGCCGTCGCCACCCGCATCCTGGTCGAGCGCGGCCGCGCCACCGGCGTCGACTACATCAAGGACGGCCAGAGCCGCCGCGCCGGCGGGGCCGAGGTGATCCTGGCCGCCGGCGCCTATGCCTCGCCCAAGCTTCTCATGCTCAGCGGCATCGGCCCGGCGGAGGCCCTGGGCCGGCATGCCATCCAGGTCAAGGCCGACCTGCCCGGCGTCGGCGCCAACCTGCAGGACCATCACGAGGTGCCGGTGGTGGCAGCCACCAACGGCGCCTATGGCTATTTCGGCCAGGACCGCGGCCTGCCGATGGCCAAGGCCGGGCTGCAATACCTGATGTTCAAGACCGGGCCGGTGACCACCACCGGCGTCGAGGCCTGCGCCTTCATCGACCCCGACGGCGACGACCAGAGCGACCCGAAGCTGCAGCTGTACTGCGTGCCGACCGTCTATCTCGACCGCGACGTCACCGGCGTGGCGCCGACCGACGGGGTGACGCTGAACGCCTGCCTGATGCGGCCGAAGGCGCGCGGGTCGGTGGCGCTGCGCTCGGCCGACCCGACCGACCCGCCGCTGATCGACTGCGCCTTCTTCGGCGACCCGGAGGATCTGCGCCTGTCGGTGGCCGGGCTGCGCTTCGCCCGCCGGGTGCTGGCGGCCGACCCGGTGGGCCGGATGGTGACCGGCGAGATCTTCCCCGGCGACGCCACCACCAGCGACGAGGAGCTGGCCGCGCATTGCCGGCGCACGGTCAAGACCAACTACCACCCGGTCGGCACCTGCCGCATGGGGCCTGAGGGCGACCCGATGGCAGTGGTCGACCGCGAGTTGCGTGTGCGCGGGGTGGAGCGGCTGCGCGTCATCGACGCCTCGATCCTGCCGCGGGTGACCAGCGGCAACACCAACGCCCCGGTGCTGGCGGTCGCCGACCGGGCCGTCGACCTGATTCCGAATTGATATCGATGTGATGGAGAGGACCATGTACCGCGAGAAATTCGACCTTTCCGGCCGCGTGGCGGTGGTGACCGGCGGCGGCCGCGGCATCGGCCGGGCCACCTGCGAGGCGCTGGCCGAGGCCGGCGCCAAGGTGGTGGTGGCCGAGATCCTGGCGGATATCGGCGCCGACACCGCCAAGGCCGTTGGCGGCGAGTTCATCAAGCTGGACGTCACCGACCCCGACGCCGTGACCAAGGCGGCCGACGACGTCCAGGCGCGGCTCGGCCGGGTCGACGTGCTGGTCAACAACGCCGGCATGGCCCGCAACAGCGACGCGCTGGCGACCAGCGACGAGGAATGGCGCAAGGTCATGGACCTGAACGTCAACGCCGTCTTCTGGTGCGCCCGCGCCTTCGGCAAGCACATGGTGGCGGCGAAGCGCGGCAGCGTGGTCAATATCGGCTCGATGTCCGGCATCATCGTCAACAAGCCGCAGGGCCAGGCGCATTACAACGCCAGCAAGGCCGCGGTGCACCTGCTGACCAAGTCGCTGGCCTGCGAATGGGCGCCGCACGGGGTGCGGGTTAACGCCATCGCCCCCGGCTACATCGCCACCGACATGACCCTGGCCGGCCGCACCAAGAAGGAATGGTACGACCAGTGGATCGAGATGACGCCGATGGCCCGCTGCGGCGAGCCCTGGGAGATCGCCGCCACCGCCCTCTTCCTCGCGGCCGACGCCTCCGGCTTCTTCACCGGCGCCATCCTGGGGCCGGATGGCGGGTATACGGCGTGGTGAGGCGACGGGGCTTCGAATAAAGGCCGTCATGGCGAGGCGCACAGTGCCGTGGCCATCCAGAGATCGAGCCGCTGGATGGCCACGCCCCTTCGGGGCTCGCCATGACGGTTTGGGATCGGGAAGGCCCATTCATCCGATCCGACTCGCCTTCGTTCTTATTTTGTTCTAGCGTACAGGCATGGTCGATACCATGCCTGCCACCGCCAGCCTGATCCGGATCGATGCCGCTTTGGCCGCGGCTTTCGGGCCGCCGCCGCGCTGGCTTTATCCGGACCCGGTCGAGGTGCTGGTGCTGGCCCTCTTGTCCGCCCGCACCCGGGACGAGGTGGCAATGGCCGCCCACCGGGTGCTGCGCGTGCGCTTTCCGCGCTGGGAAGTCCTGCTCGAGGCCGACCCGGCGGTGGTCGAGCGGCTGATCGGCCGCACCACCTGGCCCGACCGCAAGGCGCAGACGCTGCAGGAGGCGCTGCGGGCGTTGCAGGCGATCCGCGGCCGGCTGGAGCTGGATTTCCTGGCCGATCTGGGCGTCGAGGAGGCGACGGCCTGGCTGCGGACGCTGCCGGGCGTCGGGCCGAAGACGGCCGCGTGCGTGCTGCTGTTCAGCCGGCTGCGGCTGCGCGCCCTGCCGGTGTCGACCGGCCATCACCGCATCGCCAAGCGGCTCGGCCTGATCTCGCGCCGCGCCGGCGCCGAGGCGGCGCACGGGCCGTTGCTGGCGATGCTGCCGCCGGACTGGGACAATGACCGGATCGAGCGGCACCATTGGCTGGTCAAACGCCTGGGCCACGACCATTGCACCGACCGGCGGCCGCGCTGCGGCAGTTGCCCGGTGCAGGCGCTGTGCCCGAGCCGCGGCCGCATCCGCCCGGCGCCGGAGCACCGCATCAGCCAGCTTCCCCTGCCCTTCGCCGGCGTCGATGTCCGGGTGCAGCCAGGCTTCGCACCCGGAGTCGCAACGGAATCTTCACCCGCCCTTCGCCACAAGCGAACGAAACCTTCTTTTTCGATCGAAACCTCTGACCCGGATGTCCGATCCAACGGCGATCTGATAACTTTCCCAAAAATGGAGAAATTGGAGGTTCGCCCGTCTGCGAGGACGTGAACCCGCTTCCCATTTCGGAGGGTTCAAATGCCGCTCATCACCAATGTCGCCTATTCGCCCGACCCGACCGACGGCCAGGATCTGGGCCTCGACGTCGCCCTGAACGGGGCCACCCGGCTCGTGGTCAACTGGGGCGACGGCTCGCCGCTGCAGCTCTATCAGGTCGAGCCGGGCAGCAGCTCGATCCACCTGTCGCACGCCTATGCCGACCCCACGCTCGGCACCATCGTGCTCCGCGCCGGCGGCCCCAGCGTGCCGGACGACCGCACCACACTGAATCTCGTGGTCGGGGCGGACGAATCCTACAGCCGTGTCTCCGGCGATCCGGAGTTTGACAGCATCCTGCGCGAAAACCCGCTCATCTCCGGCGACGGCAGCCTGGTGGCCTGGGCCGACACCTACAACGGCTACAGTGTCTTCGCGATGGTCAAGGACCTGGCCAACGGCACCACCACCTACCTCGGAGTCGGCCGCGACGCCTATCAGTTTGACGGCCCCCCGGTCATGCTGGCAAACGGCGCCGCAGTCTGGGTCTATGAGGGATATCTCGGCATCGCCGGGTATCTTCACCCCGCCTCACTCTATCTGGCAGCGACAGGCCAGGAGATCACCCTCGAGGACGCCTATCACATTGCGGTCACCGATGACGCCAAATACGCCGTCTACCAGTACAACACCGAAGTGGGCTCAGGACAGAACGGCTGGTATCTGCGCGACCTCGATGCCGGGACCAGTGTCTATCTCGGGGCCGATCCCGAATATGACGGCCCGCGCTACCATGTGCATTCCGTCGACGGCCAGCTGACGGTCGACGACGACACCACCGGGCAGCATTCCGTCAGCGGCGCGCTGGCCACCGACACCACGGCCGACGGCAGCGTCACCGTGATCGCCACCGACGACGCGCTGGCGCCGGGCGACACCAACGCCAGTTCCGACGTCTATCTGCAGGAGAACGGCGCCCCGACCCATGACGGCACCGCCGGGCCGGACGTTCTGCTGCTGGGCGCGGCGAACGACATCGCCGATGGCGGCGCCGGCAAGGACTATCTGGCCGGCGGGCTCGGCGACGATTCCCTGAGCGGCGGCGCCGGCGACGACCTGCTGGAGGGTGGCGCCGGGGCGGACAGCCTGAACGGCGGCGACGGCATCGACGCCGCGGGCTATGCCACCAGCCTGGCCGGGATGCAGGCCAGCCTCGACCGGCCGGCCGGCAACACCGGCGCCGCGGCCGGCGACACCTATTCCGGCATCGAGAACCTGCTGGGCAGCGCCTTCGCCGACCGGCTCGAAGGCGACGCCGCTGCCAATGCCCTGCGCGGCGGGGCCGGCGACGACCGGCTCGGCGGGCTGGGCGGCGACGACCGGCTGGTCGGCGGCGACGGCAACGACGTGATCGCAGGCGGCAGCGGCGACGACCGGATCTATGGCGGCGCCGGGGACGACCGCATCACCGGCGGCGCCGGGGCGGACACCTTTGTGATCCAGCCCGGCTTCGGCCGCGACGTGGTCACCGATTTCGACCATGCGGGCGGCGACGTGATCCTGTTCGACCGCGACGTGTTCGCCAGCTTCGCCGAGGTCATGGCCCATGCCGCCGATTACGGCGCGGACGGCACCGTGATCACGCTCGACGCCGACGACAAGCTGATCCTGCTCGGCGTCGACCGGGCCGAGTTGCACGCCAGCGACTTCGCGTTTGTGTGAGTCCTTGTGGGTTGCGGCTCCCTCGTGGCGAGGCTTTTTCGGAAGGCCATCGCCCCCGGGGTCGGTCTATCCCCTTTTATTCTCCCCCTCCCCTTGCGGGAGGGGGTTAGGGGGAGGGGTTTTGGCGCCGGTAGAAGTGATGCTGAACGTCATGGCCGGCCCCGCAGAAATCCTGGCTGATTTCACGCCGACTCTCGTCATCGACACCCCCTCCCCCTACCCCCTCCCGCGAGGGGAGGGGGAGAGTGGAAAGCATGCATCGGTTCAGCTGGTCGAGTGCTGAAGAGATCTCGCGCTGCGGGAAAGGCCACGCAAAGACAGCCCGCCCCTACGCCGCCAGGCTGGGCTGCGGGCCGACATAGCGGCTGTCGGGCCGCAGCAGCCGGCCGGTCTGCTCCTGCTCCAGGATATGAGCGGTCCAGCCGGCGACGCGGCCGATGGCGAAGGCCGGGGTGAACAGCGACCGGTCGAGCCCGACCGCGTCGAGCACCAGGGCGGTGTAGAACTCGACATTGATGTCCAGCGGCCGGTCCGGCTTGTGCTTGTGCAGCGCCGCCAGCGCCGCCTTCTCCACCGCTTCGGCCAGTGCGATGCGCGGGCTGGACAGGCGCGCGACCACCGATTTCAGCACGTCCGCCCGCGGGTCACGGGTGCGGTAGATGCGGTGGCCGAAGCCCATCAGCCGACGGCCGGCCGTGAGCTCCGCCTCGATCCAGCCCGGCGCGGCCTCGGCCGCACCGATGGCGTCGAGCATGTCCAGCACCGGCCCCGGCGCGCCGCCGTGCAGCGGACCCTTGAGGGCGCAGAGCGCGGCGGTGACCGAGGCCACCGTGCCGGCCAGGGTCGAGGCCACGACGCGGGCGGCGAAGGTCGAGGCGTTCAGGCCGTGGTCGGACACGGTGACGAGATAGGCGTCGAGCGCCCGCGCCAGATCCGGGTCGGCCGGCTTGTCCGCCAGCATGCGCAGCAGATCGGCGGCGTGGCCGGCCTTCGGGTCGGGGGCGACCGCTGGCTTGCCTAGGGCCTGACGCACCAGCGCCGCCAGGAACACCGGCATGGCGGCGACCAGGCCCAACGGGGAGCCATCCGCGTCGTCGGCGAGGCCGGCGATCATCGCCCGCAGCCCGTCGATCGGCGGCAGCCCGGCCGCGGCCGGCAGCAGCCGCGGCACATGGCGGAAGGCGGCGGCGCGGGCGGCGCCGAGCCGGGCCTTGAGATCGGCGGTGTCGGCGAAGCCGTCCCACAGCAGCGCCAGCACGCCCTCGAAATCGAGCGTCCGCGCCGCCTCCTCGACCGGCAGGCCGCGGATCACCAGCACGCCGCGCTGCCCGTCCACCAGGCTCATCACCGTCTCGGCGGCGACGATTCCGTCCAGTCCTGTCGTCATCTCGACCTCCTTCTTCGCAGGTGCACAAAAGGTCGAGCCGAACGGATAGGTTGTCAATCTTGATAGATGCGATCAATGTATAGACTTTGGAGCGAGAGGGTCATGAGCGGTCGAGTCATTTTGGAGAGAACCCCCTCCCCCTACCCCCCTCCCACAGGGGGAGGGGGGACTCATTGGGGTGGTTGCCGAGGCCGCCTCACCCTCCCCGTCTCATGATCCAGGAACCGACCCTGTCGGCGAGCGAGGCGGCGGCGGAGCTGGGGGTCAGCCTGGCGACGCTATACGCCTATGTCAGCCGCGGCATGATCCGGTCGATCGCCGAGCCCGGCCGCCGCCAGCGCCGCTACGCCGCCGCCGATATCCGCCGCCTGGCCCGCAAATCCGAGCCGGAGACGGCGCCGCCACCGCTGTACTGGGGCCAGCCGGTCCTGGAATCGGCGATCACCCTGGTGGCCGGCGGGCGGCTGTACTACCGCGGCCGGGACGCGGTGCGGCTGGCCGAGAGCGCGACGCTGGAAAGCGTCGCCGGGCTGCTCTGGAACGTCGCCGCCGACGACCCCTTCGCCGCCCCGGTGGCGCCGCTGCCCCCCGTCGCCGCGCGCATCGCCGCCGAGGCTGCCGGCCTGCCCCCGATGGAGCGGGCCATGGCGGTGCTGCCGGCGCTCGGAGTCGAGGACGACCGCGCCCTCGCCCGCTCCGCCGCCGGGCTGCAGCGCACCGGGGTGCGGCTGCTGCGCTGGCTGACCGCGGTGATGCTGCGGCGCCCGGCCTCGGCCGCGCCGGCACATGAGGATCTGGCCGAGGCCTGGGGGGCTCCTGCCGGCGCCGCCGATTTGCTGCGCCGCGCCCTGGTGCTGTGCGCCGACCACGAGCTGACCGCCTCGACCTTCGCCGCCCGCATCGCCGCCTCGACCGGCGCCTCGCCGCATGCCGCGGTCGCCGCCGGCCTGGCGGCGCTGAACGGCCCGCTGCATGGCGGCCTGAGCGCCCGCACCGGCACCTTCCTGGAACTGGTGCTGGGCGCCGCCGACGCCCGCCGCCTGGTGGTGGAGCGGCTGCAGCACGGCGACGACCTGCCCGGCTTCGGCCACACCCTCTATCCCGACGGCGATCCGCGCGGCCAGCACCTGCTAGACCGCATCCTCGCCATCCTGCCGGACGCGCCGGAGCTGGCGGTCGCCGAGACCCTGGTCGAGACCGTGTTCGACCTGACCGGCGAGCGCCCGACCATGGATTTCGCCCTGGTGCTGGCGGCCCGGCTGATCGGCCTGCCGCCGGAGGCGCCGCTGGCGGTCTTCGCCCTGGGCCGCAGCGTCGGCTGGATGGCGCATGTGATGGAGCAGTACGCCGCCGCCCGGCTGATCCGGCCGCGTGCCCGCTATGTCGGGCCTCAACCCTGAGGGTCCGTCTCCCCGCGCAGACCGACCAGGCTGTAGATCGGCACCGGTTCGCGGGCACCGCGGGGCACCTCGTTGCCGACGAAACGGAACTCGAACCCCTCGCCCGCCTCCTGCCGCACCGCCTCGCTGACCAGGATGGTGGTGCCGTGGATCTTGCCCAGCGCCTCGAGCCGCGCCGCCACGTTCACGGTATGGCCGAGCGCGGTGTAGTTCATGCGATCGACCGAGCCGACATTGCCCACCACCGCCTCGCCGGTGTGCAGGCCGAAGCGGGTCGGCATCGGCACGCCGCCCTCGGCCTCGAACTCGGCGTTCAACCGGTCGATCCGCGCCGCCGCCCTGAGCGCGCCGAGGCAGGCCAGGCGGACATGGTCGGGCTGGTCCTCGGGCGCGTTCCAGAATGCCATGACGCTGTCGCCGATATATTTGTCGATGGTGGCGCCGTTGGCGATCAGCTCCTCCCCCAGCGCGCTGAAATAGCGCGAGGTGCGCTCCATCAGCTCCTCCGGCGGCAGGCCTTCCGCCATCGCGGTGAAGCCGGCGACATCGGAGAACAGCACAGTGATCGGCTGGCGCCGCCCGCCCAGCGCGGGCACCAGCGTCCGGCCGAGGATGCCGCGGACGATCTGGCCCGGGACGTAGGCGGCGAAGGTCCGCAGGGTGAGGCCGAGAACGTCGATCGCCGAGGACAGCGACCGGATCTCCTCGATCCGCGATTGGGCCTGGGCGCCGCCATGGAAATCGAAGCGCATGATCCGGCCCAGATCCCCCGTCACCCGGCGCAGCGGCCGCGCCAGGGCCCGCGCCGCAGCCAGGACGATGCCGAGCGCCAGGATGGTGGCGCCGACGCCGATCAGGAGCGAGACGTAGCGGATGCGGTCGGCCGGTCCGACCACCAGGTCGTAGGGATAGGCGATGCCGAGCACCACGTCGGGCATGTTGGAAGCGATCAGCTCGAAGCGTTCGAGATAGGAGTCGTCGCCGAGCTGGCCGGTGAAGTTCCGGCCGATGCCGACCGCCTGGAAGCTGCGGTAGAGCTCGGCCAGGAGCGGCGAATCCAGCCCGGTCAGCAGCGGCAGATGCTCCGCCCGCGCCTCCCGGAATTCGGTGCGGAAGCGGACGCCGTCGGGATGGGCGATCAGCTCTCCAGCCCGGCTGAACACCACCAGATCGAGGCCGTGCTCCCGGCGCAGCGCCTCCAGGGTGCGGTCGACGCTGGCCAGGCCGATGTCGATCCCGAACACGACGTCGCCGGCCAGCCGGGACTTCCGCGCCAGGGTGAGGCCCACCTGGTTCATGTTGGCGAAGCGGTAGGGCTCGGTGACGATCGCCCCGGTGCTGGCGAAGGCCTGTCTGTACCAGGGCCGGGTTCGTGGATCGAAATCGGTCGACGCCGTGGCGGGCTCACCCATCGGCCCGCCCCGGGCATCGGTCACGACCCAGCGCACGACCGGGCCGGCCGGGCGGCGGTCGACGAATTCGAGCACATAGGTTGCCCCGGGAAGCCCGGCAGCCTCCACCTGCGGCAACCGCGCCGTCGCCAGCGATTGCGCCATGACGAAGCGGCCGTCGTTCCAGGCGACGAAGAAGGAGGAGGCGGCCGGCAGCACCTTCTCCAGGTCGCGCAGGGTGCCGACCATCACCGCGCCCAGATGGTCTTCCGGAACGTCGGTCTCGACCGTCAGGGTGGAGGTGTCCAGCACCACCTCGGCCAGCTGCAGCCCCTTCTTGAACTCGTCCCGCACCCGGTCGACCACCCGGTCGAAGCGGGTGCTGGCATCGGCGCGGACAAGCCTTCTCACCTCGCCGTTGTTGTACCAGATCAGGCCGCCGGCGATCGCCAGGACGATGACGGCGAACACCGCCGCCACCACCACCTGCAGCTTCCACGGCCCGAATCCGGTTGCAACCGCCCCCCGCATGCCCCCTCCCAGGGTTGTGCCCCGCCAGCCTAGCCCGATGGCGCGCCGGCCGGAACCTCCCCGATCGGACCATGCCGGCCACATCGGGGCTGCTCTTCGATCACGCCGTTTGACAGGCCTCGCCGGGCCGCGCTTGGCTGCAAGAAACGCCCCGCGCCGCCTGGATCATGCCCGCACTCTACCTGCCCGTCGCCGCCATCATCCTCGGCATCTCCGTCCTGCAGATCGCCAACGGCATCCTGGTCACCATCCTGCCGATCTCGCTGACCCAGGCCGGCTATTCGATCCAGGCCTTCAGCGCGGTGGCGACGGCGCATTCGCTGAGCTTCCTGCTGGGCTGCGTGCTGTCGACCCGGATCATCGGCGCGGTCGGGCATATCCGCGCCTTCGCCGCCTATGCCGCCGCGACGTCGGTGACGGCGCTGAGCTTCACCATCGCCGCCGACCCGGCCTGGTGGATGGCGCTGCGCCTAGTCACCGGCTTCTGCTCCGCCGGGCTGTTCACCGTAGCCGAGAGCTGGCTGAACGAGATGACGCCGAATGCCCATCGCGGCCGGGTGTTCTCGGTGTACACGATCGTGCAGAAGGTGGCGCTGGTGGGCGGCCAGTTCGTGCTGCTGATCACCGGCGGGCCGGTGGTGCTGGGGCTGTTCATGATCGCCTCGGCCTTCTACTCGATGTCGCTGATCCCGGTGGCGATGACCCGGGCGCCGACCCCGTCGATCGCCGCCATCCGCACCCTGCCGCTGCGCCAGCTGTACCGGATCGCCCCGGCCGCGGTGGTCGGCTGCGCCTCCAGCGGGCTGATCAACAGCGCCGTCGCCTCGATCGGGCCGATCTGGGGGCTGCAGGTCGGGCTCGGCGTCGGCCTGGCCGGCGCGATCCCGGCGATGTCCCAGGTCGGCAACCTGCTGGCGCAATGGCCGCTGGGCCGGCTGTCGGACCGGATCGACCGGCGCAGCGTCATGCTCGGCGCCAGCGTCGTCACCATCCTGGTGTCGCTGGCGCTGGCCCTGGCGCGGCCGGAGTCCGACTGGCTGCTGGCGGTGCTGTTCGGCCTGTGGGGCGCGGCCTCGATCTCGACCTACGGCATCTGCGTCGCCCATGCCAACGACCTGGCGCCGCGCGGCACCGCCGTGGCGCTGTCGAGCAGCCTGCTGCTGTGCTGGGGCGTCGGCGCCTGCGCCGGGCCGCTGGTCGCCTCGACCGTGATGGGCTGGGTCGGGCCGCAGGGGCTGTTCCTGCATGGCGCTGCCATCGCCACCGCGACCGCGATCTTCACCGCCTGGCGCATGACCCGCCGCCAGGCCCTGCCGGCAGCGGCGCGCGAGCCCTTCGTCAACCGCCCGGCGACCAGCCCGATCGTCGGCGAGATGACCGCACGCGAGTCGGGAAAGCCCGGCTGAATCGGAACGGGCGGCCCGGAGGCCGCCCGCTTCACCGCAACAAGAACGACTCCGCGACGGCCGCTACGCCAACCGCCGCGACGCGGGCTGCACGGCGAGACGAGGGGCTATGGCTTTCGCCGGCGCCGCGGCGGTTCCGCGTCCGCGCCGCTCGCCTGCGAAGTCGCCTCGTCTCGCCAATCCTCGCCCCGCGCCGAGCAGCCTCGACAGCTCGCGCCGGGCCCGGGACAGGCGGCTCTTCACCGTGCCGACGGCACAGTTGCAGATTTCCGCCGCCTCCTCGTAGCTGAAGCCCGAGGCGCCGACCATCAGCAGGATCTCGCGCTGGTCGGGCGTCAGCAACATCAGCGCCCGTCGAAAATCCTGGAACTCCAGCTTGGCGTCCTGCGACGGCGGCACCCAGAGAAGGTCGAGATCGACCCCGTCCTTCGGCTCGGCCACGAACTTCCGGCGCCGCAGCTGGTTGACATACTGGTTGCGCAGGATCGTGAAGATCCAGGCCCGGAAGTTGGTGCCCGGCGTGAATTGGGTCTCGGCCCGGAGCGCACGAAGGATTGCGTCCTGGACCAGATCATCGGCGCGATCCGCATCACCGCTGAGCGAACGCGCGAAGGCCCGCAGATGCGGGATCGCCCGGGTCAGCTCAGCGTGAAAGTCGAATGGCACATTCCCCTCCTTGTTGACGCCGACGGCTGTGCCGGCCACGCGGGATCGATGGTGGTTCGGTCCGAACTGTCGGCACCGAATGAGGCAGAAATTCGGCCTTCCCGCCATCCGCCCGGCCTGATTGGATCAGCGATCCTCGTCCTCCTTCGGTTTGTCGGTGCTCTTTGCACCGTCCTCGAGCATCTTCATCAGATCGTCCGGCAACGGCTCCTCCAGCACCGGATCGTACAGCGATCGCAGTTGCTGCGAGAGCCAGTTGTCGAACTGCGGCGGCCGCTTCAGGCGATCCGGTCCCGGACGGCCGGGATCGGTCAGCCGCGCCCCCGCTTCCCGCCTTCGCGTTTTCTCGCCGCGACGTCGATTCATCAACGCTCGATCCCGCTCTGCTTCGGCCATTGGTGGTACCCTACACTACCAATCCTCGACCAGGGTGGAAGTTCCTGCGCCACCCCTTGCTCGCGGACCGGTTCTGCGGCATTGGAACGGATTGCGATCCGGGGCAACGGCCGCTAAGCATAGCGCTGGACGGGCAAGCCCTTCCGTATTCGTAAGGTGGACGCGATGACCGGCACTTCGCAGGAGATTCTGAAGCACCTGCCCTACCTGCGGCGCTATGCCCGGGCCCTGGTCGGGTCGCAGGAGCGGGGCGACCAGTACATGCGGATCTTCCTGGAGGCGATCCTGGAAGATCCCCAGCGCGTCCCGGCGGACGGCAACCTGCGGGTCCAGCTGTTCGCCGTGTTCCACGATGTCTGCACCCTGCTGCATGCCACCGACGGAGACGACGACGTGGCGCCGCTGGAGGGGCTGGTGCCGGTCGAGGCCCGGCTGTCGCAGCTGACGTCGACGCAGCGCCAGGTGCTGTTGCTGGTCTCGCTCGAGGGCTTCTCCTTCGAGGATGTCGGCTTCATCCTGCACCTGCCCGAATCGGAAGTGCGCGACCAGCTGGACGCCGCCCGCAAGGAGATGCAGCGCCAGCACCCGGCCCGAATCCTGATCGTCGAGGACGAGCCGCTGATCGCCATGGACATCGCCCGCATCGTCGAGGAGATGGGCCATACCGTCTGCGGCACCGCCGCCGACCACGCCGCGGCGGTCAGCCTGGCGAAGCGCGAATCGCCGCACATCGTGCTGGCCGACATCCAGCTCAAGGGCGGCGACAGCGGCATCGAGGCGGTGCAGGACATCCTCAACGGCATCTCGGTGCCGGTCGTCTTCGTCACCGGCTTCCCCGAGCGGCTGCTGACCGGCGAGCGGCTGGAGCCGACCTTCGTCGTCACCAAGCCGTTCAAGCCCGAGGCGCTGGTCTCGGTGATCGGACAGGCCCTGGCGATGCATCCGCCGTTCGCGCCGGCCTGACGCCGGGATGGCGACCGGGTCGAGCGGCGGCTCCACCATGACCACCGCCCTGATCACCGCCATCGACACCCGCGAGGAGCGCGACGTGATCGCGGCCCGGCAGCGTGTCCGGTTGGTGGCCACCGAGCTTGGCTTCGACGGCCGCGACCGGGTGCGGATCGTCGCCGCCGCCTCGGCCATGACCCGCAGCTTCCTGGCGCGCTTCGAGCAGGCCAACCTGTCGCTTCTGGTCACCGCCGGCCCGCCGATGGCGCTGGAGATGGTGCTGGCCGCGCCGCGCCGGCCGCCGGGCCAGGGGCAGCCGCAGCGGCCCCGCATGGACACCGCGGCGGTACGGGCCCTGATGGACTGGGTCGAGCTGCGCCACGCCCGCGGCGTGGTCCGCCTGGTGATGCGCAAGGAGCTGCCGGCCAGTGCCGGCAGCGACCCGACGGCGCTGGCACACCGGACCATGGCGGCGCTGGCGGACGAGACCGGCGTCGATCCCTTCGAGGAGGTGCACCGGCAGACCGTGGAGCAGATCGCCAGCCTGACCGAGCTGCGCCAGCGCGAGGAGCAGCTGATCTCCGCCAACGCCCAGCTGCGCGAGGTCGAGCGCGCGCTGCGCGCCAGCCTGGAGGAGAAGGACGTGCTGATGCGCGAGGTGCATCACCGCGTCAACAACAACCTGCAGATCATCTCCAGCCTGCTCAACCTGCAGGCCTCGCGCGCCACCGAGCCGGCGGTGCGGGAGGAGCTGGCGGTCGTCGGCCACCGCATCCAGTCGCTGAGCCTGGTGCATCAGAAGCTGTACCATTCGGACGACCTGTCGCATATCGACGCCGGCGGCTATGTCCAGGACCTGTGCGCCCATCTGCAATCCGCCTTCGCCGCCGGCACCGGCCCGGTGGCGCTGACGGTCGAGGCGCCGCGGCAGCAGATCCCGCTCGACAACGCCATCCATCTCGGCCTGATCGTCAACGAGCTGGTGACCAACAGCCTGAAGCACGGCTTCCGCGACGGTCGCGGCGGCCGCATCGCCGTGTCGTTGCACCGCACCGACGACGACAGCCTGACCCTGACCATCGTCGATGACGGCCGGCCGGACGACGGCAGCCGGCGTGGCTTCGGCATGACCCTGGTCGAGGCCATGGTCCGCCGCCTGGACGGCACCCTGACCATCGTCCGCAACGGCGGCACCCGCACCACCCTGACCGTGCCGGTGCCGAAATCCGCCCCGCAAATCCGTTCCGAATCAGGACTTTAGGAAGAAAACCCGCCGCACAACTTCAACTTCGGCATCTATAGTATTGATCATGAAATACAAGCTGAATTGTATGGCAATTTTCTTTGGTCGATCAATGTCCTCGCGCCGGTCCTTTAGAAAAACACTCCACACTTGCTGAATCTATGGTATAGTCCTTCGTGCAGTACCTTCTGCACCCTTCCGCTTCCTAACGACCTCAACCAAGCCGCGGTCCCCCGCGGCTTGTTTTTGTGTGGATGTCGGGCGGATTCAGGGGACGACGAAGGTGAGCGGGATCTCGGTCGTCGACTTGATTTCCTCCATGGCGAACATCGAGGTGACGTCCGCCAGCTCGATGCGCGCGATGATCTTCCGGTACAGCGCGTCGTAGCTGCCGATATCGGCGACATAGGCCTTGAGCAGGTAGTCGATCTCGCCGCTCATGCGATAGACGTCGACGACCTCCGGCAGGTCGCGCACGGCGCTGCTGAAACGCTCGAGCCATTCGACCGTGTGCTGGTTCGTGCGCACGGCGATGAACACCGTCACGCCGACATTGAGGGCGGCCTTGTCGAGCAGCGCCACGCGCTTGCGGACGATGCCCGCCTGCTCCAGCTTCTGCACGCGACGCCAGCACGGCGTGGCGGAGATGCCGGCCTTGGCCGCGAGGTCGGCCAGCGCGATCGTCGCATCCGCCTGAAGCGCCTTCAGGATCCTGAGGTCGATCTCGTCGAGCTTGAGCGATGTCGGCGGGGCCATGGCATGGGCTTCCTTCTATGGCGGCGCCGGCCCTGTCCTGAGTAGAGGACGTCGCCCGGAAAGACGATGATAGAAGCAGTTTCCGACAGACCCGCTCTTCGCGAAAGTCATTTCCTCCAACCGGCCCGGTTTCCGCCAACAACGCAAACCGATTCCGGCCGATCGGCCCTACCCTGTCTCTCATATGTCGAGAGGCAGGTCAGTCATGAATCACACGGCAATAGCAGAAGCCTTCCGGCCCGCCGCGCGGTGGCAGATGCCGGCGACCCTGCCGGATTTCGGCGGATCGCCGCAGGCGATGCTGGAGCATTTCGCGGCCCGTCCCGAGCTGATCTGCGATCTCGACCTGCAGCGCAATCCCGGCAGCTACGCCCGCACCCTGCTGTGGAGCGATGCCGAGACCAGCATCTGGGCCATTGTGTGGGACAGCGGCGCCCGGACGGCGATCCATGACCATCACTGCTCCTGCGCCTTCGGCATCGTCAGCGGCCGCCTGACCGAGTACCGCTTCCGGGCCCTGGACAAGGTGCGGGTGGCAAGGTCCTGGGAAACCGCGCACCGGCCGGGCGACATCGCCTGCCTGGCGACGACCCAGCCGAACATTCATCAGATGGTCAATGACAGCGGCGCGATCGCGATCTCGCTGCACATCTACGGCTTCGACCCCCGCGTGCACGACTCGTCGGTCGACCGGGAATACGTGGCCGCACGGATCTGAGGCTCCTTCCCGTCCGGCTCAGCCCCCGGCCGTCGCCTGCAGCACCGGGGCGCCATGGGTGTGCGGGATCTTGTCGGCGAACACCTTGACGAAATCGTCCACCGCATGGTCCGCCGCGATCGGCCGCAGCGCCTCGTCCGTGTAGGCCGCAGCCGCCGGATCGGCCAGCACCCGCTTCATGATGGCGCGGTAGCGCCGGAGGAGGGTGAGCCACCGCGCGGCCACCGTGACGAATTCGGCGGCGCGGCGAGGATAGAAGATCAGCGGGTTCTCGATCGGCAGGCCGTGCCGCCGCTGGGTCCGCAGCTTGCGGCGGGCATAGCCGAACTGCAGCGGATGCACGCCCTCGATCCGCGACGCGCCGGAGAACACGGTGAGGATGTCGGCGATCTTCTTCAGGCTGAGGCCGCTGACCGCGGCGCGCCGCAGCACCGTCTCGACATGGTCGTCGGTGTAGTAGCGGGCCCAGGCATCGCGATAGACGCCGTCCCACTCCTCCTTCGACATCAGCGCATGCCCGGTGCAGACATGCTCGAGGTCGTATTTGTTCATGTCCGGGTCCATCGGCACCTGCTTCAGATACAGGTTCTTATGGTCCTCCGAGCCGGGCAGCGGCGTCAGGCAGAAGAATTCGAGGATGTCGATCGGCAGCTCGCGCTTGATGATCTCGATATCGCGGGCGATTGACTGCGGCGTGTCGGTCGGGAAGCCGAGGATATAGCCGGCCCAGGTCATCACCTTCTGGCTACGCCAGGCCTGCAGCATCTCGCGGTATTCCCAGATCTTGTTCTGCCGCTTCTTGGTGTTGAGCAGCGATTCCGGGTTGATGTTCTCGAGCCCGATGAAGACGGCGTTGCAGCCGGCGCGCGCCGCCTTCTCGATGAAGCCCGGGATGCGATGACACAGCGTGTCGACCTGCAGCACCAGGCGGATCCGGAAACGGTGCTGCTCGCGCAGCTCGATCAGCCGGTCGAGGATCGGCTCCCAGTTGCGGTTGCGGGCGAAGTTGTCGTCGGTGACGAAGAAGCGCGTGACGCCCTGCGCCTGGTTGGCGCGCACGATCGCCTCGACATCGTCCGCGGTGCGGTAGCGCGACTTCCGCCCCTGCACATTGATGATGGTGCAGAACGAGCATTGGAACGGGCAGCCGCGCCCGGCATCGAAGCTGGTGTAGTGGCCGGCGATCCGCTGCACCACGTCGCGCGGCAGGATCGGCAGCGTCGCCGCCTCCATCTCAGGCATGTCGGCGAGGTAGTTGTAGATCGGCTTGAGCTGCCCGGCATCGATGTCGCGCAGCAGGGCGCCGAGGCGGCCTTCGCCCTCGCCGGCATAGAGGCTGATGCCGAGGTCGAGCGCCTGCTGCAGGTCGGCCGGCAGCTCCGGCAGCATCGAGATGCAGCCGCTGACATGGAAGCCGCCGACCACCACCGGCAGGCCGGCCGCACGGAACTGACGTCCGAGATCGAGCGCGCGGGGATACTGGTTCGACTGCACGCCAACCAGCGCCACGAAGCCGGCCCCCGCCTCGCGGATGCGGCGCGTGATGGCGGCGACGTCGATGATGGTGTTGCATTCGTCATAGGCTTCGATGGCGATATCGACATCCGGCCCCAGCACCCGCTCCGCGGCGCATTCCGTCAGCAGGCCGTGGACGCTGGCCAGGCTGTTGGAGGGGATGGTCGAGCGCCGCCATTGGATGACATAGCCGTCGTCGTCGTAATGCGACGGCTTCACCAGAACGATCCGAAACGCCCTTGCCCCCATGGCGCTCACCCCACTCGTTGGTGGTATTTAGTATCTGCTCCGGCATCCGGGCCGATCACGGCCCCCCGATCACACCCAAACGCCGCCTAATTGAGTCGCTACAATTTTTGCAATTCATGCACGATCATTGTGAGTCTGTCACCGCAATTCGGTCCGCGGTGTAATCGCGTATGTCAGGACTTTTGCCGGTATTTGAAGGAATCGTTGATACGTCCGACGATATAGTCGCCGGCGTCGACCGGCGGATAGTGCGGCTCCTCCCCTGCCCCGAGGTTCAGGTCGCGCGGATCGACCGAAGCGGTGTAGGTCGGGTCGTAGAAGGTGGCGATCGACAGGCGCTTGCGGCCGCTGCGGTTCACCACCCGGTGCGGCGTCGAGGCGAAGCGGTCGTTCGACCAGCGCGCCAGGAGGTCGCCGACATTGATCACGAAGGTGCCGTCGACCGGCACGGCGTCGATCCACTGCCCGTCCTTGCGCTGGACCTCCAGCCCGCCGGTCTGGTCCTGCCACAGCAGGGTGATGCAGCCATAATCGGTGTGCGGCGCCACGCCGAACTGCTCGGCGCCGAGATCGGCCGGCTGCGGCGGGTAGAACACCGCCTGGGTGCGCTGCATGCGCTTGGCGTAGCGCTCGGCGAAGAAGTCCGGCGCGATACCGAGGCTGAGGGCCACGGCCCGCAGCAGATGGGCGCCGCAGACCCCGACCGCCTCGTAGTAGCGATAGAAGTCGCGCTGCACCTCGGGCATGAAGGACGGCCAGTTGTTCGGGCCGCGCAGCGCCTGGCCGGCCAGCACGTCCGGGTCGTCCTCCGGCAGCTCCAGCCCGGTCGAGAAGAACTCCTTGTAGTCGGGCTTCTTGGCGCCATACATCAGCGCCCCGCCGATCTCGTGGAAGCCGCGATGGCGCTGGTTGACCTTGACCTGGCGCTTGGTCTCGACCGGCAGATCGAAGAAGCGCCGCATGGTGGCGACCGCCGCCTCGATCACATCCTGCTTCACGCCGTGGTTCCGGATGTAGAAGAAGCCGACCTGGGTGCAGGCGGCGTGGATCTGCGCCGCCGCCTCCGCCGTGCCCGCCGGGTCGCCGGCGACCACGGGCGCGAAATCGACGATCGGCAGGCCCAGCGTCTCGCTCATCTCATCCTCCCACTGCTTCGGCCGGAGCATCCTGCCAGAAGGCGTTGCGCCGGCGGTAATTGTCCAGGAACTGGCGGATCCGCGGATGCCCGTCCTCGAGGAAGATCTGCCGCGGCGGCCCCTTGGCCAGGATCCGGCCCTCGTCGACGAATACGACGGAGGTCGCGACCTGGGCGGCGAAGCCCATCTCATGGGTCACCACCACCATGGTCATGCCGTCGCGGGCCAAAGCGCGCATCACCTCCAGCACCTCGCCGACCAGCTCGGGATCGAGCGAGGAGGTCGGCTCGTCGAACAGCATGATCTCGGGCTCCATCGCCAGCGCCCGGGCGATCGCCACGCGCTGCTGCTGGCCGCCCGAGAGCTGCGACGGGTAGGAGCCGCCCTTGCCGGCCAGCCCGACCCGGTCGAGCGCGGCCTGGGCCTTCCGCCCCGCCTCGGCGCGGGGCAGCCGGCGGACGCGGACCAGCGCCTCGGCGACATTGCCCAGCGCGGTCATGTGCGGCCACAGGTTGAACTGCTGGAACACCATGCCGACATTGCGCCGCGCCTTGCGGATCCCGGCCTCGCCCATGCGTTGGCGCTTGCCGTTCCTCGTGACGAAGCCGATCGGCTCGCCGTCGATGCGGATCTCGCCGGCATCGTGCTCCTCGAGGAAGACCATGCAGCGCAAGAGCGTGCTCTTGCCCGAGCCGGAGGGGCCGACGATGCAGACCACCTCGGACTGGTCGATCTCGAGATCGACGCCCTTCAGCACCTGGGTCGCCCCGAACTGCTTGGTAACACCGCTGAGCTGGATCAGGGCCCGCTGGGTCATGACGCCGGCACCAGGAAGCGGCCGACCCGGCGCTCGGCCCAGCGGCCGAAGCCGGCGGCGACCTCGACCAGGCCCCAGTAGATCAGCGCCAGGGCCAGAGTCGTCTCGACGAAGGCGAAGGTCTCGGCGCCGATGCCGCGGATGACGAAGGTCAGCTCGGGAATGGTGACGATCGACAGAATGGCAGTCTCCTTGCTGAGGAGGATGACCATGTTGACCAGCGCCGGCAGGATCACCACCAGCATCTGCGGCAGCACGATCCGCATCAGGATGGTGGCGCGGCCCATGCCGAGGCAGGCGGCGGCCTCGACCTGGCCCTTCGGCACGGATTCGAAGCCGGCGCGGAAGATCTCGGCGAAATAGGCACCGGCATAGAGGCCGAGGCCCAGCAGCCCGGCCTCGATCGGGTCGAGCACCAGGCCGAAGCTGGGGCCGCCGTAATAGAGGATGAAGAGCTGCACCAGGAACGGCGTGCCGCGCACGATCTCGATCACCACCCGGACCGCGGCGCGGACCACCCGGCCGAGGCCGCGCTGCATCAGCGCCAGGACGAAGCCGAGGACCAGGCCGATCAGCACGCCCACGATCCAGGTGCCGAGGGTGACGCCGAGGCCGGACAGCACCTCGGGCCAGCGGTCGAGGATGATGGCGGGATCGAAGCTCATCGCCCGGCCCCCAGGCGCCGCTGCAGCCATACGCCGAGGCCGGACAAAGCCAGGCACAGCACCAGGTACAGCACGCCGCCGGCGAGGTAGATCTCGAGCGGCCGGTAGCTGGTGGCGACGATGTTCTGGCTGACCCGCGTCAGCTCCGCCACCCCGACCACCGAGATCAGCGACGACGCCTTCAGGATCATGGTGCACTCATTGACCAGCGCCGGCATGGTCAGGCGCAGCGCCAGCGGCACCCGGATGCGCCAGAGCACCTGGGACGGCCGGAAGCCGAGCAGCCGCGCCGCCTCCAGCTGCCCGCTGGCAACGCCGAGGAAGCCGCCGCGCAGGATCTCCGCCATATAGGCCGCGGTGCACAGGGCCAGCGCCGCGATCGCCGCGACCAGCGGCGGCACGTCGATGCCGATGAAGGGCAGGAGGTAGAACACCAGCAGCAGTTGCACCAGCAGCGGCACGCCGCGGAAGAAGCTGACATAGAGCGTGCCGGCCCGGCGCGGCCCGGGCCGGTGCGACAGCCGCAGCAGGCAGATGCCGACGGCGATCAGGAAGCCGATGCCGAGCGACACGGCCGAGACCCAGAGGGTCGTGACCGCGCCCTTCAGCAGCAGCGGCAGGCTCTTCAGGATGACGGCCGTGCTGAACACCGGACGCTCTCAGGCAACCTATATCAGACGTTCGGGTCGGTCACCGTGGCGGGCACGTCCATCTCGACCCCGAACCACTTCTTCTGGATCGCGGCAAGGCGGCCATCGGCCTTCATCTTGGCCAGGGCGGCGTCGATCGCGTCGAGCAGCGGCGCGCTGTCCGCATCCTTGCGGCCGAGATAGCCGAAATAAACCTTCTTGCCGAAGGGCGGCATCACCACCTCGAAGGTCTCCGACCGCTGCTGCGCGACATAGGCGATGTTCGGCAGCGAGTTGCCGACGGCGACGATCCGGCCGGCGGCGAGGTCGGCATAGGCCTGGTTGTTGTCGACATATTCGCGGACCTCGGCCCCGCCCGGCAGGGTCGCGACATAGGCCTTGAGCTGCTCCAGCTGCGAGGAGGCCTTGCCGGCACCCACCACCTTGCCGGCGATGTCCTCGGGCTTGGACACGGAGGTGTCGCCGGCCCGCTTGAGCAGGGCCACCGAGGCGTCGGCGATCGGCGAGGTGAAGCGGTAGCGCTCCATCCGCGCCTTGGTGATCGTCACCGGCCCGGCGACGATCTGGAACTTGCCGGCCTCCAGACCGGGCAGGACGCTGTCCCAGGGCAGGTCGACGAAGCTGATCTTGACCCCGAGCTCCTTGCCGATCTCGTCGAACACCTCGACGTTCAACCCCTTGTGCTCGCCATCCTCGGAGAAGTCGAAGGGCGCGAACTGCATCTCGGTGCCGATGACCAGCTCGCCGGACGACTTCACCTGGCTCAGCAGGTCGGCCGCGTGCCCCTGCGGCGCGGCGGCCAGGCTTCCCACGGCCATCAGGCCGGCAACGAACGCTCCCAGAACTCGCATCACGTGCCTCCACCATCCCTGTCAGGATCTTTTGTCGACTGCACGGCATCACGAGCCGCGCGGCTCTGCGGTTCTTAGACTTTGCCCTCCCCGGAGACAACCGCGCGGTCCGTGCCGCCGCGGTTTCGGCAACGGTGTCCGGACCTGTCCATGCCTGTCAAGGGACGGCTTTCCCCCGGTTTTCCCTGTGGCTGCGACCGGCTTTCCCCTTATCCTCTGTGAAAGGCGGCGCCCGCAGCGACAGAGGGCGCCGTGACAGACGGGGAGGACGCGATGCTCGGACGGATGCAGCACGAACCCTTGCTGATCGGCGAGTTGCTGGAGCATGCGGCCCGATTCCATCGGAGCGCGCGGGTCGTCACCCAGCGCCGCGATGGCAGCACCGTCACCCACTCCTATCCCGAGATCGCCGCCCGCACCGCCCGGCTGGCCCATGCCCTGGCCGGGCGCGGCGTGGCGCAGGGCGAGCGGCTGGCGACGCTGGCCTGGAACGACCACCGGCATCTCGAGCTGTATTATGGCGTCAGCGGCATCGGCGCGGTGTGCCACACGGTCAATCCGCGGCTGTTCCCGGACCAGATCGCCTACATCCTGGCCGATGCCGGCGACACCCATCTGTTCCTGGACCCGATGTTCCTGCCCATCCTGGCCGGGATCGGCGACCGGTTGCCGGATCTGAAGACCCTGGTGCTGCTGGAGCCGCCAGCCGAGCCGGCAGCGCCCACCCTCGCCGCCCGCTTCGAGATCCTAGACTATGAGGATCTCCTCGCCGGCCATCCCGACGCCTTCGACTGGCCGGTGCTGGACGAGAACACGGCCGCCTTCCTCTGCTATTCCTCCGGCACCACCGGCGCACCGAAAGGCGTGCTGTCCTCGCATCGCTCGACCCGGCTGCACGCCTATGCGGCCAACCAGCCGGACGCCTTCGGGCTGCGCGCCACCGACACCGCCATGCCGGTGGTGCCGATGTTCCACGTCAACGCCTGGGGCATCCCCTTCAAGGCGCCGCTCGCCGGCGCATCCCTGGTGCTGCCAGGGCCGCGGCTGGACGGCGCCTCGCTGTTCCGGCTGATCGAGGCGACCGGCGTCACCGCGTCCGCCGGCGTGCCGACGATCTGGCTCGGCATGCTGGCCCATCTGCGCGAAAGCGGCCAGCGCTTCACCCGCCCGCCGCGGCTGGTGATCGGCGGCTCGGCCTGCCCGCTGCCGCTGATCGAGGCATTCGAGCGCGACTACGGCGTCGAGATCGGCCATGCCTGGGGCATGACCGAGACCAGCCCGATCGGCGTCTTCAACGCGCCGAAGCCGGAGACGGCCGGCTGGAGCGAAGTCGAGCAGCGCGCGCTGAAGCGCAAGCAGGGTCGGCCGATCCCCGGCATCCGGCTGCGCATCGCCGACGCCGAGGGAAGCGACGTGCCGGCAGACGGCGTCGCCTTCGGTGAGATCCTGGTGCGCGGCCCCTGGGTCGCCGCCGCCTATTTCGGCCGCGACGACGACCCCGCCTTCACCCCGGACGGCTGGTTCCGCACCGGCGACGTCGCCACCATCGACGGCAACGGCTATGTCGAGATCGTCGACCGCGCCAAGGACGTGATCAAGTCGGGCGGCGAATGGATCAGCTCGATCGCGCTGGAGAACATCGCCGTCGGTCATCCGAAGCTGCGCGAGGCCGCTGTGATCGGCGCCCGCCACCCGAAATGGGACGAGCGGCCGGTGCTGATCGCGGTGCCGGCCGAAGGCGCCGCCCCGACGAAGGACGAGATCCTGGCCTGGTTCGACGGCAAGGTCGCGAAATGGTGGCGGCCGGACGACGTGGTGTTCGTCGACGAGCTGCCGCACACCGCCACCGGCAAGCTGCTGAAGAGCGAGCTGCGGAAACGGTATCGGGATCACCTGGCGGGGTAGGTGATCACCCCCCTCATTTGTCATCCTCGGGCTCGACCCGAGGATCCAGGGGCAGCCAGAGCGGTTCTTCGTGGCCCCTGGATTGCCGGGTCAAGCCCGGCAATGACAAGAAGGGGTGGCTAACCTTGCCCCCTCACCCCAGCACCAGATCGTCGCGGTGGATCATCTCGTCCCGGCCGCGATAGCCGAGGATCGCCCCGATCTCACGGCTCTTGTGGCCGCGGATGCGGTCGGCGTCGTCGGAATCATAGGCCGAGAGGCCGCGGGCCAGCACCCGGCCGTCGCCATCCTTGACCGCGATCGGGTCGCCGCGGCGGAAGCTGCCCTCGACCGCGGTCACCCCGGCCGGCAGCAGGCTGCGGCCATCCGCCAGCGCCCTGGCCGCGCCGGCGTCGATCACCACCGACCCGATCGGCTTGAGCGAGCCGGCGATCCAGCGCTTGCGCGCGGTCCGCGGCTCCGCCCCCGGCACGAACCAGGTGCAGGGCGCGCCGGCTTCGATGCGGGCGAGCGGCGCCGCCTCTTTCCCCATGGCGATGACCATCCGGCAGCCGGCACCCATGGCGATGCGGGCGGCGACCAGCTTGGTCACCATGCCGCCGGAGGAATAGCCGGGCAGCGCCTCGCCGGCCATCGCCTCGATCTCCGGCGTCAGCTCGCCCACCTCCGGGATCAGCGTCGCCGACGGGTCGCGCTTCGGGTCGGCGGTGTAGAGCCCGTCGATGTCCGACAGCAGCACCAGCGTGTCGGCCGAGATCATCTGCGACACCCGCGCCGCCAGCCGGTCGTTGTCGCCGAAGCGGATCTCGGCCGTGGCCACCGTGTCGTTCTCGTTGATCACCGGCACCGCGCCGAGCCGCAGCAGCGTCTCGATCGTCGCCCGGCCGTTCAAATGGCGGCGGCGGTCCTCGGTGTCCTGCAGGGTCAGCAGAATCTGGGCCACGGTGATGTCGTGCCGGGCCAGCGTCTCCTGATAGGCATGCGCCAGCCGGATCTGGCCGGTGGCGGCGGCGGCCTGCTTCTCCTCCAGCCTGAGCGCCCGGCCCTTGAGGCCGAGATGCTCGCGCCCCGCCGCGATCGAGCCGGAGGAGACGATCACCACCTCCTGCCCGCGCGCCCGGCAGCGGGCGACGTCGTCGGCCAGCGCGTCGAGCCAGGCACGGCGCAGTTGCCCGGTGCGCGGGTCGACCAGCAGGGCGGAACCGACCTTGACGACGATTCGGCGGGCCTGGGCGAGGGAAGCGGTCATGACGGCATTCGGCGGTCGAAAGAGAGGCTTCTTCCTAGCCCCTCGGCCCGCCGCGGGCAAAGCCGTTCCGCGACCCGGCCTCCCCTCGCCGCGGCACGGCCGCTATGATCCGGCGCGACACCCGATTCAGAGGAAGACCATGACCGCGGACGCCCTGCTGTTCTCCTACGGCACGCTGCAGCAGGAGAATGTCCAGCTGTCCTCCTTCGGCCGCCGGCTCGAAGGCACGCCCGACGCCATGCCGGGCTGGCGGCGCGGCGAGATCGAGATCACCGACCCCGAGGTGATCCGGACCAGCGGCAAGCGCTTCCACCCGATCGTCGAGCCCGGTACGGCGGCGGACGAGGTGGCCGGGACGGTGTTCCGGATCACCGAGGCCGAGCTCGCCGCCGCCGACGCCTATGAGGTGTCGGACTACAAGCGGATCCTGGTGCCGCTGCGCTCCGGTCTCGAGGCCTGGGTGTACGTGCGGGCCTGACGTCAGTCCCGGCCGAGCGCCTGGCGGATCGCGATCTCGACCGGGGAATAGGCGCCGTCCGGCCGCTCCAGCCGGTAGGGTTCGGCCAGCCCGAACGAGGGTTGTGCCAGGAAGCGCGGCTCTGTCCCCCGATGCCGCTGCGCCGCATGGATCATGAAGGGGTGGCACAGATAGACCGTGCCCGCCGGCCCGGTCGCCAGCGCCTCCGGCCGGTCCGCTCCTACCCGCCGGACGTCGGGGCTGACCAGCCCCGCCTCCCCTGCCGGCTCCAGGAACCGGGCCATGTCGAGATGCGAGCCGACCCGGAGACGCGTCGGCGCGTCGAGCGGCCCGATGTCGGAAAACAGGAACAGAGTCAGCAGCGCCCGGCCGCGCGAGCCGACATTCACCCGCCAGGACGAATAGTCCCGCCGCTCATTCGGGTCGCTGCTGTCGCCCGGGAAGCTGACATCGACGTGCCAGCCGTCGTCGTTGGGCGCAGCGCGCGCCGGGAAGCGGACCGGGAAGGTGCCGAGATCCGCGCGTGGCTGCCACCGCCCCTGCCCGACCAGACGGTCGATGGCGGCGCGCAGCACCGGGGTGTTCGCGGCCTCCCGGAACGGCTCCTGCCCGTACCAGCCGAGCCGGACGACCGGCTGGGTCCAGGTCTTCGGGTCCCGCGGGTCGCAGGGCAGGTCACGCCACAGGATGGCGCGCCCCGCCTCGGCCAGCTCGCGGGAAAAGGCGCCGTCGATCCGGACGAAGCCGTCGCGGATGAACTGCTGCACCTGCGCCTCGGTGAGTGAGGCGCCGGGATTGCCGATGGCCATGGAAACTCCTCTCCGCCGCCTCACGGCGGCATCACTGTCCGTTTCTCGTTCGGGCTGCTGTCAGCGCCGGGAGGATCGGAAGAGGGAGAGAAAGCGAATCATCATGATGGCCGCAGGATAGCGCATCCGGCGGCGACCGGCTCAAGCCGTGGCGAAATGCCGTTCGGCCCCGGCGATGCCGTCGGCCAGCGTCGCCTCGTCGCCATGGTCGAGGCCGAACAGCATGTCGAGCAGCGGGAAGGTGCCGCGGTAGAAGGCGATCCGGCCCGCCATCGCCGGCAGGTCGGGATAATGCGGCTGCAGCCGGGACACGAACGAATCGCCCAGCCCGGCGGCCAGGCTGGCGAGGTCGTAGGCCGGGTCGCCCAGGCCGCAGCCGGCGAAGTCGATCACACCGGTGACGCGGCCGCGCTCGGCCAGGATGTTGCCGGTGCCGAAATCGCCATGGATCACCGCCGTCGGCAGGTCTTCCGCCCGCTCGGCGAAGCGGCGGAAGGCGGCGCCGACGGCGGATCGGGCGCCGGGCGACAGCCGTGGCAGCACGTCGGCCGGCAGCCGGTCCGCCAATTCCTGCCAGGTGTCCTCCCGCCGCCCATCGGCGATCGTCTCGGCCGGCAGGCTGTGCAGGGCGCTCAGGAAGGACGCCAGATCGCGGGCGAGACGCTGCCGGTCGGCTTCGCCGAATCCGTCGAGGGACTGGAACGGCTCGCCCGGCAGGCGGTCATGGACGGCGATGACGCCGATCCCGCTCTCGACGATGCGGACATCGGGGATCGCGACCGGCAGGTCCGGCCGGAGGCGCCCCAACAGTCCGGCCTCGCGCCGCAGCGCCGCCTCCGCCCCGGCATGGCGGGGAACCCGGATGATCCGGTCACCGAAATCGAGCACCCGGTTGTTCTGGCCGGCCTCGATCACGGTCGCCGAGACGGATCGCGATCCGATCAGGGCGGCGAGACCGGCGAGATCCAAGCCATCCAAGGCGATTCTCGAACGTTCAGTCGGAATCGGTCGATGCCCAGGGCGTGATGTCGGCCGGCGCCGCCTCCTCCTCGACCGGGGCCGGACGGCTCTCGGCGATGCGAGCCCAGAGCAGGCGCAGCACATCCTGCACCCCGCCGCCGGTGGCGCCGGACAGGGTCACGACCTTGGCCTTGCGGCCGGCCGCGGCCTTCAACGCCTTCAGACGGGCCGTGACCGTCTCCTTGTCGAGCGCGTCGGTCTTGTTCAGCCCGACGATCTCGGGCTTGCCGGCCAGGCCGCCGCCATAGGCCTCGAGCTCGCCGCGGACCACGTGGTAGGCCTCGGCCACATCCTCGCTCGTGCCGTCGACGAGGTGCAGCAGCACGTTGCAGCGCTCGACATGGCCGAGGAAGCGGTCGCCCAGCCCGGCGCCCTCATGCGCGCCCTCGATCAGGCCGGGGATGTCGGCCAGCACGAATTCATGGTCGTCGCTGCGGACGACGCCGAGATTCGGGTGCAGCGTGGTGAAGGGATAGTCGGCGATCTTCGGCTTGGCCGCGGTGGTGGCCGCCAGGAAGGTCGACTTGCCCGCATTGGGCAGGCCCACCAGCCCGGCATCGGCGATCAGCTTCAGCCGCAGCCAGACCCAGCGCTCCTCCCCCGGCCAGCCGGGATCGAAGCGGCGCGGGGCACGGTTGGTCGAGGTCTTGAAATGGGCGTTGCCGTAGCCGCCGTCGCCGCCCTTGAGCAGCCTGAGACGCTGGCCGACCTCGGTCAGGTCGGCCAGCACCTCCTCCTTCTCCTCGTCCAGCACCTGGGTGCCGACCGGGACGCGCAGCACCGCGTCGCCCCCGGCGGCGCCGAACCGATCCGAGCCCATGCCGTGATGGCCGCGCTCGGCCTTGAAATGCTGCTGGTAGCGGTAGTCGATCAGGGTGTTGAGCCCGTCCACCGCCTCGATCCAGACGTCGCCACCGCGGCCGCCATCGCCGCCGCTGGGGCCGCCGAACTCGATGAACTTCTCACGCCGGAAGGCGACGCAGCCATTCCCGCCGTCGCCGCTCTTCAGGAAGATCTTGGCTTCGTCGAGGAACTTCATGGCTGAATCGCCCCGTGCCGCCGGCCCCGGGGCCGGCCCTTTCTTGTCGCATCAAATAGCAAACGGGGGAATGGTCGCCCATTCCCCCGCTTCACCAGTCTCGGTGCCTGCAAGCCCCAACCTTGTAAGGTCGGGACGAGGCGTTACTCGGCGGCGTCCGCCTGGGCGATCGTCACCGTGGTGCGGCCGCCGGCCGACTTGAACTGGACGCTGCCGGGAACCAGCGCGAACAGCGTGTGGTCCTTGCCCATGCCGACATTGACGCCGGGATGGAACTTGGTGCCGCGCTGACGCACGATGATGTTGCCCGGAACGACGGCCTGGCCGCCGAAAATCTTGACGCCGAGGCGCTGACCCGCCGAATCGCGGCCGTTGCGCGACGAACCACCGGCCTTCTTATGTGCCATCTGTCGATCTCCTCTTTACGCGCCGGCGATGGCGGTGATCTTGAGCACCGTCAGGTCCTGACGGTGGCCCTTCTTCCGCCGGTAGTTCTGGCGGCGCTTCTTCTTGAAGATGATGATCTTCGGGCCGCGGGTCTGCTCGACCACCTCGGCGGTGACCGAGGCCCCGACCAGCACCGGGGTGCCGATCTGGACGGCGCCGTCGCCACCAAGCATCAGCACCTGATCCAGGGTGACGGACGCGCCCGGCTCGACGTCGAGACGCTCGACGGTGACGAGCTGGTCCTGGGCGACCCGGTACTGTTTCCCACCGGTGCGGATGACTGCGAACATGGTCAAGCTGCCGTCGACTAGGAGGATGGCCCGTTGACGGCCGGTCCTCAGGTGATCAAAAACGAGCACGGGTGCCAGCCGGAACCAGCACCCGTGTCCGTGAACGCGGCACTATAGTCAGGCGCGCCGGCGTGTCAACGGTGGAATGCGGGGCCAGCGTTTCCGCCCCCGCAAACGACGCTTGCATGGCCGAACGCTCTCCACTATGGTCCGCGCCGGCCACGCGGGGGGTCTTTCAGACCGCCCGCCATGCCTCTGCGGAGAGGTGCTAGAGTGGTTGAATAGGACGGTCTCGAAAACCGTTGTGTCCGCAAGGGCACCGAGGGTTCGAATCCCTCCCTCTCCGCCATTTCGTTTCCCAGAGCGTTGAAATTTCCGGGAAATCCCGCCGACCCTCAGATCGGCATACCTTTCAGCCTACACGCTGAGTGGCGACGCCCCTCCCCTCCGAACTCGACCTGTGACGATCGGCCGGCACCATCATCCGCCAGTCCGGATCGCGGGCGCCGGCGGCTGCGACCGACCGGGCGAAGCGGCTGGAGGCCGCAGGCGATCATGATGGCGCCACGACCTGGCGGCGGATAGCGCAACGGTGCGAGGAGTTGCTGCGGCAGGACAGGACGAGGCAGTAAACGCGCCGCCTCTCGACACGCCGCCGGGAATTTCGACCTTGGCCCGCTTGAGCAGATGGTCGTTCGCCTACTGCAAGAGCAGATGCAGTCAGCGGGCGTGTTGGTCAACAGTGATGCCTAACCGCGGCTCTCGGTCGAGCCCATCGAATCGAGAGCGCCGCTTCGCTTGGCTAGCACTCTTCACAGGGGTGATGCTGCCCCTTTTCCTCTACCGTCGGTAGAACACCTAATTCGGCGAGCGCCGCTCTCAGCCGAGCGCTCAGGCCCGGCCCGGATCTCCCCTCACCATGTTCCGGGTCGGGCTCCCAGGACTTCTGCCATCCTGGACGATCTCGCGGTCGGCCAGCGCTTCCCGGATCCGCGCGAGATCCTGCTGCAGCACCGTCTCGGCTTTGAACGCACGCCATAAGGATGCGAGCCAGATCAGAGTCGCAAGGACGGCTAACGCCGCCGCTAATGCAGCAAGCGACTTCACCGCCGTGACCTCGCGCGACCCATATTCGAAACCGAGAATTCGAGCATGACTTTGGCCTCGCAGCGACGGCGCGTCTTTGTTCGAGTGATGCGCTGATCGTAAGCGCCGCTGCGACGATGGCGAAGCCGGCCATCGGGACGAAATCCCAATGCGCTAGTCTACTCCGACTGATCCTTCTGCATAGCCTTCGTGGCGGCGAAGTCGCTGCCGTAGGGGTCCGCCCGGTTCTATCCCCAAAGGCGGCCAGCTTGCGACCTCTAGCCAGACGTCCGGCTAAAAGGAGGCTAAACTCGCATTTCGTTCCTGCCATTACGAAGAGAGCGCCGCATGCCCCGCTTTCTCGCCGTCTACACCATGAAGCCCGAAGACCTCGCCCGCTTTCGGAACCTGCCCAAGTCCGAGCAGAGCGCGATCGACGCCATCGGCATAAAGCAGTGGACGGACTGGGAGGACAAGAACGCCCCATCGTTCCCCGATCGCGGGGGAATGGTCGGCAAGACGAAACGCGTGACCAAGAATGGCATCGCCGACGCCGTGAACCCCTTCTGCGGCTATATTGTCGTTGAGGCCGAGACCATAGAGGCCGCCGCCCGCCTTTTCGAGAACCACCCGCATTTCTCGGTCTTTCCAGGAGACGGCGTGGACATCATGCCCTTCGTCACCGACCCTGCGCCCTAGCCCTCCGGTCCTGGACTGCCCGATGAACATTCGACTTGTTTGCAGCCCTCAGGCCATCGCGCCGCGGGCGGCGACGGGCCACAGGCATTCGACCCGGCCGTTGCGCGTGCCGACATACCAGTCGTAGCGGTCGACCGTCGGGTCGCAATGGCCCGGCACCAGGCGCAGGCGCTCGCCGAGGCGCGGCCGGGCGGCGCCGGGATCGAGCACCAGCCGGCCATGCTCGTCCGACGGGCCCTCGTAGCGGATGCCGTCGCGGCCCCAGACCAGGGGCATCCCGCTGTCGGTGGGCAGCGCCTTGTGCCCGGCATCGACCACGGCGGCGCCGTCGCGCGGCACGCTCATCACCGTCGCCAGCACGAACAGGGCGTGGCGGAAGGGCGGCGGCGGGTCGTTGCGGGCGTAGTCCGCATCCATGAAGGCGTAGGAGCCGACCTGCAGCTCGGTGAACACGCCGCTGGCCGCCTCGAGCGCGAAGGTGCCGGTGCCGGCACCGCCGACGATCGGGCAGTCGAGGCCGGCCCGACGCAAGCCTTCCACCGTCCGTCCCGCCGCCTCAGCCGCCTCGGCGATGGCGGCGGCGCGCTCCTCCGGCGAGCGGCGGTGCTGGGCGCGGCCGTGATAGGCCTGCAGCCCGCCGAAGGCGAGATGCCGGCTGGCGGCGATGCGCCGGGCCAGCGCCACCGCATCCTCCCCCGGCACCACGCCGCAGCGACCGGTGCCGACATCGATCTCGACCAGCACGCTGAGCCGAATGCCCGCTGCCTCCGCCGCGGCCTCGATCGCCGCCACGCCGTCGGCATGGTCGGCGCAGACGGCGACCCGCGCGATCCGGGTCAGCGCCGCCAGCCGGGCCAGCTTGCGCGGGGACACCACCTCGTTGCTGACCAGGATGTCGGGCACGCCACCCCAGGCCAGGATCTCGGCCTCCGCCACCTTCTGGGTGCATTGTCCGACGGCGCCGCGCGCCAGCTGCCGATGGGCGATGACCGGCGATTTGTGGGTCTTGGCATGCGGCCGCAGCTTCACCCCGGCCGCCGCGGCCAGCCCGGCCATGTGGTCGAGATTGGCCTCGAAGGCGTCGAGGTCGAGGATCAAAGCCGGGGTGTCGACCTCCTCCTCGCGCATGCCGGGCTCGGCCGGCGGCGGCTGCAGCATGGTCTGGACTCCCTGAAGCTCTCACCAGCGATACGAAACCTTAACCCGTCATGGCGAGCCCCGCAGGGGCGTGGCCATCCAGGGGTCACTGCGCACCGGCCCCTGGATGGCCACGTCGCTTCGCTCCTCGCCATGACGGTTTGGGATTTGGCTCGGTCCCGTCCTGCGACCGATATCACGCCGCCATCGGCCGGGTCGCGCCCTTCAGCTCGCGGAAATTGTCGCGGATATGGGTTGCCGCCCGCAAGGCCAGGGCCGAGATCGTCGGCGTCGGGTTGACCACGCCGCCGGTGGCCAGGACGCTGCCATCGACGATGAACAGGTTCGGCACGTCCCAGCTCTGCTGCCATTTGTTCACCACCGAGGTCTCCGGGTCGCTGCCCATGCGGCAGGTGCCGATCATGTGCCAGGCCGGGGTGCGGTAGATGCCATCCTTGTCCCGGTAATCCTGCAGCTTGACCTCGAAGGCGCCGGCGGCGCTCCCGATGTCGACCAGCCGGTCGAGCATGTAGTTCATCATCCGCCGGTCGTTCTCGCCCGGCGCGTAATGCATGGTCGCGACCGGGATGCCGTCGGCGTCGCGCTTCACCGGGTCGAGGGCGACCCGGTTCTCCGGGTTCGGCAGGTCGTCGCCGATGGCGTAGACGCCGATGCCATGGCCGAAATGGCGCTCGAACCAGCGGTGGTGGTCGCGGCCCCAGGGCGCCTTGGTCTCGGTGATCCAGCCGGCGGCGACCTCCGCGGCGGCCGAGGTGCTGGTCAGGCAGTTGAAGTTGAAGCCGTTGACGAAGCCGCGGCTGGTGTCGGTCTCGGCGAATTGCCGGCTGATCAGCGAGGCGACATAGCCCATATGGCCGTCGATCGGCTCGTCGACCCAGATCTCGGCCCCCACCAGCGTGTGGTGCAGCAGGTTGCGGCCGACCTGATCGGACTGGTTGGCGAGGTTGTCCGACGCCAGCAGCAGCCGCGGCGTGCCGACGCCATTGGCGGCGACGACCACGATCTCGGCCGGCTGGAACTCGGTGCGGCCGGTCTCGCGATCGATGTAGACCGCGCCGGTGGCCCGCCCGTCCCGGCCCTTCTCGATCCGCAGCACCCGGGCGTGGATGCGCAGCTCGGTGCCGGCCGACAGGGCCTTGGGCCAGATCGACAACGAATACTTGCTCATCGACCCGCGCGGGCAGCCATTGCAGATGCCGCAGCCGTTGCAGCCGGGGCGGCCGTCATAGTCCTCGGAGATCACCCCGGCCTCGGCCGGCCACCAATGCCAGCCGAGATGGTCGAAGGCCTGGGACAGGCGGCGCGCCGCCTTGGTGAAGGGCAGCGGCCCGGTCGGGCAGGCCTCGCGCGGCGGCATCGCCGGGTCGCCGGCCAGGCCGCTGACGCCGATCATGCGGTCCGCCACCTCGTAGAACGGGGCGATGTCCTCATAGGCGATCGGCCAGTTCGGCTGCAGCCCGTGCTCGTCGCCCTTGCGGAAGTCGGACGGGCGGTAGCGCGGCCAGATCGCGCCATAGACATTGGTCGACCCGCCGACGCCGTTCCACATCAGCACCTGCGAGCTGTCGGTGACCACCGGATAGTCGTCCGGATGGCGGCGGCGGTTGATATCGGCATTCCAACGGGTGCGGCGCTGCCACGACCAGTCGGAGCTGTAATGCGGATGGTCGCCGGCCTCGACCCAGGAGCCCTGCTCGAGGCAAACCACGTTCAGCCCGGCCTGGGCCAGCACCACGGCGGCCAGCGAGCCGGTGGCGCCGGCGCCGATGATCAGGATGTCGCAGGATGGCTTGGTCATCGCTTCAGGCCCCAGGCTTGCGTGCGGTCGCCGTCGAGATCGAGGGCGGAGATGTCGACCGGGCGCACGTCGCCGGTCGGCAGCCACCGGCCGCGGCCGTGCTTCGGCGCGTCGCGGGCCGGGTCGAAACGCTGCAGCGGATAGCCCTTCACATGCGGCCGCAGCCGGTACGGGTGGCCCTGGGCGTTGATCACCGCGACCACATAGGGGCTCTCGTAATAGGCGTAATAGGCGGCATCGCGGACCCAGCCGAACAGCTCGGGCTCCGCCGCCTCCAAGGCCTGGGCGATGGCGATGCGTCGCTCCTCCGGATGGTCCGTGAAGGGGCCGCCGGCCTGCAGGATCGCCTGGGCGAGGCGCGTGAGGTCGGCCTCGCCGCGCTCCTCGACCAGATGGATCGCCAGCGTCGACTGGACCCCGATGGTGGCGCCGGAGGGCCAGTCGCCATCGCCCGGCAGCAGCAGGTCGACCAGGTCGGCCAGCAGCCGTGCCGCGACTGCGGAAGAAGGTGTGGTTGTGGTCATCTAAGGGTCCGGGTGATCGAGATCATCTTGAGTTCGGTCATCGCCTCGAGCGTGTGGCGGCCACCGAGCCGGCCGATGCCGCTTCGGGTGCCGGAGCCGCCGCCGAAGGGCAGGTGCAGCTCCCAATACGTGCTGCCGGCATTGACGTTGACGATGCCGGCCGGGATCGCCTCGCCGAAGCGCAAAGCCCGGTCCATGTCGGCGGTGAACAGGCCGACGCTCAGGCCGTGCTCGGTGTCCAGCGCCAGGTCCAGCGCCTCGGCGTCGTCGTCGAAGGCCAGCACCGGCACCACCGGGCCGAACGTCTCCTCCCGGTTGATCCGCATGTCGCGGGTGACGCCGGTGATCACCGTCGGCTCGAAGAACAGGTCGCTGCCGAGATCCGGCCGCGGCTTGCCGCCGGCCAGCACCGTGGCGCCGCGGGCGACGGCATCGTCGACATGCTCGCGCACCTTGGCCGCGACCTTCGGGTTGTTCAGCGGTCCCATGGTGGTGCCCTGCTGCAGCGGGTCCCCCAGCTTGTGCGACCGGGCGATCTCGGCCAGACGCTGCGCCAGCGGCTCGACGATGCTGCGATGGGCCAGGACCCGGCCGGTGGCAGCGCAGACCTGGCCGGCATTGAAGAAGGCGCCGCCGGCGGCGGCCAGGGCGGCGCGGTCGAGATCCGCGTCCGCGAACACCAGCACCGGCCCGTTGCCGCCCAGCTCCAGCAGCATCGGCTTGCCGGCGCCGCGCTCGGCGATGCGCTGGCCGGTGGCCGGGCTGCCGGTGAAGCCGATGCCGCTGGTGTCGGGATGGGCGACGATCTCGTCACCGACCACCGCCCCCTCCCCGATCACCAGGTTGACCACGCCGGGCGGCAGACCCGCCTCCTCGATCACGCGCATCAGCTCGACCGCGGCCATCGAGGTGGTCGGGGCCGGCACCCAGACGATGGCGTTGCCGGTGGCGATGCCGGGGGCGAGGTATTCGACCGGGATGTTGACCGGGAAGTTCCAGGGCGTGATCACGGCATAGACGCCGCGCGGCTGGCGCAGGGTCAGCACCAGCTTGCTCGGGTCCTCCGCCGGCAGGGTCTCGCCGCCCAGCTGCTTGACCAGCTCGGCCGCCAGCCGGAACCCGTCCGCGGCCTTGCCGACCTCGCCATGAGCCTCCTTGAACGGCTTGCCCTGCTCCAGGCTCAGGGTGCGGGCGATGCGGTCGCGGGCGCCGTCGATCTGGGCGGCGATGGCGAGGCAGGCCTTGGCCCGCTGCCACACCGGCGTCGCGGCCCAGCCGGGCTGCGCGGCCCGCGCGGCGGCGATGGCGCGACGCGCCGTCTCGCGGCTGCTGCGCGGCAGCCGGCCGATCGGCTCGTCGGTCGCCGGGTTCAACGCCGGCATCGTCTCCGGCTCGGTGTCCCAGCGCCCGCCGATGTGATTGGCGAAGGTCTCGATGTCGTCGCGCTGCATCACTTCGTTCCTTCCGCCGGGTGCCACCAGCGCCCGTTGACCACGACGCCCTCGGCGAAGATCCGCCGGTCGGCGGTGACGATCTCGCCGCGCACATCCTCCAGCGGGAAGGCGCCGTCCTTCAGCGACAGGATGCTGGCGTCGCCGACGCTGCCGGTCTTGAAGGTGCCGAGCTCGGGCCGGTTCAGCGCCTTCGCCGCATTCACCGTCGAGGCCGCGATCACCTCGTCGAGTGGCATGCCCAGCGCCAGGAACTTCGACAGCGTCGTCACCTGGTCATAGGCCGGGCCGTTGATGCACAGCGCGTGCACGTCGGAGGAGATGGTGTCCGGCTTGAAGCCCTGGGCCAGCATCGTCCGCGCGGTCTTCCAGCCGAACGAGCCCTTGCCATGGCCGATGTCGAACAGCACGCCGCGCTGCCGCGCCGCCAGCACCTCGGGCTTGATCTGGCCGTCGCGGGTGACCGGGGAGTTCGGGAAGGGCCGGAAGCAGTGGGTCAGCACATCGCCCGGCCGCAGCCGGTCCACCACCGCCTCGTAGGAGGGCGGCGGCTCGTCGATATGAACCATCAGCGGCAGCCCGGTCTCGTCGGCCACCTGCAGGGCGACGTCGAGCGGGGCGATGCCGGACGGGCCGCTGGCGATGCGCCCGATCCGCACCTTGATGCCGATGATCACGTCGCGGTTGGCCTCCGCCACCTCCACGGCATCCCGTGCCGCCATCAGCCGGATGTCGTGGCTCTCCCCGACCATCACCCGCTCGGAGAAGGCGAAGATGCCGGCGAAGGAGACGTGCAGATAGACCAGGATGCGGATCTGGCTCGGCTCGATCACATGCTTGCGGAAGCCCGGGAAGTTGCCGGGCCCGGCACTGCCGGTGTCGACGCAGGTGGTGACCGCGCTCCGCCGCGCGAAATCCTCGGCGTCGATGCCGAGCGAGGTGCCGCCCCAATAGACATGGGTGTGCAGGTCGATCAGCCCCGGCGTCACGATCAGGCCGGACACGTCACGGACGGCGCCGCCGCCGGGATCCAGGCCGGCGCCGACCGCCGCGACCTTGCCGCCGGCGAAGGCGACGTCGGCGACGCGGTCGATGCCCTGCGACGGGTCGATCACCCGACCGTTCCGGAGCACGAGATCGAAGGCCATGGGATGCACGCTTCCTTGGTGGATCAGACCCGGGCGCCGCTGGCGCGGTCGAACAGGTGGATGCTGCGGTCGGCGGCGGTCAGGGTCAGGCTGGCGCCGGGGCGCAAGGCCCCGGGGTCGCCGCAGGTGGCCTTGACCATCCGGTCGCCAACCAGGACGTCGAGGAAATGGACCGGCCCGGCGGGCTCGATCAGCGCCAGCTCCCCGGTCAGGGACAGCGCCCCATCCTCCGGACCGGCCGACGGCGTCAGGTCGTGCGGGCGGATGCCGACCACGCGGCTGTCGTCCTGGCCGCCGGAGACGGCGGAGCCGGGCAGGAAGTTCATCTGCGGGCTGCCGATGAAGCCGGCGACGAACTGGTTGGCGGGCTCGCGATACACCGCCATCGGGTCGGCGAATTGCTGCAGCACGCCGTCATGCATCACGGCGATCCGGTCCGACAGGACCATCGCCTCCTCCTGGTCATGGGTGACGAAGATGGTCGTCACCGCCAGTTCGCGCTGGAGGCGCTTGATCTCGGTCCGCATCCGCACCCGCAGGCTGGCGTCGAGGTTGGACAGAGGCTCGTCCATCAAGAGCGCCGCCGGGTTGCGGACGATGGCGCGGCCGACCGCGACGCGCTGGCGCTGGCCGCCGGACAGCTCGGCCGGCGACCGGTCCAGCAGTTCCTCCAGCCCCAGCAGTTCCGCCGCCCAGGCGACCTGGCGCTTGATGGCGTCGGCGCCGACCCGCTGCTGGCGCAGCGGGAAGGCCATGTTGTCGCGCACCGCCATATGCGGGTAGAGGGCGTAGTCCTGGAACACCAGGGCGATGTTGCGGTCACGTGGCGCCAGGCCGCTGATGTCACGCCCGTCGAACAGGATGCTGCCGGTCGAGATCTCCTCCAGCCCGGCGATGCAGTAGAGCAGCGTGCTCTTGCCGCAGCCGGAGGGCCCGAGGAAGGAGATGAACTCACCATCGGCGATGTCGAGGTCGAGCCCCTTCAGCACCCGGTGCTGGGCGTAGCTCTTGGACACGGCGCGGATGTTGATCGAGGTCATCGGGGCCTCCCGGCTCAGCCCTTGACGGCGCCGGAGAGCGCGCCCTGGACGAGGTAGCGTTGGAACAGGAAGGCGACGAGCACCGGCGGCGCGATCGACAGCACGCTGGCGGCGAACATCGGCCCGTATTCGTAGAAGCGCGCCTGGCTGAGGAAGCCCGACAGCACCACCGGGATGGTCTGCGCGTTCGGCGTCGAGGTCAGGATCAGCGCGAACAGGAACTCGTTCCAGCTGACCAGGAAGCAGAAGATCGCGGCGGCGATGATGCCCGGCCGGGCGACGGGCAGCAGGATCTTCCACAGCATCTTCAGCCGCGAGCAGCCGTCGATCAGCGCCGCCCGGTCCAGGCTGGCCGGGATGCCCTCGAAATAGCTCTTCATCATCCAGGCGCTGAGCGGCAGCAGGATGCTGCTGTAGGCGATCACCAGCCCGGTGCGGGTGTCGATCAGCCCCAGCGTGCGGAAGATGACGAAGAAGGGCAGCACCAGGGTCAGCGCCGGGGTCATCCGGGTCAGCAGCAGGCCCCACAGGCTGATCCGGAAGAAGCGGGCCTTGCCGTGCCGGGCGAAGGCGTAGCCGGCCAGGGTGCCGAGGGCGACGCTGATCGTCACCACCACCACGCCGACGATGAAGCTGTTCAGCAGCGACAGCGGCACCCGCTTGGCCTGGACGCTGGTCTCGTTGCCGGCCGCCAGCTCCGGCGCCAGCACCGCGGTGAAGTTCTGCAGCGTGAAGCCGCTGGGCACCATGGTGGGCGGCGTCCGGATCAGGTCCGAGGCCGGGGTGATGCTCATCAGCACCAGGGCGATCACCGGCAGCGCCGACCACAGGAAGATCAGCAGCGCGGACAGGGCGAAGCCGAAGCGGGACAGCACCGCCTCGACCGGCCGGGGCAGCCGCGCCCGCGGCCGGTAGCGCGGCAGCGTCACCATGGCGTGGCGACGGCCGGCGCCAACCCGGCTGTTGTCCGGGACGATGCTGTTGGCGACCTGGGCTGCCCGGCTCTGCCGCGGCCCGAGCACCAGGAAGTAGAGGATCGCCAGCACGAAGCTGAGGATGGTGAGGCCGTACAGGATCGCCGCCCCTTCCCCGAACTTCAGGAACTGGAAGGAGTAGAGGTAGCCGAGCCAGGCGAAGACCGTGGTGGCGGCGCCCGGCCCGCCGCGGGTCATGATCCACAGGATGTCGAAGGCCATCAGCGAGTTGATCGTGGCGATGATGGCGATGAACAGCAGGTTGGGCTTCAGCCAGGGCAGCGTGATGGCAAAGAAGCGGGCGACCGGCCCGGCGCCGTCCAGCATCGCCGCCCGATGCAGGTTCCCCGGCATCGACTGCAGCCCGGCCAGCAGCAGCAGGGCCGTGAGGGGCGCCTGGTTCCAGACCTGGGTCAGGGCGACCAGGTTGAGCGCGCGGAAGCCGTCGCCGAGCCAGGGCGTGGCCAGGAAGCCGAGGCCGAGATCGTTGAGCAGCCCGTTCAGCGCGCCGTAATCGCCGGCATAGACGAAGGACCACAGCACGCCGACCGAGACCGGCGCCATGGCCCAGGGCACCAGCATGACGCTGCGCAGGAAGCCGCGGCCCATGAAGCGCTCGTTCAGGACCAGCGCCATGGCCATGCCGATCACGGTGGTGCCGATCACCGAGAAGCCGGCGAAATAGGCGGTGCGGCCCAGCGCCGCCCAGAATTCGGCATTGCCGAGCATGCCGGCATAGTTGTCGAGCCCGACGAAGATCCAGCGCTTGGTGATCGGGTTGGTGCGGTGGAGGCTGAGATACAGGCTGTAGGCCAGCGGCAGGCCGACGACGGCAATCACGATCGCCAGCGTCGGCGCCACCGCGCCATAGGCAAAGCCCGGGATCCGGCCGATGCGGCGGCGCGGACGGCCGATGGCGGGTGTTTGCGGAATGGTGATCGACACCGGGCCGCCCCTCCGACGAATGGCTCGCGAAGGACGATCGCGGCGATGCCGCGATCGCCGTTCCTGCTGGCTACTGGTACTGCTGCTTCAGCTCGGCCACCTTCTTGCCGAGCTCATCGACGATCTGGTCGGTCGATAGGCTGCCGCGGATGTATTCCTGGACCCGCTGCATCATGAACAGGTCCCATTCCGGGAACCAGATCTGCTTGGCGACGTCGCGGGAGGTGGCGAGCTCGAGCTGCTTGTTGGTGACGGCGAGGTCGCGCCATTTGCCGAAGCTGGCGACCACCTCGGGGTCGGCCATCACCTCCTTGTAGCCGGAGCCGAGGCCGAATTCGAGCGCCCAGCGCTTGATCACATGGTACTGGCCGTCCTTGGACTTGCCGCCGAAGAAGCGCAGCAGGTTCCAGGTCCGTTCGACATCGGTCGGCTGCGCACCCATCATGTAGACGGCAGTCCAGGCGAAGGTCGACTTGGTCTTGCCCGGCATCAGGGCGTTCTTGACCTTGCCGGCGGCCTTGGAGAGCTTCGGATCATTGGCGACCTTCTGGTCGTAGTCGTGCAGCACCATGAAGGTGTGGCGGCCGGTGGCGTAGCTGGGCACGCCCTCATTCGGCAGCGTCATGATGTCGGCCGCCACCAGTTGCTCCTTGTACAGGGCCTGGTGGGTTTCCAGCACCTTGCGCAGGGCAGCGTCGTCGACGAAATCGTTCTTCTCGTCGAAGACCGGCGCGCCTTCCGCGTACCAGCAGGAGAAGATGCTCCAGGACAGCTCCGGCCATTTCTGGCCCCAGGCGCTGTTGTAGGGCGCGTCGGAGACGCCGTCCTTCTTCAGCTTGCGGCAGGCGTCGAGCAGCGAATCCCAGCTGTCCGGCACCGAGAGGCCGGCCTTCTGCAGATGCTCCTCATTGTAGATGAAGGCGTTGTGTCCCGCGTAATAGGGCAGCCCCGCCAGCTTGCCGTTCGGCAGCGACATCGACTTGACGCTGACCGGGAACATGCCGGCCTTCATCTCGTCGACCCCGTCCAGGCCTTCGAGGTCGCGGGTCCACTCCGCCGTGCACCAGCGGGCGATGTGGTCCTCCTCGGCATACAGCATGTCGATGCGCTGGCCGCCGGTCAGCTTGGTCTCGACCACGGGGTGGTAGTCGCCGGTCACCAGCTCGTAATTGACGTTCTCGTCGTACAGCTTCTTGAAGGTGTTGACGTTCTCTTCGACGATCTGCGGCTGGAACTGCCAGCCGATGAAGCTCAGGGGCGTGGCCGGCGCGGCGCGGGCCATCCGGCCGCCGAGACCCGTGACGGCGGCCCCTGCCCCCAGGGCAGCGCCCTGCAGCACGCGCCTGCGGGACAGCAGATAACGACCCAGCAGATCCTTATCCATTCGCCTCTCCTGTGATTTTTCGGGCTTGCTTCCAACCGGCATGACGATCGCCGGATCAGGCTCGCTTCGTTGGTATGTTTGTTATAGTTCCAAACAAACTCGCCGTCAACGTGGGAGGCGTGCCAGATCCAGGGTCCCCGTGGTCAGAATCTGACGCTTTGCACCCGCCTGACGAGGCGCCTTCGGGCGGAAGCGGCCACTTGGGTCAGGGAAAACGGAAGTCTGGATGACGCCGGAAAGCAGACATCCACGAAGCGCTCGGCCACTGGCGCTTCTCAGGGCTTCTTGCTCAAAGTCATCTTGTCAGACATACTGTTGCGATACTTTCAGGTTTCTCAATTACAAGTCCGACAAATCGGATCCAGAGGCTGCGCATCATGCCTTACTTCAAGATGATGCGGCTCATTATCTCAATGGTGATGTAAAGGATAGTTGACATACGGCAATCGCCTGAATCGGCGCGGCCCTGCCGGAGGGGTAGCATTGGTACATATGTCGGGGAACTGCGGTGAACACAGCCTCTGCCGCCCCAAGATCTGCCGCGGATTACGAACGGGTACAGAACCGCAACCGGATTACGCGTTTCCTCCATTCCGGCCGATACAGTTCCCTCCTCCGCGTCGCCGGAGAGCTGAGCGCGCAATTGGCGGGGGCTCGGATGAGGGCCTTGGAAATCGGATGCGGCACGGGCACGGCGGTTGGACCGCTCCTGGATACCTATGACGTCGATTATCACGGCATCGATTACAACCCGCTGTTCATCGAGGCGGCTCGCCGCTCTCACGCGCATCGGTCGCACTGTTCATTCCTGATGGCCGATGCCACCGATCCACGCCATTACAAGCCGGAGAGCGCTGACATCGTGTTTGCGCTCGAGACGCTGGAACATATTCCAGAAGGGGATGTCGTCCGCATTGTCGAGTATGTCTGCAAAATCGTCCGACCGAGGCGCTTTATGGTAACAGTCCCCGTCGAAGTCGGGCCGGCGGTTTGGATCAAGAACGTCGGGTCAGTGATGATGGGGCATAATCGCCGCTCCGGGAATTTCAGCCAGACGTTCTGGGCCGGCCTCTATCAGATGGACCGCATCCCTGTGCATACGGACGGACATATTGGTTTTGATTGGCGTTGGCTGGCGCAGACGGTCCGGCACAATGCGCGGATAGTGGAACTGAGCAGCCTGCCGTTCGGCTGGCTGCCGCGGACGATCGCACCCACCATGCTCATGGTGGCCGAGCCTCGACAAAGGGCGGGCGACGCGGACGTCTTGTAAAAGGCGATTGAGCAGACATTCGACAGCTCCAGCCGGATCGACCGCAAAGGGGTCGATAGCGGCCATGACCGATGGTACCAAGCGTCAGATTTCGACCGCCAACGACCGCGTGGAGCACGTTCCGCATCATCGACTGCCGCCGGTAGAGTGTCGAAAGGCCGAGCCCCGCCCGCCTCATCAGAGAAGCAGGACATGTCGACTGGACAGAACAGCGAGGCAATGGGCCGGGCGACGATCCGGTGGGGCGTCGTCGGCGCCGGCGACATTGCGCACCGCTTCGGGCAAGGCTTGGCGCATGTCGCCGACGCGCGGATGGCGGCTGTCTGGTCGCGTCGCGCATCGACCGCCGACGCCCTGGCGCAGCAGTTCGGGGCGCAGAGCTGCGCCAGCCTCGACGCGATGCTGTCGAGCGACATCGATGCCGTCTACATCGCCACGCTGCACGACAGCCACGCCGAATACGCGATCGCCGCCCTCGCCGCCGGCAAGCCTGTGCTGTGCGAGAAGCCTGCGGCGATCAACGCGGGGCAGCTCGGACGCGTGCTGGCCGTGGCGCGCGACCGGAAGCGACTGTTCATGGAGGCGATGAAGCCGCCCTTCTATCCGCTGTACCGGAAGCTGCGAGAGCACCTGGAGCACGATCCGATCGGCGAGATCGGGCTCGTCCGAGCCGGCTGCGCCAGGACCGATGTGCCCGCGGACCATGCGACGCTGTCTTTCGAGCATATGTGCGGCGCGCTGTTGAGCATCGGCATCTACGAGGCGTTCCTGGCTGTCGACTGGCTCGGCGCGCCGCTCGATGTGCAGACGATCGGCCGCCTGGGATCAACAGGCGTTGATACGTTCGCCAGCCTCAATTCCCGCCACGACAGGGGGATCGCGCAGATGTTCTGCGGCCTGGACCTGCACGGCCGGGGCGATGCCCTGCTGGCGGCGCCGCACGGTCACGTGACGATCCACGAAAACTGGTGGAACCCGGCTCGCGCCACGATCCGTTACGCCGACGGCCGCGTCGTCGAGCTCGACCAGCCGTTCGAAGGCGGCGGCCTCAACTACGAGACGGCGCATTTCTGCGACCTGGTCCGCTCGGGCGCGCTGGAAAGCCCGGTCATGACGCAAGCCAAGTCGCTGCAGATGATCGCGGTGATGGATGCGGCACGCGCGGCGCTGGGGCTCAAATTCAACGGCGAATAGTACCGGCCGCCGGCATGTTCGACCCGTCATGGCGAGCCCCGCAGGGGAGTGGCCATCCCAACGGCACTGGCTTCTGGATGGCCACGTCCCCCGGCTCAAGGCCGGGGTCCTCGCCATGACGGAAAGGGGCTGGAACAGCGGCCATCGCACCGGGCGCCCGAGAGCGGACAGGGCTGGATTCGACCCAAAGCGGTCCTTGGCACGCACTTGTTCGGGTAGCCGGCTCTGATAGCCTTCACCGGAACGTGCTCGCAGGGAATGATGCTTCACCAACACTCTTGTAGATGGCAGAGCCGATCTAGCCCCCCGCGTTGAGGTAAGGCGATCCATGGGCCCTAGTCACAGCCTGGAGATGGAGGCTTTTTATGACCGACGAGGAAGAAGATTTTGACCTAACCCAGGCCGAGCAGGCCCGTATAACCGATGTTGTTCGAGCGATTATTGCTGGAGATCGAGCTCTTCTAAATACAATAATCGACACCCCATTGGCGGACGAGACGATTTTTTGGGAGTCTGTGGATGAAATTCAAGGAAGCATAGTGGACCCAGAAGGCGACTCCCCGCTGCAGGGATGGTCTTACATCGCCGAGGATGGCACCAAAACTGTGACCGTGAAACTTCTGGATAGATTAACCGGAGAGCGTGACATTGCGATGATATGTAATAGCCGCTCCGGTGATCTGACCGATCACATCGAGGTTCAGACCATATTTCGGGAATATAGCGCGATCAACTACATGTAGTGCTGCGTGTCTGCCAGCACCAAACCATGAGAGTGGCCGTCTTGTCGACGGGGTCTCCGGCAGCACTGTTTTGTCCGTCGGCCGTATATTGGCTTGGGTCATCCACTCTCTGACCGCTTCGGCGCTTGATCCGGCCGTCCTTCCCTCTCAGTCGCAACTTCCGCTTTCCGCCCTTCTCGGACGCTCCGGCCGGCTGCGAGGTGCCCGAAACCGGCCGCCGCCCTTGGCACCGAAAAGCGGACCTGACCCGATTCGACCCAAAGCGGACCTTCATGGTCACAGGGGTATAGTGCTACTGCTCATAAGGTCGGTCGAAGTACCGGCCGAGAGCACGACAATTTGACGGATCGCTACAGTGACCGAAGACATAAATGGCACGATAGAATCGATTATCGATCGCTTTCCTCCAGGAGGAGAGCTAGCGGAGTCCGATCGAGCCTACCTTCGAGATAAACTGAGGCGTCGAGAAGGTCCTCTCGACGCAATCATTTACACACTCGGAAGAGCTGGAAATCCTCACGATCGTGACCTTATAAGGGAATTCGTCACCTATAGCGGCGATGCATATCTCCCTGCCAGAGCTCTACGAACGTTATGTTTTTGGATTGATAGGTGGCGGCCTTACGCGAACCATATCATCCAGGGAGTCAAAGGAGAGCCTTGGGATGGAGGCGGCGCGCACAAACTTGCGTGCATCAGAATAGCCTCTGAAATTCTGATCGATCAGTATGAACAACGGCTGGTAGATTTGATCATTCAGGAGTTTCACAGGACAACGGATATTTCAACAAAGCGATCCTGCTTTGAGGCGTTGCGAAATGCAGACGGGCGTTCTGCAAAAGAGGCGTTCCTGGAAACTGCGAGGGACAGGAATGTTTTTGATCTCTCCTTGTTGCAGCGGCTTGCCGTGGGCAACCATCATCGATCAACCCATTAGTCGAAGTTCGATTCTCTGACCATGCCGATATCTGGGGCGGCGTCCGCTTTCCGCCCATCCCGGTCACCCTCGCCGGCAGCGGGCGCCCGAAAGCGGCCGTGGTGCTCGACTCCGGAAAGCGGACAGGGCCGCACACGACCCAAGGCGGACATTCCCAAACGCGGTCGAATGCAATTGACCGATGGTGACACGATAATGTCGACTTCTTCCCACGCTCAGACCGGGAACAGGTGATGAGACGGGAACTGATGAACGCTTGTCTGGCGGCCGGTGTCGTTGCAGTGCTCTCCTGCAGTCAACGAGAGACGACCAACGTTACGGCCTCGGAAGTCGTCGAGATAGCCCGACAGGCCGCTTCGGAGCGCTATCGGGGCTTTGATTTTAAGAGCGCAGACGTCTCGATTGACAACGTAGGCGACGCTTGGCTTGTGGGATTCATTCCTCAAACACAAAGAGACTCTAGAGAAATCACGGGTGATATCGGTATATTTATCGACAAAAAGACCCATCGCATTAGTGGGTCGTATTATAATAATGCGATCTCTGTTGACCAGAAATCCTAGTCCAACCGACGGTTGCCTTATTGCGGCCCACCAGCAGAGAGCTATTTGAGTTGCGCCTCTAATCCAGCGTGCCCAATTCGGTGGAAACCGCCGTCCGCCCACACCCTCTGACGTAGTCGTAGGACTTCCGCTTTCCGCCCTTTGCGGTCAGTCGGGCCGCCGGGACGCCACACAATAGCGGCCATCGTCCTCGGCTCCGGAAAGCGGACATGACCCGATTCTACCCGAAGCTGCCACTCAGCACGAAAACCCGAACTTGCGGTTTCTGAGTCAATGCGGACATCGAGAATGGCCGTCGCTTTGGCATGGCCGCGTCAACGCCTATAGGCTGGGATGCCGGGGCCGTGACAGCGATGTGCCGGTCTGCCAACGCGCGATAACTGTCCTTACCGCGTGGAGCGCGATACTCATTCCAGCATCTGAATACGATTTCCGGTCACAAAGGTTATTGACGCACCCAATATATTTCAGTGAGACCACAAAACCGCTTTCACAACATCAGATTTGATTGAAATGCGTGTGCCGCTCGAAATTTCAACCAAGAAATATTCCGATGTCATATAGAGGAGCTTGACGGGTATGATCACGGTGCTGGCCCCATCGGTCGGTGCTGCAGGCGAAGTCTGCACTGCCGGCACGGGAGGTTCGGGCGGGATTGCTTCTCTATCGACGAGTATCCGAGCGTCGAGTGGCCGTCCTCCGCCGAGACCTTGAGGGATCAAGGGGTAAACAACCCAGACATAAACGATCAGGGCGAGTGGAATAGCCGCAATGCGACTCAAGAGACCTATGCCTCTCTCTATGGCGGCAAAGAAAGCGAATATCCCCATCAGACGATGAAATCGCCGCGCTTGCCTCTCAAACTGGTCTGGATTCGCGGTCTTCAGATGGCGAGTGACTCGTTCAATGCGGGCGGTTAGGAATCGGATTAGATAGGGCCTAACGAATCGAAACCCTGGTAGGAAAACAAGTGGGCGCAACGCTTCGCCGACAAGGTCTATGTTTCCAGGCGGATCTTTGCCCGTTATCTGTATTGCCGATGCGCGTAATTGTACGATGAGGGTAGAGCTTTCTTGCTTGAAGTACGACACAAGCCATCGCCAAAAATATGCGACCGCCGCGACGGGGAGTCCGACCAGAACATAAATTGGCTCAATAAGCTCAACCACCGGTAGGCCCAGGCGCCATGTATAGACCATTACGGTAACAAAACCGCACGCATAAGACAGTGAGCCCCAGGCGAGGGCCGTTTTAATGGAATCTTCGGCATCATCCGAATTTGCTGGGTCGCCGGCCTTCGCCAGGGAGCCGGAAACCTGCGCGACTAAGGCCGGCAGATCGGATGCTGGCACGGTGTTGTTCGAAACATGGGCAGAGACAATTTGAGTTGCCAAATCGCGCACACGATCCGCTTCCGCCGGAATTGTAGGATCTGTAAGTTCACTCATCTGCCACTCCAAAAACAGACGCGCGGAGCATGCCGATTCAGAGTTTGCGATAACGCGCACGTTCACAAAAGTGTTCTCGGATCGAACCTATTCGTCCGCTAAGAGCCGTCCGCTGAAGTTCCCCTGCCACAGGCTGGAATGCTCCGGTCCCCCCGCGCGGTGCGAACGTCCTTCCATCGGCCGTGCTGCATAGCGACCCGGCTGCCATGATCCAAGACTCGCGTGGGGGCTGGGCCGCCTCGCCGGGGCTATTTTTTTTCCACTGGGACCGCATGTCTCCTGTTGTTGAAAGCAGCCATTCAGCGGCCTTTCTGCAACTTCCGCTTTCCGCCCTTCCCGGTCAGCCGGGCCGACGGGAGGCCGCCCGATAGCGGCCATCGACCCTGACTCCGGAAAGCGGACATGACCGCAATCGGACCCGAAGCGGTTACTGCGGTTGGACCGGCAAGCGTCTGCTGATCCCAGGGACAGCGGACCCTTGGTCGATGCCGAGCGCCGCATGTGCGCAACGCCATGCTGCGAGCGGGGCGACGTTTCTGCAAATGGCCGTAGCCGATCCGACGATCAGGCGAGCAGGAAATCCTCGGTGGTGGTCTTGATGCCGATCACGACGTCCTGGAAATCATTGTCGCCGGTGGCGCCCGGCAGATCTTCGAAGCCGATCATCAGTCCGCGGCCGCCGTCCGACGTGCCGGAGAGGACCTGCGTGGCCTCCGCCGGATTGAGTGTCGAGAGCGAGTGGAAGATGATGGCGCCGGAGAGTACGCCCAAGGTCCCGCTCTGCAGCACCGGCGGGATGCCGATGTCGGTGTCGGACGGCGCCCCGGTGCCGGGAGTAACCAACGACAGATCGTCCGGCAGCGTACCGAACTTGTTGAAGCCGTCCTGGATCAGGAAGAAGGCGACACGCGCGCCATCCGCCGGCACGCCGAGGTCCACGGTGCGTGCGCCGGACGCCACGTTCAACGTATTGTCGAACAGTATCTGGACGTCGCTGATGGTGCCGTCCGCGGCGATCTTGTAGGCGCCGAGCGTATTGGCGTAGGCCGATGTGGCGGATTTCAACTCAGCCGTGAAGCCGACCGTGCCGTCGCCGGTCAGGAACGGCTGGTTGGCGATGCCGTTGACAAGGGCCGGATCGACCCGCGCACCTTCCGACAGGGTCGGCAGGAAGGTCTGGAAGCTCAGCATGGTGTGGGCATCGGCGCCCGAGCCGCGCGCCACCATCATGAAATCGCCGCCGGAGTGGTCGCCTTCCATCAGCATGCTCGTGGCGCCGAGGGTGAGCACGACGCCACCCGCACCAGCCGTGCCGCCGAGCGGAGTGACGACCAGATCCCCCCGTGCTGCGAGCGTGCCCCGGATGTCCATCACATCGTCGGTGCCGAGGGCCACGATCGTGTCGCCGTCAAGATCGGCCAGGGTGTCGCGCACCGTATCCGCGCCCTGGGCGGTGTGGATCCGGTCGATGCCGGCGCCGCCGCTGACGAGGTTGGCCCCCGCGCCGCCATAGAGGGAGTCGTCGCCCGCGCCCCCAGCCATCGTATCGTTGCCTTCGCCGCCTGCGACCACGTCGTTGCCGGAGCCGCCGTCAAGCGTGTCGTCGCCAGCGGCGCCGTCGAGGGCTTCTCCGGCCGCGCTGCCCAGCAGCTTATTGTGCCCGCTGTCACCGAGCGTGGTCGCCAGCCGCTCGACTTTCACGTAGTCGACGTCGAAAAAGTAGCTCTTGTTCTCTGCTGGGGTTTTGGCGATCCGCAGCGTCGGATCGGTGATTGGCGGCCCGCCCGGGTCGCCGGGATTGGGACCCCACGGCCCGCCATTGGGACCGTTGGCCTGCGGTGCGCCCCACAGGTTCAAGTGAAGCTGCTGCGGCCTGGTCGGCACGTTCTGCACTTCTTCGCGGATCAACTTGTCATCGACGAACCAGCGCACCACGGAGGGCAGCCATTCGAAGCGATAGACGTGGTCGATCCCCAATCCGCCATCCACGGCGTAGGAGTGCGGCGTGCCAGTCTCCTGATGCTTGAAGACGTTGGTCGAGATCTTCTTCATCTGGGTGGTGATGATCTCGAAGTCGATCTCGTCATGGGGCTCGCGGGCGGCGCCCGACGGGAACTGTTCGTAGGTGAAGAAGCCGGCGATCATGCCGCCCTGTGCGCCCTCGAACCTGAACTTGCCTTCGAAGCCGAGGCCCCCGGCGCTGACGTCCCACGCCTGCTTGGTGATTGCTTCCGAGCCATAGTACGAATTGGCGCCACCCGGCGGCGGGTTGAAAGTGTCCATCCTGATGCGCGCCATGCCGTTCTCGGCGGCCGGCAGATTCTGCCGCATCTGGGTCTGCCCGAGATAGGACGGATTGTTCGGCCCATCAATCCAGTGATTATAATCCCAGTTGTCTTTGCTGACCTGCGTTCCCGAGAAATGGTCCTCGAAGAGGACGGCCGATGCGGAAAGCGGTGAAGTCATCCATAGCCTCCCTTATTATTATGCCAAGCCTCTCACACACTCCGCCCCTCCGGCAACGGGCATCAGAGGATTGCACCGGCAGAGTGCTTGGTACCAGACAAGGCCGTCCGTTGATGACGGTCGGGCGTCCGCATATAGCGCGAGTCCGGAACCTTGCTTTCGGGGCTCGCACGACTGCTTCCCGCCCATCCCGGTCGGCCAGGCCCAATGACGGGCGCCCGGAAGCGGCCGTCGCCCTCGGTGCCGACAACTGGATCTGACCCGATCCGAACCAAAGCGGTCCTGTCCGCTTTGGGGAAGCCAGCAGGGCCGGCGATCGTCCGCAACGAGCCGGATGCGAACCAATAGGCAGGGGTGGCTTGATAGCCACGCCCGCGACCGCTTCGGGATCGTCTCCCGCCACTTTCCGCGGGTGCCGAGCGTCAGATTTGCACCATTCGGTGTAACCTCTACGGCTCGATGAACGCGTAGGTGGTCTGCTGGCGATAAAGCTCGCCGGGCCGCAGCACGGCCTGGGGAAAGGCCGGCTGGTTCGGGCTGTCGGGGTAGCGCATCGGCTCCAGGCACAGCCCGGCATGGGCGAAAGGACGGGACCCGTCGACCGCCGGCCAATCCCCGCCCAGGCCGGCGCCGTCATAGAGGACGAGGCACGGCTCGGTGGTCGCGACCTCGAGCCGAAGGCTGCCGTCGGGCGGCTCGAGGCGTGCGGCCGGCTGGAGCCCCTGCCCCTCCCGGTCGAGGACCAGGCAGCAATCGTACTGGAAAGATGGATCCGGGCCGGCGATCGGGCGGAGCGTGCGGAAGTCGTAGGGCGTGCCGTCGACCGGCGCGAGGCCGCCGGTCGGCACCAGGTCCGGGCCGAAGGGCACGCTGCGGCTCGCCGGGATCTGCAGGCGATGACCGCGGATCGGCGCGCCGGGCGCGAGCGTGAAGTAGGAGTGGTGGGCCAGGCTGACGATGGTCGGCGCATCCGTCGTCGCGGTCATCTCGACGGCGAGCGACGCCGGCTCCCCGAGCCGGTAGGTGCAGCGGACATCGAGCCTGCCGGGATAGCCCTCCTCCCCGTCGGGCGAGACCAGCCCGAGCGTCACCGCGCTTTCGCTCGCCTCGACGATGTCCCAGAGGCGACGCGAGAAGCCGGTCGCGCCGCCGTGAAGATGGTGCCGCTCGTCGTTCCGGCCGAGCTGGTGGACGGTGCCGTCGAGGACAAGCCGGCCTTCGCCGATGCGGCTGGCATGGCGGCCGGCGGTGACGCCGAGATAGCGCCGGTTGTCGAGATAGCCGTCGAGCGCCGCGAAGCCGAGCACCACGCGCCGCATCCCGCCGCCGACCGGCACGACGAGGTCGCGGACCGCGGCGCCGAAGGTGATGACAGAGGCGGTGGCGCCGGCGGCGTTGGCGAGGCGGATCTCGCGGACTTCCCTGCCGTCCGGCAGCCGGCCGAAGGGATGGATCGACGCGACGCCGTCCCGCCGGCTGCTCACCACAGCGTGTAGCCGCCGTCGATCACATAGGCGGCGCCGGTGACATAGGTGGCGGCGGGGCTGGCCAGGTAGACCGCGAGCGGCCCGATCTCGGGCGGATTGCCCGGACGGCCCATCGGCACCTGCCGGACGAAGGTCTCGATCACCTCGGGCCGGATCTCGTTCCAGTGCCGGTTCGCGTCGGTCATGAACAGGCCGGGGCAGATGGCGTTGACCGTGATGCCGTGCGGCGCCCAGTCGGCCGCGGCGCAGCGCGTGAAGTGGAGCACCGCCGCCTTGCCGGTCTCGTAGTGGCGGCCGCCGATGCCGCGGTTGGCGATCAGCGCGCTGATCGAGGCGATGTTGATGATCCGCCCGCCCTGGCCGCGCTTCAGCATGGCGCCGCCGATCAGCTTGGTCGCGAGGAAACAGCTGGTCAGGTTGAGGTCCATCAGCGACCGCCAGTCCTGCAGCGTCTCCTCCTCGATCGGCACGTTGAGGTCGCGGTTGCCGACATTGTTGATCAGGATGTCGATCGGGCCGAGCTCGGCCAGGATCGTCCCGCAGGCCGCCTCGCACTCCTCCGGCACGGCCATGTCGGTCTTGACCGTCCAGGCCTGGCGGCCGATGGCGCGGATGTCGGCGGCGGTCTGGTCGAGCGTCTCCTGCGTGCGGCCGGTGATGATGATGTCGGCGCCGGCCTCGGCCAGCGCCAGCGCCATCTCGCGGCCGAGGCCCCGGCTTGCGCCCGTGACCAGCGCCCGCTTGCCGTCGAGGCCGAACCAATCCTGCAATCCCATCTGGGTCTCCGATGCGAAGGTCGTTGATTACTTCACGGCGCCGACGGTGAGGCCGCTGACCAAGTAGCGCTGCAGCATGGCGAAGACGATCGCGACCGGCACGCTGGCGACCAGCGTCGCGCCCATCACATGGTCCCATTCGACCTGGTAGCGGCCGCCGACCAGCGAGAAGATCTGCATGGTGAGCGTATACTTCTCGTTCGACCGCAGCAGCGTCATCGCCAGCACGAACTCGTTCCAGCAATAGATGAAGATGAACACCGAGGTGATGCCGATCGCCGGGGCGGCGAGCGGCAGGAACACCAGCCTGAGCCGCTGCAGGGACGTCGCGCCGTCGAGCGTCGCGGCTTCCTCGAGCTCGCGCGGGATGGTCTGGAAATAGGCCTGCAGCATCCAGACCGCGAAGGCGAGATTGAAGGCGATATAGGCGAGCACCAGCGCCGGCAGCTGGTCGACCAGCCCCATCTTCGACATCAGGCGGAAGATGCCGAGCACGAGCACGATCGGCGACAGCATCTGGGTGACCAGCAGGAACTGCCGGAACAGCCGCTGCCCGCGGAACTGCATGCGCGCCATGGCATAGGCGGCAGGGATCGCGACCAGCAGGCACAGGACGGTCGCGGCGATGCTGACCAGGAGGCTGTTGGCGAGCGCCGGCCCGAAGCGCGCCGCTTGCCACATATCGGCGAAGTTCTCCAGCCGGATCTCCGACGGCAGCCAGTGCGGCGGGAAGGCCAGCACCTCGGCCCGCGGCTTCACCGCGGTCGAGATCATCACCGCGAACGGGAACAGGATGATCAGGCACAGTGGCCCGAGCCCGAGCCAGATCAGCGAGGATTTGCGGAGCAGCTTGTCCATCTCAGCCCATCCTCTCCTCGTTGCGCATCGCCAGCGCCGCATAGGTGATGGTGAGCGCGAGCAGGATCAGGAACATCACGATCGACAGCGCCGAGGCGACGCCGAGCTCGCCGTAGCGGAAGGCGAGCTTGTAGAGCCAGGTGACGAGGATGTCGGTGCTGTTGGCCGGGTCGCCCTGCGTCATCACCCAGATCAGCGGGAAGGAGTTGAAGACGTAGATGAAGTTCAGCACCAGCACGATGTTGAGAAACGGCCGCATCAGCGGCAGCGTCAGGTAGCGGAAGCGCTGCCCGGGAGTGGCACCGTCGATCCTGGCCGCCTCGAAGATGTCGGCCGGCAGCGAGGACAGGCCGCCGAGGAACACGGTCACGGTGAACGGGATCGAGACCAGGATGCCGATCGCGATCTCGATCGGGAAGGCGGTGTTCGCCGTGGCCAGCCACTCGACCGGCTCGGTCAGCAGGCCGAACTGGCTCAGCGTCGCGTTGACCATGCCGAACTGGCCGTTGAGCGACCAGCGCCAGACGATGCCGCTCATGGTCAGCGAGACCGCCCAGGGCAGCATGATGATGACGCGGGCGAGGTGGCGGCCGTAGAAGCGCTCGTTGAGCGCGAGCGCGATCGGGATCGACAGCAGCACCGTGCCGCCGACCACGAAGACCGTCCAGACCAGCGTCCGGTAGAGACAGCCGAGGAACAGCTGATGCGAGAACAGCCGGCTGTAGTTGCCGAAGTCGTTGAAGCCCGATGTGGCGCCGAAACGGTTGACCGTCTGCAGCGACATCTGCGCCATGTCGAAGATCGGATAGCCGATGATCCAGAAGGCGAACAGGATCGACGGCAGGACCAGGAGATAGGGCGCGCCGGCGCGCCCTATCCTGCCCCTGGACAGTGTCCCGGCCCGGCGCATCGCGCTGCCGGCATCGGCGGCCGTCACGGACCCGGCCCTATTGCTGGATCAGGCTGTCGATCGTCGCGGCCGCTTCCTTGAGCGCGTCCTCGGGCTTGGCCTGGCCGATATAGGTCTTCTGCAGCGCGCTGATCACCGCATCCACCATCTGCTCCCAATTCGCCACCTGCGGCGCGAAATGGGCGTAGGACAGCATCTCGGTGAAGGCCTTGAGCTGCGGATCGTCGGCGAAGACCGGCGCCTGGGCCTCGGCCTTCATCACCGGCAGGAAGCCTTCCTTGGTGCTGAACTCGATGCGCCATTTGTCGCTGAAGGCCGTCTCGCTGAGGAACTTCCAGGCGAGGTCCTTCTGGCTGCTCGACTTGAACACCATCAGCGTGTCGGTCACGCCGTAGGTGGCCTTGGCCGAGCCGGCCGGGATCGGCGCGATGCCGTAGTTCAGGTCCGGCGCGTCGGTCTTGATCTGGCCGCGCAGCCAGGGGCCGGTCAGGATCATGCCGATGCGGCCCTGCTTGAACAGCCGCTCGATGTCCTGTCGGTTGAGGCCGGTCGGATCGGGCTCGGTCAGCCCCTCGTCGATCATGCTCTTGTACAGCGTCAACGCCGCGACCGCCTGGGGGCTGGCGACGCCGGACTTGCCGTCGACGATGATGTCGCCGCCATGGGTCCACAGCGAATAATACCAGTAGGCGTCGGTCTCGATCTCCTTGCCCTGCATCGCGAAGCCATAGGCGTCTCCGCCGAGCGCCTTGACCTTGCGGGCGGCGTCGACGATGCCGTCCCAGGTCGCAGGAGGCTCCGACACGCCCGCCTTCGCGAGCAGATCCTTGTTGTAGTACATGGCGCGGGCCGACGCCGCGACCGGCAGGCCGTAGATCTTGCCGTCCAGGGTCGAGGGCGACATGAACGCGTCGATGAACCGGCCCTTGAATTCCGGTGTGATGTAGGAATCGAGCGGCTCGGCGATGTCGTTCTTGACGTAGTCGAGCAGCCAGCGCGTGCCGATCATGGCGATGTCGGGCGCGGTGCCGCCGGCGATGTCGGTGGTCAGCCGCTGCTGCAGGTTGTCCCACTGCACGACCTCGACCTTCACCTCGTCGCCGGGATGGGCCGCCATGTAATCCTTGGCCATGCCCTCGAACAGTTCCTGCGTCGCCGCGCTGTAATAGCCGACGACGACCCGCAGCGTTGCCGCATCCGCGACCGTGGCGCTGCCGATCAGCGCCACGGCGCCGACGAGGAGGCCCCAGCCCGCTCGGGACTTCTTTAGAAGCATGTTGCGACTCCCTGTTTTCGTCCTATGGACGATTGGCTTGCTGAATAAGACTTGGCTTTTTGTTCTTATTCTTGTCGCGGCCGGTAACAGCGAGGCTTCGAGCCGGCTCCATTCTGCATGTTTGTTATAATTCCTAACAAACTTGCCGTCAACGCGGTTAACATGCCAGAGCGTGGGCCGGGATGGCGGCGCGGGGAGTGGTCCGCGGCATGCAGCGCCGGCCGATTGGATGTGTCGGGAGCCGGGCCCTGTCCGGCTTCCGGGAAGAGCAGGATATGTCGACTGGAAAGATGCCGGGCCGGGTGATGGGAGGCGGGCGCGGCCGGGATGGGGACGGCGCCATCGCAGCACCCCCGCCTGTCGAGCCGGCGAGGCGGCCCCATTCCCTGCTGTCGCCGGCCAAGATGGGCGATGTGAATCGCGGCCGCCTGCTGCAGTCGCTGTTCGATCTCGGGCCGACCAGCCGCGCCGACCTGGCCCGCCATATCGGGGTCAACCGCGCCACCATCACCGGCATCGTCCAGCCGCTGATCGACGACGGCATCCTGGAGGAGGGCGAGCCCGCCTCGCCGGGCGGCGCCGGCGGCAAGCCGGCCCGGCCGCTGCAGTTCTCGCGCGACGCGCCGCCGATCGGGGCGATCGATCTCAGGCACGGCTCGGTGCGCACCGCGCTGGTGTCCTGGACCGGCGAGATCACGGCCGTCGAGCGCGAGGACTTCCCCACGGAGGCCGGCGATCCCGGGGCGGTGGCGGCCATCGTCGCCAGCCTGTCGCGCACGCTGTCGGCCGCCCGGCAGCCGCCGCTCGGCATCGGCGTCGGCGCCACCGGCATGATCGACACCGACCGCGGCGTCATCGTCAAGGTCAACCTGGCGCCGGTCCTGTCCGGCCTCGGACTCGGCGCGATCCTGGAGGAGCGGACCGGCCTGCCGGTCTATCTCGACCACCATCCGCGGGCGCTGCTGCTGGCCGACCGCTGGTTCGGCATCGGCCGCAGCCTGCGCACCTTCGCAGTCTTGTACCTGTCGGACGTGATCGGCGGCGCCCTGCAGCTGGACGGGCACCTGCAGAGCGGGCCGGCCGGCGCCGGCGGCGAGCTCGGCCACACCTTCGTCCAGATCGACGGCGAGATCTGCGCCTGCGGCCGCCGCGGCTGCTGGGAGACGGTGGCGACGATCGGCTGGCTGCGGCGCCAGGCGCGGGCCGCCGGCCTGCCCGAAGCCGAGGCGATGACCCCTTCCCTTCTGGCCGGTCTCGCCGACACGGGCTCCGAAGCGGCGGAGCGGCTCCTGGATCTCTACGCCCGCAACATCGCGGTCGGCATCGCCAACCTGCAGCAGACGCTGGCGCCCAACCATTTCGTGCTGCATGGCGAGGTGGTCGAGGCCGGGGAACGGCTGCGGGCCGCGATCGAGGCGCATGTCGGCCTGCTCGTGCCGCCGCGCCCGGGCAGCGAGCCTCGTGTCCTGCTGACCGACCAGAGAGGCCGCGCCACGCTGCGCGGCGCGGCCGGCATCGTGCTGTCGCGCCGGCTGCAGTTCCAGCTGTAGCGGGCGCGCCCCCCGTTCAGCCGCGTGACCGGCGCTCGAATCCGATGCGGATCCGGTTCCACTCCTCGGTCGGCTGGAACAGGGCGCCGGGATGGCGCAGCTGGGCCGCCACCGCCTCCTCGTTCAACTCGACCCCCAAGCCCGGCGTGTCGGGCACGGTGACGTAGCCGCCCTCGAGATAATCGGGGTCGATCCCGGTCACCAGCTCGCCCCAATGCGGCAGGTCCAGCCCGTGATGCTCGACCGCCACCAGGCCGGAGATCGCGGCGCCGCAATGGACGTTCGCCATCAGGCCTATCGGCGTGCAGCAGGCGTGCAGCGCGGTCGCCAGGCCGAAGCGCTCGCCGTAATCGGCGATGCGCTTGGTCTCCAGCATGCCGCCCGAGGTCAGCAGGTCGGGATGCAGGATGTCGAAGGCGCGGGTCTCGATCGGCTCGCGGAAGCCGTCCCAGAGATACAGCTCCTCGCCCGCTGCGACCGGGGTCAGCAGCGCGTCGGCCACCTTCTTGTGGCCGGCGAAATCGTGCCAGGGCAGCGGGTCCTCGACCCAGGCGAGGTCGAACGGCTCCAGCGCGTGGCCGAGGCGGATCGCCTCGTCGGCGGTCACGAAGCCCTCGCCGAAATGGTCGATGCACAGCGCGATCTCGGGGCCTACCGCCTCGCGCACCGCCCGGACCACGTCGACCGCGGCGGCGATGCCCTTCTGGCTCAGCTTGATGCCCCGCCCGGCGCCCGGCGCGCGCCAGGCCTTGGCCAGGTCGTATTCATGCTTGGTCGCCTGGCCCACCAGGGCGCCATCGACCGCGTTGAAGAAGCGCGGCGGCAGGTCGAACTTGATGAAGGTCAGGCCCAGCGCCTTGCGTCGCAGCACCGCCTCGACATACCCCTCCGGCGTCGGCTGGGCCGGGGCCGGGGTGTCGCCGTAGATCCGCACCCGGTCGCGGTGCTTGCCGCCGAAGAACTGGTGGCAGGGCACGCCATAGGCCTTGCCGACCAGGTCCCACAGCGCGATCTCGATGCCGGAGACGCCGCCCCCTTCCCGCCCCCAATTGCCGTAGCGGCGCAGGGCCGAGAAGATCATGTCGACATTGCAGGGATTCTGGCCCAGCAGCATGTGCTTGAACTGCAGGGCGTATTCGGCATGGCCGCCGTCGCGCACCTCGCCGAGGCCGGAAATGCCCTGGTTGGTGTCGATACGGATGATCGGGTGATAGCCGCTGCCGACCACCACCGCGACCCGCAGATCGGTGATCCGGAGCTCGCTCGGCCGGGAATGTGTCGCGATCGCCTCCTCGACCCGGCCGAGTGCCGCGCCGTCCGGCTGTCCTGAGGCCATGATATCCTCCCGCTGAAGTTTGCCGTTCGTTAGGTAATTTGCTATCATTACCAAACAAGTTGCGCAAGCTGGTGCTGTGGCGTGGGACGATGTTGACGGCGGAACCGGCGCTGCGGCAGAAGGTGCGGCCCAAACAGGAGCGCAACACCGCATGAGCTCAGGCCGCGTCACCATCCAGGACATCGCCGACCGGCTCGGGATCTCGAAGTTCTCCGTCTCCCGCGCCCTGTCCGGCAAGTCCGGCGTCGGCGAGGCCACCCGCAACCGGGTGCTGCGCGCCGCGCATGCGCTGGGCTATCGCCGCAGCCAGGAGCTGCCGGCGGCCAACGGCCAGATCCTGTTCATCCGGCAGGAGATCGACCCGGTGTCGAGCGAGCTGTGGCTGAACATGCTGCACGGCGCCGAGCGCGAGGGCGAAAGGCTGGGCTTCTCGATCGTGCCGCGCCAGGCCCGGCACCTGGCCGAAGGCGGCCCGCTGGACAGCGCCGTGGCCGGGCTGATCCTGGCGGTGCCGCGGCCGCAGGAGATCTCCGCCCTCGCCGCCCGCACCGGCCTGCCGGTGGTCTGCGCCACCTATGTCGGCGCGATGGAGCGGATCGACCAGGTGGTCGGCGCCGATTGGGAGGCCGGGGTGGGCGTGGCGCGGCTGCTGCTCGGCCTCGGCCACCGGGCCGTCGCCTTCGTCCATGGCAGCACCCTGCCGCTGGGCCGGGCCGAGCGCTTCCGCGGCTTCCGCGACGGCATGCTGGAGGCGCCGGATGCCATGGCAGAGGACATCGTCTTCGACGAGGCGGAAGGGTTCCGCGACGTCTTCCTCACCCATCTGCGGCGCGGCGGGGTGCCGACGGCGCTGTTCTGCGCCCATGACGGCATTGCCGTGAACGTGATCTCGGACTTGCTGCGCCTGGGTATCCGCGTGCCCGAGGACATCTCGGTGGTCGGGTTCAACGACTTCGCCGCCGCCTCGCAGGTGTCGCCGCGGCTGACCACGGTCAGGACGCCGCAGGTCGAGATCGGCGCCGCCATGGTGCGCTGCATCGCCGACCGGCTGGGCGATTCCGAGGCCGCGTCCCGGCCGCCGGTGCGGTTGTCGCTGGTGGCCGAGATCGTCACCCGCGGCTCGACCGGCCCGGCGGCGCCGACGGCCTGGCTGGCGCCGGTGCTGAAACGGGCGAAGGCGGCGAAATAGGGAAAGATCGGCTTCGGCCCGTCCGATTCCGCTCCGATTGCCTCTCCCGCCTGGCGGGAGAGGTCGGGCGTCCGCAGGACGACCGGGTGAGGGCGGGCCCAGGCCTCGACGAAATCCCCTCACCCGGAGCCGCTTCGCGTCTCCGACCTCTCCCGCAAGCGGGAGAGGCAACGCAAGAAGCCACCGCGGAATTTTTCTCGACCTAACAAGTTGCAATGCCTCTTGCCTGTGTTAGGCTCCCCCAACGCCTGCCTAGATCGGACATAAAAGGGCAGCGGAGGAAACAACCGGGTGGACGGCAGCGCCCGTCCCCGACCCAGCGGGGCGCCATGAAGATCACCGATCTGAAATGCGCCGTGATCGGCAAGAACCCGATCGTGCGCATCGTCACCGACCAGGGCATCAGCGGCTATGGCGAGGTCGAATCCTACAAGCCGTATCTGAAGCCGCACATCCTGCATTTCCGCGACGCCCTGATCGGCGAAGACCCGACGCTGGTCGAGCGGACGATGACGCGGATCCGCCAGCGCGGCGCCTTCAAGCCCTGGGGGGCCGCGGTCAGCGCCATCGAGATGGCGCTATGGGACGTCGCCGGCAAGGCGGCGGGGCTGCCGGTGCACAAGCTGCTGGGCGGCAAGGTGCGCGACCATGTGCGGGTCTATAACGGCTCGCTGCGCGTGCCGATGGGCGGCTATTCGCCGGAACACTACGCCGCCGACGCCAAGCGGCAGATGGCCCTGCCCGAGGGCTTCACCATGATCAAGCAGGGCATCGGCTTCCACAGCCCGATGAAGCGGGAGGTGCCCGGCTTCTACTACGGCGACCCGGGCCAGAGCGTGTTCCACGGCGCGATGGATTCCGGGCTGATCACCGAGCGCGGCCTGAAGCACATGGTCGACTGTGTCGCGGCGATGAAGGAAGTGCTGGGCGACAAGGTGGCGCTGGCGCTGGATTGCGGGCCGGGCTGGACCGTGCCGGACGCGATCCGATTCGCCCGCGCGGTCGAGCCCTACAACCTGCTGTGGCTCGAGGACCTGATCACCGGCGACTACGTGCCCTATGTCAACGCCGATGTGTATCGCGAGGTAACCCGCGCCACCTCGACCCCGATCCACACCGGCGAGCAGATCTATCTGCGCCAGAACTTCAAGGCGCTGATCGAGGGCCATGCGGTCAATGTGGTCGGCCCCGACCCCTGCGATGTCGGCGGCATCGCCGAGCTGAAATGGATCGCCGAATACGCCAGCCTGCACGGCATCCTGATGGCGCCGCACGGCACCGGCAACGGCCTGCTGGGCCTGGCCGCGCTGGTCCAGGTCTCGGCCACGCTGCCGAACAACTTCATCGCCTTCGAGTATCCGAGCGGCAATCCGGCCTGGTGGTACGACATCGTCGACGGCCTGCCCAACCCGATCGTCCGCGACGGGCTGATCGAGGTCTGGGACCGGCCCGGCATGGGCGTCGAGATCAACCCCGAACGCGCCCGGCAATATCTGGCCGAAGAGGACATGGCATTCTTTGACTGAACGACCGGTCAAGGAACTCGTTCGGCTAACAACATAACAAAAACCGCAACTTGTTGCGCAGAGATCCTTGACGCGTTTTGCCGCCACAGCCTAGGCTGACCCGGAACTCGCAGACGACAAGCGAGGCCATTGGGAGGACCGCTCATGACCAAGCCTCATGCAGGTGACCTCTTTACCCATGCCGTCGACCGCCGCCGCTTCCTCGGCTATGCCGCCGGGGCCGGGGCGCTGGCCGCCGGGCTCGGCCCGCTCCGCGCTTTGGCGCAGGACACGGGCATCGACATCGCCAACTGGACGCCGGACTACATCAACAGCATCGCCGGCACGATCGAGGTCGACACCGCGGCGGAATGCGCCAAGGTGGTGCCGCTCGACTACAAGGGCCGGCTGACCTACTGGTATGTCGGGCCGAACGAGGCGTCGCCCCGGATCGACCACGAGATCGACACCCAGTTCTGGGACACCTTCGCCAAGACCTACCCGAACATCACGGTCGAGAAGCAGAACCTCGACTACAACCAGATGCTGAACAAGCTGCGCGCCGCAGCGCTCGGCAACGCCGCGCCGATGGCGGCGAAGCTGCCGATCCTGTGGGGCGTCGAATTCGCCGCCAAGGGCCAGCTGAGCGAGCTGTCGCCCGAGCAGGTCGGCTACCGCACCGCCGATTACTGGCCCGGCGCGATGAAGTCGGTGACCTGGAAGGGCAAGACCTACGGGGTGCCGACCAACAACGAGACCATGGCGCTGATCTGGAACGCCGGGATCTTCAAGGAAGCGGGCCTCGACCCCGAGAGCCCGCCGGCGACCTGGGACGACCTGGTCGCCTATTCCAAGCAGATCAAGGACAAGACCGGCAAGAACGGCTACGGCCTGGTGGCCCGCCCGAATGCCGGCAACACCCCGTTCCGCTTCATGCCGCAATGCTGGGCCTATGGCGGCGGCGCGCTGGACGAGGCCGAGGCCAGCCCGACCTACCAGGACGTCTACATCAACAATGACGGCTCCAAGGCCGCGCTGCAGGCGTCCTACGACATGTATGTCCGGGACAAGTCGGTGCCGACCTCGGCCCTGACCAACACCCAGACCGAGAACCAGGACCCGTTCATCGCCGGCCAGCTGGCAATGATGATCAGCCATCCGATCGAATACGCGACCATGCTGGACCGCGCCAAGAAGGCGACCGGCGGCGACAAGCAGATCGCCGACGCTGTGGTGGCGAACATGCGCTACGGGCTGATCCCGAAGGGGCCGGCGCGGCGCGCCGTGGTGTTCGGCGGATCCAACGCCCACATCTTCAACCCGGATGTGGTCGATGGCGGGCTGGACATGGACGCCGCCCGCGCCCTCGTCGCCTTCGCCACCGGGCCGGAATGGTCGACCAAGGTGTCCTGGGTCGGTTCCAACCCCGGCAACACCCGCGGCTTCCGCACCAAGTGGATGAAGCAGCGGCTCGATGAGATCAAGTTCCTGAACGTCACCACCTCGATGCTGCCGAGCGGGATCCCGTTCCCGGTGATCCCGGAATCGGCGGAGATTATGAACATCATCGTCCCGAACATGATGCAGAACGCGCTGACCGGGAAGATGACCGTGGCCGAGGCGGCCGACGACGCCGCCAGCAAGATCAAGGACCTGCTGTCGGGCCTCTAGGCCCCGTCCCGCACCCGGCCGGTGCCTGAGGCGCCGGCCGGCCCCTTTCCGCCGCGAAGGAGAAATCGGGCGTGACCATGGCTGCCGCGCAGGACGATGCGCCCCGGGCGCGGGCGGCGCCCCGCCGCCGTCCGGGCCTGATGCGACGCATCGCCCGCCACTGGACCGACTATCTCTACATCCTGCCGGCCTTCGCGGTGATGCTGCTGGTGATCGGATATCCGATCTACGACACGGTCTACCTGTCCTTCTTCAACACCCCGCCCAGCCTGGCCATGGCCGACAAGACCTTTGTCGGCCTCGACAACTACAGCCGCATCCTGGGCAGCGACAGCTTCCGCGAAGTCACGATCAACACCCTGATCTGGACGGTGTTCTCGACATTCTTCGCCTTCGTCCTGGGGCTGGGTGCGGCGCTGTCGCTGAACAATTACTTCACCGGCCGCGGCCTGCTGCGCGGCCTGTTCCTGATCCCCTATGTGATCAGCGCGGTCGCCGCCTCCTATGTCTGGCGCTGGCTGTACCACAGCGATTTCGGCGTGTTCGGCGCGCTGTCGGTCGCCTTCGGCATCACCGAGACGCCGATCAACTTCCTGGACAACGTCCACACCTCGCTGCCGTCGCTGATCGTGGTCAATGTCTGGAAGGAGTTCCCCTTCGCCATGATCATGCTGCTGGCCGGGCTGCAGACCGTGCCGGACGAGTTGCACCGCGCCGCCAAGGTCGACGGCGCCGGCCCCTGGCAGCGCTTCTGGCACATCACCATGCCGCATCTGAAGGGGGTGACGCTGGTGACGGTGCTCTTGCTGCTGGTCACCAACCTGAACGGCTTCACCATCCCCTGGATCATGACCGGCGGCGGCCCGGCCGGGTCGTCCGACATCTGGATCACCCAGATCTACCAGCTGGCCTTCGGCCGCATCCGCTTCGGCATCGCCTCCGCCTATTCGGTGATCCTGTTCGTGGTGATGATGGGCCTGGGCTACTTCTATGTCCGGGCGCTGACCCAGGGCGAACGGCCATGAGCGCCGTGACGCTTGAACAGCGGCCCGCCGCGAAGCGCCGCCGCGGGAAGACCAGCGGCTGGGGCGTGGCCCGCATCGTCTATCTGGTCCTGCTCGGCATCTTCACCGTGCTGCCGATGGCCTGGATGCTGCTGACCTCGGTGAAGACGCAGTTCGCGGCCCTGCAGTACCCGCCGGAATGGATCCCGTCGGAGCCGACGCTGGAGCAATATACCCGCCTGCTCTCCCCTGCCAACGAGGTCGGGCAGGAGTTCCTGCACTACCTGCTGAACAGCATCATGGTGTCGACCGCGACCACGATCCTCGGCGTCGTCATCGCGGTGCCGGCGGCCTACGCCTTCTCGCGCTTCCGCTTCCCCGGCCGCAAGCTGCTGTTCTACGCGGTGCTGGTCCGAAACATGTTCCCGGCCGTGGTCTTCCTGATGCCGCTGTTCATCATGATGAAGTGGATGGGGCTGGTGAACACGGCCTGGTCGCTGATCCTGACCTACCTGACCTTCGGCCTGCCGCTGTCGATCTGGCTGCTGAAGGGCTTCTACGACAACATCCCGCCGCAGCTGGAGCAGGCGGCGCGGATCGACGGCGCGACGCGGTTCCAGGCCTTCCTGTTCGTGGTCATGCCGCTGTCCACGCCCGGGATCATCGCCACCGCGATCTATTCCTTCGTCCTGGCGTGGAACGAATACGTCTATGCCCTGACCTTCATCAACGACAAGAGCAAGCTGACGCTGCCGGTCGGGCTGGAACGCTTCTTCACCGAATACGCGACCAACTGGCCCGGGCTGATGGCGGCGTCGTTCATCATGAGCGTGCCCGTCGTCGTGCTGTTCCTGGTCCTGCAGAAATACTTCGTCCGCGCGCTGACCGAGGGCGCGGTCAAGTCCTGACGAGAAGGGGAGCTTATGGCCCAGGTGGTGCTGCGGGACGTGGTCAAGCGGTACGGCGACATCTACGCCGTCGACCATGTGTCGCTGACGGTCGAGGACGGCGAGTTCGTGGCCCTGGTCGGCCCGTCCGGCTGCGGCAAGACGACGACGCTGAACCTGGTGGCCGGGCTGATCGAGCTGAGCGACGGCGACATCCAGATCGGCGACCGGCTGGTCAACGACCTGGACCCCAAGGACCGGGACATCGCCATGGTGTTCCAGAACTATGCCCTGTATCCGAACAAGACGATCTTCAAGAACCTGGCCTTCCCGCTGAAGATGCGGAAGCTGCCGGCCGCCGAGATCGAGACCAAGGTCCGCGCCGCCGCCAAGCTGCTGGACATCGAGCATCTGCTGGAGCGGCGGCCGCGCGAGCTGTCGGGCGGGCAGCAGCAGCGCGTGGCGCTGGGCCGGGCCCTGGTGCGCGACCCGCGCGTGTTCCTGATGGACGAGCCGCTGTCGAACCTGGACGCCAAGCTGCGCACCCAGATGCGGTCGGAGCTGAAGCGCTTCCACCAGGATCTGAACGCGACGGTGATCTACGTCACCCACGACCAGATGGAAGCCGTCACCATGGCCGACAAGATGGCGGTGATGAGCGGCGGCGTGCTGCAGCAATACGACACGCCGGAGCAGGTGTTCGAGCACCCGGTCAACACCTTCGTCGCCGGCTTCGTCGGCAGCCCGGCGATGAACCTGGTGCGGGCCCGGGTGGCCGGTGACGGCGCCGCGATCGAGAGCCCGGATGGCTGGCGCTATGCCCTGTCCGACGCCAATGCCCGCAAGGCCCGGGGCGCGACCGATGGCGAGATCATGCTGGGCGCCCGGCACAGCACCATCCGGCTGCACCGAGAGGCGGCGCCAGGGGCGGTCGCCGGCAGGGTCTACACGGTCGAGCCGACCGGCGACATCACCTATGCCCATGTGCATCTCGGCTCGGCCACGCTGGTGGTCAGCGTGACGCCGGATGTGAAGCTGGGGATCGACCAGCCGGTCTGGCTCGAATTCGACCAGCACAAGCTGCACCTGTTCGACGGCAAGACCGGCCGCGCGCTGCCGGCAGCCTGACCCATCACCGGCCCCGTCCAGCGGGCCGGCTCTCGGAGGGAAGCACGTGAAGATCACCAATCTGCGCACCGCCGTCATCGCGGGGAACTTCCCGTGGGTGCTGGTGAAGGTGGAGACGGATGCCGGCATCACCGGCCTGGGCGAGGCCTATTGGGGCGCCGGCGTGGCCGAGCTGGTGCACAAGGCCAAGCCCGTCATCATCGGCGAGGACCCGGTCAACATCGGCAAGATCGTCGAGATGCTGATCCGCTGCCTGTCCGGCGAGGGGTCGCAGGCCGGCGCCACCGTGACCGCGATCAGCGGCATCGAGATCGCGCTGTGGGACCTGATGGGCCGCGCGCTGCAGACCCCGATCTCGACCTTCTTCGGCGGCCGCTTCCGCGACAAGATCCGGATCTATGCCGATTGCCATGCCGGCGACACGCCGGAGCCGTCCTCCTACGCCGCCAAGGCGCGCGAGGTGGTGGCGGACGGCTTCAGCGCCATCAAGTTCGACCTCGACACCCGCAACCCCCACACCATCGACATCTCCGACGACCCGAACCCGCGCCGGCAATGGTTCGAGCCGTTCAACCGCACCATCGGGTCGCGCGAGATGGCCTGGATGGTCGATGTCGTCCGCGCCGTGCGCGAGGCGGTCGGGCCCGAGATCATGGTGGCGATGGACGCGCATTGGAAGTTCGGGGTGAACGACGCGATCAAGCTTGCGCAGGCGCTGGAGCCGTTCGACCTGCTGTGGCTGGAGGACCCGGTGCCGCCCGAGAACATCGAGGCGCAGCGCCATGTCACCCATTCGACCCGGACGCCGATCTGCACCGGCGAGAACCTGTACCGCAAGCACGGCTATCGCGAGCTGATCGAGAAGCAGGCGGCGCGGATCATCGCCCCGGACATCCCGAAGATGGGCGGGCTGGCCGAGGCCAAGAAGGTCGCCGACCACGCCGACCTCTATTACATCCCGATCGCGCCGCACAATGTGGCCAGCCCGATCGGCACGGTTGCCGGCGCCCATGTCTGCGCCGCCATGAACAACTTCCTGGTGATGGAATTCCACGCCCACGACGTCGAGTGGTGGAGCGCCATGGTCGATGGCGGCCCGCCGATCGTCGACGGCTACATCCACCTGAACGACCGGCCCGGCCATGGTCTGACCCTGAACGAGGATGTGGCGCGGGCGCATCTGCAGCCGGGAACCAAGTATTTCGGCGACGAACCCTGATCGCCGCGGACGGACCAGCGAAGGACGAACCGAGAATGATCGAGACCAGCGACATCAAGCGGCCGCCGGCGGAATGGTCGGCGGCGCTGCAGGCGGTCGGCACCGCCACGGCCAGCAGCACCCTGGCCCATATGGGCATCCGCAACACCCATATCTGCGGCCCGGTGGCCTGGACCAAGGGCAAGGCGATCGCCGGGCCGGCGCTGACGCTGCAGTTCATGCCGAAGCGCGAGGACCTGTACGGCGAGGACGAATACGCCGAGCCGGAGAAGCAGCTGCACCGGCATGTGCTGTATCACGCCCAGAAGGGCGACATCGTTGTCGTCGACGCCCGCGGCGACATGAAGAGCGGCGTGTTCGGCGACATGATGCTGACCTATTTCAAGGGCCGCGGCGGCCTGGGCGTGGTGATCGACGGCTGCATCCGCGATTATCCGAACACCGGGCGGCTGGACCTCGGCTTCTGGCTGCGCGGCGTAACCCCGAACTTCCACACCCAGACCGACCTGATGCCGTTCGGCGTCAACATCCCGATCGCCTGCGGCGGCGTGCTGGTGATGCCGGGCGACATCATCGTCGCCGACGATGACGGCGCCGTGGTCGTGCCCGCGGCGCTGGCGCCGGCGGTGATCGAGCAATCGGCAAAGCACCACGAATGGGAGGAGTTCTCCCGCGAACGGCTGTCCGAAGGCGGCGACCTGCGGCGCTACTACCCGCTGAGCGACGCCGCACGCCCGGAATACGAGGACTGGCTGCGGAGCAAGGGCCGGGCACCGTAGCGCCCGTCCGTCAGCCTGCGAAATAGGCCGGCCGGTCGATATCGGCGAGCAGCCCGGGCTGCTGCGGCTGCCAGCCCAGCAAGGCCCGGGTCCGATCGCTCGAGGTCGGGACGTCCATCCCGGCGAACATCGCGAACCAGCCGAAATGCGCCGCCGCCTCGTCCGGGGACTTGCCGACGACCGGCACCCCCAGGCGGCGGCCGATCACGCCGGCGATGTCCCGGAACGGCACATCCTCCTCCGCCATCGCGTGATAGCGTGCCCCTGCGGTGACGCCGCGCTCCAGCGCCAGCCGGTAGACCCGGGCGGCGTCGAGCCGGTGCGCGGCGGGCCAGCGGTTGACGCCCTCGCCGACCATGGCCGACACGCCCTTCTCCCGCGCCAGCCGGATCAGGATCGGGACGAAGCCATGGTCGCCGTCGCCATGGACCGAAGGCGGCAACCGCACCACCGCCGCGCGCACGCCCCGCATCGCCTGCGCGGCCGCTGCTGCCTCGGACAGGCGGTGATAGGTGGCGGAGTTGGGAAGGGGGCCGTCCTCCTCGGTTCCGACCAGGCCCCGTGCCACGATCAGGGCGCCCGAGGTGACCAGCAGCGGGCGATCGGAGCCGGCGAGCTCGGCACCGATCGCCTCGATGGCGCGGCCGTCGGTTTCGCAGCTCTCCCGGAACTTCGAGAAGTCGTGGATGAAGCCGGTGTGGATCACCGCGTCCGCCTCGGCAGCACCGCGGCGCAGGCTGTCGGGATCCTCGAGATCGCCCCGGTGCGGCTGGGCGCCTGCGGCGAGAAGGGTTTCGGCGCCCGCATCGGAGCGGGTGAGGCCAAGCACCTGATGGCCTGCGCCGATCAGGTCCTGTACGACCGCCGAACCGACGAAGCCGGTGGCGCCGGTGACGAAGACACGCATGACGAAGTCTCCAGTTAAAGACGGAGGCGACTGTGTCCTCGTGTGTTATCCTGGTAAATAAGTGACCTTATACAGGTATAACGGCTAACAGGATCGGCATGCCGGTCGCGAACGACAATCCGCTGGGGACCTATCTGAAGGATCGGCGCGGCAAGCTGGATCCTGCTTCCTTCGGCCTGTCCGGACCGCGCCGACGCACGCCCGGGCTGCGCCGCGAGGAGGTGGCCCAGCGCGCCAATATCAGCGCCACCTGGTACACATGGCTAGAGCAGGGCCGCGGCGGCGCGCCCTCGGCCGACGTGCTCGAGCGGATCGCCCGCGCCCTGATGCTGACGGAGGTCGAGCGCGAGCACCTCTTCCTTCTGGGTCTCGGCCGCCCGCCCGCGATCCGCTTCCAGACGGCCGAAGGTGTCACGCCACGCCTGCAGCGCGTGCTCGACGCGCTGCAACTCAGCCCGGCCTTGGTGAAGACCCCGACATGGGATGTGGTCGCCTGGAACCGGGCCGCGGCGGTGGTGCTGACCGATTACGGGGCGCTGCCGCCCGAGCAGCGCAACATTCTGCGCCTGGTCTTCCTGGACCCCCGCGTCCGGGCCGCACAGTTCGACTGGGACGGCGTGGCCCGGTTCGTGGTGGCCGCGTTCCGGGCGGATGCGGCGCGCGCGGGAGCCGCCGCCAAGGTGGAAGCCCTGGTGGAGGAGCTCTGCCGGCTCAGCCCCGAATTCGAGGCGATGTGGCGCGACAACGACGTCCGCAGCTATGGCGAGGGCGTGAAGCGCCTGCGCCACCCGATCGCCGGGCCGATCGCGTTCGAGTTCTCGGCCTTCGCCGTCGACGGCCGGCCCGATCTCGGCATGGTGATCTACAACCCGGCCACGCCGGCCGATGCTGACCGGGTCAAGTCTCTGATCGAGCCGAAAGCGTCGGCACCGACGTGATCGCCGCGTGCCCGCGCTGGTTCAGCCAACAGGGGCATCTTGTCGCCGGAAGCCAGGATCCTTACTCTTACCGGTAAGAGTAAGGAGTCGAACCATGCGTATCACGTCCAAAGGCCAGGTCACCATCCCGGCCGAGATCCGCGAGCGCGCGGGCCTGCTGCCGCACACCGAGGTCGAGTTCGAGTTCGATGGCAAGGTCGTGCGGATCCTGCGCGCGGAACCCCGTAAAGGCAGCAGTCGCGGCAGCCGCCTCGTCGCTCATCTGCGCGGACGCGGCGACGTGGCGATCAGCACGGACGAGATCATGGCGCTCACCCGGGACGACTGAATGACCGCCATCCTCATCGACAGCAACGTCCTCCTCGATGTGATGACGGAGGATACACGCTGGTCTCCATGGTCGGCGGCGTCGCTTGAACAGGCCGCCGACCGATACCGCCTCGTCATCAACCCGATCATCTACGCCGAGGTCTCGGTCCGCTACACGCGGATCGAAGACCTCGAGGCCGCATTGTCGAAGACGATGTTCGACCGCGAGCCCGTTCCCTACGAAGCGGCGTTCCTGGCTGGCAAATCCTTCGCCGCGTACCGTCAACGAGGAGGAGAGAAGCGGTCGCCGTTGCCGGACTTCTTCATCGGCGCGCATGCCGCCGTCGCCGGATACCGGCTGATGACGCGCGACGCGGCACGCTACCGCACCTATTTCCCCAAGCTGTCCCTGATCGCTCCCGAGCAGCCCCGCCAAAGCTGATCGGCTCGGCATTCCGAAGCGAATAGGCGAGGCACACCGAGTGAACCGTTTCGTCGTCATCTCCGGCTGCTCGGGCGGCGGCAAGTCGACGCTGCTGGAGGAGCTCGGGCGGCGCGGCCATGCCGTGGTCGAAGAGCCTGGGCGGCGCATCGTCAAAGAGGAGCTGGAGAGCGGCGGCCGGGCGCTGCCCTGGGTCGACGGGGCGGCCTTCGCCCGCCGGGCCATCGCGATGGCGCTGGCCGACCAGGCTGCGGCCGGGGGCCAGCCCGGCTGGGTGTTCTTCGATCGCGGCCTGGTCGATGCTGCGGCCGCGCTGCAGCACATGACCGGCGAGCCGGCGCTGGAGACGCTGGCCCGGCCGCATCCCTATCACCGGCGGGTGTTCCTGACCCCGCCCTGGCCGGAGATCTACGGCACCGACCCGGAGCGGCGCCACGGCCTCGACGCTGCCCTGGCCGAGTACGAGCGGCTGCTCGCGGCCTATCCGGCGCTCGGCTACGAGGTCATGGTCCTGCCGAAGGTCAGCGTGGCCGAACGCGCCGACTTCGTGCTGGGCACACTGTAGCTATTTCGGCGGCAGGGTGCGGACGAAGGCCAACGCGGCATCGAGCAGGCGCCGGCGCAGCGCGTCGTCGCCATAGGCCGCGGCGCCGGCCCGGATCCAGCCCGGCATGTGCCGGCCCTGCATGATCATCGGCGCGACGCCCGGCTGTTCCAGCGCCCAGCCGTCATTGCCCTTGCCGAGGCGGACCAGCATGCTGTCGACGCGGGCGCCGCAGAGCAGGTTGCCGTGCAGCAGCCAGGCCAGGCCGCCGAACATCCGCTTCTCGTCCAGGCCGGGCTCAACGCCCAGCGCCTCCCGAACCAGTTCCTCCAGCCCCGGATCCCGCGCCATGCCGCCCTCCCCGTTTCAGTCCGGTGCAGCCACCTTCTCGGCGATGCCGCGGTTGCGGGTCAGCATCGCCATCACCGCGTCACGCGCCTTCTGCGGGTCCCGGCCGCGGATGCCCTCGGCGATGCCCATATGATAGTCGGCCGAAGGGCTGTAGGCGTATTCCGCCGCGATGCCATGGGCCGAGACCAGGAACTGCACCCGCAGCAGCACGTCGAGCGGCCGGGCGAAGCCGGACAGCAGCCGGTTGTGCGAGGCGTTCAGCACCGCCAGGTGAAAGGCCACGTCGGTGTCCAGCACCTGCGGCATGGTCTCCACCGCGAGCCGCGCGGCCAGGGCGACGATCGCCTCCGCCTCCTCATCCGTGGCGCGCAGGGCCGCCAGCTCGGCCGCCTGCGGCTCGACGATCTCGCGCAGCTCGGAGATCTCGACCAGGAAACGGCCAATGCCGTCCGGCTCGCGCAGATGCCAGGCCAGCACGTCGGGGTCGAGGATCGACCATTCCTCGCGCGGCCGGATGCGCGAGCCGTAGCGCCGGGCGGTGCGGATCAGCCCCTTGCCGGCCAGGACCTTGATCGCCTCGCGCAAAGCGTTGCGGCCGACCGCGTATTCGACGGCCAGCTCGGTCTCGGTCGGCAGCGGCCGGTCGGCGTCGTAGCGGCCGGCGACGATGGCGCGGCCCAGCGCCTGCACCGTCTGGCGCACCGCGCCGCCCGCGAGCGAGCGGCCGGACGCGCCGGACAGGGTGCTTTCCAGCAGCGCGGCCAGCGCTTCCGGATCCTGGGCTGAGGGTCCGCTGGTGGGGGAGTGCCGCCGATCCGCCAATGCCGCGCCGTGGAGACAGGTCAGAAAATGCTCGCCGACGTCGTCATCGGACACCAGCGCGAGAGCCGCAGATACGGTACCAGCACCCGGTATGCGGCGTCATCCCCGATGCGGGACAGCGCCTCGACCGCATAGCCGCGGACATAGCGGTTCGGGTCGTCGGTCAGCACCCGGCCGAGCGCCGGCACCGCCGCGGTGGCCGCCTCGCCCATCCGCGCCAGGCCGAGCACCGCGTCGAAGCGCACCTCCGCATCGGCATCGTCCAGGGCCTGGGCGAGCGCGGCGACGATCGCGTAATCGGCCGGCTTCAGCCCCAGCGCCTCGACTGCGGCGATGCGCAGATGCGGGTCGGCGTCGCCGGTGGCGGCGATCAGCGCGTCGCGCACCTCCGGCCCGGTACCGGCGATCTCGCCGAGGGCAAAGGCGGCGAATTTGCGCGACCGGCCGGCGCCGCTCCGCAGCAGGCGGAGCAGCTCCGGCACGGCCGGCCCCCCGACCTCGACCAGGCCATAGGTGGAAGACAGGGCGATGCAGTCCTTCGGCGTCAGGCGGCCGGAATCGCTCTTGTTCGAGCCATCCTCCGGATCGCGGCGGGTGTCGGCCTCGACCCGCTGCAGCAGGGTCGGCAGGGCGGTCTCGCCGATCGCGCCCAGGGCATAGGCGGCGTCAAGCTGCAGCGCCTCGTCGTCGCCGTCGAGATGGGGCAGCAGCGCCGGCACCAGCGAAGCGGCGGCCGGGCCGAGATCGGCGATGGTCGACATCGCGGCGGCAGCTTCCGCCGGCGTGCCGGCCAGGGCCGTGCGCAAGGCGTCGGGATCGGCCGTGCCGCCGGCCGGGGTGCTGCCGGTCAGCCAGCGCCAATGCGCCTTCCAGGCCGCCTCCATGGCGAAGGACGGCGCTTGGTCCGGCGCCCGCCAGGCCGGGTCGCCATGCGGCCAGGCCGGCGCGTCGACCGGCGCCATGCGGATGAACTCGAACTTCATCATGAACCGCTTGTCGGCGGTCAGGTTCTTCATCTTCCGGTGCCAGATGTCGTAATGGATCATCAGCACCGAGCCGGCCGGGCCGGAGCCGTTGCGCTCCAGCGCGTCCGGGTCCTGGATCCCGGCGGCGAGCAGATGGCTGCCCGGCACCACCCCGGTCGGCCCCAGCTCGGCCGGCGTGTCCTGCGGGTAGTACATGATCATGACCCAGCGCGGCCGGTGATTCCGCACCCGACGCATGTAGCCCCAGTAGCTGTCCTTGTGCCAGTTCTGGATCGGCGAACCGGGCGGGTTCTTATGCAGGGCCCGGTGCGGATGCATGATGTAGTCCGGCCCCAGCACGCTGGTCAGGGCGCCCTTCACCACCGGATCCTCGAACACGGCGTTGATCTCCGGCACCAGCGGCAGCAGGTTGTTGCCCGGGTTCTCGTGCCGGTCGGCGCCGATCAGGTCGTCGAAGCGCTGGAAGATCTGGTCGTGGAACGACTTCGGCAGCGCCGTCTGCAGCACCAGATAGCCGTTCGCCAGGAACTGCCGGATCTGTTCGTCGGTGAGGAGGCGCGGCGCCTCGGCCTGTGCCGGAACATGCATGTCCATGGTTGGTCCCTTCCCGCCCCTTCTGATTGCTCATTCAATGATGCGACTCTAAATGGGATTTAGCAATATGCCTCTTCCTCTAAATCCCCTTTTAACGGACCACCCATCACCGCCCGCCGAAGCCGGAATTCATGGCGATGCCACTGAAGATGTAGCGCTGCAGCAGGATGGTCAGGCACAGGCCCGGGATCATCGAGATCGCGGCGCCGGCCATCAGGTAGTTCCACTGCGTGCCCTGCTGGGTCTGGAACATGGTGAGGCCGAGCGGGATGGTGGCGTGCTCGGTGCCGTTGACGATGATCAGCGGCCACAGGAAGCTGTTCCACTGCGCCGTGAAGGTGAACAAGGCCAGGAGGCCGAGCACCGGCAGCGACATCGGCAGGATGATGCTGACCAGGATGCGCAGCCGCGAGGCGCCGTCGCACAGCGCCGCCTCCTCCAGCTCGCGCGGGATGGTCTTGAAGTACTGGCGCAGCATGAAGGTGCCGAAGGAGCTGAAGGCGACCGGCAGGATGAGCGCCTGGAAGGTGTTGACCCAGTCGAGCCTGCTGATCAGCAGGAACAGCGGGATCACCAGCACCACCTGCGGGATCATCAGCGTCGACAGATAGGTCAGGAACAGCGTGTCGCGGCCGACGAAGCGCAGCCGGGCGAAGGCGTAGGCGGCGAGGCTGGAGACGGTCAGCACGATCACGGTGACGGCGCAGGAAACCAGCGCGCTGTTCAGGAAGAAGCGGCCGAAGGGCAGGTAGACCCAGGCGTCGAGGAAGTTGCCCCATTGCCATTCGCTGGGCAGCAGCCGCGGCGGCACGGCCAGCACCTCGCCATTCGGCCGGATGGCGTTGGTCAGCATCCAGAAGAACGGGAACAGGAAGGCCAGCGCCACCAGCGCCATCGCGCCCTGCGAGACCAGCGTGCCGGCAGTGACGGGGCCGGCGTCCTTGCGCCTAGTCGTCATAATGCACCCATTTCCGCTGCAGCCGGAACTGGAACGCCGTGAGCGCCATGATGATCACGAACATCACCCAGGCGATCGAGGAGGCGTAGCCCATCCGGTAGGTCGTGAAGCCGTTCTGGTAGATGAAGAAGCCGAGCGTCGCGGTGGCCGCGCCGGGCCCGCCGCGGGTCATGGAATAGACCTGGTCGAACACCTGCAGCGCGGTGATCGCGGTCATCACCGTGCCGAAGAACAGGGTCGGCGAGATCAGCGGCAGCTTGATCCGCCAGAAGCGCTGCCAGGCGGTGGCGCCGTCGATCTGGGCGGCGTCGAGATAGGTCTGCGGGATCGATTCCAGCGCCGCGCCGAACAGCAGCAGGTTGTAGCCGAAGCCCGACCACAGCGAGACGATGACGATCGCCTGCATCGCCCAACCGGGGTCGACCAGGAGGTTCGGGATCGGCAGGCCGAGCGACTGCACCAGCCAGTCCATCAGCCCGCCCGGGGTGAAGATCAGCACCCAGACCAGCGAGGCGCCGATCATCGGGGTGAAGGTCGGCAGGAAGAAGATCAGCCGGAAGAAACGCTTGCCCCAGCGCAGGCTGGAGATCCAGACCGCCATGCCGACCGACAGCACGATGTTCAGCACCAAGTATTCGGCGGTGTAGAAGAAGGTGTTGAGCAGCGCCCGGCCGAAGCTGGGATCGACCGTGAACAGCCGGATGTAGTTGGCGAAGCCGACGAATTTCGGCTCCGCCAGCAGCCGCCAGTTGGTGAAGCTGAGCGCCAGCGACGCCAACAGCGGGAACAGCAGGAAGGCGAGGAAGCCGAGCAGGCTGGGCAGCAGGAACCAGAAGGCCGCCCGCCCCTCCGCCCGAAAGGCCCGGCGGCGGCGGGCCCGCGGCGCCGCCGTCACCTGCGTCCCGAGATCCTGGGCCTGCACGGTCATTCGGCGGCCAGGCCCTGCACGGTGTCCAGCACCTCGGCGCCGGTCTGCGACCCGCCATAGGCCAGCGGCGCATACTGCTCCAGCAGCTCCGACACCGTGTTCCAGTTGGCGGTGGTGCGATAGGGCTGGGCGGTCTTCAGCGCATAGTCGATGGTCTCGCGGGCATCGGCGACGCCCTGCGCCGCCACGTCGTACCAATAGCCCTGCTGCGCGGTCCGGGCCGGGAAGGCGCGGCCCTGCGAGGCCAGGTACTGCTCCGCCTCCGGCCCGGTCAGCACCTGGATCGCCTTCCAGGCCAAGTCCTTATGCGGACCGGCCTTGTTGATGCCGAAACCCGAGCCGGCACTGAAGGTGATGCTGCCGGCCTTGCCGGCGGGAAGCGGCGCCAACCCGACCGGGAAGCTGGAGGATTTGCGGATATTGATCATCTCCCAAGGGCCGGTGACGTACATGGCGGCGTTGCCGGCCAGGAAGCGGCCGCGGGCGATGTCGCCGGAGGGCTGGCCGCTGGCCGCGATCACCGGCGCCACCTTCTCCTTGGTCACCAGGTCGACATAGGACTGGAAGGCGGCCTGCAGCTCGGGGTCGCTGAAGTTCAGCCCGCCCTCGTCGGTCAGGTACTTGGCGCCGTCGGAAATCGCGAATTCCAGCCAGTCGCTGGCGGTGACGGAGAAGCCGTAATTGCCGTCCTGGGTCAGCGCCTTGGCCGCGGCCAGGAAGTCGGCCCGGGTCCACCCGGCCTTGGGCGGCTCGACCTTGTATTTCGCGAACAAATCGCGGTTGTAGTACACGACCAGCGGCCCGAAATCGTAGGGCAGCGCGTAGAGATGGCCGCCATAGCTGAGGCCTTCGAGGATCGACTTGTCGAACTGGCCGAGATCGAAGCCCTCCTTTAGATGCTCGTCCAGCGGCTCGAACAGCGTGGTGAAGCCGGACAGCCGCAGCGACTGGATGCTGACGATGTCCGGCAGCGTGTTCGACGCCGCCAGGGTCGGCAGCTTGGTCCAGTAGTCGCGCCAGGGCGAGGTCTGCAGCTCGACCTTGATGTCGGGGTACTGGGCGTTGACCAGCCCGGCGACATGCTGCCAGGCCGCGGTCTCGGCGTCGGTGCTGCTCCACATCTGCCAGGTCAGGGTCACCGGCTCGGCCCGGGCCGGTGCGGCGGACAGCGACAGGGCGGCGGCGGCCACCGTCAGAATGGTCGTCAGCGTCTTCATGGCGTTCGTCCTCCTGCTGCGGCCGCCTTCTGCCGGGCGGACGCTTGATGGGATGCTTCGACTCAGTCCTTCAGGAACAGCTCGACCACCGGCACCGTCACCTCCGGGCGGCGCACCGGCAGCTCCAGGGTCAGGGTGCCGGCGGTCAGCGGCACATGGGTGTTGCCGCCGAGCGCGGGATTGGTCGGCTCCAGCCGCTTCAGCTCGCTGGCGTCGTGCAGCAGCTGGGCATAGGCGACCTTGCCGCCGAGCCCGTCGAGATGCAGGTGCCGGAACGGCCAGGCGAAGAGATGGACATAGAGCCGGTTGCCGTTGCGGGTCAGCCGGCAGTCGCGCGGCACCGCGATCTCAGCCCCGGCCGGGCCGCAGCCATAGATGCTGCGGCCGTGCAGCTCGAGCCAGCTTCCATAGGCGTCGAGCGCCGTCTTCGCGCGGTCGTCGAAGGTGCCGCGCCCGGTCGGGCCGACATTCATCAACAGGTTGCCGCCCATGGCGACATTGTCGACCAGCAGCTGGATCAGCTGCTCCGGGCTCTTCCAGCTGGTCTCGTCGCGGTGATAGCCCCAGGAGCCGCTGAAGGTGTGGCAGGATTCCCAGGTCACCGCCTGGTCCAGCACCCGCGGCGCCTGGCGCGGCAGGAACTGCTCCGGCGTGGTGATGTCGGGCGGCACGCCGAGCACCCCCAGCAGGTCGAGCCGGTTGTTGACCAGCACGTCAGGCTGCAGCTCGCGCACCAGCGCCAGCAGCTGCTCGCTCTCCCAGTCCTTGTGGCCCTTGCCGGGCAGGCCTTTGTAGGGCCGGTCCGGGTAGGAGAAGTCGAACCACAGCACGTCGATCTTGCCGTAGCCGGTCAAGAGCTCGCGCACCTGGTCGCGCATATAGGCGGCGTAGCGGCGCATGTCCCGCCCCTGGTTCAGCGCCGCCACCTCCGGGTGGTTGCGCTGCGGGTGGTGGACATCGATGGTGAAGTCCGGGTGGTGCCAGTCGATCAGCGAGTAGTAGAAGCCGACCTTCAGCCCTTCGGCCCGGAACGCCTCGACGAAGGGCTTGATCAGGTCACGGCCGCCCGGGGTGTTGGTCGCCTTGTAGTCGGTGACCTTGCTGTCCCACAGGCAGAAGCCCTCATGATGCTTGGCGGTCAGCACCACGTATTTCATCCCGGCCCTCTTAGCCCGGGCGGCCCAGTCGCGCGGGTCGTAAAGGTCGGGGTCGAAATGCTCGAAATAGGCCTGGTAAGGATCGTCGCCGATCTCCTCCCGGCTCTTCACCCATTCGTGCCGCGCCGGCAGGGCGTAGAGGCCCCAATGGACGAACATGCCGAAGCGGTCCTGGACGAACCAGGCCTTCTTCTCCTCCGGCAGGAAGCTGGCGCTCATGGGCGGGTCTCCTGGTCGTCGCGCCAGGCGCTGCCGTCCGGGAAGCGATGGGCCTGGAGCGAGGCTGGCTTCATGGCGATGGAGTATCCGGGCGCGGTCGGCACGGCGTAGCAGCCGTCCACGATCCGCACCGAATCGACGAAATGCTCGTGCAGATGGTCGACATATTCGATGAAGCGGCGGTCCTTGCTGCCGCTGACCGAGATGAAGTCCCACATCGACAGGTGCTGCACGTATTCGCACAGGCCGACGCCGCCGGCATGGGGGCAGACCGGCACGCCGAACTTGGCCGCCATCAGGATGATGGCCAGGTTCTCGTTGACGCCGCCGACCCGGGCCGCGTCGATCTGGCAGAAACCCAGCGCGGTCGCCTGCAGGTACTGCTTGAACATCACCCGGTTGTGGACGTGCTCGCCGGTCGCGACCCGGGTGCCGTAGCGCCGCAGCACCCGGTCGATCGCGGCATGGCCGAGAATGTCGTCCGGGCTGGTCGGCTCCTCCACCCACAGCGGCTTGAAGGGCAGCAGCGCGACCGACCATTCGATCGCCTGGCCGACATCCCAGACCTGGTTGGCGTCGACCATGAAGGTCAGGTCGTCGCCGATCTCGGCACGCACCAGCGCGGCGCGGGCCAGGTCGGCCTCGCGGTCGGCGCCGACCTTGATCTTGAATGCCTTGAAGCCCTGGGCCAGCGCCTCGCGCACCAGGCGGCGGATCTTGTCGTCGCTGTAGCCGAGCCAGCCGGCGCTGGTGGTGTAGGCCGGGTAGCCCTCGGCCAGCAGCTGCTCGATGCGCTCGGCCTTGCCGGCTTCCTGCTTCCGGAGCAGTTCCAGCGCCTCAGCCGGGGTCAGGGCGTCGGTGATGTAGCGGAAGTCGATGCAGCGCACCGTCTCCTCGGGCGTCATGTCGGCCAGCAGGCGCCACAGCGGCTTGCCCTCGGCCTTGGCCCAGAGGTCCCAGATCGCATTCAGCATCGCCGCGGTGGCGAGCTGCATCACCCCCTTCTCCGGCCCCAGCCAGCGCAGCTGGCTGTCGCCGGTGAGGTGGCGGTAGGTGGCGCCCATGTCGCAGGTGAATTCGGCCAGGTCGCGGCCCAGCACCGCCGGCTTCAGCGCCTCGATCGCGGCGCAGACGATGTCGTTGCCGCGGCCGATGGTGAAGGTCAGGCCGTGGCCTTCCTGCCCGTCATCGGTCGACAGGATCACATAGGCGGCGGAATAGTCGGGGTCGGGGTTCATCGCGTCCGACCCGTCCAGCTTCTTCGCTGTCGGAAAACGGATGTCGAGGACGCTGATCCGGTCGATTTTCAAGGGTGTCTCCGTCCCAGGACGGCGCGCCGTGACGGCGTCACCGAGCGACGTTCCACAACCGCTCTCCCGGCGGCTTTCGCCCACCGTCTCGACGGCAGGCGCTGGCATTAGGGGCAAAGCGCGGCTAGGCTGTCAAGTGGTCAGGCCAGCTCAAATGGGATTTAGACAAAGATTTTTGAGCGTCGGCGGGCCGATGGTGAGGTCTCAAAGCGGCAGGGCAGAATGCCCCTTCAAGCGGTCGTCAATCGCAAGCTCTACATCCAGATCGCCGAGCAGATCACGGCGGCGATCGACTCCGGCGAGTTCAGGCCGGGGCAGCAGCTGCCCTCCGAGCGCGACCTGGCGCAGGAGCTCGGCGTCAGCCGCCCGACCGTGCGCGAGGCGCTGATCGCGCTGGAGGTGGCGGGGCTGGTCGAGGTCAAGGTCGGGGTCGGCGCCTTCGTCCGCGCCGCGGCCAGGCCCGGCAGCGCCCTGCCCGAGGCCGACCATTCGGCGCTGGAGATCATGCAGGCCCGGGCGCTGGTGGAGCCGGAGCTGGCGGCGCTGGCGGCCCGGCACATCACCGGCGAGGGCCGGGCCGAACTGGCCGGCATCGTCACGGCCATGCGCGGCCAGACGGCACGGCGGGAATGGTCGCAGGAATCGGACCGGGCCCTGCACCTGCTGATCGCCGAGCATTGCGGCAACCAGGCGCTGCGCGAGATCGCCCTGACCCTGTGGCGCGGCCGCGAGGAAGGGCTGAGCGCCGCCTTCCACCTGCACCTGTCACGCCAGCCGGCCCTCCTGGACCGGATCATGGCCGACCATGACGGCATCGCCACGGCAATCGCCGCCGGCGACCCGGACCGCGCCCGGTCGGCGATGGCCGCGCATCTCGACTATGTGCAGCGGGAGATGCTGGCGGTGTGGGATTGACGATGAGGCGGCCGATCCGGCCCCTCCCCTTTCGCCCGCCGCGGCAAACGGGGCACACTCCGCCCCCGATTGCCGCAGGACGCTCACCGATGTTCGACCTGAACCAGCTGCGCTGCTTCGTCGCCGTCGCCGAGGAGCTGCATTTCGGCCGTGCCGCGGCCCGGCTGAACATGACCCAGCCGCCCTTGAGCCGGCAGGTGCAGATCCTCGAGCGCATCCTCGACGTCTCCCTGCTCGAGCGCACCAGCCGGTCGGTGCGGCTGACCCCGGCGGGGCAGAGCTTCCTGGCCGAGGCCCGGCGGATCCTGAAGCATGCGGAAGGCGCGGCGCTGCTGGCCCGCCGCGTCGCCGCCGGCCAGGCCGGCGCCATCGGCATCGGCTTCACCGCCACCTCGGCCTACAGCTTCCTGCCCGATTTGGTCTCCGCCTGCCGCCGGCAGCTGCCCGACGTCACCCTGGTGCTGCGCGAGATGGTGTCGGGCGACCAGGTCGAATCCCTCGCCTCCGGCCAGATCGACGCCGGGCTGCTGCGGCCGCCGGTGGTGCAGGGCGGCACCGCCAGCTTCCGCGTCGCCGAGGAGCGGCTGATGGCGGCGGTGCCGGAGGACCATCCGCTTGCCGCCGCACCCAGCCTTTCGCTGCGCGACTTCGCGGCGGCGCCCTTCATCATGTATGCGCCGCATGAGGCGCGGTATTTCCATGATCTGGTGATCGAGCTGTTCGCCCGCTCCGGCTTGCTGCCGGACTATGTCCAGCATCTCAGCCAGATCCATTCGATCCTGGCCCTCGTGCGCTCCGGCCTCGGCCTCTCGATCGTGCCGGAAGCGGCGCTGCAGCTGCGGATCCGGGGCGTGGTGCTGCGGCCGCTGGACCTGAGCGCGCCGCGATCGGCCGAGCTGTACATCGCCTGGCGGCAGGGCAACGACAATCCGTTGCTGCCGCTGGTCCTCGACATCGCCCGCGGCCTGGCCGATGCACAACACGCATCGATCGATCCAGCAATCGAGTTAGAACGGAATTGATCCGGACGCTAGAACGGGGTCGACCTTGATTTCGATGTGGGAGGACGCGTGATGGCCAGGATGACCCCGAACGAGATGGCGCAGCGGCTCGGCTCCGGCCTGCTGTCCTTCCCCGTCACCCCCTTTGACCGCGACAACGCCTTCGATGCGGAGCGCTACCGCTCCAACCTCGACTGGCTGTGCGGCTACGACGTCGCCGGGCTGTTCGCCGCCGGCGGCACCGGGGAGTTCTTCTCGCTGGCGCCGAGCGAGGTCGAGACGGCGGTGCGCACGGCGGTGGAGGAGACCCGTGGCCGGGTGCCGGTGATCGCCGGAGCCGGCTACGGCACCGAGATCGCGAAGCAGATGGCGGCGGCCGCCGAATACGCCGGCGCCGACGGCATCCTGCTGCTGCCGCCCTATCTGGTGCATTCCGAGCAGGACGGGCTGGCCGCGCATGTCGAGGCGGTCTGCGCGTCGACGAAGCTGGGCGTCATCGTCTACAACCGCGACAACGCGATCCTCACCGAGGACACCCTGGCCGGGCTGTGCGAGCGCTGCCCGAACCTGGTCGGCTACAAGGACGGGATCGGCGACATCGAGTTGATGACGCGGGTCCATCTGCGCATGGGCGACCGGCTGACCTATATCGGCGGGCTGCCGACGGCCGAGACCTACGCCCTGCCCTATCTGGAGATGGGCGTGACCACCTATTCCTCCGCCGTGTTCAACTTCGTGCCGGAGTTCGCGACCAAGTTCTACGCCGCGGTGCGCCGCCGCGACCGCGAGACGGTGCAGGCGGGCTTGCGCGACTTCATCCTGCCGCTGCTGGCGATCCGCAATCGCCGCAAGGGCTATGCGGTCTCGATCGTCAAGGCCGGGATGAAGGTGATCGGCCGCGATTCTGGCCCGGTACGGGCGCCGCTGCACGACCTGACCGCGGCCGAGACCGAGCAGCTGGCGGCGCTGGTGCAGGGCCTGGCGCGGAGCAGCTTCGCCGCCGCGGCGTAACCGGAGAGCGACGATGTCGGAGCCAGGACCGCCGGACGCACCCCGCACCATCCGGCTGCACGAGACCGACAACGTCGCCATCGTGGTCAATTCCTTCGGCCTGCCGGAGGGCACGCGCCTTCCGGACGGCCCGACCCTGCGGCAGTTCGTGCCGCAGGGTCACAAGGTGGCACTGTCCGACATCGCCGAGGGTGCCGCGATCCGGCGCTACGGCGAGGTGATCGGCCGCGCCGCCCGGCCGCTCACGGCCGGCGATTGGGTCGAGGAGGCGGCGGTGCTGGTGCCCGCCGCGCCCGCTCTCGACCGGCTGGACCTCGCCACCCGGCCGGCGGCGCCGCTGCCGCCGCTCGGCGGCTATACTTTCGAGGGCTTCCGCAACCCGGACGGGTCGGTCGGCACCAAGAACGTGCTGGCGATCAGCACCAGCGTGCAATGCGTGGCCGGGACGCTGGATTTCGCGGTGAAGCGGATCAAGGAGCAGCTGCTGCCCCGCTTCCCCCATGTCGACGACGTGGTGGCGCTGAACCATAGTTACGGTTGTGGCGTGGCGATCAACGCGCCGGAGGCGGTGGTGCCGATCCGCACCCTGCAGAACCTGGCGCTGAACCCGAATTTCGGCGGCGAGGTGATGATCGTCGGCCTGGGCTGCGAGAAGCTGCAGCCCGAGCGGCTGCTGCCCGACGGCGCGCCTCCCGGCATCGTCCGGCTGCAGGAGGAGGCGGGCTTCGGCGCCATGGTCTCTTCGATCCTGGCGATGGCCGAGGCGCGGCTGGAGGTCCTGAACCGGCGGCGGCGCGAGACCTGCCCGGCCTCCGACCTCGTGGTCGGGGTGCAATGCGGCGGCAGCGACGCCTTCTCCGGCGTCACCGCCAACCCGGCGGTCGGTTTCGCCGCCGACCTCTTGGTCCGCGCCGGGGCCACGGTGATGTTCTCCGAGGTCACCGAGGTGCGCGACGCCATCCACCTGCTGACCCCGCGGGCGGCGACCGAGGAGGTCGGCCTGGCCCTGATCCGCGAGATGGCCTGGTACGATGCCTATCTCGCCCGCGGCGGGGCCGACCGCAGCGCCAACCCGTCGCCCGGCAACAAGAAGGGCGGCCTGGCCAATGTCGTCGAGAAGGCGCTCGGTTCGGTTGTGAAATCGGGCACGAGCCCGATCGTCGACGTGCTGGCGCCCGGCGAGCGGGTGCGCAAGAAGGGCCTGGTGTTCGCCGCGACTCCGGCCAGCGACTTCGTTTGCGGCACGCTGCAGCTGGCCTCGGGCATGACGCTGCAGGTCTTCACCACCGGCCGCGGCACGCCCTACGGGCTGGCGGCGGCGCCGGTGATCAAGATGTCGACCCGGACCGACCTGGCGCAGCGCTGGTCCGACCTGATCGACCTCGACGCCGGCCGGATCGCCAGCGGCGAGGCGACGATCGAGGAGGTCGGCTGGGACTTGTTCCGCCTGATCCTCGACGTCGCCAGCGGCCGCACCAAGCCCTGGTCCGACCGCTGGGGCCTGTTCAATGCGCTGACCCTGTTCAACCCGGCACCGGTGACCTGAAGGGCAGTCAGCCGATCACCCGGCAGGAATCGCGGATCACCAGCTCCGGCGCGAACACGTCGCGCACCGGCTCGGCCGGCGGCGGGCCGGCGAGGCGCGCCAGCAGGCATTCGACCGCCCGCTCCCCGATCGCCTGCACCGGCTGCACCACCGCGGTCAGCCGCGGCGAGAAGGCGGTGCTCCATTCGAAATCGTCGATGCCGGCGACAGAGACGTCCTTCGGGCAGCGCAGGCCCTGCCCGGCGATGGCCCGCATCACCCCGATCGTGGTCAGGTTGCTGGTCGAGAAGATCGCGGTCGGCCGCGGCTGCCGCTGCAGCAGCGCCGCCGTGGCCCGCATTGCCGTCTCGATGTGGAAGTCGCCGCAGGCGGCGAGGTCGTCGTCGAGGGGAATGCCGGCCGCGGCCAGCGCCTCGCGGTAGCCTTCGAAGCGCTCGGTCGAGATCGAGATCCCCGGCCGGCCGGTGACGATGCCGATGCGGCGATGGCCGCACCGGATCATATGCTCGACCGCCAGCCGCGCCGCAGCGCGGTTGTCGACGGTGACGGAGTCGAAATCGGCGAGGCCCCGCAGGGTGCGGTCGACCAGCACCGCAGGCCCGGTGACGAGGCGGCGGATCGCCTCGGCATTGCCGGGCTCGACCCCGCTCAGCACCAGGATCAGCCCGTCGGCGCGCTGGGTGCGCATCAGCCGCAAGTGCCGCAGCTCCTTCTCCGGGTCGTCGGCGGTGGCGCACAGCACCAGCGCATAGCCGGCGGCGTCGCAGGCCCGCTCGGTCGCGGCGGCCAGGGCGGCGAAGAGCGGGTTGGTGATGTCCGGGATGACCAGGCCGATGGTGCGGGTGCGGCCGGTCTTCAGGCTGCGCGCCACCCCGTCCGGCGCATAGCCTAGCTCGTCGATCGCCGCCATCACCCGCAGGCGCAGCGTGGCGCTGACCGGCGCCGTCCGGTTGATCACCGCGGAGACCGAGCCGATCGACACCCCGGCAAGGTTCGCCACATCCCGCAATGTCGTCATCATGCCCGAAGCCGTTGCCAAGTCCCGGATCGGATGATAGCTTCTCTGAAACGTTTCAGACAAGTCGACGGCAGCCGAATTCCGAAGTGTCGGACGGCATGCTGCGACATCGCCTGACCCGCCGGGCACCCAAGGCCCAGGCTGACGCATCGCGTCGCGACAAGGGAGGACTGCCATGACCCGCCGCAACGGCACCACCACGTCCGGGCACCCGCTCGGCCGCCGCAAGCTTCTGGCCGCCGGAACCGCCCTCGTCGGCGGCAGCCTGCTGCCGATGCCGTATCTGTCTCGCGCCCGGGCGGCCGACGGACCGCTGAAGTTCTGGCAGTTCTACGCGCCGGGCGGCGCCGTGCCCGGCCAGGTGCAGTGGTTCCAGGACACGGTGAAGGGCTGGAACGACAGCCAGGACGTGAAGGTCGAGCTGGAGTACATCCCGACCTCGCAATACATCAACGGCACCAAGCTGCAGACCGCCTTCGCCGCCGGCGAGGGGCCCGACATCTTCCTGATCAGCCCCGGCGACTTCCTGCGCTACCACAATGGCGGTGCGCTCCTGGACCTTGCCCCCTATGTCGCGGCCGAGGCCCGCGCCGACTATTACGACACCGCCATCGCCACCCGGCTGGTCGATGACGGCCTGTTCGGCCTGCCGATGGAGGTCGAGCCGATGGCGATCTACTACAGCGTCAAGGCCTTCAAGGACGCAGGCCTGGGCGAGGCCGACATCCCGAAGACCTGGGACCAGCTGCTGGAGGTGGCCAAGAAGCTGACCAACGACAAGCGCTTCGGCATCCTGTTCGAGACCAATCCCGGCTACTACCAGAACTTCACCTGGTACCCGTTCCTGTGGCAGGGCGGCGGCGAGATCGTCGGCCCGGACGGCAAGAGCGGCTTCAACTCCGACGCCGCCAAGGCCGCGCTGAAATTCTGGCAGGACGCGGTCGCCCAGGGCGTCGCCCCGCGCAAGCCGCTGGGCTACGGCGCCAACGACATCGCCGCCAATCTCGGCTCCGGCTTCTGCGCCATGCAGAATGTCGGCATCTGGGGCATCAGCGCCCTGCGCAATGCCGACCCGAACTTCGAATACGGCGTGTTCAAGCTGCCGCTGCCGCCGGGCGGCCAGGACCGCACCGTGGCCGGCGGCTGGGCCTTCGTCGCCAACGCCAATGGCCGCGACACCGAGGCGGCGGGCAAGTTCTGCGCCTGGGCGCTGGGGTCGATGGAGCCGGGGTCGGTGCGGCGCGTCGCCGACTGGTGCACCAAGGCCAAGAGCGACATGCCGCCGCGCAAATCCGCCTTCGCCGAGGCCACCGCCGCCCAGGCCTATGGCAGCGGCGCGATGAAGACCTTCGCCGAGCAGGTGTTCCCGACCGCCCGCGGCGAGCCGCGGGTGCCGCCCCAGGTGTACAAGGCGATCTCCGACGCGATCCAGGCCTGCCAGCTGAACGGCGAGGATCCGGGCAAGCGGGCCGAGATGGCGGCGCAGCAGATCGACAGCTTCCTGGCCGGCTACGACGGCGCGCCGATCCTATGAGGCTGCAAAGCGCTTCTGCACAGATATCGACGTCGGAGCGTGTTGCCTCTCCCGCTTGCGGGAGAGGTCGGAGACGCGAAGCGGCTCCGGGTGAGGGCCTGCAGCCTCGATCACCGGAACCGCCGCGCCGGAATCTTGAGCGGGTCAGCCTCACGCTTGCAGCAAGGCCACACCCTCGGCAAGGCCGAGCCGTCCCCTCACCCGGACATCCTTCGGATGTCCGACCTCTCCCGCAAGCGGGAGAGGCAACGCGAAAGCGGAGGAGGCACCGAGACAGATGGCCGGCAGTATGAGAGCGGCCTCTCCAACCACGATCCCCCAGACAGCGAGGACGGCGAAGCGACGCCGCCTGTCGGCCCGGCACCGGGAGTGGATTGCCGGGTACCTCTTCGTGCTGCCCGACGCGCTCGGCCTGCTGGTCTTCGTCGGCGGGCCGATGCTGCTGTCGCTCAGCCTCGGCTTCTTCGGCGTCACCGGTTTCGGCGGCTACCGTTTCGTCGGCCTGGCCAATTACCGGCGGATGCTGGCCGACCCGCTGTTCCTGGAGAGCCTGAAGGTCACCCTGCTCTACGTCGTGCTGCTGGTGCCCAGCCTCTACGTCACCGGGCTGGGGCTGGCCCTGCTGGTGCACCGGCGCAGCCGCTTCTCCGGCCTGTTCCGGACCATGTTCTTCCTGCCGCACATGGTCAGCCTGGTGGTGGTCGGGCTGATCTGGCAGGTGCTGCTGATCGACAAGATCGGCGTGATCAGCCGGGTCTCGGCCGCGATCGGCCTCGGCGGGCTGTCCTGGCTCGGCGACCCGAGCCTGGCGCTGTACGCCATCGTCGGCGTCAGCGTCTGGTTCCTGATGGGCTACTACATGCTGATCTTCCTGTCCGGGCTGCAGGACATCCCGCGCGAATATCTCGACGCGGCGCGGATCGATGGCGCCGGGCCGGTCGCCGCCTTCCGCCACATCATCCTGCCGCTGCTGCGCCCGACCAGCTTCTTCGTGCTGCTGGTGTCGACCGTCGCGGCGGTGGCCGGGGCACAGACCTTCGACCTGGTCTATGTCATGACCAGGGGCGGCCCGGCCAATTCGACCTCGCTGGCGATCTATTACATCTACGAGCAGGCCTTCCAGTTCGGCGAATACGGCTATGCCGCCGCCATGGCGTCGGTGCTGGTGATCATCCTGCTGGCCTTCACCGCCATCCTGTTCCGGGCCACGCGCGGCGGGCGCTTCGACTATGACTGACGCGGCCGCCCTTCCCTCCCGCGCCTTCCGCCCGGCCGGCACGGTCTGGTTCCTGGCCTCGGCCCTGGCGGCCCTCATGGCCGTGGCGCCGCTGCTGTGGATGCTGTCGATCGCCTTCAAAGGGCCGGACGAGATCTTCGACCCCGGCCTGATCCCGGCGCGGCCGACCTTGGACAATTTCTTCTACGTCTTCACCGAGGTCGACTTCCTGCGCTTCCTGCTGAACACGCTGGTGGTGGCCGGATCGGTGACCGTGATCGCGCTGCTGTTCCACTCCATGGCCGGCTACGCACTGGCCCGGCTGCGCTTCCCGGGGCGCGAGGCGATCTTCCTGGGCATGTTCGCGACCTTCCTGATCTCGCTGCCGGTGATCATCGTGCCGCTGTTCATCCTGGTGCGGCAGCTGGGGCTGGTGAACTCCTATGGCGGGCTGATCATCCCGGCGATCTTCAACGCCTTCGGCATATTCCTGCTGCGCCAGTTCTACCTGAACGTGCCGCGCGAGCTGGAGGAGGCGGCGTTCATCGACGGCGCCGGCTATTGGCGGGTGTATTGGAGCATCGTGCTGCCGCTGTCGCGGCCGATCCTGGCCGCCCTGGCGATCTTCTTCTTCCTGGCCAACTGGAACGCCTTCCTGTGGCCGCTGACCATCACCACCGACCCGAAGCTGTGGGTGGTGCAGGTCGCGGTGGCCAGCTTCCAGGCCCAGTACTCGGCCTCCTGGAACTACATCATGGCCGCCTCCACCGTGGTGGCGCTGCCGACCCTGCTGCTGTTCGTGCTGTTCCAGCGGCAGATCATCGAATCGATCAAGACCGGTGGGCTGAAATAGCCGCCGCCACGGGAGAGAGCACCATGCAGAGCAATGCCGGATTGTCGCCGCTGCGCGGCCTCGCCAAGCTGCGCCAGGCCCGCACCCGGCGCTTCTCCAGCTGGGACCGCACCGGCGGCAATGACGACCGGCTGCACATCGCCCCGGGCGAGACGGTGACCATCGCCGAGGCCCCGGGTGCGGGCGTGGTCACGCATATCTGGGTGACGGTCAACTGCGCCAGCCGCCACGCGCTGCGCAAGATCGTGCTGCGCGCCTGGTGGGACGGCGAGGCCGAGCCCAGCATCGAATGCCCGCTGGGCGACTTCTTCGGCATGGGCCACGGCCAGACCCGCAACTTCGCCAGCCTGCCGCTGCAGATGAGCCCGCAGGACGGCAAGGCGCTGAACTGCTATTTCCCGATGCCCTTCGCCGCCGGCATGCGCTTCGCCGTGACCAACGAGGCCGAGCACGAGCTGCTGTTCTACTACTACATCGACCTCGAGCTGCACGACGCGCTGGAGGACGGCCTCGGCCGCTTCCACGCCCAGTGGCGCCGGGCCGCGCCGCAGCCCTTCGACGAGGCCGGGCTGACCAATGAGGAGGTGCTGTTCGGCGGCGTCACCACCGACGCGGAAAAGAACCACACCATCCTCGACGCCGCCGGGCACGGCCATTATGTGGGCTGCCTGCTGAGCGTCTACTCGCTGCGCCGGTCCCGCAACTGGGACTGGTATGGCGAGGGCGACGACATGATCTTCGTCGACGGCGAGCCCGGGATCTCGGTGCCCGATGCCGGCCGCAAGCGACAGATCGCGGCGGAGGCGCCGCAGCCGGTGATCGCCGACCGGCCGGAGAGCGCGCCCGGCGCCAACGACGCCTGGCCGCCGACGCTGGACGGCACCGGCACCGAGGATTATTTCAACACCGCCTGGTGCCCGAACCAGGAGTATTCCGCCCCCTATCACGGCATCATCGCCGGCGGCGGCCCGAACTGGCATGAGCCGGTGACGCTGTACCGCTTCCACATCGAGGACCCGGTGGTGTTCCGGCGCACGATCCGCGTCACCATCGAGCGCGGCCATGCCAATCGCCGCGACGACGAGGTGTCGAGCACCGCCTTCTGGTATCAGGCCGAGCCGCACAAGCCCTTCCCGCCCCTGCCCGCCGTGGCGGACCGGCTGCCGAGCTTCCGGGCGCCGTTCGAGGACAGGGGGTGAGACCAGACGATCCGGTCGTGAACAGCGACGCCCTGTCGCTGCTCGGGGGAGCCGAATAGGATAATCCTGTGCCGGCCGGCGCGCATCCTCCATTCGGGCGACGCCGTCAGCGCTGTTCTGCGGCACATTTGGAGGGCGCCTCTGCAGAGGGTGACCGGCCATGGCTGTCGTGAACGGGACTGCGGGAAACGATGTGATCCATGTCGCCGGCGACGGCGTGATCGCCCCGCCCGGCTACATCGACATCGCCCTGGCGACGGCCGCGAACGACACCCTGAGCGGCTTCGGCGGTGTCGACCTTCTGTTCGGCGGCGGCGGCAGGGATCTGCTCGATGGCGGCGATGGCAACGACCTCCTGATCGGAGGCGCCGGCACGGACACGCTGGTCGGCGGCGCCGGCATCGACACCGCCCGTTACGACGGTTCCGCCGCAGTGAGGGTCGTCCTCGCCACCGGTCGCGGCGACTTCGGCGACGCCGAGGGGGACGTGATCACCGGGGTCGAGAACGTCGTCGGCACCGTCTTCAACGACGCGCTCTACGGGTCCGCAGTGGCCAACACGCTCTCCGGCCTCGGCGGCGGCGACTCGATCCATGGCCTCGAAGGCAACGACGCGCTCCTCGGCAGCGATGGCGACGATGCTCTGGAGGGTGGCACCGGGGCGGATCGTCTCGACGGCGGCGCCGGCTTCGACACCATCGGCTATCTGGACAGCTCGGGGGTGACGATCGATCTCGGCACTGGCCTCTGCAGGGGCGGCGAGGCCCAAGGCGACGTGATCTCCAGCATCGAGGCCGTCGAAGGCTCCGAGCTGAGCGGCGATGTCCTGACCGGCTCCGCGGCGTCCAACGTGCTCACGGGATGGGGAGGAAACGACAGTCTCACCGGCCTCGGCGGCGATGACAGGCTCAACGGTGGCGGCGGTGTCGACATCCTTCGCGGCGGCGCCGGGGCGGATGCGCTTGACGGCGGCGCCGACATCGACCTGGCCAGCTTCTACGGTGCCGCCGCATCGGTCGTTGTCAACCTGTTGTCGGGCTTCGGCAACGACGGCGAGGCCGCAGGCGACAGCTATGCCGGAATCGAGAACGTCAACGGCGGCAAGGCCCGGGACCTCATTACAGGCGACGCCGCCATCAATGTCCTGAACGGCTACGAGGGCAATGACCAGCTTATCGGCTACCTCGGCAACGACACGCTTCTCGGTGGCGTCGGCGACGATCTCCTTATCGGAGGCATCGGGGCAGATCGGCTCACCGGCGGCGCCGGCATCGATACCCTCAGCTATGACGGCGCTGCCGGAGTGACCGTCGATCTCAGCACCGGCCTCTGCAGCGGCGGTGAGGCGCTGGGCGACGTGCTCTCCGGTGTGGAGAACATCTGGGGCAGCAACGGGTCCGACGATACCCTCACCGGCTCCGCCGTCGCCAACCAGATTTTGGGCGGATGGGGAAACGACGTTGTCAGCGGCCTGGGCGGCGCCGATTCTCTGCGCGGCGGTTTTGGCGACGACACGCTCCGCGGCGGCGACGGCGATGATTTCCTCTATGTCGATCAGGGGGCGGATGTGATGGATGGTGGCGCCGGCCGCGACACCATGGTGTTCAACCGGGCCATGGTCGCCGATTGGCAGGCCGGCGTGCTCGACGCCGACATCGGCGGCGATTCCTGGCAGAACTGGGAGGCGATCCAGGGCTCGTCAGGCGACGACCGGATCCGCACCAACAGCTGGGGCTTCGCGGTCGAGCTGCGCGGCGGCGCCGGCAATGACGTGCTCGCCGCCGGGGTCGACGGCGCGACCGCGGACACGCTGTCAGGCGAGGCCGGTAACGATCAGCTCGACGGCGGCCCCGGCAACGATGTGCTCCGTGGCGGCGCCGGGGCCGATGCGCTGGTGGGCGCCGCCGGCATCGACACCGCCAGCTACTACGGCGGTACCACAGGGGTCCTGGCCAGCTTGGTCAGCGGCACCGCCAGCGGCGGCGAGGCCCAGGGCGATACCCTGAGCGGCATTGAGAACCTCTCCGGCAGCCAGGGCAGCGACAGCCTCTACGGCAATGCCGGCGCGAACGTCCTGCAGGGATGGAACGGCAATGACGCCCTCATCGGCCGGACCGGCAAGGACACGCTGACCGGTGGTGCCGGGACGGACCGGTTCCAATTCACCACCATCGCCGACAGCGTGAACGGCGCCAATGCCGACCGGATCACCGATTTCAGCCACGCCCAGGGCGACCGCATCGACCTGGCGGCGATCGATGCCCGGTTCACAGTCGTGGGCAATCAGGCCTTCAGCTTCATCGGCACCGCCGCCTTCACCGGCGTTGCCGGGCAGCTCCACTATTGGCGCGATGCTGGCCGGACGATTGTTTCGGGCGACGTCAACGGCAACGGCACCGCCGACTTCAACATCGCCCTGACCGGCACCATCGCTCTCGTCGCCGGTGACTTCGTGCTGTAGCCGGCGCCTATGCCCTCTCTGCCCGCCTGGAGACATCGACGGCCTGCGCTTTGCGCCGGCGGTCGGCCCAGGCCATCAGCGGCGTCGCGGCGACGCCGTGCAGAAGGATCGACGCCAGGACCACGAAAGAGGCGATCGCCCACAGCCGGCCGGCATCCGGAAACTCCGCCCGGCCCAGCGCATAGGCCATGTAGTAGAAAGTGCCGAGGCCGCGGATGCCGAAGAAGGCCATCAGCCCACGTGCGGCGGGCGGCAGGGGGGTGCCGATCAGGCTGACCCAGCCGCAGAGCGGGCGGATGACGAGCAGCAGGGCGGCGCCGACCGCGATATCGGTCCATTCCAGCCGGGCGAGCGCGCCGGTGCCTATCGCGATGCCGAAGACCGCGAGCACGACGACCATCAGGACGCGCTCGATCTGCTCCGAGAATTCAGCCATGGCACCGTGAAAGTCGCTGCTGCGGTCGGTGGCCCGCAGGGTCACCGCGGCGATGAACACGGCGACGAAGCCGTAGCCGGACGCGAGCTCGGCGACGCCGTAGGAGATCAGGGTGACGCCAACGGCGACCAGCCCGTCGCCGGTGCGCGACAGCTTCAGCCTCGGCAGCCGGAAGGTCAGCCAGCCGAAGACCCGGCCGCTGGCGTAGCCGATCACCGCGCTGCAGCCGATCTTCCACACCACGTCGATCGCCAGCCAATGGACCCAGGCCGCCTCCAGCGGCGTGGTCGCGAGCGTCATCGCCAGCACGACGAAGGGGAAGGCCAGGCCGTCATTGAGCCCGGCCTCGGAGGTCAGGGCGAAGCGCACCTCGCCGCCCTCCTCCTCCCCGGGCGGGCCGACCTGGACGTCGCAGGCCAGCACAGGGTCCGTCGGCGCCAGCGCCGCGGCAACCAGCAGGGCGGCCGCCCAGGTCAGGCCGAGGGCCGCCCAGCACAGCACCGCCATGACGGCGATGGTCAGCGGCATGGCGATGCCGAGCAGGCGCCACGTTGCCTGCCAGCGGCGCCAGCCGAAGGGCCGCTCGATCCGCAGCCCCGCCCCCATCAGCGCCACCAGGACGACGAATTCCACCAGATGCTCCAGCACCCGGCCGTTCAACAGGAATCCGGTGGCGTGATCCATCCAGGGGCCATGCGGCGCGATGAAGCCGATGCCGACGGCGATGATCGGCAGCGACAGCGGCAGGCGGCGGACCACCAGCGGCAGCCAGGCCGACAGCAGGATCAGCGCGCCGAGAACCAGGATGACGATGGCCGATGCGTCGAACGTTTCCGGCATGCCGGGCAAACAGCAGGACCAGCGTGTCAGTTTCCTGCATCATGATCCCGTAGGGCTCAGGCCATGTGTTCCTGACGCTGCCGGACAGTGCCGATCCGCTCCGCATGCTTCTCGCCCCAATCGGCCAGGGGGCCTAGCGCCTGGTTGAGCGAGGCGCCGAGCGCGGTCACCGAATACTCCACCCGCGGAGGCACCTCGTGGAACGCTTCACGGTGGACCAGGCCATCCGCTTCCATCTCCCGCAGCTGCTGGATCAGCATCTTCTCGCTGATCCCGGGCACCAGCCGCTTCAGCTCTCCGAACCGGCGGGGCTCGACCTGGATCTCCCACAGGATCAGGGCCTTCCATTTGCCGCCGATCACCTCCAAGGCGGGCCCCAGGCCGCAGCTGTAGGGCTGCTCTCCCCTCATGATGTCCTCGCGTCCCGGCTGTCTCGCAATGCAGCAATTCTTACCCTAAGGTAAGTACCTGACCTTTAAGTAGGTACTTGAGGAAAATCAAGGAGTCCATACCTTCCGATCAGACCGAACGAGCCGATCCGGCCTCGGGCTCAGCAGGAAGGGCGAGACACATGGACGCCGAACCGACCACCATCGAGACCCCCGGGGATGCGGCGGTCGACGCGACCTTGCGGGTCAACGGCCGCTCACGGCACCTCAGGATCGATCCTCGCGTCACGCTTCTCGACGCGCTCAGGGACCAGCTCGGCCTGACCGGGACCAAGAAGGGTTGCGACCGCGGCGAATGCGGCGCCTGCACGGTGCATATCGACGGCCGCAGGGCGCTGTCGTGCCTGACGCTCGCGGTCATGACCGAGGGCCGCGAGATCTCCACGATCGAGGGGCTTGCCGAGAGCGACCAACTCCACCCCGTGCAGGCCGCCTTCATCGAGCATGACGCGTTCCAGTGCGGCTTCTGCACCCCGGGGCAGATCATGTCGGCGGTCGCCTGCATCCGCGAGGGGCATGCCGGCTCGGACGGCGAGATCCGCGAGTTCATGAGCGGCAATCTCTGCCGCTGCGCCGCCTATCCGCAGATCGTCGCCGCAGTGCGGGCCGCGGCGGCCGCAACGGGGATCTGAACATGCAGAGCTTCGCCTATGAGCGGGCAGCGACCCTCGCGCAAGCGATCGGCGCCGCGGCCGAGCCGGACACGGCGGTGATCGCCGGCGGCACCGAACTCCTCAACTGGATGAAGGACGGCATCACCGCGCCGCGGCGCCTTGTCGACCTGAATGGCCTGTCTGGCCTCGACGGCGTCGCGATCGACGATCGCGGCCTGAGGATCGGGGCGCTGGCCCGGATGAGCGACCTCGCCGAGCATCCGGCGATCCGGCGCGACTGGCCGGCAATCTCGCAGGCGCTGCTGCAGAGCGCCTCCGCCCAGATCCGCACCATGGCCTCGATCGGCGGGAACCTGATGCAGCGGACCCGCTGCCCCTATTTCCGGGCCGAGGTCGAGCTGCCCTGCAATCGTCGCCGGCCGGGCAGCGGCTGCGCGGCGCTGGCCGGCGAGGACCGGTCGGCCGCGATCTTCGGCTGGACCGAGCAGTGCGTCGCCACCCATCCATCGGATGTGGCGGTGGCCCTGGCCGCCCTCGATGCCGTGGTGCATGTGGATGGCCCCGGAGGGCCGCGCGCGATCCCGGTCACGGAACTCCATCGCCTGCCCGACCACGGATCGGTCCGAGAGACCGTGCTGGAGGCCGGCGAGCTGATCACCGCAATCGAGGTGCCGGCCGCCGCGGCCGCGCGCCGATCGCACTACCTCAAGCTGCGCGAGCGGGCGTCCTACGAATTCGCGCTGGTGTCGGCGGCGGTCGGGCTCGATCTCGACGGCGCGGTGATCCGCGAGGCGCGGATCGCGCTCGGCGGCGTTGCGGCGAAGCCATGGCGCCTGAGCGCGGCGGAGGAAGCCCTGCGGGGCGCGACGCTGGCGGACGAGCCCGCCCTGCGGCGCGCTTTGGACACCGGCTTCGCCGAGGCGCGGCCGCTGCGCCGGAACGGCTTCAAGGTGGAACTGGCCAAACGCGCAGTCATTCGGGCGCTGCAGATCGCGGGAGGCGTGGCATGAGCGGCGGAATCGGGCAGGCGGTCAGCCGCCGGGACGGTCCGGCGAAGGTCACCGGCGCAGCACGCTACGCCGCCGACACGCCGATGGCCGGCGCGGCCCACGCCGTGATCGTGCCGGCGACGCGGCCGAAGGCGCGCATCGCGGGGATCGACATCGGCCGGGCATCGGCCGCGGCCGGCGTGATCGCCATCTTCACGCATGAGAATGCGCCGCGCTTCGGCAAGGTGACCGTGGTGCTGGCCGAGGACAATCTGCCGCCGTTGCAGGGCGACCGCGTCCTGTACGAAGGCCAGCCCGTGGCGCTGCTGGTGGCGGAGACACTGGAACAGGCGACGGAGGCGGCGCGCCTCCTCCGCGTCTCCTATGACGAGCAGCCGTTCGACGCCGATTTCCATGCCGATCCTGATCGCGCAGAGCCGGTCACCGAGTTCTTCGGCCTGCCGCTCGACACCGCCTGGGGCGATGTGGCGGCGGCCCGGCAGGAGGCCGATGCCACACTGGAGGCCACGTATGTCACAGCCGACCGGCACCACAACCCGATCGAGCCCGGGGCGATCCTGGCGGTCTGGCAGGACGGGCAGCTGACCGTGCATGATTCGACGCAGGGCGTGGCGGAGGAATGCGACGCCCTGGCCCAGGCGCTCGGGCTCGATCCGGCGCAGGTGCGGGTCCGGAACGACTTCATCGGCGGCAGCTTCGGCGCCAAGCTCTGGGGCCTTCCCCACCAGCTGCTCGCGGCCATGGCGGCGCGGGCGCTGGAACGCCCGGTGAAGCTGGTGCTGACCAGAGCCCAGTCCTACACGGCCTGGGGCTACCAGTCGGCGACCCGCCAGACGGTGGCCTTGAGCGCCCGGGCCGATGGCAGCCTGACCGGCCTCCACCACGATGTGATCGCCGCCGGCGCCTTCATCGGCCACTACATCGAGGCGGCGGGCTGGGACACGCCCGCGATGTACGCGACGCCGAGCCTCAAGATCAGCCATCGCCGCAGGCGGCTCGACCGTGCCAGCCCCACGGCGATGCGCTCGCCCTTCGGCGGCGTCGGACTCGTCCCCGTCGAGATCGCAATGGACGAGCTCGCCGACCGCCTCGGCCTGGACCCGTTGGAATTCCGGCTCCGGAACTATGCCGAGTCCTATCCGGCCGACGGGCGCCCCTTCTCGTCCAAGCGGCTGAGGGAATGCTACGCGGAAGGGGCACGCCGGTTCGGCTGGTCCGCCCGGTCAGGGGCGCCGCGCTCCATGCGCGACGGGCGGGACCTGATCGGCTGGGGCATGGCGACCGCGGTGCTGCGGGCGTTCCGCTTTCCGGCCGCGGCGCGGGCCGGCATCGACCGCGACGGTCGGGTGCTGGTCGAGACCGCCTCGCACGACGTCGGCCAGGGCTTGAGCACGATTCTCCGGCAGATCGCCGCCGACACGCTCGGGGTAGCAGTCGAGCACGTGGACCTGGCGATCGCCGACACGGCGCTGCCCAGGACCACCTTCACCGGCGGCTCCTCGACCTCGATGAGCGTCGGCTCCGCAGTGCAGGCCGCGGCCGCGGCGCTGAGGGACCGGCTGGTCAAGGCCGGCGCCAACGGGCCCGAAGGCTATGCCGGCGCGCTGGCACGGCTCGGCGTCGAGCGGCTGGCGGCCGATGGCGAATGGGCGCCGGATGACGGCGAGGCCGCACCGCCGATCTTCAGTTTCGGCGCAGTCTTCGCCGAGGTGCGGGTCGACCGCGACATCCCGATCCCCAGGGTCAGCCGCGTTGTCGGCCTCTACGATGCCGGCCGGATCCTCAATCCGAAGACCGCGCGCGGCCAGATGACCGGCGGGATCATCTGGGGGATCGGCCAGGCGCTGCTGGAGCGTTCGGAGATGGACACCCGCCTCGGCCGCTTCATGTCGAAGAACCTCGCCGGCACCCTCATCCCGGTGAACGCCGATGTGGGCGAGATCGACGTCGCCTTCGTCGAGGCGCCCGACCCGCATGCCAGCCCGCTCGGCGCCCGCGGCATCGGCGAGCTGGGCGCCATCGGCATCGGCGCGGCGATCGCCAACGCCGTGTTCCACGCCACCGGGGTGCGCGTGCGCGAGCTGCCGATCCGGCCGGAGCATCTGATGGAGTGACAGGCCGCCATTGCCGCTCGCCGCAGCCGGAGGGTCACCCCTTCAGCCCGGTGTGGGCCAGCCCCTCGATGAACTGGCGCTGGGCGATGACGAAGACGATCAGCACCGGCAGCGCCGTCAGCGTCACCGCCGCCAGCTGGACGTTCCACATCGGCCCGCCATAGGCGTCGACATACTGGGTCAGCGCCTGCGGCAGGGTGAACTTCTCGGTCGAGGACAGGAAGACGATCGGCTCGAGATACAGGTTCCAGCTGTGCAGGAAGGTGAAGATGGCGACGGCGCCAAGGGCCGGGCGGGCCAGCGGCAGGGCGATGCGCCAGAACAGCCCGAAGCGGCCGAGCCCGTCGATCCGACCCGCCTCCTCCAGCTCCGGCGGCAAAGTGATGAAGAACTGGCGCATGATGAAGGTCGCCAGCACGCAGGGCGCGCCCAGGATCGGCACCAGGATCAGCGGCCAGTGGGTGTTGACCAGGCCGAGCCCCAGGAAGAAGCGGAACAGCGGCACGATCGTGACCTCGCTGGGCACCAGCAGCGCCAGCAGCACCACCATGAACACCAGGTTCTGTCCCGGGAAGCGGATGCGGGCAAAGGCGTAGCCGGCCAGCGAGGCCACCGCCATCGTCCCCAGCGTCACCACAGCGGCGATGTACAGGCTGTTCCAATACTGCAGGGCGAAGGGCTGCAGCGCGAAGACCTGGGCATAGGCGTCGAGATCGAGGCGGCGTGGCAGCAGCGCCGGCGGGAAGGCGAAGATCTCCTGCACCGGCTTGAAGGAGGAGGTCACCATCCACCAGGTCGGGAAGACGAAGGGGATAGCCAGCACGCACATCAGCCCGTAGACGGCCAGGCGCGCGCGGGGGGTGAGGTCAGCCCTCATGGAACACCCACCGGCGGCGCAACTGCCATTGCGCAAAGGTGAGGATTGCGACGATGGCGAACAGCAGCACCGCCAGGGCCGAGCCGTAGCCGAAGGCGTGGAACTGGAAGGCCTGCTGGTACAGGTAATAGACCAGCACGGTGGTCGAGATGCCCGGCCCGCCCTGTGTCAGCACCGCGATCTGGGCGAACACCTGCAGCGACCCGACGATGGTGATGATCGAGGTCAGCAGGATGGTCGGGCTGATCAGCGGCAGGGTGATGCGGCGGAACTGGGCGACGCGGCCGGCGCCTTCGATCCGCGCCGCCTCGTACAGGTCGCGCGGGACGGTCTGCAGCGCCGCCAGGAACAGCACCATGTTCAGCCCGACATTCTTGAACACCTGGACCACGATCACCGACAGCATCGCCGTGGTCTCGCCGCGCAGCCAGTTAGGCCCGGTGACTCCGAACACGGCCAGGATGCCGTTGATGCCGCCATCCTTCTGCAGCAGGAAGCCCCAGACGATGGTCCAGGCCACCAACGACACCACGACCGGTGAGAAGAACAGCGCTCGGAACACAGTCATGCCGTGCAGCCGCTGGTTCAGCAGCACCGCCAGCAGCAGCGCCAGGCTGAGGTTCAGCACCACCAGGCCGATCGAGAACAGAGCGGTGGCACCCAGCACGCCCGGCAGCTCCGGATCCTCCAGCAGCATCCGGTAGTTGCCGTCGCCGACATAGTCGAAGCTGCCGGCCAGGACGTTCCATTCATGCAGGCTGTACCAGGCCACCAGCGCCAGCGGCATCAGCACGAACAGCGCCACGCCGGCGAGCTGCGGCGCGACGAAGAGATAGCCGGCCAGGGCGTCGCGGCGCCGCATCGTCCAGAACGGCGCCCGGGGGGCGGCGGCCTCCACGGTGTCGGCGGGGCCGGCCGTCATGGTGGAGGTCCGCGCCATCGTCAGCGCGCCAGCAGCGGCCGGATGCGGCCGCACACCGCCTGCAGCGTCGCATCGACATCGGCGTCGGGCTGCCACAGCGCGTCCAGCCCGGCCCGCACCACCTGGGCGATCTGGGCGTTGCCGGTGTGGCTGGGCTTCACCGCGCCGATCTCGATGCCGCGCACCACCACCGCCTCGATCTGTCCGGGCTTCAGCATCGGGTTGGCCTTGGCCAGCAGGTCGACGGCGAGCTGGCTCTTGCGCGGCGGCGGGAAGAACTGCGCCAGCTTTGCCGAGTTCTCCGGATTGGTCAGGAAGGCCAGGAAGGACGCGGCGGCCTGCGCATTCGCCCCGGCCTTGAACACACCGATGCCGGCCTGGCCGATCACCGCATAGTCACCGGCCGGCCCTTTCGGCAGCGGCACCAAATCCCAGGCGAAGGCGCCGTCCTTCAGGAGGGCCGCGCGGCTGATCTGGGTGATGGTCATGGCGGCGTCGCCGGCGAAGAAATCGGCCGGCGCGCCCGGCCCCGGCATGGCCTGGTCGGTAAACACCGCCTTGTGCAGGAACCGCATCGCCTCGGCCATCGGCGGCTGGTCGAAGCCGCAGGCCTTGCCGTCGGCGCTCCAGGGCGCGGCGCCCCAGCCGTTCCAGATGGTGGCGAGGTTGTCCCACAGCTTGTAGTCGAAGTCGCGCACCACCAGCCCGGCCTTGCCGGTCTTGGCATGGACCGCCGCGGCGTCAACGACGGCGTTATCCCAGCTCCATGTCCCCGCCGCGATCCGCTCCGCCGGCGGCGTCACCCCGGCCTGTTTCACCAGGTCGAGATTGACGAAGACGCCAAAGGGCGAGGTCGAGAACGGATAGGCGTAGAGCACGTCGTCGCGGCGCCACAGCGCGGTGGCGCTGGGCAAAAGGTCGTCATAGCCGTAGCCCGGCGTCGCCCGCAGCAAGTCCTGCAGCGGCAGCAGCACGCCGGAGGAGACGAAGTCCGGCGCCGAATTCTCGAAGATCCAGGCCAGGTCCGGGGCGTTGCCGCCGGCGATCTGGGTGGTCAGCGCCGTGGTGTAGCCGTCGAAGGGCAGCGTCTCGAAGGTGATCGACGCCACCTCCGGATGGTCCTTGCGGTACGCGGCGGCGATGTCGTCCAGCAGCTGCAGATGCGCCTTGTTGCCGGTCCAGACCGTCATCCTGAGCGCAGTGCCCTCCGCCCGGGCCGAAGCCCCGAAGGCTGCCGCGGCCAGCAGGCCGACCGCGGCGGTGGCGAAGATGCGGCGTCCGAGCGTCATGGTGTCCTCCCCCTTGTCTTTTTCCGTTGGCGCTTCGGCGCCGACTAGTACCCGACGATCTCCGGCCAGTGCAGCTCGACCCCCTGCCCTTCCAGCCTGGCCTGGAAGGCGGCCAGCTGGTCCGGCCGCGCCCGGATCGCGCGCGGCGGCAGGTCGTGCTGCAGGCACCAGGCGGCGAGATGGCCCGCCACCTCGCCGATGTTCCACTCCACCGGGTGCAGCCGGTAGCAGCCATTGGTGATGTGGGTGGTGCCGATCGCCTTGCCGGCCGGCAGCAGGTTCTCCATCCGCCGCGGCAGCAGCGCGCCAAGCGGGATCTCGAACGGGCAGGAACCGACATCGATGTAGTTGTCGCCGCCGGTCGAGGGATGCAGATCGATCCGATACATGCCGACGCCGACGGAATCGCGGTAGCGCATGGCGCCGCGGGCGCCGCGCACCGCCAGCGACAGGTCCTGCTCCACCACCGTGGTCTCGGCCCGGATGCGGCGGGATTCGCGGATATAGGGTGCCTGCGCCAGGCCATCGAGCGTGCCGGTGACGTCGCTGCGCAGCCGCAAGCCCGGGAAGCCGGCGCCGCCATCCAGCCGCGGCGCCTCGGTCTGCAGCCAGTACAGGACGCAACGCGACAGTTCCTCGGCCCCGGCGAGGTGGCGCTGCGCCTCTTCCTCCGGCACCTCGAACACCGGCCCCTCGAAATAGTCGATCATCGGCCAGTTCACGAGGGTGATGTCGCTGGCATAGGTGCCGGCGGTGAAGTTGCGGCGGGCGGCGATCCGCCGGAAGGTCCACAGGTTGCCATCGCCCGGGTTCAGCCGCTGGTCGGCATTGACCGCCAGCGGGTCGTCATCCGGATTCGGGGTGAAGCTGCGCTCGACGATCTCCAGCGTGCGCGGATGCGGCGACCGCCAGCCGAGCAGCGGCCCGCCCCAGAATTCCGGCCGATAGTCGCGCCAGAAGGCGTAGTTCGCCGGCCGGTCGATGACGTGGTTGCCGTCGACATGATCGATGGCGAAGCAGATCGACACCGCCTGCATGTTCAGCGGCTGCGCGGTCCAGGGCGCGCTCGGCTCCCCGGTCTCGCTGCGGGATTCGAAGCCGGTGACGTATTCGGTGCCGGTCAGCGGCAAGAGCGCGCCGGTCTCGGTCGCGTCCAGCACGTAGCAGCCGGACGCCACGATGTCCGGCCCGCCGTCGCGATGGGCGAGGCGGACGGCGCGCACCCGATCGCCGTCGACATCCGCGGCCACCGGCTGGTAAGGCTGCAGCACCCGCAGCCGGCCGGAGCCGCGCCACGGCGCCAGCATCGCCTCGATCACCGCCAGGCCGACCCGCGGCTCATGGCACAGCCGGCTGACCCAGCCGGCGCCGGGGTTCAGGTCGCGCCAGGCCCGCGCGCCCTCGGTCAGCGGATAGTGCCGGCGGTAATGGTCGCGGATGCCGTCGCGCAGCGCCCGGTAGCTGGCGGTGACGCCGCAGCGCTCGACCCAGGAATGCTCATCCGGCGGCACCGCCTGGCTGGTCAGCTGGCCGCCCAGCCAGTCGTATTCCTCGGTCAGGATCACCGACCGGCCGGAGCGGAGCGACGCCAGCGCTGCCGCGACGCCGCCCAGTCCGCCCCCCACCACCAGCACATCCGCATCGAATTCCCGGGTCAATTCCGCCGTCCCTTCCGCTTGTCTGGCACCGGGCCGAGGGTCTGCCCCTCGGCCAGCTCGCAGGGCAGCAGCCGCTGCCGCCCCTTTTCGTCTCCGTTCATCACCAGGGTCAGGATCTCGACCGCCTGCCGTCCCATCTCCTCGCGCGGGATGCGGAAGCAGGTGAAGGCGATGTCGGTCGCGACCGGCCGGGTCGGGTTGCCCAGCGCGATCAGCGACAGGTCGCCCGGCACCGCCACGCCGCGGTCGCGGGCCGCCCGCTCCAGCGCCACCGCATCGGCCTGATCCTCGACCAGCGCCACGGTCGCGGCCACGCGCAGCAGCCCGTCGACCAGTTCGCCGGGATCGCGGTCCTGGGCAGGCTCGTGGATCCACTCCACCCCCGCCTCCTCGACCGCGGCGCGAAAGCCGGCCCAGCGGTCGTCGGAGGATTCGGCACCGGCGGCCGGCCCGACGAAGGCCAGCCGGCGATGGCCGAGCGCCACGGCCTGCCGCACCAGCGCCGCGGTGGCGGCGGCATAGTCGGCGCCGACATAGGGCACCCGGCCGCCGGCATCGTCGCGGCGGCCGATGGCGACGAAGGGATAGCGGTCGGCGACCAGCCGGGCCAGTTCGTCCCGGTCCAGCGTCCGGCCCAGGAGGATGCAGCCATCGGCCAGGCGCAGCCGGTTGTTCTCATGAAAGATGCGGCGCCGCCCATCCGTCACCGGCGCGCTGGTGAACAGCAGCAAGTCGTAGCCGAACCGCTCCGCCGCGCCTTCGATGCCCAGCAGGAAGGGCGTGTAGAAATCGGCCTGCCCGGATGGGAACACCGGCTCATAGGTGAAGACGCCGAGCAGCTGGTTGCGCCGCCCGACCAGCTTCTGCGCCGCCGGATCGGCGACATAGCCGGTGGAACGGATCACCTCCAGCACCCGCTCGCGCGTCTCCTGCGGGATCCGGGCCGAGCTGTCGCCGCGCCGGTTGAGCACCAGCGACACCGTCGCCTGGCTGACACCCGCCAGCCGCGCGATGTCCCGCTGCGTCAGCCTCTCGCCTCCTCCCGGCATCATCGCCTCTTGATAATACGTATTATCAGTGATAATAATCAAATCCTGCCGGGGTGGTCAACCCTCGACTGGGTTCTCCTCTTTGGTGGAAAAGGCCCGACCCGGGGCGTGGTGGGGATAGGCCCCGGGTCGGGTTGGGAGCGCTCAGGGAAGTGGAGCGCTGATCCTGAGACGAATCTGGACGGCGCTTTATTCCACGATGTCGTCGGTCATCACCCCACAACAGATCGAGGTGGCCTCGGTCGACCAGGTCCTCGACGCCTGGCGATGAGCGCCGCCGGTCTCTAGCCTTTGGCCGGCGCGCCCTCTCGCTCCCAGAATCGCAGGCGCCCCAGCGTTCCGACGAAGCCCGCCGCATCCTTGCCGCCGGTGATCTCGATCACGCCTTCGTCGAGGTCGCCGGCGATGCCCGCCTTTTCGAACAGCGGCCGGGCCGCCGCGGTGTAGCCGATGAACTTGCAATGGGCGAAGGCGTCGGCGACGAAGTCGCGCGCCGCCGGATCGGATAGCAGGACCGCCACCCCGGCCGACGAGGGCAGAAGGGCGACGGCGTCGTAGAGGACGGAGGGGCCGCCGGCCAGCATCTGCTGGGCGGCGATCTTGCTGCCGTCGCTCGCGGTCACCCCGCCGACCTTCGGCGCGATGATCTCGTGCACCGCGCCCTCGCGCTTCAACGCTTTGATCAAACCGTTCAGGATCGCCGCGTCCGCGCCGTCGGTGACCAGGATGCCGAGCTTGCGGCCCTCGAAGCGCTCCGGCCCGTTCCTGACGATGCTGAGGGCCGGCGACGGCTCCAGATCCTGGCGCGGGGCGACGGCCGCCGGGGCCGGCTTGGGCAGATCGTCGAGGCCCAGGCCCTGCGCCACCGTCTTGGCCAGACCCTTGTCGATGTTGAGCAGATGCGCGACCAGGCGCTTGCGAATCGCGGGAGTCTCGACCTTGCTCAGCTCGAAGGTCAGGGCGGCGGCGATGTGGGCCTGCTCGACCGGCATCTGGCTGATGAAGAACTGGCGGGCCTGGCTGTAGTGGTCGGCGAAGCTGTTGGCCCGGATCCGCTGCTTCGGCCCCGCCTCCGGGGCGGGAAAGGACCGGAAGCCGCGCTCGGGAGATTCCCGCGGCCCCTCGCCCCAGGAGTTGGGCTGGTAGTTGACGCGGCCGGCCGGGTTCCGCATCGCCATGTGCCCATCCTGCTGGAAGTGATGGAACGGGCATTTCGGCGCGTTGATCGGCAGATGCGTGAAATTGGTGCTGCCGAGCCGCTTCAGCTGGGTGTCGAGATAGGAGAAGTTGCGGCCCTGCAGCAGCGGGTCGTTCGAGAAGTCGATACCGGGCGGGACGTTCTGCGTCATGAAGGCCGCCTGCTCGGTCTCGGCGAAGAAGTTGTCGGGCATGCGGTCCAGCACCAGCCGGCCGACCGTCCGCGGCGGCAGCACCTCCTCGGGGATGATCTTGGTCGGGTCGAGGATGTCGAAGTCGAACCGGTCGGCGAAGTCCTGGTCGAACAGTTGCACCCGCAGCTCCCATTCCGGGAAGTTGCCCGATTGGATCGCCTGCCACAGGTCGCGGCGGTGGAAGTCCGGATCGGCGCCGTTGATCTTGACCGCCTCGTTCCAGACCACCGACTGCAGGCCCAGCTTCGGCTTCCAGTGGAACTTGACGAAGGTCGAGTCCCCGCCCGCGTTGACGAAGCGGAAGCTGTGGACGCCGAAGCCCTCCATGAAGCGGAAGGAGCGCGGGATCGCCCGGTCCGACATGACCCACATGATCATGTGCATGCTCTCGGGCGTCAGGCTGATGAAATCCCAGAAATTGTCGTGCGCCGACTGGGCCTGGGGGAAGCCGCGGTCCGGCTCCGGCTTCACGGAATGGATGATGTCCGGGAACTTGATCGCGTCCTGGATGAAGAACACCGGGATGTTGTTGCCGACGATGTCCCAGTTGCCCTCGCGGGTGTAGAGCTTGACCGCGAAGCCGCGGACGTCGCGCGCCAGGTCGACGGAGCCCTTGCTGCCGGCGACGGTGGAGAAGCGGACGAAGGCCGGCGTGCGCTCGCCCACCCGCTGGAAGATATCGGCTCGGGTGACGTCGGCCAGGGCTTCGGTGGTCTCGAAAGTGCCATGCGCACCATAGCCGCGGGCATGGACCACCCGCTCGGGGATCCGCTCATGGTCGAAGTGGAAGATCTTCTCGCGGAAGTGGAAATCCTCGAGCGCCGTGGGGCCGCGCTCGCCGATCTTCAGCGAATTCTGATCATCGGAGACCGGCCCGCCCTGGGCGGTTGTCAGGACCGGGGTGTCGCCTTCGGCGACCTGGTGCAGCTCTCCGCCATGCCCGCGGGTGAGCCTCTGGTCGTGGATCTTCGCCCGATCCGGAGTGGTTCGCTTAGATGACTTGGCCATCTGGGGCTCCCGCGGGTTTGCCTGCGCGGTCCGATGCGTCCGCATCGGCGGCGCCATGCCGGGCCAACCGGAAGAATGAAGGAGCGGTTCCGTGGCCGGGACCATTCAGCCGGTCGCGGCCATCGCGAGCACCAGCTTGCCGCGGAGCCGGTGCCGCTCCAGCCTCCGGTCCGCGACGGGTGTCAGGCGGTGACGAGGGCAGCCGTGGCTGCCATCCAGGCTAGGCCATCATGTGATCTGCGGCAGTCGGTCCAGCAGCTTGTCGAGGGTGATCGGATAGTCCCGCACCCGCACGCCGGTGGCGTTGTGGACCGCGTTGGCGACCGCCCCGGCCACCCCGCAGATGCCGAGCTCGGCGACGCCCTTGGCCTTCATCGGCGACGAATACGGGTCCACCTCGTCGAGGAAGATCATGTCCTGGTGCGGGATGTCGGCATGGACCGGCACCTCGTAGCTCGCAAGGTCGTGGTTGACGAAGAAGCCATGGCGCTTGTCGACCGCCAGCTCCTCCATCAGCGCGGCGCCAACGCCCATCGTCATGGCGCCGATCACCTGGCTGCGCGCCGCCTTGGGGTTGAGGATGCGGCCCGCGGCGCAGACCGAGAGCATGCGCCGCACGCGGATCTCGCCGGTGGCGGCATCCACCGCCGCCTCGACGAAATGCGCGCCGAAGGTCGATTGCTGGTGCGTCTCGGTGACATCCCCGAATTCGATCGTGTCCTCGGCGACCAAGCCGCCCTGCCCTGCCGCCTCGGCCAGCGGCGCGCTGCGGTTGCCGGCGCGGACTTGGCCGTCGGCGAACACCGCCTCGGCGGAGTTGAAGCCGAGCTTCTGCGCCACTGCCTCGCGCAGCTTGACGCAGGCCGCATAGACGCCGGAGGTGGAGCTGGCGGCGCCGAACTGCCCGCCCGAGCCGGAGGAGGCCGGGAAGCTCGAATCGCCGAGCCGCACCACCACCTTGTCGAGCGGCACGCCCATCATCTCCGCCGCGGTCTGGGCGATGATGGTGTAGCTGCCGGTGCCGATGTCGGTCATGTCGGTCTCGACCGTCACGTCGCCACGGGCGTCGAGCCGGACGCGGGCGGCGGATTTCACCAGCAGGTTGTTGCGGAAGGCGGCGGCGACGCCCAGCCCGACCAGCCAGCGCCCGTCCCGCGTCTGGCCGGGCTTCGGGTTGCGCCTGCTCCAGCCGAAGCGTTCGGCGCCGGTGCGCAGGCATTCGACCAGCTGGCGCTGCGAGAACCGCCGCTCGGGCTTCTCCGGATCGACCTGGGTGTCGTTCAGGATGCGGAATTCGACCGGGTCGAGCCCGAGCTTCTCGGCCACCTCGTCGATGGCGATCTCCAGCGCCATCATGCCCGGCGCCTCGCCCGGCGCGCGCATGGCGTTGCCCTCGGGCAGGTCGAGCACGGCGAGCCGCATGGAGGTCATCCGGTTGGCGCCGGCATAGAGCAGCCGGGTCTGGAAGATCGCAACCTCCGGGCTGCCGCCGGGCAGATCGCCGGACCAGCTTTCATGCCCGATCGCGGTGATCTTGCCGTCCCGGTCGGCGCCGATGCGGATGCGCTGGATCGTCGCCGGTCGATGCGTGGTGTTGTTGAACATCAGGGGCCGCGGCAGCGTCACCTTCACCGGCCGCCCGGCGGCGCGGGCCCCGAGGGCGGCCAGCACCGCATCGGACCGCACGAACAGCTTGCCGCCGAAGCCGCCGCCGATGAAGGGCGAGATCAGGCGGACATTCTCCTTCGGGATGCCGAGCGTCTTGGCCACGTCGCCCTTGCCCCAGGCGATCATCTGGTTCGAGGTCCAGACCGTCAGCTTGTCCCCCTCCCAGGCGGCGGTCGAGGCATGCGGTTCCATCATCGCATGGCCCTGGTCGGGCGTGGTGTAGGTCTCGTCGAGCCGGACCGGCGCCGCGGCGAAGGCGCCGTCAAAGTCGCCGACGGCGGTTTCGGACGGGCTGCCGAACATCGGCTTCGAAACGGGGGCGGCGTCCTTCGCCGCGGCCAGGTCGAACGCCCCTTCGGCCCGGACATAGTCGACGCGGATCGACTGCGCCGCGGCGCGGGCCTGTTCGAAGCTCTCCGCCACGACGACTGCGATCGCCTGGTGATAGTGGTCGATCTCGGGACCGCCGAGCAGCTTGGCGGTGTTGTAGTCGCCCTTGCCGAGCGTGCCGGCGTTCTCCGCCGTGACGATGGCGAGCACGCCGGGCGCGGCCTTGGCGTCGCTAAGCTCGATCGCCGTGATCCGCCCCTTGGCGATGGCCGCGCCCAGCACATAGCCATAGGCCGGGTGCGCCACGGCGTCGTGCCGCTCATAGGCATAGGGCGCGGTGCCCGTGGTCTTCATCGGGCCGTCGATGCGCTCGGTCGGCCGGCCGATGACCTTGAGCCGGTCGATCGGGTTGGTGGTGGCGGGGGTATCGAACTTCATGGCTCAGGCCCTCGCTTCGGCCAGCACCGCGGCGAGCGTGCGCTCGGCCAGCGGCAGCTTGAACGCGTTCTCCGGTGTCGGCTTGGCGCCGGCCAGCAGCTGCTCCGCGACCGCCTTGGCGCCGCGCGGCAGCGCCGCCTCGGCAGCCTCGACGCGCCACGGCTTGTGCGCCACCCCGCCCAGGGCAACGCGACCGGTGCCGTCGCGCTGCACGATCGCGCCGACCGAGACCAGCGCGAAAGCGTAGGACGCGCGGTCGCGCACCTTGTGATAGATCTGCGCGCCGCCGATCGGCTTCGGCAGCGTCACCGCGGTGATCAGCTCGCCAGGCTCGAGCACCGTCTCAATCTGCGGCGTGTCGCCGGGCAGGCGGTGGAGCTCGGCGATCGGGATGGCCCGCGCCGTGTCGTCGGGCTTGACCGTCTCCACCATCGCGTCGAGGGCGCGCATCGCCACCGCCATATCGCTGGGATGGGTGGCGATGCAGGCGTCGCTGGTGCCCACTACCGCGAGCTGCCGGCTGAAGCCCTCGATCGCGGCGCAGCCGCTGCCAGGCTGCCGTTTGTTGCAGGGCTGGTTGGTGTCGTAGAAATACGGGCAGCGCGTGCGCTGCAGCAGGTTGCCCGCGGTCGTCGCCCGGTTGCGCAGCTGGCCGGAGGCGCCGGCGAGCAGCGCGCGGGACAACAGGCCGTAATCGCGCCGCACCCGCCGGTCGGCGGCCAAGTCGGTGTTGCGCACCAGCGCGCCGATGCGCAGGCCGCCCTCCTGGGTTTCCTCGATCCGGTCGAGCCCCAGGGCGTTGACGTCGATCAGATGCGTTGGCGTCTCGATCTCGAGCTTCATCAGGTCCAGCAGGTTGGTGCCGCCGGCGATGAACTTGGCGCCCTGGGTGCGGGATGCGGCCGCGGCGGCGTCGGCGGGCGAGCGCGCCCGTTCATAGGTGAAGGACCTCATGCCTCCCTCCCCGCGACCTCGGTGATCGCCTCGACGATGTTGGAATAGGCGCCGCAGCGGCAGATGTTGCCGCTCATCCGCTCGCGCAGCTCGGCCTCGGTCAGCCGCGGCCGGGCGGTCAGATCCGCGGTGACATGGCTCGGGATGCCGTCCGCGATCTCGTCCAGCACCGCCACGGCCGAGCAGATCTGCCCTGGCGTACAGTAGCCGCACTGGTAGCCGTCATGCTTGACGAAGGCGGCCTGCATCCGGTGCAGGTGGCCGGGCCGGCCCAGCCCTTCGATGGTGGTGATGCTGTCGCCGTCATGCATGACCGCAAGCGTCAGGCAGGAATTGATCCGCCGGCCTTCGACGATGACGGTGCAGGCGCCGCACTGGCCGTGATCGCAGCCCTTCTTGGTGCCGGTGAGATGCAGGTGCTCGCGCAACGCGTCGAGCAGCGTCGTTCGGGTGTCGAGATCGAGGTCGCGGGCTTCGCCGTTGACGGTGAAGGTCAGCTTGGACATGACGGGTGCTCCGGCAACGGCTTCGGCATCGGCGACCGACGGTGCCGTCGTCATCGCCACGGAGGCGGCGGTGCTGATCATCAAGCCGCGCCGGCTGATTGCGAGTTCGCCGAGTGTGTGCATGGTGTCCCAATCCCCACTTGGCTGGCGGTTGCTGGCGTGTTGGGCGGTTCGGCCGTCGGGCCACGTCTTGCGGCCGAGACGCGTCGGGCATGTCAGTTAGGGGCGACGTGCCCCCGCATCGGGCCAATGCCCTGTCGCCGGCGAGAGTTCCTCTCCCGCCGGCCTGACCGGCCCATCCTCACCTGGGGCGAACGGCGGCGGCGATTAGCCGTCTGCATGCACATGAGCCTATAAGGGGCGCTCATCAATTCACCGGAGGACCGTTGGCAACGCCGTGCAAACCGGGACCTGCGGGAACGGCCGCGGCGGAAGCGGCATTGTCCTGCCAGGAGGTGTGTCATGGCTCGACATCGATATTTCGTGAGCCCGAACCAGGGAAGCTGGGCGGTCAAGGAGGGCGACACGCGCCTCGGCGACTTCCCGACCCAGGCCGCCGCCCGAATCTGGGCCCGCGACATGGCCCGCCAGGTCTCGGCCGGCGGGCAGGACGCCCAGGTCGTGGTCCAGGGCCGCGACGGCCGGATCAAGGAGGAGCGGACCTACGGCCACGATCCGCGCCGCCATCCAGGGTAGACCGGGCGCGACTGCCCTCATCTTCGAAAGGATTGAGGCCGCTCCTAAGGGTGACGGGCCAGCGGCTCCAGGCGTTATCGCTCCGAGACCGGCGGCCGGCACGAGCTTCTGATCACGAGATCGGGATCGATCGTCACCGCTTCCGGCGGCGGCAGATTTCCCGCCGAAGCGATCAGCGTCATCAGCCGCGCGACGGCCTGCTCGCTGATCGGGCGCGAGGGGTAGCTCACCGTCGTCAGCGGCACGTCGAGGAAGGCCGAGATCTCGATATCATCGAAGCCGGCAACCGAGAGGTCGCCTGGAACGTCCAGCTTCTGCTCGCGGCACCAGCGCAGGATGCCGACCGCCAGCGAATCCGCCGAGGCGACAATGGCGGTCGGCTTCCGGCCTGCCGCCATGATTCGCGCCATGGACCGATAGCCGCTCTGAGCCGAGCTGCCGGCCTCCGGGATGAGGAGGAGGCTCGGGTCCATCGCGATCCCGAAGGCCTCGTGCGCTGCGCGGTAGCCGTCGAACTTTTCGAGATTGCCATAGGCCTGGCCGGCATCGAGGAACGCGATCCGCCGATGGCCGAGGCGCAGCAGATGGCTGACGAGCTTGCAGCTGCCGCTGCGGTTGTCGATCGAAACGAGATCGATCTCGCCGGCCGGAGCCCCGGTCAGGAGCACGACCGGATAGCCGCTGCGCCGGAGCGCAACGAGGTGCTCAAGCCTGGTATGAGAGGTCGGATAGATCAGGATCGCCTCGACCTGCCGGGCCCGCAGGGTGTCGAGGGCCGTCCGCTCGCGACCGAAATCATTGCCGCTGGCCGCGATGACCGTGTCGTAGCCGTGCTCCGCGAGCTGCTGTTCGATCAGCTGCGCCGACAATGTCAGGATCGGGTTGAGCAGATTGCTGAGGACGATGCCTATGGTGCGCGTCCTCTGACTCACCAGGGACCGCGCCAGCGCATTCGGCAGATAGTCGAGCTCGCGCGCTGCCGCTTCGATGATGCGCCGCGTCGCCTCGGGGATCTTGGGGCTGCTGCCCCGCAAGACGACCGAGACCGTGTTGATCGAGAAACCGGTCTTCGCCGCGATATCCTTGAGCCGGGCTCGATGGCTCACGCGCAAACCCTCCGAGGGCACTCGACCGCAGCCGCGGCCAGCTTGGTACGGCACTCCGATTGTTATGGTTTTCATAGCAGGATTGATCGGAAACTTGCCAGGATTAACGTTACCCCTTGCACTCTCCTCCGATTTCAGCTTTGCTTCGGCATCAGGCAGATATGACGGCGAAGGCCGCGGCACCGGACGGCCCGCGACGTCGGACCGACGCAGAGCAGCGACGCGCAAGATCGATCCAAGCGACTTCGGCACGACAGCCCGCGCGTTGTCAGGGGAGGATCGCATGAGGACCAGGACGCTCAGGGAGCTGCTGCGACGCTGCGTGACGATACCGGTCCTCGCCGCCGGGCTGGCCCTGGCGGCGACCGCCCCGGCGCGGGCAGCGGACGGCACCGTGACGATCTGGGTCGGCAGCTGGTGGGACCCGCAACTGCCGATCGTGCAGCAGTTGTGGCAGCCGGACCATCCGGAACTGCAGCTGAACATCCAGCCCCTGCCGATCAACGGCTATCTCGACAAGTTCACGGCGGCGGCGCTGGGCGGCACGCCGCCCGACATCATCGACCTGGATTCCACCTGGGTTTCGACCGTGGCGGCGCAGGGCCTGCTGCAGCCGCTCGACGATGTCGCCGCCAGGCTGAATGTGCCGGACATCTCGCCCGCGGCCTGGGGGGCCAGCCGCTATCGCGATGTGCAATACGCCATCCCCGCCCGCGGCGGACCCGAGGTCTGGTATTACAACAAGACAGTCTTCGACAAGGCCGGCGTTCCCTATCCGACGGCCGAATGGACCCATGACGACCTCGTCCGGATCGCCACTGCATTGACCGTCCCGGGGCAGCAATACGGCATCGGCGTGCCGGCCGACGCCAGCGACCCGTCCAATGTCCTGTCGCTGTTCTGCCCGATCCTCTGGTATTTCGGCGGCGACTTCCTGACCGCCGACAACAGCGCGCCGGCGATCAACAGCCCCGCCAGCGTGAAGGCCATCACCTACTGGTCGGATTTCTACGTCAAATATCATGCCTCGCCGGAAGGGACGCCGAACTTCTCGTCCACCCGCGACCTGCAGCCGCTGTTCATGGCCGACAAGCTGGGGTTGATCGCCAGCTCCTCCAACACCTTCGACGCCTTCTCGAAAAAGGCCGACCTGCGCTGGGGCGTGGTGACCGCGCCGGACAAGGTCAACCGTGCCGGCGGCTGGACCATGGGCGTGCCGGTCGGGGCCCGCAACCCGGAGGGCGCCAAGGTCTTCCTCGAATGGCTGGCCCGGCCGGAGATCCAGGCCAAGGTGATGAACCGCTTCCCGGCCAACCTGTCGGCGCGCAAGCTCGCTCCCTGGAACGATCCGAAGTTCGACATCTTCCGGGCGGCCGAGGCCGATGCGCGGTCGGTGCCGTCGGTCGCTGGCTGGTTCCAGATCCAGACGGCGGTGATCACCGAGCTGCAGAAGGTGCTGGTCGGCCAGCGCACGCCGCAGGAGGCGGCCGATGCGGCGGCCGCGCAGATCGAGACCATCATCGCCGAGAACCAGTGACGGGCTGCAACGATCCGAAGGAGACGCCACGGTGATCCCGCTCGGCTTCAGCACGCTCGCCTGTCCCGACTACGACGTCGACCAGGTCATCGCCATGGCGCGGGACAACGGCTATGCCGGCGTCGAGATCCGGTTCCTGCGTGGCACCGTCGACCTGCCGACGCTCGAGGAGCTGTCGCCGGGCCGGATCGGCGAGACCAGGCGCCGCTTCGAGGATGCCGGCATCGCGGTCGTCGGCATCGACACCAGCGTCCGGATGACATCGCTCGACCCGGCGGTGCGGGCGCAGCAGCTCGACGCCGCCCGCGCCAACCTGGCGATCGCCGAAGGGCTCGGCGCGGAGTTCCTGCGGGTCTTCGGCGGCCCGATCCCTGCCGGGCAGGATCGCGAGAGGACGCTCGACGCGATTGCCGCCGGCCTCGGCCAGATCGCGGATCTCACCGCCGCTCACGAAATCGCCACGCTGATCGAGACGCATGACGAGTTCTCGACATCGGCATCGGTGCTGGATCTTTACGCGCGGGGCGCTAGCGGCACTCTCGGCGTGCTGTGGGACACGCTGCACACCTGGCGTCATGGCGAGGACGCAGCCTTCACCTGGGATCGGCTGGGTCATCGGATCCGGCACGTCCATGTCAAGGATTCGAACCGCGCGAACGCGGCGGGCTTCGACTTCGCCCTGACCGGTGAGGGGACGGTTCCGGTCGGGTCGTTCATCGAGCTGCTGCGGCGGGTCGGCTATCCCGGCTTCGTGCATTTCGAGTGGGAGAAGGGCTGGCATCCGGAGATCGCGCCGCCCGAGATCGCACTTCCCCATTTCGCGCGATACATGCGCGGGCTCGGCCTGTGACATTGCCGGCGCCCCTGCGGGAAAGCGGGATGGCCGCGATCCGCGCCAGCGCCGCGCCACCCTCCCCCCGCGCCGTGGCGCGGGCGCGGCGGCGATGGATCGGGATGCAGAAATGGGGGCGCGGCTACATCCTGGTCACGCCCGCCTGCGTGCTGATCGCGCTGATGATGCTGTACCCGATCATCCAGACGCTGAGCTTCAGCGTCAGCAAGGTGCAGCTGCCGGCCTTCCGGACGAGCTTCGTCGGCCTCGACAACTTCATCAGGATCCTCGCTGATCCCGGCACCTGGCCGCTGCTGCAGCGGACGGTGATCTGGGTCGTCGGCACCGTGGTGCTGCGCTTCGCCCTGGGCTTCGCCGCCGCCGTGATCTTCAACGCCAGGGTGCGCGGTACGATCTGGATGCGGATCCTGGTCATCCTGCCCTGGACCATCCCGTCGGTGGTCGGCGCCAATCTGTGGCGCTGGATCGTGCAGACCGACACCGGCCTGCTGAACCAGACGCTGCGCTCCTGGGGTCTCGGCGACCTCGCTCTCAACTGGCTGGGCGACCCCGACATCGCCATGGCCACCGTCATCGTCGCCTATTCATGGGCCGGCTTCCCCTTCGTCATGCTGCTGATCCTGGCCCGGATGCAGGGGATCCCGGCCGAGCTCTACGAGGCCGCCAGGATGGACGGCGCCAGCTCGTGGCAGATGTTCCGCTACATCACCCTGCCGCTGCTGCGGGGCGTCATCGTCATCACGCTGATCCTCGAGACCGTCAGCGGCATCAATTCCTTCGACACGCTGATGATCATGACCGGCGGCGGCCCGGCCGAGGCGACCCGGATCTGGGGCCTCGAGATCTACAAGGTCGGCTTCGGCGAGTTCAATTTCGGCGGCGCGTCCGCCCTCAGCGTGCTGCTTTTCGTCGGCGTCCTGTCGCTGTTCATCGCCTACGGGCTGGTGAACCGCGGCATCCATGGCGGGCGGCGGGAGGCGGAGGCATGACCGGGAAGGCGGCACGAACCGCCGGGCGCTATCTTGCGGTCTACAGCTCCGGCCTGGTCCTGGTGGCGTTCAGCATCCTGCCGCTGCTCTGGGGGATCAGCACGGCGCTGAAGGAGGAGAGCGACGTCTACGCCTTCCCGCCGAGCTGGATCCCGGCCCCCGTGACCTTCGAGAACTTCGTCGGCGTGTTCCAGAACCCCGACCTGATCCGCAGCTTCTTCAACACCCTGATCGTCGCCAGCGCGACGACGGTCGTCGCCCTCGTCGTCGGCATCCTGGGCGCCTACGGCTTCTCGCGCTATCGCTTCCCCGGCCGCAACACGCTGCTGTGGTCGGTGCTGTTCATCCAGCTGTTCCCCCGCGTCGTCGTCATCGTGCCGTTCTTCGTGACGCTGCGGAACCTTGACCTGATGAACACCTATCAGGGGCTGGTCCTGGTCTATCTGATGGCGATCTTTCCGATCGCGATCTGGATGATCAAGGGCTTCTTCGACAACCTGCCCCGGGAGATCGAGGAGGCCGCGATCGTCGACGGCTGCTCGCTGCCGCAGCTGCTGTGGCTAATCGTGATCCCGATGTCGAAGCCGGCCCTGGCGGCGGTCGCGATGTACTCCTTCATCCTGGCCTGGAACGAGTTCCTGTTCGCCCTGGTCTTCACCAACGGGCTGGACCGGAGGCCGCTGTCGGTGGCGCTGGCCTTCTTCATCGACGAGAACGGCATCCATTGGGGGCAACTGATGGCCGCATCGGTGGTGATGAGCGTGCCCGCCGTCCTGGTCTTCACATTCTCGCAGAAGCTCCTGGTGCGCGGTCTCAGCGAGGGGGCGGTGAAGGGCTGATGTCCGGGCAGGTGGCCATCGTCACGGGCGGCAGCCAGGGCATCGGCCTGGCGACGGTCTCGGCGTTCGCGGCGCGCGGCCTGAAGGTCGCCGCGGTGGCGCGGGACCGCGGCCGCCTGGACGAGGCGATCGCATCGATCGATGCCGACGCCCGCGTCCGGGTCGCCGGCATCGCCGCCGATGTCCGCAGCGAGTCGGAGGTAGCTGCGGCCGTGCAGGAGGTCGCCGGCCGCTTCGGCCGCATCGACGTGCTGGTCAACAGCGCCGGCGTCAGCATGAGCGCGCGCCGCCGGCTGGTCGATACGACGCCGGAGGAGTGGCGCCGGCTGATCGACACCAACCTGACCGGCACCTATCTGATGTGCCGCGCTGTGCTGCCCCATCTCGAGCGCGCCGCCGCGGCCTGGATCTTCAATGTCCAGTCGACCGGCGCCTGGCGCAGCACGCCCGGCGCCAGCCTCTACGCCGCCTCCAAATTCGGCGTCCGGGCCCTGACCGAGGCGTTGATCGAGGAACACCGCAACTCGACCATCCGCGTCACCTCGGTCAGCCCCGGGCCGGTCGACACGACGATCTGGAGCCACAAGCTGGAGCCGCCATCCGAGGCCGAGCGCGCCGCGATGCTGCGGCCGTCCGACATCGCCGAGATCTTCCTCTGGCTGCTCGACCGGCCGGCCCATCTGCACATCCCCGACATCACGGTCACACCCTGGGGTGGCGCGCCCTGGGGCGGCGGCCGGCGCTGAGAAGGCGAAGCGACACATGGATACGGTCTCGGTGGGGTTCATCGGCGCGGGCTTTTCCGCCCATCTGCATGTCGAGGGCCTGAAGCAGGTCCATGGCGTCGGCGTGCGACTGGCGGCCGTCACCGCCGGCAGGGCCGAACGCGCCGCCGCCTTCGCCCAGGCGCATGCGGTCGAGAAGGTCTGCGCCTCGTGGCAGGAGCTGCTGGCGGAGCCGGACATCGACGCCGTCTGCCTGTGCGTGCCGAACGCCCTGCATGCGCCGATTGCGGTCGCAGCGGCGAAGGCCGGCAAGCACATCATCTGCGAGAAGCCGATGACCGGCGCCTTCGGCGGTTCGGCGGGCCCGGCCGGGGCCGAGCGGGCGCGGCGGGAGCGTGAACGGGCCCTGGCTTCGGTCGCCGAGATCGAGAGCGCGGTGCGCGAGAACGGGGTCCGCTTTCTCTATGCCGAGAACTGGATCTACGCGCCGGCGATGGCGAAGACGAAGCGGCTGCTGAAGCAGGCGAAGGGCGCGATCATCGACATCCGGGCGGAGGAGAGCCACAGCGGCTCGCACGCCCTGCGCTCCCGCCGCCGCGAGACCGCGGGCGGCGGTGCGCTGCTGATGCTCGGCTCCCACCCGATCGGCGCGGCGCTGCATCTCAAGGCCTATGAGGGCGAGATCGCCGGCACGGGCCCGATCCGGGCGCGCTCCGTCACCGCGGAGGTGGCCGCGCTCTACGACACCGACGCCGTGCGCCGGGCCGGCCATGGCTGGTTGGTCTCTGACTGGCAGGATGTCGAGACCTGGTCGAACCTGGTGATCGGCTTCGAGGACGGCACCAAGGCGATCATCACCGCCTCCTTCGCCATGCTCGGCGGGGTGCGCAACAGCTTCGAGGTCTACACCACCAACGCCGTCTACCACGGCGCGATGACGCCGAATGATGGGCTGACGGCGTTCACGCCCGACCCGGACGCCTTCGGCGCCGAGTACCTGCACGAGAAGATCGAAACCAGGACCGGCTGGATCTCCGTCGCCCCCGACGAGGACTGGGTGCGCGGCTATCCGCAGGAGATGCAGGACTTCATCGAGGCCATCGCCCGGTCGCGTGAGCCCGCATCCGGCCTGGCGCTGGCCGCGAGCGTCGTCGATGTCATTTACGCCGCCTATGTCTCGGCGGCAGAGGGCCGACGGGTCGATCTCGACCGCGACTGATGCCAATCCACGACGCAGACGAGGAGGCCACGGCCATGCTCTACGAGTTCAACCACTACGGCATCGTCATCCGGGACCTCGGGAAATCTCTCGCCTTCTACCAGGATGTCCTGGGGGCGAAGATCGTCTTCGAGGGCTTCATCCCGTCGAACCGGACCGACGTCGTCTATCTCCAGATCGCCGGCGGGCTGATCGAGCTGCTGCACCGGGCCGAACCCGCTGCCGACGAGGTATTCGGGGTGACCCACATCGCCTTCATGACCGATGATCTCGACGCCGATTACGCGGGCCTCGTCGGGGCCGGCTATCAGGGGCTGGTCGCACCGAAGACCGCGGGCACGGGCCACGGCCGGCTCGCCTTCCTGCGCGATCCCAACGGCGCCAGGGTCGAGCTGATCCAGCGCGACGGACAGATGCGGATCGATCCGATCGAGCATCCGATCGTGAAGTCGTTCGACCACTATTCGCTCACCGCGAACGACCTCGACAGCGCCCTGGCCTTCTACCAGGGCAAGCTGGGCATGAAGACGCTGAAGCTGATGGAGGTTCCGGCCACGCAGCTGTCCATCGTCTATCTCCACTACGGCTACGACGTGCTCGAGCTGCTGCACCGGCCGACGCCCAGCACGACCGGCCCGATCTACGGCCATTTCGCGCTGCGCGTGGACAGCGTCGACGAGGCTTTGAAGGCCTTTGCCGAGCAGGGTGTGCCGGCGGAGCCGGGCACTCCGAAGCCGGCGGGGACCGGCATCGGCCGCATCGGCCTCATCCGCGATCCGGATGGCGTCAAGATCGAGCTGGTCGACCGCGTCGACCTGCGCGACCTGTAGGTGCCGAGCAGGCCGAGCCGATGCGCTCGGCCTGCGTGTTCCTCGCTTCAATTGGTCGCGTCGCCTGCGTGCCGCCGGTTAGAAACTTTGGTATAGGCCCGACGACCGCAGCATCGCCCAGGCTTTGGCCGGCGACAGGACGATGGCTCACACTTCGCCCCGTCGCCGGCAGCGACCCGCACTCTTCCCCAGGCAGGGCTGGCAGGATCAACCGCGCCAAAACGGCTTCCGAATCTCCGCCTCGACATCGCATCGGCTCAGACCGCAATCGGCCAGAAAGGCATCCGATCGGCTTGCCAGACAGCGGCGCTCCTGTACGCGTTCGTGCCAGGTCAGCAGCAGGTCGATCAGGGACGCGATCGGATCCCGGCGAGCCACACCGCCCTGGGCGGTGGCCGAGGGAAGTTCAGTCGTCGACACGAGGCAACTCTCCTTGCACTACGACACGCGTCCCACTGAAGCAGTGGACTCCTTCGGACGCCGCGCAGCGGCTTTTGCATCAACCGATGAAGACGGATCTCTACTGCCTAAATCATTTAGATTTACCGATATCAAATACAAATTAATTTATATTAAACAATAATTCATCAATCAGAGAAGACTATAATCATATTTCTTCAATATTTTTCGAATTAACTCTTCAGCAAATTCTTCAACATTGCGTAGGAGGCCGGTGTGAGACACTCGCCCGTGCCCAGCCGCACGGCACCGTCGCGAAAATCGACGCGCAGCCGGGTCAGGTTGATCGGAACATTGGGCATCGGCGGCTCGCAGCGGGCGGGAATTGCAGATATGGCCCGACAGGCGCCGCTTATCTTGTACCGGCGTGCGCATTGAGGCAGGTACGGCAGGCAGTCCGGCGCCGCAACGCAGATGGGCGGGCAGCCGACGCCGGCGCTACAGGTCTCAGCCGACGATGGCGGTGCCGCGGCAACGCACCGCGACCTCCGGATGATCGAGGGTGCTGACATGCTTTGCATCGGCGCCGCCGGGGGCGCCCCAGCCGGTCACGGCGGGGCCGAAGAAGTCCCGGTTCGCGGCGCGGAACCCCTCCTCCGCCGCCGGCAGCTCGTCATCGGCGTAGATCGCCTGCACCGGGCAGACCGACAGGCAGATGCCGCAGTCGATGCATTCCTCGGGGTGGATGTACATCATCCGCCCGCCTTCATAGATGCTGTCCACCGGGCAGACCTTCTGGCAGGCGCCGTCCTTCACGTCGATGCAGGCGGAGGCGATGATGTGGGTCATGGCGCCCCCTCACCGCCCCTGCCAGCGCGGCGGGCGCTTTTCCTGGAAGGCGCGCACGCCCTCCTCCTGGTCCGCCGATCGCAGCGCTTCGACCAGGGCCGGCAGGCGCAGCGACTGGGCCTGGGCGGCGGTGAGACCAGTGCCGGCCCGCACCATCTGCTTGATCGCGCGCACCGACAGCGGGGCGCAGGCCAGAATGTCGGCGACCCAGCGATCGACCGCGGCATCGAGGCCCTCCGGCGCCGCCACCTCGTTGACCAGGCCCAGCCGCAGCGCCTCCTCCGCGCCGATGCGGCGGCCGGTCAGCAGCAGGCCCATGGCCTGGACATGACTGAGGCGGCGCGGCAGCAGGGCGATGCCGCCGTCCAGCGCCAGCCGGCCGACCCGCGGCTCCGGCAGGCCGAAGCTGGCGCCAGACGAGGCGACGACGATGTCGCAGCCCAGCATCATCTCCATGCCGCCGCCGAGCGCATGGCCGTTGACCCGGGCGATCACCGGGATATCCAGCGTCTCGCGCAGGGCGATGCCGCCGAAGCCGCCCGGGCGCGGCGCTGCCCAGTATTCCAGCCCGCTGACGCCCGACCCGTCCTTCATGTCGGCGCCGGTGCAGAAGGCGCGGTCGCCGGCCCCGGTCAGGACCACGGCGCGGACCGACCGGTCGCGCTCGATCGCCTCCCAGATCCGGATCAGCTCGGCCTCGGTGGCCCGGTCGACCGCGTTCATCCGGTCGGGCCGGTCGAGGGTGACGCGGGCGATCTCGCCCTCGAGCGCGAAGCGCACGGTCATGACAGCACCCCCGCCTCGCGCAGCGCCCGGATCCGCGACGCCGGAAAGCCGGCCTCGGCCAGCACGGCGTCGCCGTCGGCGCCCAGGGCCGGCGGGGCGTGGCGGATGCGGAAGGCCGACGGGTCCATGGTCAGGGGCGACCCGACCAGCGCCAGCGGGTCGCCCGGCTCATGCGACACCACGCTGCCATTGGCCCGGGTCTGCTCATGCACCAGCGCGTCGGACAGCGTCAGCACCGGGGCGCAGAGCAAATCCTGCTCGTCCAGCCGGGCCAGCCAATGCTCGGTGGTGTTGCTGGCGAAGCGCTCGCGGAACAGCGCCTGCAGCTCGGCCTTGTGCTTCACCTGGCCGGCGAAGTCGGCGGTGCGCGGATCGGCCGACAAATCGGGCAGGCCCAGGGCGGCACAGATGTCGCGCAGCGGGTTGGCCTTGAAGGCGCCGACCAGGACGACGGCGCCGTCGCTGGTGGGAAAGGCGCCGGTCAGCGGATAGGCGCCCCAGCTGAAGTCGCGGCCGCGCTGCAGCCACATCGCCGCTTCCTGCATCTGCATCGCCAGCATGGATTCGAACAGCGACACCGAGACCTGCTGGCCACGCCCGGTCTTCTCCCGCTGCAGCAGCGCCAGCAGGATCGCCTGCACCAGATGCATACCGGCGGAATAGTCGCACAGCGAGGTGGCGTAGATGGTCAGCGGCTCGTCGTCGTTGCACTTGCGCATCATCACGCCGGACAGGGCCTGGGCCAGGATGTCCTGGCCGCCCTTGTAGGCCAGCGGCCCGGCCTGGCCGAAGCCGGAGCCGAAGGCGCAGATGATGCGCGGGTTGATCTCCGCCAGCCGGGCATAGCCGAAGCCCATCCGCTCCATCACCCCGGCGCGGAAGTTGTTGACCACGATGTCGGCGCCGCGGATCAGCTCGTAAACCACCTGCTTGCCGTCGTCCTGGCGCAGGTCCAGCGCGATCGACCGCTTGTTGCGGTTCAGGCTGCGGAACACCGGGTTGTTCGGCCCGTCCGGGTCGTCCGGGATCGAGCTGCGCGACAGGTCGCCGGCGCCCGGCCGCTCGATCTTGATCACGTCGGCGCCGTAATCGGCCAGCACCTGGGTGGCGCTGGGGCCGAGCATGACCTGGGAGAAGTCGATCACCCGGATACCGGACAGCGGCTGGATCCCGTCGCTCTGCATGCTGCTCATGCCCCTTCCCTATTCCGCGGCTTCCGCCACCTGCGCATTGGCCGCCGGCCGGTCGCCCGGATCGGCCCCCTGGGCCCGCAGCGTAGCCTGCAGCCGGGCGACGTCCACCCGGTCGACAGTGACGCCGGCCTGCAGCGCCAGCGCCGCCGCCGCCCCCGCAGCCTCGCCCATCGCCATGCAGGGCGGGATCTCGCGCGAGATGCGCTGCGCGGCGGAGGTGGCGGAGTAGTGCCGGCCGGCGACCAGCAGTTGCGACACGTCGCGGGGCAGCAGCGACCGGTAGGGGGTGTAGTAGTCGCGGCCGCGGGCGATGCTGTCGGCGAAGTGGCGGCGCTGGGTCACGTCCTCCTTCGACACGACATGGACGCCGTCCAGCAGGCGGGACTGGCGCACCCCGACCTGCGGCGCCACGTCGACCACGAAGGCGTTCTCGAAGCCGGGCATCTTCTCCCGCGCATAGGCCAGCAGCGCGGCGATGCGGTCGCGGCCCTGGAAGTCGGCGCGAGTCAGGTCGTCGACCTTCAGCCCGTCGAACCCGGCCATGTGCGGGCAGTTGCACCAGACCACTCCGGCCAGCGGCGTCTTCAGCCACCACTTGTCCCAGGATCCGCCCATGATCCGCTTGGCCTCGCGGTCCAGCGCGGCGAAGGCCTCCGGCTCCTCATATTCGAAGCGCTCGGCCGCCGCGGTGTCGACGCCGCCGAGGCGGAACACGGTGGTGACGATGAAGGCGCCGTGGATGAAGGGAGCGCCGGCCGAGGCGGCGACGTCGAGGTCGCCGGTGGCGTCGATCACCACCGACCCCATGATCGCCTGGCGGCCTTCCTTGCTGTCGCAGATCACGCCGGTGATGCGGCCATCCTCGACGATGGCGCGCGAGAACCAGCTGTGCAGGCGCAGGTTGACCCCGGCCTCGCGCACCAGGTCGTTGGAGACGCGCTTGTAGCCGTCGGGGTCGAAGGCGGCGGCGTAGCAGATCGGCTGGGGCTTCATGTGGGAGTGGAAGTCGAACACGCCCCAGCGCGACCATTTCCGCCACATCGCCGGGTCCGAGCGGCGGTCGGCCTCCGGCGGCGCCACGCACAGGCCGATCCGCTCCATCCGGTCGATCATCTCGCCGCACAGGCCGCGGACGCTGATCTCGGCGCCGTTGCTCATGTCGTCCAGCACCAGGACCATGCCGCCCGAGGCCAGGCCGCCGAGATAGGCGTAGCGTTCGAGCAGGATCACCGACAGGCCGTTGCGGGCGGCGGCGACGGCGGCGGAGATGCCAGCCGGCCCGCCGCCGACGACGACGAGGTCGGCGCGCGCCGCGACCGGGATGCGGACTTCGGGTTCGACAATGGTGTCAGGCATCGTGGCCATGATGATGGCTCCGCAAGGGGGTCGGGAGGTGGGGCCGCGCGGGATCAGGCGGCGCGGACGTTCCATTTCAGGAAGCGGTGCTCGGCCCAGCTGATCGCGCCGAAGAAGGTGGCCGAGAACACCGAGCCGACGACGATGGTGGCGTAGAGCAGCGGGGAGTCGAAATTGTAGGTCGCTTGGATGATCAGCGCGCCGATGCCCTTGGTGGCGCCGATCCATTCGCCGACGATGGCGCCGATCACCGCGGTCGACGCCGCAATCTTCAGTGCCGAGAACAGATAGGGCAGCGCGTTCTTCAGGCGCAGCTTGACGAACACCTCGCGCGGCGAGGCCGACAGGATGCGCATCAGCTCCAGTTGCTGCGGGCTGACGTCGCGCAGGCCGCGGGTCATGTTGACCAGGGTCGGGAAGAAGCAGATCAGCGCCGCGATGGCGATCTTCGGCTCCATGCCGTTGCCCAGCAGCAGCACCAGGATCGGCGCCTTGGCCACCACCGGGATGGTGTTGATCATCACCGCCACCGGGAAGAACGCCTCCTCCAGCGTCCGCTTCCAGACGAAGGCGACCGCGATCAGGATCGCCGCGGCATTGCCCAGCAGGAAGCCCAGCACCGCCTCGATCGCGGTCGGCACCAGGTTCGACAGCAGCATGCCGGATTTGGCGACCAGCACCTTGGCCACGGCGCTGGGCGCCGGGGCGATGAAGGGCTTGATGCCGAGCAGCGGCACCGCGATTTCCCACAGCACCAGGATCGCGGCCACGGCCAGCACCGGCAGCAGCCGACGGCGCCAGGCCAGGAAGCGCTGGGTGCCGGCGAACGCGGCCTGGGCCTCGGCATCCTCGGCGAAGGCACCGGACATCGGCAGGGTGTCGGTGGCGGGCGCGACCATCAGCAGGCCTCCAGCACGCGCCGCAGCCGGGCGGCGAGATCGACGAACTCCCGGGTCTCGCGCACCGGGATGCGGCGGGGCGACGGCAGGTCGACCGGCACCAGCTCGCGCACCCGGCCGGGCCGGGCGGCCAGCAGCAGCACCTCCCGCCCCAGGAACGCGGCCTCGTAGATCGAATGGGTGACGAACAGGATGGTGGTGCCCGTCTCCTCCCACACCCGCAGCAGCTCCTCGTTCAGCCGGTCGCGGGTGATCTCGTCCAGCGCGCCGAACGGCTCGTCCATCAGCAGCAGCTTCGGGTCGTTGGCCAGCGCCCGGGCGATCGAGACGCGCTGGCGCATGCCGCCCGACAGCTCGTGCGGGAAGGCGTTCTCCCAGCCGTCCAGCCCAACCAGTTGCAGCAGCTCGCGCGGGCTGCGCTGGCCAGGGCGGGCGCGGCCCACCTCGAGCGGCAGCTCGACATTCTGCAGCGCCGTGCGCCAGGGCAGCAGCGCCGCATCCTGGAACACGAAGCCGATGTCGCGCCGCTCCCGCGCCGCCGAGGCAGTGCCGCCGAGCACGCGGACGGCGCCACGGGTCGGCGGGATCAGGTCGGCCACCACCCGCAGCAGGGTGGACTTGCCGCAGCCGGACGGGCCCAGCAGCGTGACGAAGCCGCCGGGCCGGACCGCCAGGTCGATGCCGTCCAGCGCGGTCACGGTGCCGCGTTCGGTGGTGAAGCGGACCGTCACCCGGTCCAGGCGGATGGCGGGCTCCGCGGCCGTGGCGGCGGCGGGCGGATCGAGGCGGACCGCGCGGTCCAGGGCGATGGCCGGCATGGGCGCCTCCCCTCAGCCGATCTTCGGGCGGTTGTCGCGGGTGGCGTCCAGCACCGCGGTGCTCATCACCGCGTCGATCGCCGGCGCGCCGGCGGTGAATTGGTCGAGCCCGGCATAGAGGTCGATCTGCTCCTGCCACACCGTGGGGTCGAAGCAGCCCCAGCCATCCTGCTTCGTCTTCTCGGTGAAGACGTAGTCGAGCAGGGTCTTGCAGGCCGCCAGCTCATCCTCGCGCACCGCGTCGGGATATTCCTGCAGGAACAGGTCGACCGCCTGTTCCTGATTCTGCCGTGCATACTGCCAGCCGCGGCCGGCGGCGCGCAGGAACCCGGCCAGCAGGTCGCCTTGGCCCTCGATCGTTTCGGCCGTGGCGTAATAGGGCATGGCGTAGAGCCGCACGCCCTGGTCCCACAGCCGCATGGTGATCATGTCGGGGCCCAGCACCTTCAGCGCGGTGCGGTTGGTCTCCCACCCGGTGATGCAATCGACCTGGCCGGTCAGCAGCGGCGACATGTCGGCGCCGATCACCACGACCTCGACGTCGCTTTCGGCGATGCCGTGCTTGCGCAGCAGGGCCGACAGCAGGATCCGGCCGGTGGCCTGCACCCCGACCTTCTTGCCGATCATGTCCTGCGGCGACCGGACCGGCGCTGCCGGCAGCGAGAAGTAGCTGTAGGGGTGCTGCTGCGCCCCGACGGCGAAGCATTTCACCGGGATGCCCTGCGACGCCGCCAGCAGCAGCGACGGGCTGGAGGAGACCTGGCCGATCTCGAACCGGCCGGAGGCGACGATGGCGACGCCGTCGATGCTGGGCCCGCCAGGCTGGATTGCGAAGTCGATCTTCTCCTCGTCGAAATAGCCGAGGCGCTTGGCCACGATCTCGCCCAGCTGATTGTCATTCGCCAGCCAGCCGAGCTGCATGTTCACCGCGCGGGTGCCGGTCGCGGCCCGGGCCAGGCCGGGGATCACCGCCGGGCAGGCCAGCCCGCCGGCCAGCGCCAGGCCGGTCTTCAACAGCTGTCGCCGGCTGGCGGAAAGCGTCGTCGCCATGAAGCCATCTCCATTTTTGGGGTCACCTTGGACCCGGAGCTTCCCTGCCGAAGCGGCTCTTGCGGTGTCGCTCGTCGTGGCTTCCTGGGGCGACGCGTCCGCGCTCGGATCAACGACTTTAGGGGTGCCGCGGCGTGCGCCGGAAGAATAGAATTTCGCGCGAGGTGATGCCTTTTCGGCATCACCCAGGGTGGGCTTCGGGGGAACGACCGGCATGCATGCGGTGGTGTTGCGCTATCTCGACCATGTCGCGCGGCTGGGCTCGATCCGGCGGGCGGCGGAAGCCCTGAACGTCGCCTCCTCCGCCGTCAACCGGCAGATCCTGAAGCTGGAGGCGGAGATGGGCGCGGCGCTGTTCGAGCGGCGCGGCAACGGCGTCCGCCTGACCCCCGCCGGCGAGCACCTGCTGCGCCACGCCCGGCACACGCTGGCGGAATGGCAGCGCACCTGCGGCGACATCGCCGCCCTGTCCGGCGACCTGCATGGCGAGGTGCGGCTGGTGGCGATCCCGTCGCTGCTGGTGCGGGTGGTGCCGCGGGCGATCGAGGCGGTGGCGACGCAGCACCCGCACATCTCCTTCCGCGTCATCGACGCCGACCCGGCCGAGCATGTCGAGGAGATGCGGGCCGGCCGGCCCGACCTGGCGCTGCTGTTCATCGACCGGCGCCAGCGCAGCTACGAGCTGACGGCCCGGCTGCGCACGGCCCTGGGCGCGATCATGCGGCCGGACCATCCGCTGGCCTCGGCCGACGGTGTCACCCTGACGCAATGCGCCGACTATCCGGTGGTGATGCTGAACGACCCCTGGCTGCTCGACGCGGTGTCGGAGAGCGAGTTCATCCACAGCGGCGCCCAGTTCAGCGCCCGCATCCTGTCGAACTCGCTGACCGTGATGAAGGCGGCGATGCGCTCCGGCCTCGGCATCGGCTTCTTCACCCCGACCGGCTTCGTCGACGAGATCCGGCGCGGCGAGCTGGTCTGCGTGCCGCTGATGGAGCCAGGGCTGGCCGGCAGCGAGATCGGGCTGTTCGTCCACCGCGACCGCGCCACCGCGCCGCATATCCAGGTACTGGCGGCAGAACTGGACCGGCAGTTGCACAGCCTGGCGGAGGACATCGCCGGCATGGGCCGCCGTCCTCTGACGTGATCGGCCACCGGGCGCCCTTCGCCTGCTCGACCCAGCCGTCGAACTCGGCCTGGTGTCGTCCCCGGTCCCCCGCATCGCCGTTCAGGCTAGGATATCTTTCAGTGCTGATTCGTTGCGATCCCGACCATGACCCGGTATCGTGCTCCGATTATTGGAAGCCTTTGTGGGTCAGCGGCGCGGCCCACGTTGATCCCTGACTTCGGAGAGAATCATGGATGCAGCTGAACAGAAGCCTTCGCTGGAGTCCGAGGCGTCGCAAATCGTGAAGTCCTACATGGGCTGGTCGGCGGGCGCCGGGTTGATACCGCTCCCGGGTGCCGACCTGGCCGCGATTTCCGGCGTCCAGCTGAAGATGGTGCACTCGCTGTCGAAGCTGTACGGCCTGCCGTTCTCGCGCGACGCCGCGAAGTCGGTCATCGGCGCCCTGGTCGGCGGCGGCGGTGCCGTGGTCCTGAGCGCTCCGATGGGCAGCATGATCAAGGCCGTTCCCGTCGTCGGCCAGATCGCCGGCACGCTGACGCAGCCTGCGCTCGCGGCAGCGACCACCTACGCACTGGGCAAGGTTTTCATCCAGCATTTCGAGACCGGCGGAAACCTGCTGAATTTCAACGCCAACGACCTGCGCGACTATTACAGCGAGCAGCTCGCCGCGGTGCGCGAAGCCAAGCCGGCCACGGCCCGGGCCAGCGCGGCCAAGGCCGACTGACGTCCGGTTCCGGCGACCCCAAGTCGCCGGCGCTATTGAAGTGTCAAAGGATCGGCGTTCCCATCGCCGGGTGCGCCGCAGGTCTGGCGGGATGGGCTGGCAGCCACGGGGCAGCCGGCCTTGCCTGGCCGTGCATGTGAGCGGCGGAGGCCGTCGGCGATCCATCCGGGTCCCCGCAGCGTCCGTGGGGGTGTCCGGGACCCGCCCGGTCCGGGCATCGGCGGGGAAAGAGGGATCATGACCATTATCATCTACCTCGTCCTCTGCGTCGTGGTGGGGCTTGCGGGGCGCAGGCGCCCGATCGGGTTCACCGGTTATGTCGTGCTGTCGCTGCTGCTGACGCCGATCGTGCCGCTGCTCTTCCTGCTCGTCACCCAGAAGCGGTTCGTCGAGCAGGAGACTGCGATACGCCTCTACCGGGCCTATTGCCGGCGCTGCGGCTGCGGGATGGCCGAGGCTGACACGATCCGCACCTGCAACCGCTGCGGGGCACCGCTCTGATGCTGGCGCTGTTGCGCCGACCGCGCCTCCGGGCCTAGACGCATCGTCCAGCTGGACCGGAGAGCATGCCCCTCATCACCATTCTTCGCTCGATCGCCGCGCGCAACCTGCGACGGATCGCGCTGATGGCCGTCGTCGCCGGGTTGAGCAACGCAGCGGTCCTGGCGCTGATCAACATGGCCGCCGACCGCCAGTCCAGCAGCAGCGGCGACGACGGCGGCGGCGGCACCGTGATCCTGGCGCTGGGGTTCGTCGGCGTGGTCCTCATGTACACCTTCTCGCAGCGTTTCCTGATGTTCGAGGCGGCGAGGGAGGTCGAGGGCCTGATCCATCGCATCCGCACGCGGCTGATCGAGGCGGTGCGGCACAGCGAGCTCGCCGACATCGAGCACATCGGCCGGACCCGGATCTACAACGGCCTGAGCAAGGAGATCCAGACGCTGGCCCAGTCCAGCGCGACGCTCGCCCTGATCTTCCAGATGTCCATGCTGGTGCTGTTCACCATGGCCTATCTGGCGTTCCTGTCGATGACCGCATTCCTGCTCGCGGTCGGGTTCATCGGCGTGGCGATCGTGCTCTATCTCGGCCGGGCGAGGCACGCGAGCAAGGCGGTCCAGGAGGCCACCGAGGCGGAGTACGGGCTGGACGTGCTGGTGACCGGCATCCTCGACGGGTTCAAGGAGGTCAAGCTCAATGCCCGGCGCAGCGGCGAACTGGTCGAAGACCTGGTGAAGGCATCGCTGCAGGCCTCCGACCAGCGCGTCAAGGCCCATCTCGGCTTCGCCCAGAACCTGATCTTCTCGCAGAACATCTTCTTCCTGCTGCTGGGAACGATGGTCTTCGTCGTGCCGGCCTTGAGCAGCGCCACCGCCTACAGCGACACGCTGCTGAAGACGACGACCGTGATCCTGTTCGTCATCGGGCCGCTCGGCGGGCTGGTCGGATCCGTGCCGATCGTGGCCAATGCCAACACCGCGGCCGCCCATCTCCTCGAACTCGAACGCCTGCTGGAGGAGTCGGCCGGGCCGAAGGAAGACTGGGACGGCCAGGCCGCCGGCCCGGCGCCGTCGTTCCAACAGATCGAGCTGCGCGGCGTGACCTTCCATTTCGAGGAGACCGCCGGGCAGTACGCCTTCCAGGTCGGCCCGGTCGACCTCACGATCCGGGCCGGCGAGACGATCTTCATCTCCGGCGGCAACGGCTCGGGCAAGTCGACTCTGCTGCGGCTGCTGACGGCGCTGTACCTGCCACAGCAGGGCACCATTTCCGTCGACGGCCGGCCGGTGACCCACGCCAACGCCGTGTCCTACCGGGCCCTGTTTTCGGCGGTTTTCTCGGACTTCCACCTGTTCAAACGGACCTACGGGGTTGACCCGGACGCCGTGGAAGAGGTCGACGAGCTGCTGCGGCTGTTCGAGATCGACACCAAGACCGGCATCGCCGGCGACGCGTTCACGACGGTCGACCTCTCCGCCGGCCAGCGCAAGCGACTGGCGCTGATCGTGGCGGTGCTGGAGCGCCGCCCGATCTGCATCCTCGACGAATGGGCGGCGGACCAGGACCCGCATTTCCGGCAGAAGTTCTACGATGAGCTGCTGCGGATGCTGAAGGATCGCGGCATCACGGTCATCGCGGTCACGCATGACGACCGCTACTACGATCGCGCGGACAGGCGGCTGCACATGGAAGAAGGCAGGATCGTGAGCGTTGGACCGGAGAACGCCCATGCTTAAGCGCGCCTGGCTTCGCACCCGACGCTACCTGTTCGAGCACGGGCCCGAGGTCGCGGTGTTCGTGGTGATCTTCGCTATCCTCGCGGTGGTGCTGCTGCCGCGGATGGTCTTCACCATCCCGGCCGGGCATGTCGGCGTGCTGTGGAAGCGCTTCGGCGGAACGGTCCTGGACCACACGATCGGCGAGGGGATTGCGATCATCCTGCCCTGGGACCGGATCTACATCTACGACCTGCGGCTGCAGCTGATCGACAGCGATTTCGACGTGCTGTCGACGGACGGCCTGAAGGTCACGGTCAACATCGCCTACCGCTTCCAGGTGATCAGGGACAAGGTCGCGCTGCTGCACAAGACCGTCGGCGAAAACTATGCCGACGTGCTGCTGACTTCGGCGATCGGCGCCCGCGCCCGCGACATCCTGGGGCAGAACACGCCGGAGGAGATCTATTCGTACCGCCGTGCCGAGGTGCAGGCCGAGATCCTGAAGGAGATGCAGCAGAGCCTGCTGCAGCCGCTGGTCCCGCCCGTGTCCGCCACCCAGACGCCCAGCGGCTTCATCGAGATCGAGGATGTCTTTATCCGGTCGATCAAGCTGCCGCCCACGGTCGAGGAGGCGATCGACCGCAAGAACCAGATGCAGCAGCGCAGCCTGGAATACGACTACCGTCTGCTGCTCGAGGCGAAGGAGAGCGAGCGCAAGCGCATCGAGGCGCGCGGTATCAAGGAGTTCCAGGACATCGTCTCGCAGGGGATCACCGAAAGCTATCTCAGGTGGCGCGGCATCGACGCGACCCAGGCTCTCGCCAACTCGCCGAACAGCAAGATCGTCGTCATCGGTGGCGGGAAGGACGGGTTGCCGATCATCCTCGGCAACACCGACAGCCCGGCCGCGGTCGCGCCGGGCTCCGCCGGGACGAATCCGCCGGCGGCGCCGGGCGCATCGATCGTCGTGCCGTCGTCGCCGGCGGCGCTGGCCCCGCCGGCGCCCTCCGCCGCCAACCAGGCCGGCGCGACGGACCTGCTTCCGCGCGATCCGCTGAACGCCCGGTAGACCGGGGCGCATCAATGACGAAGGGCGCCAGAACGGAGTGGGATCGCAGACACGGCATCAGGTTCGTCGCGGCGGTGGTCTGGCTGCTTGCCGGCGGCTGGATCGGCGGCACCGGCCCGGCCTGGGCGGCCGGGACGCCCCCCTCCCGCGCCGACGGAGAGACCGAGCAGGTCCTGCTGCGGCTGGGCGGGGAAGAGATCCTGGCGACGACCATCGCCACGCCGCTCGCCCGGAGCTTCCTGGAACGGAAGGGGGCTCACGGCATCCGCATCATCCCGGCGCCGGCGCCCTGGACCGCCAAGATCTCCGGACGCATGGGCAACGGCGATCGGGTGTCGATCCTGGTCCGCACCGCATTGACCGAGGAGGCGTTCCGCCTGCTCGCTGCCGGCGAGATCGACATCGCCATGGCCGGGCGGGAACCCTCGCCGCAGGAGGCCGGCGCCATGCCGATGCTCGGCCACCAGGACGACTCGCACGCTGCCGCCGCGATCGCTCGCGCCGCCGCCGTGATGGCGGTCCATCCTGGGAATCCGGTCGAGACGCTGAGCTTCCGGCAGCTCCACGACATCTATGCCGGGACGGTGACGGATTGGGCCGAACTCGGCGGCAGGCCGGGCCCGATCCACGCGCTCACCCGGGAGGCCGGATCGGCGACGCGCCAGCTGTTCGACGGCGTCGTCCTGGGATCGACGCCGATGGCGACGACGGTTCGCCAGTTCGGCAGCTTCGAGGAGATGCGGTCGGCCGTGGCAAGCGATCCGGACGCGATCGGCTACTTCGTGGTTCCCGGGTCGCTGAAGGAGCTGCGCGTCATCGTCGGCGAGGACACCAAGGTGTCCCCGCCGGACAGCTATCAGCTGACCAGCGGCGACTATCCCCTGAGCCAGACCCTGTACCTCTACCGCGACCCCCAGGGCGCGAACACCGACGTCTCGGCCTTCTTCGACCAGGCGCTCGCGGTGTCGTCCCAGTTCACCATCACCTCCGCCGGGCTGTCGGAACTGGGCCCGTCCCTGATCCTGCCGAGCGGCGAGCGCCGCGGTTCCGGGCGCTACGAGGAGCTGACCCGCAACAGCCTGCGCGTCAGCACGACAATTCGATTCGACGACGGCACGACGGTGGTGGACAGCTCGGCCAGCCACGACCTCGACCTCCTGGCCCGATATCTCCGCATGCTCCAGGTGCGCGGCGACCATCTCGTGCACATCGCCTTCTCCGAAGGAAGCGGCGATCCGGCCGCAGACGAGCAGTCCTCCCGCCAGCTCGGCGAGATCGTCGCGGCGGAGCTGCGCCGCCGGCTGGTCGCGCCCGGCGACGTCGTCGCGCTCGGCGCCCAGCGGCCGCTCGTCGAGGACGATACGCCGGTCGGGCGCGGGATCAACCGTCGCGTGGAGACCTGGATCCGGCCTTGATGCCGGTCAGGAGGGCTGCGGCGCCGCGTCGGCCCCCGCCATCAGCGCCAGCGCGTCGAGCCCGGCGATCGTGATGCTGTCGGTCCGCGCCACCAGCATCCGGCCGTCGCGCAGCCGCAGGTTGAGCATGCGCTGCCCGGGATGCAGCAGCCGGATCCCGGCGCCCAGCGCCACCCCCGCCGGTCCGATGACGGACCCGACGGTCCAGGCCCAGCCGGCGGCGCTCAGCAGGCGGTGCTCCTGTCGGTCCGGCCAGCCCAGCACCGCCGCGACCTTGGAGTCGAGGATGACCTGCTCCCCGCCCGGTGCGACGAAACCGAAGCGTCCGTCCGGCCCGAGGCGGCGAATCCAGACGAAGCCGACGCCGAAGTCGCCGCCGAGCAGTTCGAGCCGTCCGCCCGCCACGAGTTTCATCCGCTCGGCCGGGGCGCTGCGGAGCCTGCGGCCCAGGGTCTTCCGGGCCGCGTCCGTCAGCGTCGAGAGCGCGGCGCGGCCTTGGTCGACGACCGTCCGCGTCGGGCCCGGCGCATCCGCGGGGGCCGCCGCCGGTTCAACGGCCTCGCCGGTCGGCCTGTCGAGCATGCCGAGCGGATCGTTCTGGATGGTGCTGCGCTTCGCCATGGTGGTTTCCCAACTCAAGTCGGTGAATTCAAGGCATCGCGACGATCTCGGCCGCGAGAGCGCGGTAGTCGGCTGCACCGGTGCTCGACGGCGCATAGGTGGCGATGGGGACGCCGAATGACGGCGCCTCGGCCAACCGGATGTTCTCGCGCACCACGGTGTTCAGGACCTGGCGCGGGAATTTGGCGGCCAGCCGTTCCCGCACCTCGGCGCAGTGCCGGTTGCGCGTGTTGAAACGGCAGACCACGAACCCCAGCAGGGAGAGCGCCGGATTGCAGCTCTCCTGGACCAGGCGGATCGTACCCAGTATCTGGACGACCCCGGTCAGCGCCATGATGTGCGCCTCGACCGGAACCAGCACCCGGTCGGCGGCGGCGAGGGCGTTGACGGTCAAGAGGCCGCGGGCCGGCGGCGTGTCGATGATCACGTAGCGCCACTCCGTCAGGGCCGCGCGCGGCATCGACCGGGACAGCAGCGTCTCGGCCGACCGGTCCTGCGCCAAGCGCCTCTCGGCCTCGGCGAGCGACGGCACGGCGGGCAGCAGGGCCAAGCCTGCCACGGACGACGCGCGGACCAGGCTGCCGAACCGGTGCCCCGGATCCAACACCGAAAGGCCCGCCGTGCCGGCATCCGCGCCGAGCCAGGCGGAGGCGTTGCCCTGCGGGTCCAGGTCGATCAGCAGCGTCGGCTGGCCGTCCTGGGCCAGCGACGCGGCGAGGTTGACGGCCGTCGTCGTCTTTGCGGCACCGCCCTTGTGGTTGGCGATCGCGATGACGCGCGTGTCCGTCATGGGGGCAGCCTCAACGCACCACGGTGGTCACGGTGTTGGACACGGGCAGGGCATTCAGCGACGTGCTGAGCGCGACCAGCCGGCGCAGCAGGGTGAAGACGCGGATGGTCGACGTCGCCTGCATCGGGATGCTGTACCGCGTGCCCCGATAGACCACGGAGACGAAATCGTCTGCGCTGGGCGAGTCCATGTTGACGACGAACAGCCGGTCGGCCAGGGCGCTCGATCCGGGCGGCCTGGCGTCCGGGGTGACGAGTTCGACCGCCGTTCCGCTCTTCGTCAGCCAGCCGAGGAAATGGATGATGTCTAGGGTCGAGCGGGCATAGATCTTGACCTCCGTGGTGCCGCGCGAATCCGCGGATGCGCCGCCCTGACGGGTGAAGCTGAACGGCTCCGCCGCCGACGATGTGCCCGGTGCCCCCGCCCTGACCGCGTCGCAGCTCGGCCCGAGAGCGGCCGAAGCCCGCCCGCCCCCCGATGTCAGCGAAGGATCGAAGCACATGACGGCGGCCGGCTGCACGCTGACCATCTGGTAGCGCGTGCCGTTGGCGGTCTGGTCCGGCCGCAGCAGCAGCCCGGCCTTCGCCACCTCGACCAGGCTCTTCAGGTCGGAGGCGCGCTCCGCCGAGAGTGGAGGCCCGTATTCGACCGTGCGCGGGATGGTCTCGGTGGACAGGCCGAGCGCCAGCGCGGACCTGAGCTCCCGGGTGAAGGCGGGGAAGCTGGGATGGCCCGGGTCGTTCACCAGCGTCCGCGTCAGGCCCTGCGACCGCAGCACCGCCTTCTGGATGAAGAGATAGAACAGAAGCTCGCGCGGCAGTCCCTCGCGAACGAAGAAATCGAGCGTTTCCGCGCTGATCGGCCGTTGCAGCCCGAGCCAGAACTCCTTGGATTCGAGGATGCCGAGGTCGAAGTTCGTATTGGTCGTCGCCGTCGCGTTGGCGGTCGTGCCGAAGGTGCTGTTCATGGGCGGCCCGTTCCCGAAGACAACCGTGGGCAGCACCCCAAGGGAGCCGCCGACCGTGCCCGAGCCGCGGACCACGACCAGCTGCGTGAAGCTCAGCGGCACATTGTCGGCCGCGCGGACGATGTTCAGGAGAAGGGCTTCGTTCTGGACCTGCTCGATCGAGCTGTTGAGGCGGCCGACCTGACCGGTGAGGTCGTCGCTGAAGGTGCAGCCAGCCACAGCCATGGCCAGGATCGAGGCGGCCAGGCGCATCAGGCGCGGGCGGCGCGCGCCGCCTTGCTTGATCGATGGTCCGACGGAGCCGCGGTCGAAATCGTTCATCGGCCTGCCACCATGAGTTGCGACCATTCGGCAATGCGCCGGCCGAGATGGGCCAGCAGCGCCCGGCGATGCGTCTCGATGAAAAAATGGCCGCCCTGCCAGAGCGAGACCTGCGGCGGTCGGGCCAGCACCTCCTGCCAGGCCTGCAGACTCTTCGGAGGGTTCTCCTCGTCCTGCTCGCCACCGATCACATCGACCGGCCGGGGAAATTTCGGCAGCAGCGAGTTGAGGCTGGGCCGGTAGGCCTCGGTCAGGCGGTAGTCGGACCGCAGGATCGGCAGGACGACCGACAGCAGGTCCGGCGAATCGAGGACCTGGGGCGCCGTGCCACCCATGTCGCGCAGATCCTCCGCCAGCTCGGCATCGGTCATGCGCGAGCGCTGCCGCTCGGGGCCATGCCAATGCGGCGCGTGGCGGCCCGACAGGACGAGGCCGAGCACCGGATGCGAACGGCCGACAAGGATCCGCGCCGTCTCGAAGCCGAGGAGCGCGCCCATCGAATGGCCGTAGATCAGGACGGGCCGCTCGGCGTGCGGCAGGGCAAGGATGGCGCCCGCGATCGCGGCGGCGAGGGTCGCGGCATCGTCGACGCAGGGTTCGCCGAAGCGCAAGCCGTGGCCCGGCATCTCCGCGGCGAACACGTCGGCGATGTCCCGCAGCTCGGCGATCCACGGCCGGAACGCCGACGCGCCTCCCCCGGCCCATGGCAGGCAGACCAGGCGCGGCCGCAGCGGGCTGTGCTGCGCCGACCATTCGGAGAACGGAAACCAGCGCTTCATCGCCGGCCGCGCCGGGGTCACCATCCGAGGGGGACCCGGCCGAGCACCATGGCCACCGCGGTCTGGGTGGGCTCGACGACGGGGATGAAGATCGTTCCGGTCATGTGGCTCGGCCTCCATCGACCGTCATCGGGGCCACGCCTTCAGAACCCGGATTCGGCCACCAGTGATTTCGGCCGCATGTCGGTCCAATGCGCCTCGATATAGTCGAGGCAGCCCTGGCGGCTGCCCTCGCCGAAGGCCACGGTCCATCCCGCCGGCACCTCGACGAAGGCGGGCCACAGCGAATGCTGGCCCTCGTCGTTCACCAGGACGAAGTAGCGGCCGTTCTCGTCTTCGAAGGGGTTGCTCATGTCGGTCTCCTCTCTCAGTCGTGGATGCGGAATGGGTCGACGGCGAAGGCCGAATGCGGGTACCCCATGCTCACCAGCACCCGGCGCGGGCCGCTGAAGGGCTTGCGCCCGTGCGCGATGCGCATGTTGTCGAGGATCAGGACGTCGTCCCGGCGCCAGTCGAAGACGACCTTCTCCCGCTCGAACGCCGCGGTGACGGCGGCGACGACGCTGTCCGGTATGGCCCCCCCGTCACCGAAGCGGGCGTTGCGCGGCAGCCCGGCCTCGCCGAACAGGCCGAGCATGTCGGCCGCCATCGCCGGGCCGAGGCTGGAGACATGGAACAGCTGGGCCTGGTTGAACCACAGCTCCTGGCCGAGCCCCGGGTGGATCGCGGTGCCCTGGCAGACCTGGCTAGTTCGCAGCCCCTCCTCCGTCCAGTCGAAGCCGATGTCGTTGCCGGTGCAGAAGGCCTCGACCTCGCTTCTGGCGTCCGTCTGGAACACCGTCTGCCACGGCAGGTCGATGAAGTCCGAATAGTTCCTGATGTAGCGGACCCGCCTGTCGCGGAACTCGGCCAGGATGGCCGGATCGATCCGCTCCGTGACCCTGCCGACGTCGGCCAGCGGTGTCTGGCCGCCGCTCGCGGCGGGGGTCACGCAATGAAAGCCGATGCGCATGGGCCAGTCCCGCTGATACGCATTCTCATTGTGCATCGGGATTTCCTGCGCGGCCGGATACTCGGTCGCGGTGTAGACGCCCTTGCCGACATCGGTCCGAGGGGTCGACCGGTAGACATAGGACAGCGGCTCCGTCCACAGCCGTTGGAACAGGGCGGCCAGCGTGTCCTCGCCGGACACGCCGAAGCCGCGGAACAGCACCGCGCCGTGCCTGGCCAGGGCGGCGTCCACCGCTGCGCCATGCTCGGCCGCGAATTCGAGCAGGCCCGTCGGGCGGCGCGGCTCGACCATCAGCGGAATGATGCTCCCGGATGGCAGACGCTCCGCGACGTCCGATGACCATGACATGAAATCAGTCCTTCCTTCCGGCGACGCGAAGCGCTTCGTCATCTTCCCGGGATGCCGCGGCCCTGTCGATGGCGAAGTGGAGCAACCGCCTGAATCCCGGCGAGCGGACCGGGATTCGTCAGCTTCGTGTACCGGCAGTCCTATCGCGGATGGCTCGTTGGCGGGCATTGCAACATTTTGCTCGATATTTAACGAATTATTAATTTCGACATCGACGACAAACTCAATATAGATAGTACATATTTTTCTATGCCGCATTGCTTGGTAAGGAGGGACCGCGGACATGTCGCAGCAGGCGTCCGACCCTGGCGAGTCAACGGAATTCGATTCCTGGCAACCGCGCTTGGGCGCCGATCCCTATCAGATCTATGCGCGACTTCAGAAGAAGTCGTCGAATCGCAGAACTCCAGGGACCCTCATATTGACGCGCTACAGCAGCGTCTGTGAGGCTTTCACCAACCGGGATTTGAGCTCCGAAGCTATTCCTCAGTCTCTGCGAGGTCTGGGAGAAAAATGGGGCCTGGCTCTCCCTGATCGGTTTGCGGGATTGCTGAAGGCGGCTCTCATCTTCTCCGACGAGCAGGGCCATGGACGGCTGCGGCGCCTGCTCGGCGGGGCCGTTGCGCCGCCGGCCATCAGGGAAATGCGGCCGCAGATCGTCAATCGAATCGCGCAGCGGCTCGACGCGGCGTCACATCTGGAGACGATCGATGTGATCCGGGACATCTCCGAACCGTTGTGGAGCGAAGTGTTCGGCGATTGGCTCGGCTTGCCCGACGGGGATCGGGATCATCTGGCCAGGAATGGTCGCAGGGCACGCTTCATGCTCGATCTGGGAGGGATGACGCGCGACGATTTCATGGGCGTCTTCGACGCGGTAGACCAGCTGTATGAATTTTTCCTCCATGCCTATCGGCAGCGAGACCGGACTGCCGAGGCTTCGCTTCTCTCGCGTCTGAGCGAAACGCGCAATGGCGAAACCGGCCTCGATGAAGACCAGATCGTCTTCACTTGCATCGAATTGTTGGTGGGCGGCAATGAGACGACGCAGGCTCTGATCGGCAATCTTCTCAACGCCCTGCTCGCCCATCCGGATCAGCTTGAACTTGTCAGGAACGACCGCTCGCTGCTGGCCGCGGCGATCGAGGAGGCAGTTCGATTCGAATCGCCGCTGCCGATGGTGCGGCGGGTCGCATTGCGCGATACGGCTATCACCGGTGAGCTGGTGCGTCGGGGCGAGACAGTTCTGCTGTGCGTGGCGGCAGCAAACCGCGACCCGAGCCAATTCGATGAGCCCGACCGCTTCGATATTCAGCGGAAGGGCCAGCGGCATGTCGGTTTCGGCTACGGCTTTCACGCCTGTGTCGGAAGCATGTTCGCCCGCCTTCAGGCGGAGGTCGCGTTGGACCTGATGCTGAGGCGCTTCTCGCATCTGGAACGCGCCGAACCAGCCCCGGCCTGGCAGAAGAGGAGGCTCACGGGTCGGGCTCTCGAGCGCCTGCCCATCTGCGTGTGCCCGGCCCGCGTCGAGTGATCGAACCTCGCCGGAGCACAGCAGCATCGGGCCAAGCGCCTTGCCTCGCCGACAACTCGCCCGCGTCGAACCAGACGACATCCCTGGCAGGACGCAAGTGACAATTTCAAGGAAAGGCCGGAGTTCCCGCCGGGGCGTATAACCTTATGCCAAAACCAGTCGGAAACGCTCTCAGGTAAAGTATTGAATGACCTCCTGCTCACCGCCGGCAGCAGATCCCGCCAGAGCATCCCGGAACGCCTGTCGCCGCACCGAGTGCACGAAGTTCCAGGTCACGGAGACGCTGTCGGAGATCGATCTCACATCGTGAAACCAGCCGCCCGGGACATACAGCACCTCACCCGGCTGCAGAACATCCTCATAGTCGCTGACGGCGTCGGCGAAACTCGGGAAACGTGTGGCATCCGGCTGTTCGGGATCAACGCATCCGCGTTCGTCCTGGAGTTTCGAAGCCTGATCGGGCGCGTAGAAGGTGACCGCCTTCGATCCGTAGACCTGACACAGGATGGCGTCCGAGCCGAAAGGATCACGATGCAACCGGGTGCGGGCGCCGCGGGCGCTGACGAACAGCCCCTTGTACGGGAAGGGATCGGTCACCACGCTGCGCGTCTCGCCTCCGGAGCAGACCGGAACTAGGAGATCGCTCCTGGGAAAAAAATCAAGATCGCGCCAGTCTTCGGAAACCGACTGAAAGAACGCGTCAGCCCAATAGAAATCCACGTCCTTGAACTTGGCATACCAGCGAACATAGTCGGTCGTCCGATGTGACGGCGGCTTTCCGAAGTTGTCCCGAATGTAGGTCTTGAGAGGAATCACATCGACCAGATCGAACAGCGAATTGTAGACCTGGACTTCGCAATCGCCGTGATGGGAAACAAGCCCTTCGGGAGTCCACGCCGCAAGGGCGCGCCAGGATCGCATCGCATCGACAACGATGACGGGCTGGTTCTGCGCCACGAAGCTGGAGACAAAGGCGTCCGGATCCAGGGCCGTTACCCGGGGAATCGGTTTGTCCATCTGATCCTCCAGATCCTGTCATCGGTGATGCCGATCGACGTCATCTCTCGGAACCGATCTTCGCGGCTCCGGTTTCCGCAGCGCCCGTCGTCGGCGTTGCGCGTCCCGATCCCTGACGCTGTCATGCCGGCTCGGTCTCCAGGACCGAGAACTGCGACTTCCGGGCGATCTCCCGGATCGGCTTGAAGCCAGCCCGCTCCATCAGCGCATCGAACTCCGGCGCCGTGCGCTCCATCCCCCGGAAGAACATCATCATGTGCAGATCGACCAGAAGATCGTATGCGTCGCACTCATGAGGGTCCTCACTCAGAAGACGCTCGACCAAGATCAACCTCGTGCCGGGCCTCATCGCCTTGCGGCAGCATTTCAAGATCCGGACGGCATCATCATCGGGCCAGTCGTGGAGAATCCAGGAGAGAATGTAGGCGTCGCCGCCTTCCGGCACCCATTCGAGAAAGTCGCCCGCAACCATGTCGCACCGGTCTGCGAGCGACGCCTTCCTCAAAGCCTCCGTGGCGGCCGCGATCTGGCCCGGCTGCTCGTAGAGAATGGCGCGGAGGGCGGCATGCCGTTGCAGCAGGTCGATCAGGAGTGCCCCGGTTCCGCCGCCCACGTCGACCACCGTCTCCTCCCCATCCAGTTCGATGGAGTCGGCGATAGCCTCCTGAGGCCGGCCCGGGTATCCCACGGCCATGTACTTGTCGAAGATATCCCCGTCGCCGGGGTTCCTTCGAAAATGCTCGAAGAACGTGATGCCGTTTGCCCGATCGAAGGCCTGGCCGCCGGTCCGGATGGTGTGGTCCAGTGCCCCCGCCGTCGCCCAGATGCTCGGCATCGTCCAGAATTGCGCTGCCCAGTGCAACGACGGCACCGAATCCCGGCGAAGCAGCAGCGATTTGGAATTGTGCTGCAGATGTCCCTCCTTGGTCACCCGGAAGATCCCGAATGCGGAGAGGGTCCGGCAGAGGCGGCGCATCGCACCCGGATGGGCGCTGACGGACTGTGCCAATTTCGGGATCGGAACGACGTCGCCTTTTCCCAGCGCGTCCGCCAAGCCGATGCGGCAGGCGACCCCGATCATCTGAGACACGGACAGGCCTCGCACCATGGCATGGAGGTTGATCGACTCATCCGCTCTGAAATGGTCTTCAGGCATGAAATGACTCCCGATGTGACGTGCCCGGCCAGCCACCGGAAGCGTCGAGGCGCGGCCGCAATGCCGCGACGGATTGAGGATTCGGGGCCTGCCGCCGCCCGCCGACGCTATGTCTCAAGGCGAGGGATCCGGCTCCGAGCGTTGGCGATGTCGTCGTCACTGGGCCACCCGTGCGACGTTCCGGTTGCGTCTGGGGACGCGGAGCTCACTCATGATCTGTTGCCCGATCGCTGCCAGGGGCGCCGGGTCGACCATGCCCATATGGTCGCAGACGATCGGGTGGCTGGTGATCGAGCCGGTCAGATAAGGCCACCAGCTTGACACCGGCAATGCGGTTTCCCCCTCCGCCCGGATGGTCGCCTCGAAGTGGAGGATGTCTCCTATGAAGGCTTCGGGTCTGAATTTCGCCAGCGCCTCGACATTGTTGATCTGGGCCATCTGAATCCTATGGAGCTTTTCCTGATCGAGATAGGCAAGAGGACTGTCAATCGTCTGCAGGTAGCCCTGGATCTCCGGCCATATGTCGGTGACACCCTCGGGAATCGGCTTGTCGTAGCCCATGATCTTCAGGGTGAGGCGCTGCACCTCGTGTTCCGCGATCGTGGACCGACCGGTCGCCGGATCATGGGGGTAGCTGTCGAGGAGAACCAGGAGATCGACGTCGTGGCCGTCGGCCTGCAGCCGAGTGGCGATCGCGTGGGCCAGATTGCCGCCGAACGAGAAGCCGACGAGCCGGTACGGCCCTGTCGGGAAGAGGCGCCGGATCTCCAGGCTGAGGTCTTGGGCCATGTCCTCCAGACGGCCCTGAAACTCGTCACCCTGGACCAGGCCCCGGGCCTGAAGCCCGTAGATCGGAACGTCGGGATCGATGTGCCGGATCAATCCGGAATAACACCAGCTGAGACCGATCGCCGGGTGGATGCAGAACAGCGGCGGCTGCTCTCCGCTGGTCCGGAGCGGGAGAACCACCCCCAGCGCATCCGAATGGGCGCCGATGCCGAGGTGCTCCGCGACATCCGCCACGGTCGGGGCCTCGAACAGGCTCCGGATTGTCAGGGTCTCGCCGAGGGTGGCCCGAATCCGGCCGATCAGCTTCGCCGCGAGCAGCGAATGCCCTCCGAGCGCAAAGAAGCTGTCATCGATCCCGACATGCTCGACGTCGAGCACCTCGGCGAACAGACGCGTCAGGATTTCCTCCTGGGGCGTCCTCGGGCGCCGGCCCATGGCGCCTGCCGTGTAGACCGGCGCCGGCAGCGCTCTGCGGTCGAGCTTGCCGATGACGCTCAGCGGCAGTTCCTGCAGCTCCATGAACGCCGCCGGGACCATGTGCTCGGGCAAACGGGCGGCCGCGTGCGCGCGCAGCTCGGACGGCGATGTCTCCGATCCGGGTGTCGGCACCACATAGGCGACGAGGCGCTTCTCGCCGGCGCGGTCCTCTCGCGCCACCACGGCGACCTGGGTCACTGCGGGATGCGTTCCCAGGACGACCTCGATTTCGCCGGGCTCGATCCGAAAACCGCGGATCTTGATCTGCTTGTCGGCACGGCCGAGATATTCGATCTCGCCGTCCGCCCGCCAGCGCGCCAGGTCGCCCGTCCGGTACATCCTCTCCCCGGCACCTCCGAACGGGCAGGCCACGAAGCGCTCCGCGGTCAAGCCGGGACGATTCAGATACCCGCGCGCGAGACAGGATCCGGCCGCGTACAGCTCACCGACCACTCCGATCGGCGTCGGCTGCAGCCCGCGGTCAAGGATGTATATCCGCGTGTTCCAGATCGGGCGGCCGATCGGGATGGCTGCCGGCCAGCCGTCAACATCTCGCGGCAGCGTATGGCCCGTGACGACATGAGTCTCCGTCGGCCCGTAGTCGTTGTGAAGGGTGCTGTTCGGGTGGCGGCGGAAGAATGACTGGACGACCTCCCCGCCCGTCAGCGCCTCCCCGGCTTGAATGACATCCCGCAACGCCGGAAGGCTTCGCTTCTGCTCAGACAGAGCATCGTACACGGCCTCGAGCACGAGATTGGGTGCGAACAGTTCTTCGATCTCGTTCTCGTCCAGCCATGCCGCCATGGCGTCGGGGTTGCGACGGGTCTCGGCATCGAGCACGAAGAGCGTCTTGCCGGTGAACAGCGCCGACAGCAGCTCATGGGCCGAAGCGTCGAAACTCAGAGCCGAAAACTGGGCGACACGTGCCTGCGGTCTCCCGGGGACCATGTTGGCGTGCCATGCCATGAGGTTGACCAGAGGCCCTCCCGGCATGACCACGCCCTTCGGCCGTCCGGTGGAGCCGGAGGTGTAGATCACATAGGCCGGGTGCCCAGGCCGCAGCCGCGCCGTCCGCTCCCCGTCGCCGGGATCGTGCTCCGCCGCCACCGACAGCGCCGACGATACCCCCTCCAGGCTCAGCACCGGCACCGAACCGCACCATGCCTCCGCCCCCGAACCGATCACGCAGACCGGAGCCGCATCCGACACCATGTAGCTAAGCCGGTCCGACGGGTATTCCGGGTCCAGCGGCAGATACGCTCCCCCCGCCTTCAGCACACCCAGCACCGACACCACCATCGACACCGACCGCGGCAGCGCGATCCCCACCACGCTCTCCGGGCCGATCCCCCGCCCGATCAGCACATGCGCCAGGCGGTTCGCACGGCGGTTCAGCTCCGCATAGCTCACCACCTCACCGCCATGCACCAGCGCCACCGCATCCGGCGTCCGGCGCACCTGCGCCTCGAACAGATCCGGCACCGTCTCAACCGGCACCGCATGACCCGTCGCATTCCAACCCGACAGCAGACGAGCCCGCTCCTCAGACCCCAGAAGCTCGATCCGGCCCACCGCCTGCGACGGATCCGACACCACCGATCCCAGCAGCCGCACCAGCCGCGACACCAAACCTTCCGCCGTCTCCCGGTCGAACAGCTCGGGGCGGTGGTCGAGGCGAAGTTGCAGGCGCTCGCCGGGTAGAACCTGCAGCATCAGCGGGTAGTGCGATGCGTCCCGAACATGCGCCGTGGTGAGCTCCAATCCGCTGTCGGCAAGCTCCGGCGGATTCCGATCCAACGGATAGTTTTCGAAGACGAGGAGGGTGTCGAAGAGGTCGGCGAAGCCGGCGATCTGCTGGATGCGGGTGAGGCCGAGATGCTGGTGGGCGAGCAGGCGGGACTGTTCCTCCTGCAACCGGGCCAGGAACGCCGCCAGCGGCTCCGCCGGACGCAGCCGCACGCGCAGCGGCAGCGTGTTGATCAGCAGCCCCACCATGGCCTCGATCCCGGGCAGCTCCGCCGGCCGACCCGACACCGTCACCCCGAACACCACGTCGTCCCGTCCGGTCAGACGGCCCAGCAGGATGCCCCACGCCCCCTGCACCAGCGTGTTCACCGTCAGCCCGAGCCGACGGGCCTGCCGTGTCAGCGCCGCCGTCCGCTCCGCCGTCAGCGCCACCGACACCGTCTCCGGCATCGCCGCCGCCGTCGGCCGCCCCG